>Ga0181534_10000941_pt1 | contig 19851 bp, 13 predicted proteins | sample PEATcosm2014_Bin_37_FD_119758 | JGI IMG/M metagenome (GOLD analysis project Ga0181534, IMG submission 119758) | Peatland microbial communities from MTU Mesocosm Facility, Houghton, MI, USA - PEATcosm2014_Bin17_10_metaG | ecosystem: Environmental > Terrestrial > Soil > Wetlands > Peat | place... | reverse complement strand
CTCGCCTGCTTGACGTCGTAGGCCGTTTCGAGCGCGCCGAGGATTTTGCCGCGCAAGCCCGAACCGTCGCCGGCCTCTTCGGCTTTCACCCACTCATCGATGGGCAGTGCCGGGCCGAAGTCCCGCTCGATGGCCTGCGCGAGGCCGGGTACATCCCACTGCTCTTCGGGAGCCCCGCCGGGCACGTATTGATCCACCAGCTGCGCGACCACGTCCTCGCGAATGCCTTTGACGGCCTCGGACACATCCTCGGCGCTCATCAGGTCGGTGCGCTGTTGGTAGATCACGCGCCGCTGATCGTTCGCGACATCGTCGTATTCCAGCAGCTGTTTGCGGGCGTCGAAGTTGTGCTGCTCCACGCGCCGTTGTGCCCGTTCGATCTGGCGCGTGAGCATGCCGCTTTCGATGGCTTCCCCCGCCTTCATGCCCACCCGGGTCATGAGCGCCTTCATGCGCGTCGGGTCGCCGAAGATGCGCATCAAATTGTCTTCGAGCGACAGGTAGAAGCGGCTCGAGCCCGGATCGCCCTGGCGCCCGGAACGGCCTCGCAATTGATTGTCGATGCGGCGCGACTCATGGCGCTCGGTGCCGACGATGTGCAGGCCGCCGGCGGCCACCACCTCCTCGTGCCGCTTGCGCCAGGCATCGTGAATTTGCTTCAGCTCGCTCTCGTTCGGATTCTCGATGGCGTCGATCTGCGTCTGCGGGCTGCCGCCGAGCACGATGTCCGTGCCGCGGCCTGCCATGTTGGTGGCGATGGTGATCGCGCCGGGACGGCCGGCCTCGGCGACGATGTGCGCCTCGCGCTCATGCTGCTTGGCGTTGAGCACTTCATGGGGGATCTTCGCGCCCTGCAGCAGCCTGGCAAGCCGTTCCGAGGTTTCGATCGACGTTGTACCCACCAGCACCGGCTGGCCGCGTTTCACGCAGTCCTCGATATCCTCGAGAATGGCCTGGAATTTATCCTGCTCCGAGAGAAACACCAGATCGGACTTGTCCTTGCGGATCATCGGCTTGTGCGTGGGGATCACCACCACCTCGAGGCCGTAGATCTGCTGGAATTCGAACGCCTCGGTGTCCGCCGTGCCGGTCATGCCGGATAATTTCGTGTACAGCCTGAAATAATTCTGGAAGGTGATGGAGGCGACGGTTTGATTCTCCTCGCGGACCTTCACGCCCTCCTTGGCCTCCACCGCCTGGTGCAGTCCATCGGACCAGCGCCGCCCCTGCATGGTGCGGCCTGTGAACTCGTCGACGATGATCACTTCGCCCTGCCGCACGATGTATTCGACATCGCGCTTGTACAGGGCATGCGCGCGTAGCGCCGCGTTCAGGTGATGCATCAGCCGGATGTTGCTGGGGTCGTAGAGGCTCTCTCCCTCCCGCAGCAGGCCCGAGGCGCCGAAAAGCTCCTCCACGCGCTGATGGCCGGCCTCCGTCAAGGTCGCCTGCTTCTGCTTCTCGTCCACCCAGAAATCGCCGTCCACGGCGAGCTCATAGCGCTTCTCGGCCGACAAATGCTTGACGGTGATCCCGATGGCCTCGAGCGGATTGTCCGCGCGCGCGGCCGCCCCGGCCTTGGGCGTATCCAGCGTGATGGTCTGCGCGCGCCGATCGCGCCACACCTCGATTTTGGCCTTGTTCGTCTTCGACGCCGTGATCGCGGCGAGAATCTCTTCGGCGTTGCGCACGTTCGAGCCGTTGACGCTGAGGATGACGTCATCGACGCGCAGATCCCCCGACATCCTTGCCTGGGTTACCAGAGCTCCCCGATCCAAGACCTCCTCGCTCGGGGACCGCGTGAGCCGCGGAATCAATGCGTTGATCTTGATATAAAGCTCGGTGCTTTCCTCCGCGGGACCCGAAATGATCAAGGGCGTGCGCGCCTCGTCGATCAGGATCGAATCGACTTCGTCGATGATGGCAAACGACAGTTTGCGCTGGACGCGGTCTTCCAGCCGGAACGCGAGGTTGTCGCGCAAATAATCGAAACCGAACTCGTTGTTCGTGCCGTAGGTGATGTCGCAGGCGTAGGCCGCGCGCTTCTCCTCGGGAGACTGCGCATTCTTGATGACCCCCACCTCGAGCCCCAGGAAACGGAACACCGGGCCCATCCAGTCCGCGTCGCGCTGCGCCAGGTACTCATTGACCGTGACCACGTGCACGCCCTCGCCGCTGAGGGCGTTCAGGTACGCCGGCAGGGTGGACATCAGCGTCTTTCCCTCGCCCGTGCGCATTTCGGCGATCTTGCCGGAGTGCAGCGCCAGGCCGCCGATCAGCTGCACGTCGAAGTGGCGCAAACCGAGCTTGCGGCGCGACGCTTCGCGCACCAAGGCAAAGGCCTCGGGGACCAGGTCGTTGAGCGGCGTGCCGGCGGCGAAGCGCGCCTTGAGGTCGCGGGTCTTTTCGGGAAATTGCTCGTCGCTGAGCGCGCTGATGCCGGCCTCGAGGCCGTTCACGGCCGCGACGGTGCGGCTCAGCTCCTTCACCAGGCGCTGGTTACGGCTGCCAAATACTTGCGTCAGAAGCTTCCACACGCCAGGGAGTCCTTGAGAAAACTGGGTATTGTACGGATAGACCGGAAGGGCGGGAAATCGTTTCGATGACCGCGGACCGAGGAGCCTGCCTGAGTATTGCCCGTGGCCGCGACCGCGACGGATTTTCCTTCAATCGAGGCGGAGCCGACGCGGTTGGGTATCACCCAATGAGGAGGCGCCGCATCGGGCGAGCGCCGGCCCGCCCACAGCCTGGGCCTGTTAGCGGTCCTCTCCGATGAAGCGCAGCGGGTCGACCTGGATGCCGTTTCTCAGCACCTCGAAGTGCAGATGGGGCCCGGTCGATCGTCCGGTGGAGCCCATCAACGCGACCTCCTGGCCCTTTCGAACCATGTCGCCCTGCTTGACCAGGATCTTTTCGTTATGGCAGTAGCGCGTGGCGAGGCCATTGCCATGATTGATCTCCACCATCTCGCCGAAGCCGGCGCGCTCGCCCGCGAAGGTCACGAGGCCCGCCGCCACGGACGTGACCTTGGTGCCCTCCGGACCGGCAAAATCCAGGCCCTTGTGCACCGCCGTATAACCGGTGAACGGGTCCGCCCGGCTGCCAAAATAAGAAGAAATCCACCCGTCCTGCACCGGCCGCCCCTCCGGATACACCTGCTTGTTGAGTTCCCGGGTCAGAATCAGGTTCTCGAGCACACCCAACTGCTGCTCGCGGCTGGAGAGCTGCGACTGCAGGTCATCCACCATGTCGGTGAGGTTCGGGATTTGTGCCGGCAGACCGTCTGCGCTCTCGGAGCCCCCGAGTGCCGGCGGGTTGCCGAAGTCGAATTCCCCGTCGTCCAAGTTGGCCATGCGTGTCAGGCGTTTGCCTAACGCATTCACACGGATGACATTGGCGTTCATTTGGCCGACGCGCATGGCCAGCGCATTGACCTTCTCCTGCAGCACCCGCTTGACGTCTTCGATCTGCGCTTGCTGGCGCAGCAGGTCAGCCGACCAATTTCCCAGCTCATTGATGGGGTTGCCCGCCCCATGACGCGCGCCCAAACCGACGCCGATGGAGAAGGCCCCACCCACGATGGCGAGCACCAGAAACACAGCCGCGCCCACGACCGCGGGGTGATGCAGGTCAAATTGCTTTACCCGGCCCGACTTGCGGCCGACAAGGATGACATTCATGAGGATAGTGCTTCCAATGTCGTCATCGTGCTTTAAATCGGTGCATTATGTCCTTCGGTGGGTGGCGACGATGCCCCGAACGGTGACCCTAGACTATGCAGAAAATTGACGCAAAACAAGGATTTCCGCACGCTTTCCGGTCGCGGAGCACCCCGCTGCCATCGTGTTGCAATGCAAAATCCTAGAAGTCTCAGTGACTTGTTGTCACGAACTGGAAACAGGCTCACCGCCCTCAAAACGCGCTCGCAACGACGCCTGGCGGTCGTGGAGCAGGTTCGCGCGGCGCTGCCGACCCGGCTTGCCCTGGCGGTCGCCAGCGCCGGTATCGAACAGGGCCGACTGACCATCGGTGTGGCCGGGGCAGTCTGGGCCTCACGCCTGCGTTATTTCTCGGATCCCGTACGCAGGAGGGTGAGCGGGGCCATGGGGGTCGAGATCCTCGGCGTGCGGATTCGCGTCGTGCCCCCGAGCGGCTGAGGTTGCTGTGCCGCAGAACCCAACTGCCCCCGTCGCGAGTCATCCACTCCTACCGCAGGCCGTCGCGTTGCATACCAGCGGCCGCCTCGACGAGGCGGCAAAGTTGTACACGGAAATCCTGTCGCAGCTGCCGCGGGACTTCGATGCCACCCATCTACTCGGCGTGGTGGCACTTCAGCAGGGACGATACGACACGGCGCAGCGCTTGATCAACGCCGCCGTTGCCATCAATCCACACGACGTCGCCGCGGTGGGTAATTTGGGAACGAGCTACATGCGCGACGGCAAGCTCGTGCCGGCCCTGCAATGGTTCGAGATTGCGCTGAAGTTGCAGCCCGATGCCGTGAATGCGCTGGTCAATGCGGCGACCGCGCTGCACAACATGGGCCGTTATGCCGATGCCATACCCTTGTTGCGCAAGGCGTATTTGACTGACTCGAGTTCGTACGAAGCCTGCAACTTGCTGGGTGCTTGTCTAGTCCGCGCCGGCGAGATTCCCGAGGCCGCAAAGATGTTCGAAGCAGCAACTCGCTCGCGTCCCGGCGATGCGGACGCATGGGCCAACCTGTCGATGGTATTGAATGCAATCGGGCAATCGGCGCGCGCCCGCGAATGCGCCGACAGGGCGGGCTCATTGAAACCTCAACGCGCCGGCGCGAGTGGCGCGCTGGCCGAAGCGATTGAAAGCTTTCGACTTGGGAATTCGGCGCCCGCTCCCTCGGTGCCGATGCTGATCGAAAATGCGAATGCGCTCATGGCAAATGGGCTCTACGAAGACGCAGTCGAGCAGCTGCGGCGCGCCCTGACGCTGGATGAGGACAACTTGACGGTCCGTTGGGCCATCGCAATGGGTCAAATAAAGGCCATCTACAAGAGCGAGACGGGCGTAACGGCGTCGCGGCGCGCGTTGGCGAAGCACATGGATGAGGTCGCGGCCTGGTACCGGCAGTCGGGCGGCGTGCGCGAACCCTTCAACGTCGTCGGCACGGTCCAACCGTTCTATTTGGCCTACCAACCATTCAACAATCGTGAATTGCTCGAGCGATATGGCGCGATTTGCGCGGCGTGGATGGCGACACTGCCCGCGCACGCGTCAGCCGCAAAGCCGACGCATGCGCCCGCCGCGGGCGGGCGCAAACTGCGAGTCGGATTTGCCTCGGCTCAGATCTGCGAGCATTCAATATGGAATGCGGTCACCAAGGGGTGGGTGGACAACATCGACCGGACTAAATTCGAGGTCTGCCTGTTCCAGTTGAGTCGCAAGTCGGATCAGGAAACAGAGCACGCAAGAAGCCTGGTGGCACATTTCGAGGATCGGCCCACGACTCTGACCGAGTGGGTTGATGCGATCGCTGCACGGGATTTGGATGTCCTCGTGTACCCCGATATTGGCCTGGACCCATTGACGGTTCGACTGGCGTGTTTGCGCCTGGCCCCGGTCCAGGCCACCAGCTGGGGCCATCCTGAGACCAGCGGTTTGCCCACCATGGATCTATATCTTTCGGCGGAGGCGCTGGAGCCTGAGGGCTCGTCAGCCAACTACAGCGAAACCCTGGTACGCCTGCCCAACCTGGGCGTCTACGTGGAGCCGCGCAATCCCGCGAGCGTGACGCTGGACCTCAAGTCATTGAATCTGCCCGACGACGAGCCGCTGCTGCTTTGCCCCGGCGCACCATTCAAGTATTCGCCATTCGATGACGATGTCCTGGTGCAGATTGCCAAGGGGCTGCGCAGGAGATTGTTTCGCAGAAACAGCGGCGGTCGGTTGGTGTTTTTTCGCAGCCATAACGAAACATTGGACCGGATCTTGGAGCATCGCCTGCGCGCGGCATTCGAGAAGGGCGGCGTTCAGTTCGATCAGCGTGTGAGCATCATTCCGTTTCTCGATTCGTCCCGGTACCACGGGCTGATGCGCCAGTCGGCGCTGATGCTGGATACGCTGGGCTTTTCCGGATTCAATACGGCTCTGCAGGCGATTGAATGCGACCTGCCCGTAGTGGCGTTTGAGGGCGAATTCATGCGAGGCAGACTGGCGAGCGGGGTCATGCGCCGGCTCGATCTGCCCGAACTCGTCGCGGCGACGAAGCAGGATTTCATCGACAAGGCGGTAAAGCTGGCCGCGGATCCTGGGAGACGCGACAAACTGCGCGGCGAGATCCGCCGGCGGCGCGGCGTGCTTTTCAACGATATGGCGCCCGTACATGCGTTGGAGCGCCGTTTGACCGAGGCTGTCGTTGCAGCGGCCGCAATCCGCGAGGAAGCCGGCAAATAGCACGTCGAGATTCATCTGCTGAAGCCGGCGGCACGATCTCGGCCATCGAACTCGCGCTGCTTCTATTGCTGTGCGTCGTGAGCTGGTCGCTGTCGCATCCCTACCGCGGTCTGTTTCACGACTCCGGTCTGTACACGCTGCAGGCGCTTGGCTATCGGGCCCCGGATTCTCTCGGGCAGGATGTGTTTCTGCGTTTTGGCTCGCAGGACCGCTACACGATATTCAGTCCTCTGTACGCGGCGATGGGCCGGCTGCTGGGAACGGAGCAGGCGGCGGCGGCGCTGACCTTCACCTTTCAAATCGCCTTGTTCGTGGGCGGATGGCTGGCCGCACGGGCGGTCATGCCCGCGAGGCTGGCCCTGTACGGGGTGGCGGTGCTCGTCGCCATCCCCGGCGACTATGGCATCGACCGCATATTTACCTGCGTCGAGCCATTCCTCACCCCCCGAATGGCCGCCGAAGCGCTCACCCTCGCCAGCCTCGCAGCCGCATTGAGTTCACGCCTGCGGCTGGCAGCGGCGCTCATCGTGCTCGCCATCCTGATGCATCCCATCATGGCATCGGCGGGCATTGCCGTGTTGCTGTGCCTCTACATTGGAATTCCCAATCCGCGTCTCGCGGGGAAGCTCCTGGCCGTAGGGGCGCTGCTGTGCGTGGGCGCGGCAGCGGCCATGCCGACTGGCCCGTGGGGCAGATTCGACGCCGCCTGGCTGCAACTCGTCATGAATCGCAGTCCCTATCTGTTCCTGACGAATTGGCGGATTGACGATTGGGGACGAGTCGCCGTGACGCTCGCGACGCTGACGGCCGGAATCGGAGCCGTTCCGAGCGCGCGCGGACGCGCCCTCTGCAAGGCCGTGCTGTGGACCACCGCGGGCGGCTTGTTGCTGACGTTCATCGCCTGCGATGAGTTGCACCTGGTGCTGTTCACGCAGCTGCAGCCCTGGCGGTGGCAATGGCTGGGGTCGCTGACGGCGGCCCTGCTGCTTCCCCAGATAGGGGTGGCACTCTGGCGCTGCGGAGTGAGCGGACGCACCACGTCGCTCCTGCTGGCTGCCGCCTGGATCTTCTCCTCCGATGTGTATGCATTGGTGGGGGCGCTCGCGGCATTGGGCTCGATCCCGCTCGCGCGGCGGCTCAGCCCGAACGAGGCGCGGCTGGTGTTCTGGGGTGCTTGCGGAATGCTGTGCATTGCCATCCTCTGGCGGCTCGCCTCGAACCTCGAGTTCACGGACGCGCACTACCTCAGCGCCGATCTGCCCGGGTGGCGGCGGCGCGCGATGAGCTTCGCCCATGACGGCAGCGCGGCGCTGGCCGTCATCACACTGTCGGGGTGGCTGGCCGCGGCGCGCCGCCGATTCGCGCTGCCTTTACTCGGCGCGCTGGCCGCACTCGCCGCGGTGGGGTGCGCGGCGCTGTTGCCCCTCACCTTGAAGCAATGGACGGCGCGGCAATATCCGCCGCAGCGGACAGCGCTGTTCGCCTCCTGGCGCGGGCGCATTCCGCCGGGCGCGGATGTGTTCTGGCCCGAGTCGCCCCTGGATGCGTGGCTGCTGCTGGAGCGTCCGAGCTATCTCTCGGCGCTGCAAACCTCGGGCATGGTTTTCTCGCGCGCCGCCGCGATGGAACTGCAACGTCGGGCGCTCGCACTGGCTCCGAGCCTGCCGCCCGCGGTGTTTCTCGATTGGGACGGCGCCGAACTCCATCTGCATCTTTCACTGCAGCAATTGCAGCAAGCCTGCGGGCTTGGCGCTTTCGAGTATCTGGTCACCGGCGCCGATCTGGGCGTGGCGCCCGCGGCAGCGGTCGCGCAGGACTCGCCGCGCGGACCGAAAGAGCTGCGGCTGTACCACTGTCCGCTTTCCCGCGGCTGAGGCGCTGGGAGCCTGGCCCTAAGCCCGGGCCGCCGCCGCCGCCACGTAGGAGATCGGCGCATCGGCCAGGCTGTCGAAGGTCACTTCCTGCCACGCGCTCTTGGTGGCGATCAGCGTTCGCAGCAGCTTGTTGTTGAGCGCATGGCCCGATTTGTAGCCGCTGAATTCACCGATCAGGCTGTGTCCCAGCAGATACAGATCGCCGATGGCGTCGAGAATCTTGTGCTTCACGAATTCATCTTCATAGCGCAGCCCATCCTCGTTCAGCACCCGATAGTCGTCGAGCACGATGGCATTGTCCATGTTGCCGCCGAGCGCCAGATTGCGCGAGCGCAGGCTCTCCAGATCGCGCATGAAACCGAACGTGCGCGCACGGCTCACCTCGCGCAGGAAGGAGGTCGTCGAAAAATCCATTGAGGCGACCTGCGAATGCTTCTTGAAGGTCGGGTGGTTGAACTCGATCTCGAAGTTCACCTTGAAGCCGTCATACGGATCGAAGCGCGCCCACTTGTCGTCGTCATCCACCTGCAGGCTTTCCAGGATGCGAGTGAAGCGCTTCGGCGCCTTTTGCTCCTCGATGCCCGCGGACTGCAACAGGAACACGAACGGTCCGGCGCTGCCGTCCATAATGGGGACTTCGCCGGCGCTCACCTCGACCAGCGCATTGTCGATGCCGAGCCCCGCCAATGCCGACAGCAGATGTTCGACCGTGGACACTTTCACATCGCCCTTGTGCAGGGTCGTGCCCATGGTCGTGTCGCCGACATTCTCGGCATGAGCTTTGATGTCGACGGGGTGATCCAGATCCGTGCGGCGGAACACGATGCCGGTGTCCGGCAGCGCCGGCCGCAGCGTCATCAGCACCTTCTTGCCCGTATGCAGCCCCACCCCCGTGGCGCGGATCGAATTCTTGAGTGTTCTCTGATTCAGCATCTAATGAAACCGTACTATGTTGTGTGTCAAAGGTACCACAGGGTGCATCCCGGACGAAGTACACACTCGGACCGCCTCACGGGGCGATAAGTTCGCGTTTATTGCGGCGCCCGCGTCTGTTCGAGGAGCGCCCGATAGTCGGGCGAAGGGTAGAGTTTCACGGCGACCTCAGCCTCCGCGGCCGCCTGCTCCCGTTGCCCTAGCTCGAGAAAAACTTTGGCCAGATTGTAATGGGCCACGTGGGATTGGGGCCGGGCCTCGACGGCGCGCCGGTAGTCCTGCGCCGCCTCGCCGTACTGGCCGCGCGCAATGGCGGTAAATCCCAACGCCTCCAGGATGGGCCCATTTCGGGGTTGTTGCTTCACGACGCGCTCCGCCAGCGCCTCTGCCTCGTTGATTTTGCCCATCTTGATATATCCCCACACGATGTGATCCCAGCGGACGGCGGGCGGCGGATTTGCCCGGCCCAGCGCCACCGATCCTCCGCCCAGCAACCCCGCCATGGCCGCGAAGACCAGCACCGGCCGCGTCCGGCGCTCCTTGACACTTCTTATCATCCGGTCGATCCAGACACCCGAGCACAAAGCCAGGATCGCCATGGCGTGGAATCGAAAACGGTCCTCCACGAAAAACACCGCCACGGTGAACAAGGCGATCAGGATGGGGACCGCGATGACGGGCCAGCGGCGGTCCTCCCACGCGAGCCAAACCAGACCCGCCAGCCCCATCGCCAAGAGCCACGGGGCGGGCGCGGGAAGCCATTCGAGCACCGGCGAGAACATGCTGTCCTCCACCAGCGAGCGGTTGATGGGAATTTCGGTGGAGGAGAAGAACTTCATGATCTTGCGCCACGCGCCCCAGAGCAGGCTTCGGGGGTGCTCGCGGATGAAAATCAACGCCTGCGCTTTCCAGTATTGGTCCACCTCCGGCGGGGACAGCGGGCGGCCCGCGCGCCGGGATGCTTCCTCAGCATAGCCACGCCAGATTTCGCTCGGCTGCAGGTAGTTCACGAAATTCGGTATCCAGATCGCGGAGTCGGGATTCTCCTCGTTGTAGAGTTGATGCAGGATCACTCCGCTGTTGTGCGGCAGCGGGGAAAATCCCCCGTAGGCGTGGTGATTCCGCAGTGTCCATGGCAGGAGAGCGAGCGCCACGCCACAGGCGGCGAGCGCCGTTTTGCGCGCCCGGTTCGGCAGCGATCGCGTGCCGGACGCCGCGGCGAAAACGGGAAGCACCAATGCCATGCCGGCCATCAGCATCAGCGTCGAGCGCAGGCCGATTCCGAGTCCGGAGTAGATGCCGAACGCCAGCCATGCCGTCTTGCGCTCGGTGCGGATCACGGACAATGCGCCGGCCACCCACCACGTCACGAGGGCCGTGACCCACACCTCCTTGAGCAGCGTGGTGCAGAACATAATGGCGATCGAGTTCATGCCATACAGAAGCGCGCCGTACAGGCCCGCCCGCGGGCGGCCCAGCGACCTGCCGATGACCAAGATGCCGAAGGCCGTGGCGGTATCGACCAGACATTGCAAGCCATAGACCGCCGGCAGACTGGGGCCCGTCAACCTGAAGAGCGCCCCGAGCAAGTAGCCGTAGGCGGGGTCCATGAAGGTGAACTCGGCGCTGTTTTGCCCCTGACCGGCGGCCACGGCTTCACCGAAGCGCTGGTAGTAATCCTCGTCCGGCCCCGGCTGGTAGGTGAGCGGGCTCAGCATCGCGCTCGACAGATGCGCGAGCCTCAAGGCCAGCACGAAGCCCATCGCGGCGAACACGACGATGGGCTTGATGGCCGGCGAACACGAGCGATTCAAAGCCAGGACGGGCATTCCGATCCCACACCAAACCGGCGCCGCGAGATTTGAGCTCGCGGCGGCCAAAGCCTGGAGTGTCAACTAATGCAAAGCTCTAATCCGCCTGCCGGCGCAGAAATGCCGGAATGTCCAGCAAGTCCTCCGATTCCAGTTCGCCGCGCAGGCCATCCCCCACGGCGCGCTGCCGCTGTACGGTCGGCTTGTCCAGCATCGCGTAGTCGGTGGGCGCCATCGGCGATTTGGGGCGCACCACCCGCATGGTGAGCGGAGGCGCGATCGCCGCGGCCTGCGCCTGATGCGCCGGCGGCCGGGCCACCGCCACCGGCTTGCCCAACCCGGTGGCCACCACCGTAACCCGGATCTGGTTGGCCATGTCCGGATCGATCACCGTTCCGACCACCACCGTGGCATCGTCGGAAGCGAACTGCTTGATGACATTGCCCACTTCCTGGAATTCACCGATGGACAGATCCATGCCGGCGGTGACGTTGACCAGGATGCCTTGTGCGCCCGATAGATTGATGTCCTCGAGCAGCGGACTGGAAATGGCCGCCTCGGCCGCTTCGCGCGCCCGATCGTCGCCCGCGGCGCTGCCCGAGCCCATCATGGCCATGCCGGTCTCGGACATGACGGTGCGCACGTCGGCAAAGTCGACGTTGATCAGACCCGGCCGGGTGATCAGCTCCGCGATTCCCTGCACCGCCCCCTGCAGCACGGTGTTCGCCGCCTTGAAGGCATCGAGCAGCGTGGTGCTGCTGCCGAGCACCGACAGCAGTTTTTGGTTCGGAATGGTGATCAGGGAATCGACGTACTTCGACAGTTCCAGCATGCCCTGATCGGCCACGCGCGAGCGCTTGTTGCCTTCCATCTCGAAGGGTCTGGTGACCACGGCCACCGTCAGGATGCCGAGCTCCTTGGCGACCTGCGCGACGACCGGAGCGGCGCCCGTGCCCGTGCCTCCGCCCATGCCGGCGGTGATGAACAGCATGTCGCAGCCCTCGATGAGCTCGATGATGCGGTCGCGATCCTCCATCGCGGCCTGACGGCCCACCTCGGGGTCGGCGCCGGCGCCCAGGCCCTTGGTGATGTTGCAGCCGATTTGCAGGGCGGTGCGCACCTTGGAGTGCTTGAGCGCCTGCGCGTCGGTATTGATGCAAATGAAATCCACGCCCTCGAGGCCGGCCTGGACCATGTGCGAGACGGCATTGCCGCCGCCGCCGCCCACGCCAAGCACCTTGATGACGGCGCTTTGACTGTAAGAGTCCATCAGTTCGAACATTCCAGTACTCCTTATCGATTTAGTTACACTTCGTCAAAAATTGCCCGCGAACCAGGCTTTCATGCGCTCAAAGATGTTCTTCATTCCGCCCGCGAGCAGCGGCGCTTCGGCGCGCTGCGCATCCAGATTGCCCTTGGCGTAGAGCAGCAGCCCCACGCCCGTGGCGTGAATGGGATTGCTCACCACGGCCGTGAGGCCGCTCACGTACTGCGGCACGCCGAGGCGCACGGGCATGTGGAAAACCTCCTCGGCGAGCTCGATGGCGCCTTCCATCTTGGAGCTGCCGCCCGTGAGCACGATGCCGGTCGCCACCTGCTCCTCGAGGCCGGCGCGGCGCAGCTCGTCGCGGATCAAGCCGAACAATTCCTCGTAGCGCGGCTCGACGATCTCGGCGAGCGTTTGCCGCGCCAGACGCCGCGGCGGGCGATCGCCCACGCTCGGCACCTCGATGGTCTCGTCCGGATTCGCGAGCTGCGACAGGGCGCAGGCGTACTTGATCTTGATGTCCTCGGCGTACTGCGTGGGGGTGCGCATGGACACGGCGATGTCGTTGGTCACCTGGTCGCCCGCGATCGGAATCACCGCGGTGTGGCGGATCGCGCCGCCGCCGAACACGGCGATGTCGGTGGTGCCGCCGCCGATGTCCACCACGCACACGCCGAGATCCTTCTCATCCTCGGTGAGCACGGCGTAGCTCGAGGCGAGCTGTTCGAGCACGATGTCGTCGACGGCGAGGCCGCAGCGCTGCACGCATTTGACGATGTTCTGCGCCGCGCTGTCGGCGCCGGTGACGATGTGCACCTTGGCTTCGAGGCGCACGCCCGACATGCCGATCGGATCGCGGATTCCTTCCTGGCTGTCGATGATGTATTCCTGCGGCAGCACGTGCAGGATCTTCTGATCGGCGGGAATGGCGACCGCCTTGGCCGCATCGATCACCCGCTCGACGTCGCCCTGCACCACCTCCTTGTCCTTGATGGCGACGATGCCGTGCGAGTTGAGGCTGCGCACGTGACTGCCGGCGATGCCGGCGTACACGGAGTGAATTTCGCAGCCCGCCATCAACTCGGCCTCCTCCACGGCGCGCTGGATGGACTGCACGGTGGATTCGATATTGACCACGACGCCCTTTTTCAAGCCGCGCGAGGGATGGCTGCCGATGCCGATGATCTCCAGCGCGCCGTCCGGCTTGATTTCGCCGACGATGGCGACGACCTTGCTGGTGCCGATGTCCAGGCCCACCAATAGATTTCGATCGGAACGCTTAAGCATCTGTATCCCTTGCTCTCTATGCGTCGGTGTCGTCGGCGTGCTTGGCCGGTGCCGTGGCGGGCACCGCCGGGTTGCGCCAGCCGATGGCGAAGCCGTTGGAGTAGCGCATGTCGACGTAGGTGATTTCATTCAAGCGGTGTGAAATGACCTGCGATGCCGTGTGGATGAAGCGGTCGATCCGCTCCTCGACCTCGCGCCTGCCCAGGCGCACGGTCACCCCGCTGTCGAGATCCATCTCCCAGGCGCCGCGCTCGTCGAGGCGCAGCGCGGCGATGCGCATGCCGGCCTCGAGCATCCGTCCCTGCACGGCGAGATAGCGCTGCGCCACCTGCGATTCCGTGCCGTCGGGACCGCTCAAGCGCGGCAGTTCGGCGGGCACGTGCGCCGCCGACCTCACGAACAGCTCGCCGCGCGTGTTCAAGAGGCCCGACTCGCCCCAGCGCGCCGCGGCGGTTTGCTCCATCACCGTGACGTGCAGGCTGTTGGGCCAGCGGCGCTGGATGCGGGCGTGCTCCACCCAGGGCAGCGCTTCGACCGCGCGCTGAATGGCGTCGAGATCCGCCGACATGAAGCCCGCCTGGCTGAACGGAGCGATGGCCTTTTCGATTTGCCCGGGGGAGACGCGCTGAAAGCTGCCGTCCATCGAGATGGCGCGCACCGGGCGGTCGAGCGCCCAGGTGAGCGCAGCCAGGCCGCCGGCGATGAGCACCAGCAGCGCGGCGCGGCGCGCATGCCTGCGCCACTCGGTCACGAAGGTTGGCCATTGCCAGGGCGGCTTCTGTACCTTGGGCTGGTTCTTGAATCGATTGCGGCGCAGCTTCAAGTTCAGGCTCATTTGCGTTCTCGCAGGAAACTGGTTTCAAGAACGCGCCACACCAGCTCGTCGAAGTCGATGCCGGATTGGCGCGCCGCCATGGGGACCAGGCTGTGATCGGTCATGCCCGGCGTGGTGTTGATCTCGATGAAATAGAATTTGCCGCTGTCGGGGTCGCGCATGAAATCGACGCGGCCCCAGCCGGCGCAATCGGTGACCTTGAACGCCGCGAGGGCCGCCGCCTGCAATTCCGCTTCGGCTGCCGGGTCAAGACCGCTCGGGCAGTGGTACTGCGTGTCGTTGCGGAAATACTTGGCCTCGTAGTCGTAGAACTCGGTCGCCGGCTGGATGCGGATCGACGGCAGGCCTTCGCTCTGCAGGATGCCCACGGTGTATTCGTGGCCGCTGACGAAGCGCTCGGCGAAGACGATGGGATCGATGGCGCGCGCCTCGGCGTAGGCCGGCGCCAACTGCGCCGCGGTCTTGACCTTGGTGATCCCGACGCTCGAGCCCTGCGAGGCGGGCTTGACCATCATCGGCAGTCCGATGCGCGCGAGGGCGTCCTGCAAATCGGCCGGGCTCGACAGCACGGCATAGTCGGGGGCCGCGTAGCCCGCGCCCACCACCACGCGCTTGGTCTTGAGCTTGTCCATGGTGAGCGCCGAGGCGAGGACACCGCTGCCCGTGTAGGGAACGCCCAGCCACTCGAGCGCGCCCTGCATCAGGCCATCCTCGCCCCCCGGTCCGTGCAGAGCGATCCACACCCGGTCGAATCCGCCGCTGACGAGATTCTGGACGGGCGTGTCCCGTGGATCGAAGGCATGAGCATCCACGCCGCGGCGAACCAGGGCCGCGAGCACGGCGTTGCCGCTCATGAGAGATATTTCGCGCTCGCTGGAATCGCCGCCCAGCAGCACCGCCACCTTGCCGAACTCCGCGCCGGAGCGGGCGCGCCGGGCAGGCATGGGAATGAGCAGGCTCATGCGGGCTCTCCGACGATGCGCACTTCGGTGGTCAGAGCGATGCCGTGAACCCGCGCGACGGCATCGCGCACGTGCTCGATCACGGCCTCGATGTCCGCCGCGAGCGCGTTCCCATGATTGATGATGAAGTTCGCATGCTTCTCCGAGACCGAGGCGTCGCCGATGCGAAATCCCTTGAGTCCCGCACTGTCGATCAGCCGGGCCGCATGATCGCCCGGCGGGTTGGTGAACACCGAGCCGCAACTCCACTCCCCGATGGGCTGCGTCTGCTTGCGCTTGTCGAGCAGTTCGCGAATGGCCTGGGCGTTGACACCGGGCGCGCGCCTGAACTCGAGCCGGGCGCCGATGAACCATTCGTCATCGGGTCCGTTCACCGTGCGATAGCCGACGGCATAGTCCGCTTGTGTGCGCGTGTGCCGTATGCCGCGGCGATCGAGTACGTCCACTTCGATCACATGGTTCCAGGTAGAGCCGCCCCAGGCGCCGGCGTTCATCGCCAGCGCGCCGCCCAGCGTGCCGGGTATGCCGGCAAAGAATTCCGCCGGCCCCATGCCCCATGCGACGCATTGCCGGGCGATTCGCCCGCAGGGCACGCCGGCCTCAGCCTGGATGCGCGTTGCGCTCAGCCGCTCCAGGGCCCCTAAGGCTCCATGCGTCGAGATCACGGCCCCGCGGATGCCGCCATCGCGCACCAAGAGATTGCTGCCGAGGCCGATCCACAGCAGCGGCACCTGCGGCGGCAGCTGGCGCAGGAAGGCCGCCAGATCCATGACGTCGCGCGGCGCAAAGAAAAGATCGGCCGGGCCTCCCACATGCCAGGAGGTGTGCTTCGCCATGGGCACATCGTGCAGCACCCGTGCGCTGTATTCGGACGAGAGCTCGCTTATGCGCTGCGCGCTCATGCAGGCTCCCTGGCAAAGCGGCTCTTGAGATCCTGGGCGACCGCGCCGATGCTGCCGGCGCCCATGGTCAACACCACGTCGCCGTCGCGCACCACCCCGCGCAGGCTGTCGGCGAGATCCTCGACCCTTTCCACGAACACCGGCTCGACGTGGCCGCGCGTGCGCACCGCCCGGCAAATCGCGCGGCCGTCGGCGCCCGCGATCGGCGCCTCGCCGGCCGCATACACTTCGGTGACCAGCAGCACGTCGCAGTCGCTCAAAACCAGGCCGAAGTCATCCAAGAGATCGCGGGTGCGGGAGTAGCGGTGCGGCTGAAATGCGAGCACCAGCCGCCGCGCCGGCCAGCCTTGACGCACCGCGTCCAGGGTTGCCGCCACCTCGGTGGGGTGATGGGCATAGTCGTCGACGAGCAGCGCGCGGCCGCCGGGCCACTCGATTTCACCGAGCTGTTGCAGCCGCCGGTCGATGCCCTGGAAATTCGCGAGCGAGCGCTGGATCGCGGCGTCGGATATGCCAAGCTCGGTTGCCACCGCGATCGCCGCCAGCGAATTCAGCACATTGTGGCGCCCGGGGAGGTTCACGGTGACCGGCAGCGCCTCACGCCCCTCGCGGATCGCCTCGTAGCGCGACCTGAGCCCGTCGCGCACCACGTTCACCGCGCGTACGTCCGCCCCCGGCGCGAAACCATAGATGACGAAGGGCCGCGCCACCGTCGCTAGAATGCTTTGCACGTGCACATCGTCGCCGCACAGCACCGCGAGACCGTAGAACGGCAGATTGTGCAAGAAATCGACGAAGCTCTGTTTGAGCCGCGCAAAATCCCCTTCGTGGGTCGCCAGGTGATCGTTGTCGATGTTGGTGACGATGGAGATCATCGGCTGCAGGTGCATGAACGAGGCATCGCTCTCGTCGGCCTCCGCCACCAGGTAGCGGCCGGCGCCGAGCTTCGCGTTGCTGTCGGCGCTCTTCAAGCGGCCGCCGATGACGAAGGTCGGATCGAGGCCTCCTTCCGCGAGCACGCTCGCCACGAGGCTCGTGGTCGTGGTTTTGCCGTGCGTGCCGGCAACGGCAATGGAGTAGCGAAAGCGCATGAGCTCGCCCAGCATCTCGGCGCGCGGCACCACCGGAATGCGCCTGGCGAGCGCCGCGGCGACCTCCGGATTGGACTGATTGACCGCGCTCGACACCACCACGACGTCGGCATCGCCCAGGTGGGCCGCCGAGTGGCCGATGAAAATGAGCGCGCCCAGGTGCGCCAGGCGCTGCGTGACGGGGTTGGCCTTGAGATCCGAGCCCTGCACCTCGTAGCCCAGGTTCAGCAGCACCTCGGCAATGCCGCCCATGCCGCTGCCGCCGATGCCGACCAGGTGGATGCGATGGATGCGGCGCATGCGATCGTTCATGCCCGTGCTCCGGCCGCGAGGCATAGGTCGGCCAGCTGCGACGCGGCGTCGACGATTCGCGAGCGGCGCGCGGCCTCGGCCATCTTGAGAAGTTGCGCCCGGTCGGCGGCCAGTTCGCCGATGACCTTCCCCAGACGCTCGGGGGTGAGATCGCGTTCCTGAATCAGCCGCGCGGCGCCGGACTTGACCATGACCTCCGCGTTCTTGGTCTGATGATCGTCGGTGGCCGCGGGCAGCGGCACGAAGATGGCGCCGACACCCGCGGCCTGCAATTCGGCGACGGTCATCGCACCCGCCCGGCACACGGCGAGATCGGCCCAGGACAGGGCTTCGGCCATGTCGTCGATGAAGGGCAGCACTTGGGCCTCGACCCGCGCCTGCGCGTACGCGGCGCGCGCCGCCAGAAAGCCGCGCTCGCCGGTCTGATGGCGCACCTGCGGCCGGATGTCGGGGGGCACCTGCGCCAGCGCCTGCGGAACCACGGAGTTCAGGCGCAGTGCGCCCTGGCTGCCGCCGAACACCAACAGATGGGATCGGCCCGCGCGGCCCGCGAACCGCACCTCGGGCGCCGCCAGCGCCGCGATGTCGGCGCGCACCGGATTGCCGATGGCGCGGGCGTGCACCGCGGGTCCGAAGCTTCCGGGGAACGCCTCGAGCACCTGGCTCGCCAAGCGCGCCAGCCAGCGATTGGTCAGACCGGCGATCGCATTCTGTTCATGGATGAGGAGCGGCACCCGCAGCAGCCACGCGGCGATTCCGCCCGGACCACTGACGTAGCCACCCGCGCCGAGCACGGAGCGCGGCCGCAGGCGGCGCAGGACACTGACGGACTGCGCGACGGCCTTGACCAGGCGGAAAGGCGCCGGCAGCCAGGCCTTGAGGCCCTTGCCGCGGACACCCGCGACCCGCACCCACTCGATGGGAAAGCCGTTCGCCGGCACGAGTCTCGACTCCATGCTTCCGGGCACGCCCAACCACACCACGGCGACGCCGCGATCGCGCAGCACCCGGGCCACCGCGAGCGCGGGAAATACGTGCCCGCCGGTGCCGCCGGCCATGATGAGGACCGGGCCGTCGCTCATGATCGAGGCCCTCCCGGCATGCGCATTACGGCTGAGCGCGAGCTGCACTTGACTTCGTGATAGATGCGCAGCACCACGCCGAGCCAGGCCAGGCTCACCAACAGGCTGCTGCGTCCATAGCTGAGCAGCGGCAGGGTCAGGCCCTTGGTCGGCAGCACGCCCATGTTGACGCCGATGTTCACGATGGCCTGCAAGCCCAGCCACACACCGAACGCCAGCGCCAGGTAGGACTGGAATCGCAGGCCGGCGTGCGCCGCCAGGCGTGAGACATGAAACGCGCGCCACACCAGCGCCATGAACAGGGCGATCACGCCCAGAACGCCCACCAGGCCCAGCTCCTCCGCCAGCACCGCGAAGACGAAGTCGGTGTGCGCCTCCGGCAGATAGAACAATTTCTGCACGCTGCTGCCGAGGCCGACGCCGAACCAGGCGCCGCGTCCGATGGCGATCAGCGATTGCGTCAATTGAAAGCCGCCGTTGAAGGGATCATCCCAAGGGTGCAGAAAACCAGTGAGACGCTTGAGGCGGTAGGCCGATGTGAGCGCGAGCACCGCGAACGCGAGCGCCGCGGCCGAGACCAGCAGCAGCACGTAGCGCAGCCGGGCGCCGGCGACGAACAGCACGGCAAAGCCGGTGGCGAACAGCACCGTGGCGGCGCCGAAGTCCGGCTCGAGCAGCAGCAGGAACGCGGCGACGGTCAAGAGCCCCACGGGCTTGGCGAGCCCGGGCAGCGTCTGCTCGAGCTCGCCGCGCTTGCGCACGCAGTAGCTGCACACCCAGATCAGCACCAGCACCTTGGCGAGCTCGGACACCTGGAAATTCACCGGCCCGACGCGCAGCCAGCGCCGCGCGCCGTTCACCATTGCGCCGATCCCCGGCACCAGCACCAGCACCAGCAGCAGCAGCCCGAGGCACAGCAGCGCGAGACTGTATTTGTCCCACAGTTCCGCGGGCACCCGGGTGAGCACCCACGCGAACATCAGGCCGGCGGCGCCGAAGACGAACTGCCGCTCGAGAAAGTAGAACGGATTGCCGAGATCGCGCGCGGCGATCGACATGGAGGCGG
>Ga0181534_10000940_pt1 | contig 19852 bp, 16 predicted proteins | sample PEATcosm2014_Bin_37_FD_119758 | JGI IMG/M metagenome (GOLD analysis project Ga0181534, IMG submission 119758) | Peatland microbial communities from MTU Mesocosm Facility, Houghton, MI, USA - PEATcosm2014_Bin17_10_metaG | ecosystem: Environmental > Terrestrial > Soil > Wetlands > Peat | place... | reverse complement strand
GAGCAGCCCCATGCCGGGATAGTTGAAGACCGTCTCGGTGATGACCGCACCGCTCACGATGGCCGGCAGGGACAGTCCGAGCAGGGTGAGGATGGGGATGAGCGCATTGCGCAGGGCGTGGCCGTAGAGGACCCGACGGTTGCTGGATCCCTTGGCCCGGGCCGTCCGGATGTAGTCCTCGGCCATGGCGTCCATCATGGAGGAGCGCATGTACCGGCTGAACGAGGCGATGGTGGTGGCGGACAGGGTGATCACGGGCAGGACGAAGGAGCGGGGATCGGTGAACACCGCCCAGGCCGAGGCGTCGGAGGGGGGCGACACCGGGAACCAGTGCAGGTCGAAGGCGAACCAGATGATCAAGAGGGTGCCCAACAGGAAGTCGGGCATGGCGTAGAAGAAGAACGAGGCGCCGGTGGCCACGTAGTCGACGGGCTTGTTGCGCCGCACCACCTGCAGGATCCCGAGCGGGATGGCGATGACCAGGGCGAGCAGGACCGAGGCGCCCACCAGGGTCAGCGTCTTGGGCAGGCGCTCCCCGATGACCTGGCGCACGCCCTGGTTGTACTTGTAGGAGTAGCCCAGGTTGAGGTGGACGAAGATCCCCTGGATGTACTGCCAGAACTGGACATAGATGGGCTGGTCGAGTCCGTTGATCCGGTTGAAGTGGGCAATGCCTGCCGTGGTCGCCTTCGGACCGAGAACGGCCTTGGCCTCACCCCCGGGGATCAGGCGGGCGAGGAAGAAGGTGATCAGGATGACACCGATGATGACGATCACGGCCTGACCGGTACGTCGGATGAGGAACCTGGTCATCGGTTGAGAACCATAAGACGTTGCCTCGGTGGCAGCGACCCCCCGGCAGCGGACGTGTCGTCCGGTGCCGGGGGGTCACCATCCACGGGGTCTCAGTGCCCGCGCTCGGCTGCATCGCGCACGGGCAGGCCGGCTAGAACCTCCAGTTCTCCGGGTTGATTCCCTGGAGTGGACTGGCCGGTGTGAACCCACTGAGGTTCTTCTGGATCTCGTAGAGCGGGTTCCCGGCGTTGGGCTGGTAGATGACCGGCAGCTGCTCGGCCAGGTAGTTCTCGTAGGTGGTCAACGGGGTCTGCGTGGTGTTGGTGGCCAGGATGTTGGCGTCGTTGGTCGGGTCCGAGTAGCTCCCCGAGTTGGATCCGGCGCCGGTCTGGAAGATCTCCTCACCGGTCGGGTAGTAGTCCGGGGCGAAGATCCATCCCGCACCCCAGTTCTCCAGCTCCCACGAGCAGCCCTTGGACCCGGGGGTGCAGGGGACGGCGTTGCCGATGACCGTGTTGAAGGAGCCCTGGGACAGGCTCATGTTGATGCCGGCCTGCTCCCACGACGACTTCTCCGCGTTCATCAGCTCCGTGGTGGAGGTGGTGCCCGCGGCGTACTGCAGGTTGAAGGCCAGCTTGGCCCCCTTCTTGATGCCGGCACCGCACTCATTGGCCGCCGTCCCTGGCGTCTGGCAGGTCGACGTGCCACCGGGCACGACCTTCCAGCCATGCTCCTTCAGGAGGGTGACGGCCTTCCCCGGGTTGTACGGGTACGGGTTGTCCTCCACCAGCGTGGACACGAAGGAGTTGGGCGGCTGGCTGGGAACAGGACCGTAGGTGCCGACCGAGTAGCCCTTGAAGATCTTGTTGTTGTACAGCGGCTGGTCCACCAGGTACTGCACGGCCTGACGGAAGTACAGCTGCTTGTAGATGGAGCCGGCGTTGCCCCCGTCCCCGGTGGAGTTGAAGTTGTAGGGGAAGTAGTTGATGGCCCATCCGTACAGCGGATCCAACTTGAAGTTGGTCAGCCGGGGATTGTTCGGTCCCGGCTTCAGCGGGTTGGTGGTCCCCTTGGTGATGTCCTGGGTGGGCAGGTAGCCCACGTTCACCTTCCCGCCCACCAGGGCGTTGAACTCAGCCGAGTCGGAGGTGAATGGCAGCTCGATGAACTTGGTCAGGGTGGGCTTGACCGGGCCCGAGTAGGTCGGGTTGGGCACGAAGGTCACGTTCCCCTCGGCATCGAAGTGGGTCAGCTTCCAGGGACCGTCCACTACCTGCCAGATGGGGTTGGTGGCGTAGGTCGACAGGGAGTTGTTGGCTGCCTTGGGATTGGACGGGTCATAGCCGGACTGCTTGGACAGGAAGGTGTAGACCGCCTTGCACTGGGCGTCGGCCGTCCCGTAGGGCGCCGCCGCGCAGCCGCCCGAGTTGGGCGCGCCACCCTTGGCCGTGATGTCCCAGGCGTTGGGCATGGGGGTGATCTGGGACAGCTCGTTGTAGGTGAACCAGTAGTTGTTGACCGGGGCGGTCAGCGTGAAGGTGAGCTGCTCGGGGTTGTTGATGACGATGCTCTTCACGTCGTCGGGGATGGCCCCGGCCGAGTACCCGGCCCAGTTGGCCTTCTCGGCGTGGAGCATGTTCATCCAGAACATGACGTTCTCCGCCGTGACCGTCTCACCGTTCGACCACTTGTAGTTGTTGAGGTCGATGGTCACCGTGTTGGTGGTGTTGTTGTAGGTCGGCGCCGCAGCCAGGGAGAGCGAGAGGTTGAGGTTGGGGGTGGCGCCGTCTCCGAACCAGTAGAGGGGCCGGTACATGAGGTACTGGAACTGCTCGCTGTTGTACACGCTGAAGAAGGCCAGGCTCATGAACGGGAAGATGTAGTTGGGCGGCGCCTGGGGCGGTTCGGCCCAGGTGGCCGTGGTCGGGGTCGTGGCCGCTCCACTCACCGATGCCGGCGCCAGGGCCAGCGTGGCCAGGGACATGGCGCTCACGGCAATGCCCACTCCTACGATCCTTCGAAGCTTTCCTGCGAATTTCATGCGTGCACCATTTCTCTCTTTTGGGTCCTGAGGGGGCTCCCGGGTTGCCTACGATTACCCTCCAGTAACGGCGCACCGTAACGCAATTGCAACCAACGCGTCAGATTCGAACGCCGGCGTAACAGTATGTTCATACTCGGGCGCTGTCCACGGATTAAATGGCCTGAGAGCACTCTTTCGTTGATTTTCGCACGTCAGATGCCATATCTACCGCGGTAACCGGAGCCGAAACCCCCGCGTCTGGGCCGTCGAAGCGGCGCTTTCCCGGCAGGTGCCGCTCGAAGCCGCGTTGGCCAAAGGCCACCGGCCCGCGTGCGGCTCGTGGGCCCCGGCGGAGCATCCGGCCCCCGAACGCTGCATCTGCCCGAACGCTGCGTCCGGAGGAATCATCCGGTGGGGAACCCGGATGCACTCCGCAGCAGGATCAGGAGACAGGCGAGGCCGACAGCCCCCACTGCCCTTCGACGGGCTCGAATCCGACGGACCGGTACAGGCCGACGGCGGGACCGTCCGGGTCGGCCACGATGACCAGCAGCCTGGCGCCGAACACCTCCATACCGAACGATCCGGCCCGGGAGAGCAGCGTGGAGGCGAACCCGCGCCGCCGGTACCCAGGATGGGTCCCGACGTTCTGGTACCGGGCCACGCCCAGGCCGTCCGAGGCGATGCCGACCACCGAGCACAGCCGGTCGTCGACGAAGGCCCCGATGTACTCGGCACGGCCCGACTCCACCAACCGCCGGGATTCGGCCGTGCTCCGCTCGAGGAAGGCGTGATGACCGGGAGGAGGGGGCCCGTCCTCGGCGGCCAGGGTCACGCGGAGCCCCTGCTCCTGACCCCAGTCGTCGTCCGAGCACAGGGGTCGGACCGTGGGGGCGCCATCGGGCGGCCCGGCCTCCGGAGGCAGCTCTGCGGCCAACACCACGCTGCTGTCGGCCTCGAGGCCCGTGGTGGACAGGTAGCCCGGCCACTCGGGGATCTCGGTCACGTCGATGCCCAACGCCACGTGGGTGGCGGCGGGGAACTCCTCAGCGAACTGGGCCATCCACTCCCCCACCTCATCCTCGGCCGGCGGGCCCGGCCACAGCAGGAAATTACCCCAGTGGAACCCCGGGTTCTCGGGCGTTCGGACGACGATGTAGCGCCCCCGGTCGGTGATCGACGATCCGGCCAACCGCCGGACCATGAGGTCGGTGCGGTATCCCAGTGACCGGACCTCCACGTCGGGCAACCTATCCCCGTTGCCGGACGCGGGCAGGTTCCCCCACCTCTATTCCCTAGTTTCCCGATCGGTTTTACTTGGTATGGTGAGAGAGCACATCCGTTCCGGCAGCCGTCCTCCCCGCCCCCATCAGGCCGGCGGAGGGCTGGCCATGACACCAGGGAGACCCCATGACCGTCCTCGATGAAGTGCTCGCCGCCAATGAGGCCTACGCCGCCTCGTTCGGTGACAAGTCGAAGCTGACCCTGCCCCCCGCCCGCGGCTTCGCCATCCTCACCTGCATGGATGCCCGCCTCGACCCAGCCCAGTACGCCGGCCTCAGCGAGGGTGACGCCCACGTGATCCGCAACGCCGGCGGGCGGGCCAGCGACGATGCCATCCGATCGCTGGTGATCTCCTACAAGCTGCTGGGCACCAGGGAGTGGTTCGTCATCCACCACACCAACTGCGGCATGGAGTTCTTCACCGACGAGGTCATGCGGGACCTGTTGGCCAGCAGTCTCGAGACGGCCGCCCTGGGCGATGACGGGTTCCACGATGTCGGGCACGGTCCGGGATCGGCCGAGGCCAGGTACATCGACTGGTTGACCATCGGCGACAACGCCCAGAGCGTCACCGAGGACGTCGCCCGTATCCGGAATCATCCCCTGGTGCCCGGGCGCATCCCCGTCTACGGCTACCTCTACGACGTGACCACCGGCCGTCTGATCGAAGTGCCCGACGCCACCAAGGCGGGCCTGCCGATCTGAACGGACCCGCCGCACCCGCCGCCCGGGGGTGTGGGCGCCGGTCCGGCGTGACGGTGGTGCGGTGGTCCGGGTCAGCCGGACGTCGCTGTCGGTGCACTACCTGACACCGGACCCTTGGGGGCCAGGAACTGCTCGATGGCGGTGGCGATGCCCTGGGCGATCACCTGCTGACCGCGGCTGGAGGCGGCGATGGATCCCTCGTAGGGGTCGGTCAGGTACAGGGGCTCGATGACCGCACCCGGCATCTGACTGGGAGTGGTGAAGAAGCCCGGGGCCGCCGGGCCGAGGAGTAGCAGATGCTGGTAGTCGGCGGCTTCGGTGGCGATGCCACCGTCCTCGGGATCGCCCACGAACGAGCCCAGGCTCCCGTCGGGCTGGACCCCGTCGTCGGGGATGGCCCAGCCCTGGGCATCCATGTCTGCCACCACATCGCGCTGGACCAGCGTGGCCAGCCGGAGGTTGGCCGCGGCGAACGGCCGGGCGGCGTCGTAGGCGGTGAGGCTGCCGGCATTCTCCGATGAGGCCCCGGCGTCGTAGTAGATGCCCACCAGCACCTGGGCGTGGGCGTCGTTGGCACAGACGTCGCGCACGGCCACGTCGTCGTGTGACCCGGTGAGGGACAGCTCGTTGCCGGACTTGTCGGCCGGACTCAGCCGGAGCACGGTGTTGTCCGTCGTGCGGGAGACCACCACGCGGAATCCCTTGGCCCGTAGGAGGCCCATCACCGCGAGCTCCACCGGGAGGGTCTCCGTGGCCTCGTCGATCGTGGCCCCCGACTCGGTGGTGCCCACCCCTCCGGGGTCGATCCCACCGTGACCGGCATCGAGGAAGACGGTCTCGCCATTGTCTCCCGCCGTCGGGGCGAACGCCACGCAGGAGCCGTCGGCGAACAGGGCCGGGTCGAGGGACCGGCCCGACCCCTCCGGCGTCGAGGATCCGGGTTCGGTGAGCACGACGGCGCCGACCACGACCACGACCAACAGCAGCAGGCTGGTGGTCACGGCGCGGCGCCGTCGGCGGGCGGCGCGGCGCCGACGTTCGTGCTGCTTGGTCACATTGGGACGTCGGTCCATGGCACACCTGACGAATCGGCGGGGCATCCTGAGGCACCAGTCCAGCGGGAGCCGGCGCCGTTTCCGGTGGGAGATCACCGTGAAGCCCTGATGGGATGGTACCGACAGCCATGGCCAAAGTGGTGGCAGTGGGCACCCCTGCGGACCGACGTAGCCTGGCGCCATGCGATTCGTCATCATCGGCGGTGGCCCGGCCGGCAATCAGGCGGCCACCCACGCCGCCCGCCTGGGGGTGGACGTCACGCTCATCGAGCGTGACGTGGTCGGCGGGGCGGCCAACCTCTGGGACTGCATCCCCTCCAAGGCCATGATCGCCACGGGCGGGGCCATGTCCTACCTCCGCCGGATCGACGGCATGGGCGTGGTGGGGGCCGAGGGCGACCTCGACCTCGAGCGGCTGCGCCACCGGATCACCGGCATCGTCGACCATCTCGAGCAGACCAACGAGAAGATCCTCCACAGCCAGCACGTGGCCGTCATCCGGGGCACCGCCCGACTGGTCGACGCCCACACCGTGGTGGCCGACACCGACGACGGGCCGATGACCTTCGAGGCCGACGCCGTGCTTCTCAGCACGGGGAGCCGGCCCCGGATCCCCCCGTGGGCCGATCTGACCGGCGATCGGCTGCTGACCACCCGTGACGCCTATCCGCCCAAGGTCCTCCCCGACCACCTGGTGGTGATCGGCTCGGGCGTCACCGGGGTGGAGTTCGTGCACATGTTCTCGTCCCTCGGATGCGAGGTGACGCTCATCGTGAGCCGGCAGCAGGTCCTCCCCCAAAAGGACCCCGAGGTGGCGGCGGTGCTGGAGGCCGACTTCTCACGCCGTGGGGTCCACCTCCTGAAGGGGGCCCGCGCCGTGGGGGTGGACCAGGGTGCCGACGGCGTGGTGGTCCGCTGCGACGACGGCCGGGTGGTCCGGGGCAGCCACGCCCTGCTGGCCATCGGCTCCGTCCCCAACTCGGAAGGCCTCGGCCTGGGCGCGGCGGGGGTCGACGTCGCCGAGGACGGGTACGTCCCCATCAACCGCCACTGCCAGACCAACGTGCCCCATATCTTCGCCGCCGGCGACCTGTCGGGGAAGCTCCCCTTGTCCTCGGTGGCCTTCATGCAGGGCCGGAAGGTGGCCGAGTACGTGGTGGGCGGACACAGCGTGGCCCACCGCCACCCCAACTACGAGAGCGCCCCGTCGGCCATCTTCACCGAGCCCGAGATCGCCGATGTGGGACTGGCCGAGGCCGACGCCTTCTCCGAGGGCAGGAAGATCCGGGTGACCAAGGTCCCCTTCGCTGCCAGCGCCCGGGCGCTCATCGACAACGACTCTCGTGGCTTCGTGAAGATCATCACCGATCCGGCCACCGGCATCGTGCTCGGCGGCTCCATCGTGGGCAGGAACGCCTCGGAGCTGATCTCGGTGCTGGCCGTGGCGGTGACCGGGGGCCTGGGGGTCAACGACATCGTGGAGTCCATGCTGGTCCACCCGACGCTGGCCGAGGCGCTGGCCGAGGCGGCCGAGTAGCGGTCATCAATTCCACCAGGAGGGGCGGTTAGGGTGACCGAGTGACCGGTGCGACCACCGACGACGGCACGGGAGTGGCGTCTCCCGGCCTCGCTCCGGCGGCCCTCGCACCCCCGGGTGCCCCACCGGCCCCCACCCGGATGGACCGGCGGCGGGCCGAGGCACCCTGGCTCCGCCGCCACGGCCAGACCGTGGGCACGCTGGGCCGCACCCTCGGGATGTTCACCGTGTCCCGCCTGGTAGTGGCCATGGGCCTTGGATCGGTCCTCGTCGTCAACCAGGGACTGGCCACCCACCACTTCACCGGGCCATGGCCCAACCCGCCCACGGCCTCCCTCTTCTTGCAGGCCCTGGGCTCGTGGGATGCCAGCTGGTACCTGCTCATCGCCGCGCACGGGTACTTCCCTCCCCCGGCTCAGTTCCCCATGGCCCACGGGGCGGCCACCGCCTTCTTTCCGGTGTGGCCGCTCCTGCTGCGGGGGCTGTCCCACCTGACGGGACTGACCCCCATCGTGGTCGGGGTGGGGCTGGCCTTCGTGTTCGGTGCCGCGGCCTCGGTGGCCATCTGGCACCTGGTCCGCCACCTGTGCGACGGCGCCGTGGCCGACCGCGCCGTCGTCCTGTGGGCCTTCTTCCCCGGGGCCGTGGTCCTGTCCATGGTGTACTCGGAGGGGCTGGCCATCCTGCTCGCCGCCGTCTGCCTGTTGGCGCTGCTCAAACGGCAGTGGCTGGTGGCCGGGCTGGCCGCCGGGGTGGCCACCGGGGTCCATCCCGAGGCCATCGTGCTGGTGCTCTGCTGCCTGTGGGCTGCCGGCGTGGCCGTGCGCCGGGACCGGGACTGGTGGGCGATCGTCGCTCCTGTCCTCTCCGTGGCCGGTGTGCTCGGCTACTTCGTCTATCTGCGCCACACGACCGGGGACTTCTTCGGGTGGTACCACGTCGAGCGGGACCAGTGGGGTGGCACGGGCTTCTACCACGACACCGTCTTCGTCCTGCGCCAGTCGGTGACCCATCCCCACGACCTCGAGGCCGTGGTGCCCGCCCTCGGCCTCCTCTTCGCCCTCGGCGGGCTCTACCTGATGGCCCGGTGGAGGCCGCCGGTGATCATCTGGATCTACACCGTCGGGATCCTGGTGTCGGCCTTCGACTCCAACATGGTGGGCGCCCGGCCGCGGGTCCTCCTCACCGCCTTCCCCCTCATCGTGGCCGTGGCCCGGCGGGTGCGGCCGGCCGCCTACGGGACGGTGGCCGCGGTGTCGGGATTCCTGCTGGCTACGATGACGTTCCTCCTGTTCTCCCTGGTGCTGGTGGCTCCGTAGCCGGGGCGGGCGCCGGGTGGTCCGAACGGTGCCGACGGGAGATCACGACACGTCCGACGACCATGCACCGATCCGGTGCCGAGGGGGAACCATGACGACGGCAGCAGGTGGCACCCGGGCCCGAACCGAGGGGTGGGGAGCCTGACGTGAGCGATGAACAGCAGGGACGGGTCGAAGGGAAGGTGGCCCTGGTCACCGGCGGAGCCGGTGGCATCGGCGGGGCCACGGCCCGCGCTCTGGCCCGCCAGGGGGCCTCGGTGGCCGTCCTGGATGTGGACGGGGCCGGGGCCGAGCGCGTGGCTGCGGAGATCAGGGCATCGGGCGGCCGGTCGCTGGCCGTCGAGGCCGACCTGGCCGACGAGGCTGCGGTCGTCGGCGCTGTCCGCACCGTGGTCGATCACTTCGGCCGGCTGGACGTGCTCCACAACAATGCCGCCCTCACCGATTCGGACTTCCTGAACCGGGACACGCCGGTGACCGACCTGGACCTCGACGTGTGGAACCGCACGCTGGACGTCAACCTGACCAGCCAGATGCTGATGTGCAAGCACGCCATCCCCGAGATGGTCCGCCATGGCGGCGGATCCATCATCAACATGTCATCGGGCGCCTCGCTGAAGGGCGACCGGACCCGCACCGCCTACGGGGTGTCCAAGGCCGGCGTCAACACGCTGACCATGTACGTGGCCACCTCCCACGGCAAGCAGAACATCCGGGTCAACACCATCGTGCCCGGCCTCATCATCACCGACGCCGTCCGGGCCCACCTGAACGAGGACATCCTCGCCGGCCTGGGCCGGGCCATCCTCACCACCCATCTGGGTGAGCCCGACGACATCGCCAACCTGGTCGTCTTCCTCGCCTCCGAGGAGTCCCGCTACATCACCGGGCAGATGATCTCCGTCGACGGCGGGATGTCGGCCCACGTGGGGAGCGCTGGACGGGACGAGTGACGCTCGGGGCCGGGGACGTGGGCGGCGCCGGTCCCCGCAGTGGGCTCAGGCCGACCCCAGTATGTAGGCACCGGTCTCGGGATGATGGGTCCACCCGCCGGAGGCCTCGGTGCCACCGTCGACGTGAATGGTCTGTCCCGTCACATAGCTGGACAGGTCCCCGGCCAAGAAGACGGCGGCACCCGCCATCTCGTCGACGTGGCCGGCCCGTCCCATCGGTACCGTGAGCCCGAAGTGCTCCTCGGCGCCGGGAGGGGCCACCGACCGCATCCCTTCGGTCATCGTGATGTCCGGGGCCAGTGCGTTGATCCGGATGCCGTGCAGCGCAAGCTCCAGTGCAGCCGTCTTGGTGTAATTGATCACCCCGGCCTTGGCCGCGGCGTAGGCGGCGTACCCCGGGGCCGCCCGCACCCCCTCGATGGAGGTGATGTTGATGATGCTGCCCGGTGTGCCCGTCTCGACCATGGTGCGGGCCACCCGCTGGGTGCAGAGGATGACGTGCTTGAGGTTGGACCGGTAGAGGGCGTCCCATCCGTTCTCCGAGGTCTCGAGCAGGGGCGAGAAGAACACCCCACCGGCGTTGTTGACCAGGATGCTGACCTGTCCGAGCTCCTCGGTGGTGCGGGCCAGGGCGGCGTCCACCTCCTCGGACTGTCGGACGTCGGTGACGATCCCGAGGCCGCCGACCTCCTCGGCGGCGGCCGCCGTGGACTCGGGATCCCGCTCCCAGATGGCCACCCTGGCCCCGAAGGCGGCCAGGCCGCGGGCGATACCGCGACCGATGCCGGCGCCTCCGCCGGTCACCACAGCCACCCGGTCGGTGAGCAGGACGGAAGAGGGGTTCATGGACAAGGGGACCTCGCTCCTTATAGCTTCATGGGTGGAAGTTTGATTATCACGTACGAAGAACGATCGGTCGCCCCGGTCGAGAGGGGGAGTGTATGCCACGTATCGAACCGATCCCGATGGACGAGCTGGCCGACGAGCCACGGAGGATCATCGAGGAAGGCGTGGCCGACGGCACCTACGCCACCCCCATTCCCCTGCAGATCTTCGCCTACCGCACGGCCCAGATCATCCAGACCAGCATGGCCCGCACCGCGTGGGGCAAGAAGAGCCTGCTCGGAGGCAGGATCCTCGAGCTCATCCGGATCCGCAGCGCCCAACTGGGCGAGTGCCAGCCCTGCATGCAGTCCCGCAAGCACGACTCCATCACCGATGAGGACGTGGCCTGCCTGATCGCGCCCGGCCACTCGGACCTGACCGACCAGGAGCGCCTGGCCGTCGAGTTCCTCGACCTGTTGTCGGCCGACCACCATGCCATCGACGACGAGACCTACCGCCGCCTCGGCGAGGTCTTCACCGCGGCCCAGATCATCGAGCTGGGTTTCACCTGTGCCACCACCATGGGCACCCACCGGTTCATCCATACCCTGGATCCGTTCGGCACCGCCCCCCCGGTCATCGCCTTCGACCCTGACCAGGTGGACACGGCCTATGCCGACGCCGGGTCTGACGCCGAAGCCGACGCGGAGGCCGAGGCCGCCGCCGTATGAGCGAGACGGTCTTCGTCACCGGGGCCACCGGCCTGGCCGGGGCCAACATCTGCAAGCTGCTGCTCGAACGGGGCGACGGGGTCCGGGCCCTGGCCCGGGACGGTGCCGACACCGGTCCCCTGGTCGAGTTGGGGGTCGACATCGTCACCGGAGACATCACCGACGCCGACGACGTGCGCCGGGCGGCCACCGGCTGCGATTCGGCCATCCACAGCGCCGCGCTGCTCGGTGGGGCGAGCCAGGACATCGCGCCGTTCCAGGCCGTCAACGTGGACGGGACCAGGTACGTGCTCGACGCCGCCGAGGCCCTGGGCATGCGCCGGGTCGTGGCCGTCAGCACCGGCACCTTCTTCGACACCTCGGGCGGCCTGGACCGGGAGGACGCCCCGGTGACCAAAAAGCCCAGCTCGGACCCGTACACCCTCACCAAGATGGCCGCCTTCGAGGACGCCATGGCCCGGGCCGCTGCCGGCCAGGACGTGGTCACCACCCACCCCGGGGCCATCTTCGGTCCCTCCCCGGTGGCCAGCAACGCCTTGGGCAAGACCAGCTTCAACCGGGTCCTGCTCTCCGCTCTGCGCCAGCGCGTCCAGTCCTATCTGCGCTTTCCGGTGAGCTGGGTCTTCGCCGACGACATCGCCCGGGGCTGCATCCTGGCCCTCGACCGCGGCGTGTCGGGCGAGCGTTACATGCTCGACGGGCGCCCCGAGGACGTGGTCAGCACGGCCGAGGCCTGCAGCCGGATCTGTGAGCTGGCCGGCTTGGACCACCGGGTCATCGACATCGAGCCGTCCGACGATCCCGAGCTGGCCAAGGTGTACGGGCCCACGTTGGTGGCCATCGCCGCCAAGGCCGCCTCGGACAAGCGGGTCCGGCGCGACCTCACCGAGTCCAAGACCTACAAGCGACTGGGCTACGACCCCATCACCCTCGATGAGGGTCTGGTGGCCACCACGGAGTGGCTGAGGGCTCTGGACAAGTTCTGAGGGGCCGCTCCCCGGCCGGGTGATCGGCGCGTGCCGCGGTCTCCGGGGTGTATTCCGGCGACCGGTGGGCTGCCATACGATGCGCAGCCATGGATCTGACCCGCCGGACCCCGAGCAAGGTGCCCGAGATCACGGCGCTGTTCTGGATCACCAAGCTGCTCACCACGGCCATGGGCGAGTCCACGTCCGACTATCTGGTCAAGCAGATCGATCCGGTGGTGGCCGTGGGCCTCGGTGCCATCGTGCTGCTGGGTGCCCTGGTCCTGCAGTTCCGGACCGACAGGTACGTGCCCTTTGCCTACTGGCTCACCGTCCTGATGGTGGCCATCGTCGGCACCATGGCCGCCGACGTCCTCCACATCCAGTTCCACGTCCCCTATGTGGCGTCGACCGGGCTCTTCGCCGCGGTGCTGGCCGTGGTGTTCGTGGCCTGGCACCGGACCGAGGGTTCACTGTCCATCCACGGCATCGTGACCCCGAGGCGGGAGTTGTTCTACTGGGCCACCGTCATATCCACCTTCGCGCTGGGAACGGCGGCCGGTGACCTCACGGCGACCACCTTCGGCCTGGGCTATGGCACCTCGGTGGTGCTCTTCGCCGCGCTCATCGTGGTGCCGGCGGCGGGCTTCCGGTACTTCGACCTCAACGCCATCCTGGCCTTCTGGGCCGCCTACGTCCTGACCCGGCCGCTGGGGGCATCCATCGCCGACTGGCTGGGCAAGCCGGCCTCGGTGAGTGGGCGCGGCTGGGGTGACGGGAAGGTCACCCTGGTCCTGGCCGTGTTCATCGTGGTCTGCGTGGGCACGCCGACCGTGACCGCCGGCCGCCGCCGTTCGTCCCAGGGCAGGCCCGGCTGACTGACGGGACTGGTCCGTGCCGGACGGCCGGTTCCCCTAGAGGCGCAAGGGACCGCCCGGCGCATCGAGCGGAGGAACGTCGTCCCTACGCAGATGTCGATCGATCATCTCGGCCTGTAGACGGATCAGGGAGGCGAACTCCCTATTCGTCATGGCTCGGATCTCGTCCTCCGTCGGGTATTCCATGCCGCAACCTCCACCCAAGGACCCTCGCATCCTTGATCCTGCCCAAGGCTGGGCCACGGTGCAACTGCGATCGCAGCGGGTGCGGAGGCGTTCCACGGCGTGTCGGTGCTCCGGTGATGAGGAGCGAGGCGACGGCGACCCCGTGAGCAGGGAGTAGGCCCGATACTGGGATGCGGCATCGAAGGCCCTCCGCCCCTTAGGCGGGGCCCGGTGCCTGCCCCCGGATCCAGAGGTGGGACCGGAGGCCATCCGGTCGACGGAGTAGTGGGTCCGGTCCACGCCGGCCGGCCTCCGGCGACGGGCGTTGCGAAGGAGGGGTCTTGCCTGTCGTCCGCGCCCATCCGCCGGCACGATCCACCAGCGGCATACAGATTGCGTCCCATACTGATTTGTCCCGCTACCGAATGCGCGGCGTGGGCCGGGTCACCCAAGCCGTTCACTCTGTGTTCGGGCACCGCTACTGAGCGTGAAACTGCAGATTCTCCCGTTGATCAGGGTATTGCCTTCCGCGAACCCATCTCAGAAGATGACTCGGGGGCTCCGGCGGCTGGATGATTTGGGGGTCCGATGAAATCGTTGAAGCTTTTGGTGGGAGCGGCACTGGTCCTGGGCAGTCTCATGATCGGGGTGGCGCAGGCTTCCGCCACCGTGACGGCCAACGTCAGTTCGTCCAACCGACAGACCTGCACCGGCACCCTCGCCTCGCCCGGTCTCCTGTCCGGCACGTACTCAGGCGATGTCACCGTCACCGGCTACTGCGTCGTGGACGGAGGACCCACGCTGGTCCGAGGGGACCTGCGCCTGGCCGCCGGATCGGCCCTCAACGCCACGTACGCCCTCAACGATGTGAGCCATTCGGGGACGACCAGCCTCACCGTCAAGGGCGACATCACCGTGGCCAGTGGGGCGACGCTGGCCATGGGTTGCGAGCCGAACGAAACACCGTGCACCGACGACCCGGCTGCCGGCACCGGGGGAACCCTGACCGGTCAGAATGAGGTGAGCAGCGACATCATCGCCACCGGCGCACTGGCCGTCATCATCCACGCCAGCTACATCAAGGGTGATGTCCGCCAGACCGGCGGTGGTGGCGGCCTCAGCTGTGCTCCCCCCACTTCGGGCGTGTTCTCGCTGCTGCAGTCCCCGGTGTTCAGCAACTACGAGGACGACACCATCTCCGGTGACCTCGAGGTCACCGGGCTCAAGTCCTGCTGGTTCGGCGCCCTGCGCAACCTGGTCCGGGGAGACTTCACCTACTCCAACGACACCTTCGGGGACCCGGATGCCTCCGAGGTCCTGGACAACGCGGTGTCGGGCGACCTGAGCTGCTCGGCTGACAGCCCAGCCGTCCAGTACGGGGACTCGGAGAGTTCGCCCAACCGGGTGAGCGGGGACGCGTCAGGCGAATGCAGCCTGACGGCCGAGGCACCCAATCCGGCACCCAGCGGGCCGCTGGCTCACATCACAGTCAGGAAGTGACCGGCCCTCGGTCCTGAGCAGCCATAGCCCGCTCGAGGGGCGCAGCCCGTGAGGTTCCCTTGGTGGACGTGGTGATCGTCGTCAGGATCCTCGATCAGGACGATGACCCGGCAAGCCGAAATGCCGGCCGCTGCTGAGGCGCTGGGCATGGCGACAGCCAATCTCAACGCACCCTCATAGCGGGAGCGCACTCCCGATCGGGCCTCCCGCACCGACGGTGCTGATGCACCGGTCACCGACGGCACTCTGTGGGTGCTGAGGCGTGAAACCATCCCCGTACTTCTCCGGAACTCGGCTTCAGCGGGACGGCAAACCTGCCGAAATCAGTCAGATGGTCTCGGTTCGCGCCTCTGCGGGCGCCACCCGGAGCGGCGTGCTTCACCACTTCGCCGCGCCCTCGTTGTGCTCGTACCCATCTCCCATTGGCGCCGAACGGTTGGCGGTGTCGACGCTGGTGCCAGTGCCATGACCTCTCTCATCGACGAGCCCGGGCTTCTGGTCACATTGGCCCCCCAGGATCTCGAACTGGGGCTTCCGCTCGATCTTGATGCCGAGATCGCCCGGGAGCTAGCGGGCGGCTCCGACGATCGCATCCCTCAGGCCATCCGGCGCGATCGAAAGCCTCTACAGACTGCGGTGCTGGCCACCCCGGTGGTGATACTGGCCGCACTCGCCTGGACGCATCGCAATATGTTCACCGATGGCTACATCTATCTCCACGTAGTCCAGAACATCCTGGCCGGACACGGTCCCGTCTTCAACGTGGGCCAGCGGGTCGAGGCGGTCACCAGCCCGACATGGACCTGGATCCTGGCCGTAGCGGGACTCACCATCCCGTTCCCGTTGACCTGGATCGCCGTGGTGCTCGGGATCACCTTCACGGTGTCCGGCCTCGCCTTGGCCCTCTTCGCCTCAGGCCGACTGGTGCATCGAACATCTCCTCGGGCCTTCCTCCTCCCCCTCGGAGCCCTACTCTTCGTTGCCCTCCCCCCGGTATGGTCGCTGGCGTCTACCGGCTTGGAGACGGGGTTGATCTTCTTGTGGATCGCATCCTGTCTGGCCATCTTGGTCAGGTGGAGCCGGACGACGGGCGAGGTGTTGCCGAGAACGTTGCTGGCCATCCTCGGGATGGGGTTTCTGATTCGACCGGAGTTGATGATCGAGAGCGTCGTGTTCATCGCCGCCGTTGTTCTGGCCGATCCGGGGCAGTCAGGGTGGCGCGATCGTTGGCGCGTCATTCGCTGGGCCTTCGCCATCCCCCTCCTCTACGAGATCTTCCGCATGGGGTACTACGGCCAGCTCTTCACCACTACGGCAGTCACCAAAGAGGCGGTGATGCTCAGTCCGGGTAGGGGCGTTCACTACTTCTCGGATTTCGTGGCCCCGTACTGGCTCTTCATTCCGGTCGGGGCCCTGCTGGTCGGCGCGTACTATCCGATCGCCGCAGCCTTCCATCACGATCGTGAGAAGAGGCGCAGCCACTTCGCCCTTCTGGCCCTCCCGACGGCGGGAGCCCTCAATGCGATCTACGTCATCCTCATCGGAGGCGACTACATCCACGCCCGGCTGTTCATGGCCCCGTTGTTCGCCTTCTGCGCACCCGTAGCGGCGGTGCCCCTGGTCAGAAGGAATGTCCTCGCGCTCATGGTCATTCCCTGGGCCATGGTGTGCGCGCTCACGCTACGCACCAACGACAACTCCCCCTGGTCCAGCCCCTCGATCGTCAGCATCAACGGACACGGGTCGTTCGCCGCTCCCAGCGCCGTAGCGACCCCTGCGGCCCGCGAGCACATTCTCCACGGGCACCCGGGGGTGTATGTCCAGTTCGCCGGGCCCACGTCGTTGCAGCGACTCGTTGGGGGGTCAGCAGTGCACGTGACCACCCCGGTCCTCGCCACCTCGTGGATCGGTCCAGAGCCCTATGAGCTCGGGTCGGGCGTCAGGGTGGTCGACCTGCTCGGGTTGGCCGACCCTCTCACTGCGCACTTGCAGTTGGCTCGGCGTGGCGAAATCGCCGGCCACGAGAAGCCCCTGCCCACGCCCTGGATCGCTGCGGAGCTCACCCGCAGCGGATCGTCGATCCATCAGCTCGACTCGCTCCAGCGCCAACGCCCTCAGGATTTCACACCGTTAACGCACGGGGCATCGGGACGGAAGCTCACGATCGAGACCGCCTGGGCCAGGGCAGCCTTACAGTGCACGGCGATCAAGGAGTTGCGTGAGGCACCGAACGCTCCCCTGACGGCGGGTAGGTTCCTGTCGAACATCTACCACTCCATCTCCCGGACCACGCTCCGGATCCCGCCCAACCCGGAGACGGCCTACCACTCGTTCTGCGGCCCGGGTACACCATCCCAGGTGCGCAGTCTCATTCGAAGTGGGTCGACGTAGACAGCCACCGACTCTCGGGAGCATGCCCCTGGTTCACGTTGTTCAGGCATCCCGGCTGGGCCGAACATGGCACCCTCGCCGGGGGCAGGCGCGTCTCCGGGACCCCTCGATCTACGGCCGAGCCTCCGTGAGGTGCATGGCCTCGCCCACGAGCTGTTTGCTGGTCGCCGTGTACTCCATCAACTCCACGGCGTTTCCGTCCGGATCACCTACCCAGATTTGCAGGGCGTCGTCGAGTCCCATCCCCACATCGAGGTAGGGGATCTGCTCGGCATCGAGATGCGCCTTCATCGCCTCGAGCCCGGTGACCTCGAAGCAGAAGTGCTGGAGCCGGGTCGGTGCGGCATCCAGGTCCACCTTGTCACCGCCGAACATGGCCAGTACGAGGTCCTGGTCGAAGAGCTCGAGGAATGTGGTCTGGCCGCAGCTCAGATAGACGCCGACCGTCTCATCGTCGTCGTTTCGGAGTCGGAACTGCACAGGCAGCCCGAGGCCGCCGCTGTAGAAGGCGACCATCGCATCGAGGTCGTTGGTATGGATGCACACGTGGGCCAGTTGACGGATCATGACGACAATTCCACCTCACCGCAGCGTGGGTGTCCAACGGTCATCCGGGGCACGCGTGTCGAGATCCTCCGGGCAGCATCAAGCGGCACGGCGGATGATCCTGGTGGGCATCGACCTTGCTCCGTGGCGGACAACAGGTCGCAGGACTACGATCGGAAACCGGCGTCGAGCACATTCGGTCAATCTCGATTGCACCGTGCCGACGGAGGGAGCGACAAGATGCGGAAATGCCGGTGGGCAGTTGCCACGGTGGCCGCATTGGTTCTGTGCGTTTCGGTCCTCGCCACTGGTACCGCGTCGGCATCGACTACGACGACGGAGGCGATGGTCAGAGGCAAACTGCTGTCACTCTCGAATCTCCCTGCGGGTTGGACCCTGACGAACGTACCAGCAACCAACAAGGGATACAGCGGACCCTGTGCTGCCGCACTATCTCCGAAGCCGAGACCCGGTCTCGCCGAGGCATATGTTGCATTCACGGACCGAGGCAGGTCCCCACTTCTCGGAGAGAAGGTGGTCTTTGGCAAGGCCGTCACGAACAGGTACAACTACGTCAACGCCGTACTGAAATCCTGCAAGTACCTCACGTTCGCGCTTGGGGGCATCAACGAGAAGGGCACTGTTGATCCGCTCTCATTCCCAAAGCTGGGGTCCAGTTCCTCGGCCTACACCATCACTGTTCCAACGACACTTGGAGTCAGTGTGGGTATCGACATCGTGATTGTCAGGAGTGGCCCGTACGCGCTCGTAGTGGAGTATTCCACCATGGGTACGCCCGATAGCTCGGTCCTCGAGACGTTCGTTCACCAGGCTCTGGCCAAGGTGACCGGTGTCGGCAGCACCGAGCCATCGCCAGACGAGGTTCCACCCACTACCGTTCCCCCATTTCAATAGGCGAAGGCACTTCCGGCCACTTCTCGTCCGTCGGCCTTCGGGACATCATCGCGGTATGGCACACCCTCAGCTTGGGCGACGAGTCCCCTCAGATCTGAAATGATCGAAAGGATTCGAAGCTCGGATCAAATGCTGGGTTGGGCAAGCGAAAGGCCCGAAGTCGAGTTGGCTCTCTCATCGGTTCGGCAATCCAACCAGCGTTTACCACGTAGTAGTTCACCGCAGTGCTCACTGATGGCCACTGGCAATCATCAAGGATGATGAGCCCACCAGGTCGGACAAGATCCCGGAGGAAGTACAGATCAACGAACACGTTGTGGAAGACGTGGCTTCCATCAACGAAGGCAGCGTCTGTGACGAAGCCTTCAGTCACCAGCCGAGGTAAAGCGATCTGAGATCGCCCGTCCACCAATCTGCAGATCGTATCGAGCCCGGCCGATACGATCGCATCCCAACCGACGTCTTCAAACTGATGTTGGTAAGCGTCAATGATCAGGTGGCTTGATTCTTCGGGTCCCAAGGAGACAAGAGCCTCGCCTATGGCCAAGGCCGAGCTGCCGTAGGCAAGTCCTATCTCGATGACCGCCCGGGCGTTCTCGTCCAGGATCAGATCTCGAAGGACATCAGAGTCATGCTCAGGAAGCGAGATGGTTTCGAAGTCGAGGTTCGCCGGGAGGCGCTGACGTGAGGCAAGTTCGGGAAGCTTGCTCCTAACGCCTCGGACTTTCTCTAGAAGGTCCCCGTCTCCAGACACAGGCACAGTATGGCTCTCGGCTGCCGCCTGCACGCCCAATAACTGCCACGTTCCCGGCAGTCAGGGCGACCAGGCATGCCCAGTGCTGTCCGGCAAAGCAAGGACGGCGATTCCCTCCTCCTGGCACATGTCGAGAAGGTGCGGGTCAGCTGAAGCAAGCTGAGCGCTCGTCAGTTGTGCTGCCACGGCCGCAACGCAGTCGGCAAGGCTCACGGCTCGGGTCTTGCGGTGGTAGTGACGGGCGCGGAGCAGGCCGGCCAGCGTAGCCACCCCAAGGTCGACCGAGATCGGAGGCGTCAGACTGAGCTGAGCCAGATCCAACACAGCCTCGTCCTCGTCGGCTCCCAAGATTCGAACCAGATGATCGAGTACATCGGAGACTCCGAGGGCGGTGAGCGCCACGTCCTCCTCGGACTCAACCAGACGCTGAACCAGCGGAGCAGCTGGTTCATCTCTGAACAGTGCCAGGACAGCGAAGGAATCGAGAACAATCACCGCCGGCGTTCTCGGG
>Ga0181534_10000939_pt1 | contig 19877 bp, 19 predicted proteins | sample PEATcosm2014_Bin_37_FD_119758 | JGI IMG/M metagenome (GOLD analysis project Ga0181534, IMG submission 119758) | Peatland microbial communities from MTU Mesocosm Facility, Houghton, MI, USA - PEATcosm2014_Bin17_10_metaG | ecosystem: Environmental > Terrestrial > Soil > Wetlands > Peat | place... | reverse complement strand
CCGAGTCCGATATCGGAAGCCAAAGGATAGTGCCACTGAAGCGACGTGCCGTTACTCTGAAGCAATGCACCGTTTCCGCCTACCGCATCGAGGCCAGTACCACCGTACTCCGTTCCGACAACCGTTGCCTCCCATGCTCCGGTCGTGATCGTACCAACTTCCGTGATGTTGGTCGTGTCGGCCCACTCGCAACCCGTCCCATCGCTAAAGAGAATCGTGCCATCAGCGCCCACATCATCAAGTCCCGTTCCTCCATTAGCAACCGGCAGCACACCCAAAACGATCTGAATACCGCCGCCGCCGCTTGTTGGGGCAAACCAGATCACTTCGGTTATCCCATTGAGTGTCACGTACTCCAGCGCATTCCCGGCACCGTTGACGATCAGCAGTTGGTAGGGAGTTCCAACGGAAGTCAGGCCAGTTCCCCCGTAAGCGATTGCAATGGTGTCTGCATTCCATGCTCCCGTAGTGACAACACCCAACGTCGTGCCGTTGTACCCGCTGTCCTCGACGATATTCCCCGACGTACCATTGAATGCCACGAAGTTCCCGTCAACCGCCGAAGACGGGCCGACGATCGCGTTGGAAGTTCCCGATGACACCACATCCCAGTCACCGCCCACCGATGCCTCACTGCCACCCGCGTTGGTCGTGAGGCAGATAATCAGATTCGTAGCCTCGACGGTTGCCCCCGATGAGCCACCGATATTGCCAGAATCCGAGCAGACGTAAAGATCCCCAGCGGTTCCTGCCGGATAATCCGGATCGTCCGAACAGTCGATGGTGCCCTTGAACGACAAAGGAGCGCCAATGCTCCCTGATGTACAGAGGCCATTCTTGAATACCAACCCGCTGGTCGTGATCGACTGCCCCGGCGTGCCATCGGATGACCAGTAAGCCGCCGCCTGGAATGCCACTTGCGTAAATACGATGGCGTCGGGGGCACCTGCACTAAGTTCCAACCCCTTGGGAACGTCTCCACCGCCGGGATTGATGGCAATTCCGTAATTGTCTTCGCTGTCCAAGTAGAGTTCGCCGCCGAGAGCGTAGATAGGACCAGCAGCGGTTGAAAAGGTTGTCGATGGACTGCTGCCAGGGGTAAAGGTGAGCACGGTATTCCCGCCGGCCCCAACATTGAGATTGCCGGCCACATCCTCGCCGATCCCACAGTGACCATCCGCGTCGAAATAAACGCCCGGCCCAAGTAGGTACAAAGCACCCGCGTTTGAGAACAGCGTCGTCCGTGCTGGTGTGGCGTCCGTCGCAATCTGGAATTCAAGAACGTCTTGGCTGGAGGCTCCAATGGCAACATTCCCGCTGGCATCCTCGCCGATTCCCCCTTGCTCGGCTGCATCGAAATAGATCGACCCCAGGTGACCGGACAAACCGCCCAGCACAAACAGCGGCCCCGCGGCATCCGTCAGCGTGGCGGAAGGCGTATCGCCCACGGCAAACGTCAGCACATCGTTCCCACCCGCCATCAGACTCAGGTTGCCCGTCGATTCTTCGTAAATACCGGCTTGCGGCACGCCTTCCGTGCCCGACTTGTCCAGGTAGATGGAACCCCGATTTTCAGACTCCGAGAGAGCCCCAAGAGCATACAGCGGCCCGGCAGCCGCCTCGAACGTGATATTCGGATTGTCGCCCATGTACACATCGATGAACGGCGTATCGACACTTGGACCAAGCAGCCAATTCTCATTCGGCCAATTCTTCTGAACTGTGTAATCGATGTAGCCATCATCGTTCGTACCGTTGTAAGGCACGAGTTTCTGTAGCCGGCTGTACATATACTGGGCTTGCTGTGCAAGGTTTCCCAGGGTGCTTGCCAGTTGGTTGTACTGCTGCTGAAGGATTTGCAGAGCAGCAAGCGCTTGCTGAATCTCGGCATCGGTTGAAGCCAGAGAGTTGATTTGTGGCGGCTGGGGATTTTGCGGCCAGGGGTTGGTGGATACCATCATCGAATCGGTCCTCGCTTACGTGGTTCTATGCGAATTCCTTCAATGGCCCACTGGTAGCTGCCTGAGAGCATGATCGTGTGCGCCGGCCCGGGCGCTTGCGGATAGTCGCGGTGGTTCGCACCGGCAGCAAAGCTTCCGTTCCACGGCGCGCCGCTGGCCACTGCCGCGGTCACCGCCGCCTGGACGGCTTCCTGCGACGTTTCCCCCGTGAAGATGCCCCAATCCACTCCTTGGCCGTTCGGGTCCAGATCCGCCGCAATCTGGAGGATTTCGCCAACGTAGCCCGGCCCACCGAAGCGGAACGGGCCGTACACCACCACGGAAACCAGGTCCGTGCCGTCGTCAGTCGTTGCGGTGGGATCGAAATATCGCAGGTAGCCGTCGTAACCGCCCAGCACAACTTGCGTGGCCGTGCTGGCGCCGGGGGTGTAATCGATGGCTGCGGTAGGCTGCATCCCATTGGGCATCACAACCGGCCAAAACCGACCGAGAACCAAGTCGAAGAACCAGTGTTGCCCGGCGGTTCCCGCTGTGGGCGTGATGAAAATATGAACGCCCCGGGCCTGGAGGTCATAGACCAGATTGACGGCATTGTTTAGGTAATCGACGTTCAGCAGTTCAACCGGCAACTGCGGGCGAGACAGCGAAACCGGAGCAGAGCCGCCGCCGTAGGGAATCTGGTAGATGCCGTCCCGACTGAGAATAATCATCGACCCGTCCGGCAGCGTACACCAGGCGTTGGGCCCCATGACCCCGACTTCGCGACTGAGGTTGACGATCTTGCCACCGTACCCCGGGTCGCCGTTCAGAATCCAGAGCGAGGAATCGCAAGCGAAGATGAGATACTGATCCGAGTGCGGCATCAAGGCCGTCAGCGGCTCGGGAATCTGGAACACGTTGGCATCTTCGCCGCCGACTGCCCGCGTCGGGTCGCCCGGGTCGTATCCGTAGTCGTAGTCTTGCGGGAATCCCTGCCGGCTCATGTACCAGACGCCAGCCGGCCAGCCGGCCCACACGATCCGACCGTTGTAGGCACAACATAGGGGGCAGTTGAGCGGAGGCAGACCCGGAGTCGGGCTCATCCAGGAAAGGATGTAGGGCTGACCAGAGCAATTTGCATCGGTTGTCTGATCGACAAGAACCAGATCGGTGTCGTCGGTCAGCGAGGCCACCAGGTATTGCTGCGTGCCGATCCCGCTGACGTTGGGAATGGTCAACGTGAGCATGTTGGCGGCCGTCGGCGCTGGCACTCCCGCCCAAGTACCGCCCGTCAACACGACAATTCCATTGGTCGAAGTGACCGTTCCCGTTGAATAGTTGTAGTTTGGCAAGGGCATCGAACCGCAGAGGCTCGTCAACGCAGCGGTCGGCTTCGTCGGATCAAACACCTTCGGCAGCCGGCCGATCTGCCACACCACGCCGCCGGACTGGTTGGGCAGCGTGCCGTCGATCTGGATGTAGCCCGTATGAACGGCCGTGATGGGGAACACATTGGCCGTAGAGTTCTGGATCAACCCGTCGATGTTGCCGATGGGGGCGTTGGGGTTGATGAAAACCACGTCCAGCGAGGTGTTGATACTCAGCGCCGTCCAGTCAGAAATCGAGCTTGCCGAAAGCTGGTTGCCGCTGGCAATCGTTCCATCGGGGGCATTGGCCGGCGACTGGATCGACGACTGCCGGTAGTCGGCCACGTAGAAATACTGGCTGAGTTGTGCCCCCTGAAGCACACCCGAGGTGTTGAGCGTTCCCGACACCGAGGCCATCGACCCGCTCGATGATTGGTAGAGCGTGCCCCCGACAACCCCAACCAGATAGTTAGCCACCTGGCCGTTGGCTTCCAAGAGCGTGGCGAAGTTCAAGAGTTGGAAAGGCCCGGTCCCACAGCGGGAGGAAAGGTACTTGGCGAGACACGGCCGGGCGCCGCCGCGTTGACGCTGCCCGTGCATCTGGGCATCCGTCAAGTTTACGATGTCGTAGCTGCGGACGTTCACCGCGTAAGGAGTACAGTATGGCGGGGTCTGGTCGAAACCTGCGTTTCGATTGATCCCGCCAACTGGAAACCTGAGTTCGACAAGTGGACTCTTGACCTTCGCCACGGCCGCCTCCGATCAGGCAGAACCTTTGATCGTGCCGTTGGCAACAAGAGCCGAACGAATGGAGTTGAGCAAGGCGATGGTCGCCGCGTTGTCGGTCTTGATCGCGGCCAGGCCCGTGTTCAGGTTGGCGTAGTCGCTGGCGTAAGTCCCGGTCATGGTCTCCGTCACTTGCGTCTGCGTCACGGCCGCCTGTGCCGCGCCGGCCGGCTGGCTGGAGGGAGCACTGGCCCCGAAAACCCCTAGGCCACCACTGAGGGCAATGGCAGTCGTGTTCTCCGTAGCAGCCGGAATCGACGAAATCGCACAGCCGTAGGAATCAACCACTCTCCACTCTATGTTGGCCGAGGAGTTCTCGAAAGACTGGAGGTTGGCCCACTGACCGGCCGCTGAGAAAGCGATAGTGCCGGTGGTGTTGCTGGCCGAGTCGTACACCGTCACGGTGCAATTGCTGCTGGCGACGAAGGTGGTGCAGTCGAGCCGCAAGCGGATTCCTGAATGGGAACCCACTCCCATCAACAGGGTTCGCGTTTCGGCCGCGCCGCTGGCCGGGGTCAGCTTCATCACCTGACGATCGCGCGTGGCGACAAGGATTCCGCCAGGGCCAGGATCAGGCTCTCCCACAAAGGGAGCCTTCAAACTTTGGTGCAGAATGTTGGCAGCGTCCATAGAAGAAACTCCTCCCCATTTTCAGGGGACTAAGGTTGCTCGCCGGTAAATGCCCCGACGAATGGCGTACAAATCAACCAGGCGGAGGTAAGTAGCCTGTGTAGCCCCCCGCGTCATACCAAATCGGTCCCAACTGCCGCCAGTTCCAGTCGGCCCCGGCTATCCCCCGGTGGCCATGATCGACCCCCAGCGTGTCCGCCGAACCGTACTCCCGGTCCCGCTGAATGGCCGCCTGAAGCATCGGCCCTACGGCGCGGCTGTGAACGGCATCGGGGTGGCTGGCGTCCATCCCCTTGATGTCGCGCTCCGCCGCCGCCAAGCAGGCTTCCGTGATAACCGCCGCCAAGACCGTCCCGCCCAGCGGGTAGATGTTCGTCGAGTCTACCCCGGCCGCTGACCAGGTGCCGGTCACTTCCAGGGTGTGCTGATGGCTGGGGACCGGCCAAAAGCTGAAGCATCGTGCGGAGCCGGCCGTGGGGTCGAAAATCTGCATCGACAGAGCGTACATTTCCGGCCGCCGCGGTTGGGCATCGTGTTGCAACCGCCGCCGAATCTCGATCGGGTCCACACGCTGGATAGGTCGCCGCCGGATGTTCGGCCCTGGCGGGAAAGTGACTTCGCCCTCGAAGCTGTCGTATCCCGTTGGCATCGGGTAGACGTTGAAGCACAAACTGTAGGGAATCCCGGCCGTGAAAGCCGGCCCGGCGTAGCTGGCCAAGACCAGGGCCGTCGCACTGGTTTGCGTCTGGACCGTCCAGGATCCCCCGTAGAACGTCGGCGGCTGGGCGGTCTGGATCACCATCAGGCCGCCACCCGACGCCGCATAGGCCGGAAAACCTCCGTCCGCTGGGGCCACACCGCCATTGAGCGTCACGTTGCCGCTGGAGTCCACCGTGATCGTGCCGGTACTGTAGGCACCATACGTGTTGATGGAGAGCTTGGGCCGCAGGAACGACCAGCGATAGGCCCCGTAGACCGATTGGAGCCCCTTGCGAATTGCCCGAAGAATCTGGCTGGCCTGCACCGCCGACACCACCTGATCGGTAATCACGTCCGTCGAGGTCGGCGACTTGCCGAAAGCGTCAAAACCCACGTCGTTGACGAGGGTTGTGTACGAGCATGTCAGTTGTGCGGGTGCGGTCATAGGACTGCCTCGATCAACTCTTGAGATTCAGAGAAAACACGGCGGCCTGATCGGCCACAAGACCGATCCATCCAGCGCCGACCAGTGCGGTAGGGATTGGCAGCGACGAAGGCACTGCCTTGACCGAACGCGATAAGGCGGTTCCGTTGTCGTCGTAGCCCGGCGCCCACGTAAGGCCGTTGTCGTCCGAGGTGTAGAAGGTCAACGTGGTGATACTTCCCGAGCGAATTTGGACCGTGCCCTGGTAGACATTCCCGAAGGGAACCTTCGTCGGTGCGGAAGTCGATGTAGACATGGATTCCGCTGGAGTCTGGACTGATTCGCGTGCAATTCTCACGACAAGGCTCCTTTCAATGAGCGGGGATGGCGAGAGTTGTGCCGCTCAGGCCGGTGAGGGGCACATTCAAGATCCAGTTGGACGCCGGGCCCACGTTGCAGTCATAGGAACTGCTGTTACCGCAAGAGCCATCCCAGAGGGGAGCGCCGCCGGGCGTGGCGATTCGGAACCACGTCGGCGCCGTTACACCTGTGCCGTAGGCTACCGTGCCGTTGGGCACCGTGCCAAGCGTCAAGGTTCCATTCGAGACAGTGCCCGCCGGACTCGGGAACGTACAGGAACCGTAATTGTTGACCGAACCTACAGCAGCATCCGGGCTGGCCGGCTGCGATCCGTCATAGAAGGTGATGACCGCAGAGGCCAACAACGGCAACAGCCCCTTGTTGGTCCCGTCGCCCATGCACGCTGCGGCGGCGGCGTTGGAGAGTTTCGCATTCGTTGCCATTGTGGAACCTCAGTTCACGGGAATAAATGGAGGGGTAGTAGGGAAAACCAAAAGGCCCGAGCGGGGGCGCACGGCCGAGTTCAAGGACACAGTGGCGGTGGGCGGGACACCGCTACAGGCCATCGTGGAAACTGGACGCTTGACTGTGCTGACCAAGACGGGGGCGGCGGTCGGTGGATGGCCGCTGGCCGACATGGAGACCACCACAGCCTTGGAAGTGCTGGCAAGACTGGGAGCGGCCGTGGGAACCACGCCAGTGGCGACCAGAGCAGCTTGTGCGCCACCGGCCACCGTATCTAGAAATACGGGACAGATCGACGGTGTTCCGCTCGGAGCGTTTTTCCAGATGGCAGCCGTACCATCACTGTTGACGGCAAGCACTTGACCGGGGCTACCAAGGGGCGGAAGTGTCGGTGCATCGCCTTCGATGCCGCCGATGGAAACGCCGCTGAGGATGTTGCCCGGGCGCAACTGCGACACGTCCACGGTTCCAAATATGTCCACGCTCCCCGTGCCATCGTTTTGCGGAAAGCCGTCGAAGCTCGCACCGATGTCACCCACCAGGGAAGCGCCGCTGCCCACGCTCACAAAATTCGTACCCGTGAGGCTCGCGCCGCTCTGGATCTCCAGATCGCCATTGCCGCTCGCAACCGTGATTGGTCCGGCGGAATAGGCATTCAGCACGAATGGACTGGTGACGAGAAAGTAGCACGTGATCTGGATGGGACCGCCCATCGAACAACCCAGAAGAAACGCGCCGCTGCCGGTGTGATCGGCGAAGGTCAGCCCCGCCTTGTTCGCGAGACTGATGATCGTCAGATAGTTGCCGTTAGCGTCCGCCGTGTCTCCGTTGCCACCATCCGGAACGTATCCTGTGATTCCGCTTCCGTCCGCATTCGTGCTCCAGGTATCGGTGTCGAAGTCGCTGCCGGTCTGGTAGTACCAAGTGATAGGCCCAGCACCGATGCCTTGCGTGGTCAGCGCGAGCGTGCTGGTGTCGATGCCGACGTTGGTGATACTCGCGCTGATCGGCTGCGCGGTGAGCGCGCCCTGGAAGGCAAAAGTCAGTGCCGCATTCGTTGCAATCGGATCGGCGGTGGACGAGAGCACGCAGTTGCCGGCTCCGAGTACGTCATCTATTGCGCCCTGGAGGCCACCCACGCCCGCGGTGCCATCGGTATTGATGCTGATGGCCGTCAGCCCGTTGAAAGAGACCGATACCGAAGACGGATCGCTGCCACCGTTGCAGTTGATCGTCCAGACTGCGTTGGCTGCCGCTCTCATGGCGTGGCTCCGAAAAAGGCCAGCGTCTGCTCGTAGACTGCCTCGACCATCGGATTGGCCGCAGCGATCGCCATCAGATCAGCGCAGCGATAGGGCTCGCCAGTGGCAAACGTCGCCGTTACCGCGATCGGTTGATTGGGCTCGGCGTTCGGAATCTGAACGCTCAGCGGCAGCGTCTTGCTCCCTGACACCTCCTGAAGCACCGCGAAGATGGAGTCCGCAAGGGCCTTTGCTGACGCGTTCTCGACCACACTGACCACCTTCGTCACGGCAACGTTGCTGTTGCCGATCAGATGCGTGCCGTCGCTGGGCCGCAGCGTCGCCACGATGCGTCGGCCGGTGAAGTTCAGCGAGCACAGCCAGAGTTGCGAGCACGGGCCGGGCGTGATCGGGTTTGGGTTGGGAATCGGCATCAACGGCTCTCCTCCGCGATGAGCGGCACGGACGCGCGCTTCGCGTACTCGCCCCGGCACGTGGCCTTGGCAATCTGGATCAAGGTTCCTTGGATGAACTTATCCTGCCGATCGAACGCGAGGCCGACGAGGGCAAGTGTCAACTCGTTGCCTTATCCCGCTTCTCTACCAGCCTGTCGTGTTCAGCAACCATCGAATCGTGTCTCGCTTGTAACGGCTGCCTTGCAACGCACATGGTCATGGCATCGGCACACTTCGTCAGCGCCACGCTGTTGTTGTTGATGACATCCGCCATGGTTCCCCGAATGAACGTGTCCTTTACATCCATGCGGCTTGCCATCCACTTCAACATGAAGGTGATCAGCCCCGCCATGCCAATTGAACCGGAGGCAACAAGTCCACAGGTCCAGTAAATGGAGGTCGCTGCGGTAATGACGTTCGAATCTGCCTGCGCCATCATGGTCATCCCCGCCGCCACGGCCGCCGAAATCGCGTTGTACATAGTTGGCGTTTCCCGTCGAGCAAGGCCCGGGCGCTACGGATTGATCCCGCAGCGCCCGGGCACAATGGTGGCGGTTAGTTGACCAACTGGACGCACTGGTACCAGTCGATGTAGAGCGTCTGGTACACGCTGCCGGTGTGGTGGTACAAACCGGCGGTGAACGTCATCAGATCGGCGGGCCAGTAGGTGCCATCGCCGGGATAGCCGTAAGCCGTGCTCCCCTGGATGCCAGAGGACGAAACGCGGCGATCCGGCCCGGCGTGCCCGTCTTGCGCCACGCCGTTGATGTACGGCGTGAAGATCCCCGAGGCGGGCGAGTAGCGGAACCCGAGCTTGACGAACCAGCCGATGTACGTTGAAGGCAACAGCGAGGGAATGCCACCGGCCCCGCCGACTTGGACGTTGGGGAACGTCGGGTACGTGCTGGTCGGCGTGTTGCTGCCGGCCCCGCCCATCCGCATCAGGTTCAGGGCGGTCAGACCGGCGCCTTGTCCCTGGGGCGTACCGCCGGCCTTGTTCCAGACCATGCCGATCGCGCCATCCCCAGCGGCCCCGCTTCCCGCCGTCCCGTCGCCATACAGGGCACCGAAGCCCAAAAGCGACGGAGTGCCGGAATAGGAGCCATCGGCCACCGGAACGCTTGTGGCCACGACGTTCGTTCCACCGAGCCCCGCGAAGAAGCTGGTGATGCCGTGGGTCAAGGCGCTCAGGGCCAAGCGAACCTCGAAAATCACGTCGCCTTGCACGGAGCTACTGATCGGGTAGGGCGTGAATGCACCACCGCAAGCCCCAGCCGCCCCATTGGGTGCCAGTTGGATCTGCGCCTGGACGCTGCCGGACTGCGGCGTCAAAGCGATCACGCCCGGCGTCGGAACCTTGTAGCCCGCCGGGATGATCTGTGCCTGCCCGTTTGGCGAGTAGACGTTGAAAGCCGACGGAACGCTCCACACCGAATCGCCCGGCACGACCGTCTGCGTGCTGCTGCCCTCGAAGGTCTTGTAGAGATTGCCTTCGGAGGTGTAGTAGGCGAGGTTGCTGGACGGGGCCGCGGCCGTGCCGAAATTCTTGAAGTCGTCACGGATACCCCATCCCTTGTCACGGTTGCCGCGGAAGATTTCCGCAAGATTAACGCCTTTCCAAAGGTCTTGGCTGGGGCCGTAGATGTCCCCGCCGACCCCCAAAATCGCGTCTCCCATAGTATTACCCTCTCAAGTTCAAGTTCGGAATTGGTTTGACACAAGACTCCGGGGTCGGGGAATCAGTTCGCCTCGACGATGGTGCCGGCGCCTCCGTATGTGACGATGAAGTTGCCGCGGGGGTTCCGCAGCTTCAGTTGGCAGGAATGGTCGAGGCACCGCCAGCGGCCGAAGACCTTGTTGTTGGGGTCCGCGATCGGCGGCGACTTGTAGAGGTTGACCGCCGCATTGGTGCAATACGACCAGGTTTTCTTGTTGATCCCCATGACCGGGCCGTTGGTCTGCTGGCAGCCGATGGAATTGCTCGTCCAGGCAGCCCACCACTCCAGGGGAACGCCGCGGATGAACACGGTGTCCTTCCACTTGGTCACGTTGCCCTTCATGTTGTCGTTCTGGCTGGCCGAGATCCGCCGGGCCAACTTCAAACGGCTGCGGGTGGTGATGAGCATCCAGTCGGGATCTTCGGTCGGGGCAAGCTCCGAGTAGGACGCGACCGGGGTGAACTGGCACAGGTCCATGCAGTCGAGGATCGTGTCCAGGGCGTCGTCCTCGTTGAACACGTTGTACGTGCCGACGCGGTGCCGCCAACCGGGCTGCAACACACGGGAAATGCCGGCCGTGCCCACCGAGGCGAATCCCGGCGGATCGCAGCCGAGGAAGTCGGACGTGACGCCCGAGGCCAGGGTGCCGATGCTGGACTGGTTTCCGCCCGCCACGTTGTAGGGCGGCAAGTACCAGAGCAGCGAGCAGAGCGGGGGTCGCTCGACCGGCGGCGACGGAGCGCTCGGGCCAGGTCCGGCCAGTTGCTTCTCCATACCGATCCAGAAGGAGGTCATCAACTCGTGTTCCTTCCGGTCCAGCCACTTCAGGATCGCCACCTCGTCGCCGTTGAAGTAGACCTGTCGCAAGTCGTAGATGTAGTTGGTCTTGAAGTAGGACCAGAACACTTCGGCGGTGGTCATCACGGACTTCGTGCTGCTGTCGTCCGTGTCGTAGGGGCCAGTGACGGCGAAATTGTCGTCGTAGTCGTACTGGACTTCCCACTTCGCGTGGTCGCCAGTTTCCTTGTCGGGCTCCATCAGGCCGAAGATGTGTCGGGCCAGAAGTTTTTGGAGCTTGACCGAGATGTCTTCCCACTTCATGTAGTCCCAGTTGGGAAGGTTCGTGAGATGGAAGTCGTCCATCTGCTGGAGAGGAATAGGCATAACTGCTATCTCCTATTGAAAGCGGCTTAGGTCAGGTTCCCGCGATGCCCATCGCCCGAAGCGTCTGGGGCAACTTTGCCATCGCCCGATCCAGCGGACTTGCATCCTTCGACGGTGGCAGCGTCTTTGTGCTGCCCCCTCCGATACGACGGTGGCTCTGGTTCACCTTTTCCTGTAGCTGCTCAAGTTTGGTTTGGGTTTCGAGAAGAATGCGCTCGCCATGGGCAGCAATCGCACTACGCTTGACGAACGCCACGCTCTCATCCGGCTTGCCGCCGCGGCGCTCCAGGATCGCGGCCCGCTGCAAGTGCTCTTGAAACGCCTCTTCGATCCGGCTTTTCTGCTCTTGCGTCGGGGTCTTACCCTTTTCGCCATACAGGTCGTCATAGCCCAATTCGTGCAAGGAAGTCACAAACCGGCTGTGCGCGTCGCGGATGAACTGCTGCTGGGCTGCCTGCTGGACCGCCTGCTGCCGTTGGACTTCCGCCGCGCGGAATGCTTGAAGGGCCTTGAGGATCTTGGGGCCGTCTTCAGACGACAGGTTTCCCCCACTTTCCTTCAAGGATGCCTCCAACTCCGCAAGCGGATCCGGCTCGTTCGTCTGCTGGACGGCCTGCTGTTGCCCGGTCGGAGGTTGCTCGGCGGCTTTCGCCGTCGCACCTTTCTGATCGATGCTCTCCAGCAGAATGTCCAACACTTCGCGGCTGGGAATCTTGGCCAATTTCTCTGGCTTGATTCCGTACCCCGCGGCCAAACCCTGGACTTCGGCATCGCGCCATTCCACGGGCTCCTCGGTCTTCGGCTTGGCCTTTTCGGGCTCGGCCTTCGTACCGGCATCGGCGGAAGCGGAATGTTCATCGCCCCCGCCGGAAGTTGTTTCGTTTGGTTTCTCGACCGGCGGCTCATCCACCTTGCCGATCGTCAGGCCGGCTCGCTCGCGAAGGGCTTCCCGATACTTGGCCGCCTCTTCACCCTTCAAGCCGGGTTTCCACTCTGGCAGCTTCGCCTCGCCGTTGCCCGTGTTGGCCGGCGGATCGGCTACTGCCGTTGCTGTTGCATTCGTGTCTTCAGCCATCATTCACTCCTTCATTGCCGGCGTTGTGCAAATCCTGGATGCCGTGGATCTCGCCATACGCCTTTTCCCACTGTGCGGCCCCGCGGGCCGAAGTCATCTGGCAGCGGTAGCCATGCCGGTCGGGAACGTAGGTCACCCCTTGGATGCCCCTCCGCTTGATCTCCCGCATCAGCTTGGCCGCGTCCTTGCGATGGCAACCCATCGACAGCGACGTGTGCCGCCGCTTCTCGCTGTACATCGCCGTGGCTTTACGGCGGCTGGGCTTCACACCGCCCCGCGCCTTGGCTAGCGCCTCCGCGTCTTCGGGCAGACGGAAAAATCCCACTCCAGGAACGATCACGCCCGCGATGCTCATACTCCCGCTCCCTGTTTTGCTCCGTTGCTCTTGTTCCCCTGCATGATCTGCGAAAGGACTTGCGACATGCCCGTGCCCTTCGGTGCCCCACTGCCGCCGCTTCGCCGCTCGACAGTTCGGGTCGTATTGGGGGCCTTGGTCGCTTCGTGCGGATCCCCTGCCCCGCCGGCGTTGGCGCCGTCCATGCCCGGAGTGACCGCCTTGGCCAACCTGAGAATGTCGGGGATGTCGGTGGCCTCCGCATACATCCGCGTGAAGGCCTCGCCGTCGAACACGCCCGCCTGAATCGCCGGCAGCATTTGCAGATAGTCGGCGGCGAACTGCTTCACGACAGTCAGGATTTGCTCCGGGGAACGGTAGACCGTGCTGTTTGTGACCACCAAGAAGTCGTAATGGTCAAAGATGCCTTTCCGCTTCCCCGGTCCCCACGACGCGCTGTTGGGCGGAAGATAGTACCCCGTGTTCTCAATCTCGTAGCTGTTGGGGATCTTGTTGTGTTGATCCTTCCAGAGCAGACCGCCGATCTCTCGCAGCACGTCCGAGCAAAACTGTTCGACGGCCCCCTTGATTCCGGCCAGGCCACCTTGAGCGCCGCTTTTCAGCATTTGCTCTTGGGTTGCCGTGTCGGCCTCCGTCGCCAAGCCGGCCAACACCCGCTCGTTGTTCGCCAACTCGTTGTAGATTTCCGCCGCCGAGAGGAAGAACGCCACCACCCCGCCGTCCGGCCCCGGCGTCTTGTACTGCATCGTGGCCTTGGGATCGCGGACCATGCGGTACTCGTTGTTGGCGGCATCCTTGACCGCCTCGCCAATGTCCTCATCCCCTTTGGCCAAGAGCGTGATATTCTTTTGCGCCTTCGCCTGATCGGCCAGCGTGCCGTAGAGGATGTTCATCAGCCGATCCAGCAAGATCAACTGCTGCGCGGGCGTGCTGGGGATCACGTTGTCGGGCACGTAGCCGAAGGTCAGGAACTTGTACGGCCCCATCTCGCTGCCGTCCCATTCCTGGACCTTCAGCGGAGCAAGACCTTCGCTGTCCGCCGACATGGTGACGAACAGGCGTTCTCGGGGAAGGTAAAGGTCCATCAACCAGCACTGCGGCTCCAATTCGTCGTCATCAACGGCGTTGCCCAGCGCGATCAGGTCGCCCCGGTCGCCGGCCATGTTGATGTTGTTCTTGGAGGATGCAGCGATCTTGGCCCGCACGTTGCTGTCGTAATCATCCCGCTCCCGAACTTCGTTCCAGTTGGCCCGGTAGCGGTCCCCGTAGAACCGCATTGACCGCAGGCTCTTGCCCGGCAGGTCCAGAATCAAATCCGAGAAACTGATCCGGTCCACCCAGGGCTTGCCCATGTCCATCCACAGGTTGGGGAAGCCATCGACTTGCTTGACCCCGGCGTCTGCCATGCGGACCTTGGCACAGGCCATCAGAAAGAAGGCGTCCAGCACGCACTCCCGCAGTGTGGTCTTGAAGTCGATGTTCTTGACCGACTTGTTGACGGCCCCTTGCAGCCTAAGACACTCGGGCCACAAGGACTGATCGAAGCTGTCGATCTTGCACTTGGGATTGTTGAACGCGCACCAGGTCGTGTAGGTCGTGGCCGTGCGGTTCAGCCGATTCACGTAGCGGGGAATCAGCCGCGGGTTGTAGGGCGAGTAGAGCGGCCCGGCGAAGTCCCGCAGCATTTCCGTCCGATCGGCGTCGAACAGATCCATGGTGTCCCGGCTCCGCTTGATGGCGGACCAAAGACGGCTGCGGTCTTTTGGATCGTGCGGGTCGATCATGGCGACTGTGAAAAAAGAAGCAGGCGCAATAAAAAAGGCAGCATGGTGTCGTGGCACCACGCTGCCTTGATACTGCGCCCCTGGTTCCCTCGCCTGGCCGGGCTCAGGTCAGTTGCTTCTATGGGTTGGTAAAGATCAAATTAGCCGCCCCTGTTCTGACTCCAAGGTCAGCACTCAGGGGCGGTAGACGTCTCACAGGCTTCCAATTTTGTGCTACCCTTAGAATGGTGGGGACTGGATTCGAACCAGCGTGCGAGGGTTATGAGCCCTCTGAGGCACCACTCCTCAACCCCACTTCATTTCGCTTCCGCCAACTCCGGCTCGGCATCCTCCACGGTGTTCTCGCCGGACGCGTTGGCAACCACCAGACTTTCGATCGCGTGGTACAGATCGGCCACATCGCCGCTGTCCAAGTGCCTGTTGAGGGCGTCGAGTTGCTTGGAATTCAAGTCCACGATCGCCGCAACTGACCCGTGCCGGTCGTGGTTGCCCGCCGCCAGGAACTCGCCGAACGTGTCTTCAAGCTCCGTGTTCGGTTCCACTGTCAAAATCGCCTTGCGGAGCTTCTTGATCGTGGCGCCCAGCGGGCCGTAAATGCCGCTGTTGCTGAAATCCCGCCCCTCGGTCTCTTTCAGGAAAGCCGCGATATGCGACGGCCCATCGGAGGGAATCACCTTGGTAGGGGGAAGAGGTGGCCCGGCGTTTTCCAGCGTCGTAAAGTTGCCGTCCGCGTCCACCTGTTCGCCGAAGACGTGGATCAACCCCATTTCGGCCTGGACGATAACGCCCGTGGCCGTGTTCAACGCCTTCCAACCCCCGCCAATGGTCACTGGCTCGGTCATCGGTAAACTCCTCTTCCCCTTCGGAAACCGGCGAAAATGTCGTTTTTCCCACTCTCTTCGGCGGCCTTTCGGCGGGCCATCCGCCCAGCGATTGTCCACTCATCGTCGTCATCTTGCGCTGATACCCTACCTTTGTCAAGAGATTTCTCCCCCAACTCCTTCATCGCCTTGTTGCACATACCCCCCGCAATGGCCCGGTCACCATGCCCGGTTGGACCGTGATAGACCGCCTTCGGATTCTTCGTCTTCTCGTCTTCCTCGACTTCCCAGCCACGGCATTCGGCAATCAATTCCTCCGAACGGGGTATGAATTCTTCGTCGTCCATGGCGCAGTACAGATCCTCGAACAGGTCTTTCTTGTCGGCGAATTTGTTGTTGTTCCATCCGTACTGGTCGGGGTTGTGGTAGCCTGGCGGCTTCTTGACCGCCGGCCGCTTCCACACGTTCCAGTACCCAAGCTCATCCATGACTCGGATCGCAAAACGCTTCCCGCATGGACCTTGCGCCTCCCAGATCAGCAGCGCATCCCATGCCCACGTCGCCAGGGCAACCGCCAGATCGGCCAACCGCGTCTCAGAAAGCTGCTTGTTCCACTCCAGCACCTGTTCACCCGTCGCTGCATCCGCGCCGCAGATCGTGGAGTTGCCGGTCGAAATGCTTTCAATCCCGGTCCCCGGGTCGATAGCAAAGCAGTACCGGCCCTTGGGAAATCCCTCTTCCAATGTGAACGGAACCCAGAACTTCAGCGGCCCATGATCCTGCTCGATGAAATGCAGATTCCCGTCCCGAACGATCACGTCCCCCTGCCAAAGCGGCGGGCGGCAGTGCTTGGCCATGTCGTCCAGAATTTCCGGCGGAAACATCTTGCCCACCGTTGCCCGCGGATCGCGCTCAATGTCCTGGGCGATCCCCTGGGGTGTCGCGCCTTTCTGGAGGCACTTGTGGTCAAGCCAGGGGGATCGAATGCGACCTTCCTTGATGAACCGCTTACGGCGAAGCTTCTCGATGTTGGCGCTGTTGGCGGCGATGTACTTGGCGACGGCAGCCGCTTCGGCTGGATCCACCGCCACCGCTTGCCCGTTCACGAAGCGATAGGCGAGTCGCCCGTGCGTTGGGTGGTCCTTCCAGTCCAGAATGACCTTGATACCGCCGGTGGAGTTGCGGTACACACCCGATCCGCCCAGCGGGAAGATTTTCCCCGAGGGTTCCCACCTCTCGCCAAACACCATATCGTGGAACGGGCCGCTGTCTCCGTAGTGCGAGGAGACGAACCAGCGGACGTTGGTAACGGATTGGGTCGAAGTCAGGAAGGCATCGAAGTTCTCGTGGTCAAACTTGGCGGCCTCGTCGCAGAACAATTCCGATTGCCGGTCGCCTGAGAATGCTTCTGGAGTGCAGGCCGTTCCGGCGAGAACCCCGTCAAGCTCGCAGTTGTGCCAGGTGTGGTCAACCTGTGATCGGTCCCGCTTGGCATTGAACCCTTCCGGCCGCAGCCAGAACGGGAGCATTCCAATGGCCCAGTCGAGCTTGGGCATCAGTGTCCCAAGATCCTTCCTCTTTTCGACGGCTTCCAGTGTCCGCGAAATGATCCCGCCCTTGTGCAACGGGTCTTTGAGCCAGAACCACAGCAGCACGTAGAGGCACATCCATGTCGCGCCCATGGTCCGCGACTTGTCGAAGATCACGTCGATCGCGTTGTCCAGGTCCAGGCTGCCGTCGATGACCGATTCGACCAACACCAGGATCGCGGGAATCTGAACGTCCCAGAGACAGAAGGGCATCTTCTTGTGTTTGCCGCGGGGTTCTATCAGCCACGCGCACGCCATGAAGAAAAACAGCGGATCGTCGAGACACGCCTGTTTGACCGCCTTGCGAACTTCGAGGTCATGCAGAGCAGCACGACGGAGCTTGATCCGCCACTGGATGTTGGCGGCCGGTTCGCGCGGGGCGAGGGAGAAGTACGGCGTGTCGATCATCAGACCTCCGCAAACTTCTCAAGCAGCCGCTGGACCTCGGCGATGCTTTTCTTTTCTTCCCGCACAAGCTCCGCGTCGTCCTTGTCCGGGTCTTCGTCCACTGTGAGCCTGAAGATTTGCTCCATGAACTTCGCGTGATTGGTGTCCGCGAACTCCAGCACACTTTGCGCGGAGCAAGTCGGCGGATCGCTGCATCGGCCCCAGTAGATCAGGGAAGCCTTTCCCGGCCGTTGCTCAATGTTCCGCTCATTCGCGTGCGCCCACAGCAACTCGGCCTTGATGTCGGCGGCAGTGACCGCTTTCGGCAAGTCTGCCCACGACTTGGGAATCAGAAGATCGGCCTCTGGTACTTGAGGTCGAAATGCTGCTTTCTGGTTAACGTCTCGGATCTGGCAGCTACGGCACTGGCGACTCTTCAAAAAGATTGCGTCCGCTGGGCCGCCGTTTGGACCGTAGATGCACGGCGTGTCCACCGGAACGTGACGGCCGACACATGGACCGAGATGAGATTCGCGTGGGGCGGCATCGACCTTGGCTGGCGGGTTGTCCATCAGGTCGTTTCCCCTTCCTTGATCTTCACCAGCAAGTCCCGCTGGCCACGCTCGTAGCCCATCTGCCACGCCTGATCGACCCGCTTCTCCAACCGGCCCAGCCATTCGCGGAGCATGTTGATGTCGCCCCGGTGGCCATGCACCACGTCGCACAACGCCTCATGGTCGAGCTTCAGCCGGCAGGGGTGGTTGTCCTGCCCTCGTACGTACGCAGACCTGTTCGTACGTACGACGACCCGCTCGAAAGCCGAAAACCCCCCGAGCAGGCAGCGACACCAATGGACGGCCATGCGCCAGTTCATATTCCACCGTGAAGGACGTTGATCGCGTCACGGTAAGCCGCCAACTGTTTCTCGACGGCTTCCGTCCCTCGCACCTTCGCCTCAGCCCTGGCACAGCGAGCGTCCATAGTCTTGTGGGCTTCGATCAACTCGGCGTGGGTAGCCGACGCATCACGTAGCATCGCCCGCAGCCGGCGGATCTCCGCGGCGGCCTTACGGAAGGTTGTTGCACGCAGAATCCGGTCGGCTGTGAACGGGCGGCGGCTGGTCATGTCCACCATTCAACCACCCCCTCGCCTGCCGTCAAGCGAATTCCCACCGCCCGACTGCGGATTCCAGGGAAAAGTACGTCACTTCAGAAGCTCGTACATTTCCCTGACCAAGCTCCTCAACTCCCGCTTGTCCTTCTCCGTCGCAAACACCAGGCCCTCGGCCCAATGGATGATTTTCAACCCCAGTGTTACGCTCGGGATCGGGGTGAGGGCCTTTTGCAACGCCCACCTGATCGCCTTGCTGGCCGTCCGCTCCCCACTGGCCGCCTCTGCCTCGACTAGCAGCCGACGCATTTCGGCGTCCACCGTCAAGCTCATCCTCTGCGGATCCACCTTTGGTGTCGTTTCTCTCGTTGCGGCGGGTACCATTCGTCATAGCTCCGCAAGCTGCTCTTCACAGTCCCGCCGAGTCCATTTCAGGAAAGACAGCAGACTACGTAGCTTAACATGTCCCCCAGCATATTTCCGAGCAGGTGTGTAGTACGCTGCACCGGCGTCGATTTCGACCGGGGGGGCCGGTTCGTTCTCCGGGAGAACCGAGGACCCAGTGTCAATCGCTGCAGCAACTTGCAACGCAGCGACTGCAGCGTATGACGTAAGGGCACCCTTACGTCCTGACCATCGTGCGTGCGCCTGTAGCGCTGCGCTCGGTAGCGTTACATGCGGCGGACTACACCCTAGAGAGTTATGCGGTTGGCGAAAAAAGTGCCAGCCCTACAACTCGATGGGGTAAGTGGCGGTGCATCTCGATGCAACAGAAGGGTCTTGGCAGGCCGGCGTCTACCGGCGGTTGGCCCCGGCATAGATCGGCGAAGGGGCAAGGCAGACCTTCTAACCCCCCCTCCCCCCTTCCTTCCAGAAGAGGCTTCGGGCGGGTTCGTCGCTTGCCAAGACAGTGCCAGGCCAATGCCACGGGCGCTATGCTGTCTGAGCGTGATTGCCTCGATCCATGGCCACGAGCGGCGCTTGCGGATTATCTCGGTGTAGGGCAGACCGCAAGACCTGCCGATGAGATATGAGCATTTTTGGACCTACCCTACCGGCTGTCAAGACCGATTTTCTGCCTTCCCACCGAAATAGCTACGACAATTTGCCGCGTCAACGTGTCACACTTGGACATTTTGTCGCACTTCGGACGGGTGGAAACCAAGCGATTGAAAACGGGCTTACGAAAATTTTATCCCATTGCAAATACACGACTTACGACACAATCCGAAATACTTAGAATTGACTTGGGCCAAAAAGTGCAATACCCTTGAAATTGAGCGTGAGGGAGGCAAACGACCGAACCACGACTCACCAGCGGCCGGGTGATTCCGGCAGGAGAACATGACCACCATGCAACTTAGCACGAAACACAAGAGGACAAGAACCACACTGCTCACAACCGAATCCCCAACCTATCTTCGCCGCTTGGCCCGCGAGATTCACGCGAATGTCGCCAGGAGCGGCGTGTACTACTCCATCGGCGAAATCTGCCGGCGAATCGTGG
>Ga0181534_10000938_pt1 | contig 19887 bp, 15 predicted proteins | sample PEATcosm2014_Bin_37_FD_119758 | JGI IMG/M metagenome (GOLD analysis project Ga0181534, IMG submission 119758) | Peatland microbial communities from MTU Mesocosm Facility, Houghton, MI, USA - PEATcosm2014_Bin17_10_metaG | ecosystem: Environmental > Terrestrial > Soil > Wetlands > Peat | place... | reverse complement strand
GATTGGGCCGCGGATCGATCTCGGCCAACAGGTCGCCCTTGTGCACGGTCTGACCTTCGGTGAATGCCACCCGCTCGAGCTCGCCGTCGACGCGCGCCGTCACCGTCACCGTATAAAACGCCTGCACCGTACCCAAGCCCTCGCGATAGACGGGGACCTCGGCGAACGCCGCCTCCGCCGTCTCCACGGCGATCTCCGCGGGGGGCTTCTTCGCGGCGGCATCCGCCGGTTTGTGCAGCAGGCCGCGTGCGCCGAGCGCAATGACGAGCAGCGCGGCCAACGCGAGCGACTCGCGACGGCCTATCTTTGAAAACTTCGCCATCATCTCTACCCCTGCTGCCAACCGCCGCCGAGGGCGGTGTAAAGCTCCACCAAAGCCTGTAGGTGCGCGTATTCGATCTGCACCAGGGAGTCCTGCGCGCTGAACAGGGCATTCTCCGTGTTGAGCACCGTCAGGATGTTCACCGTGCCGGCGGCCATCTGCGCCTGGGCGAACTGGAATGCGCGCCGCGCCGTGGCGACGGCGTCGCGCTGCCGCTGCCGCTGCTCGGACGATTGCCGCGCGGCCACCAGCGCGCTCTCGACGTTGCTGAACGCGGTGAGCACCGTCTTGTGATAGGTGGTGAGCAGCTCGGTATAACGCGCCTGCGTGTAGGCGAGCTCGCCGCGCAGCGCGCCGCCGTGAAAGATCGGCTGGGTCAGGCCGCCCGAGACCGCGTAAACACGATTCATCGGATTGACCAGGGAGGCGAGGGCCGTGCTCGCGTAGCCGCCGCTGGCGGTCAATTCAATGCTGGGGAACAGCGCGGCGCGCGCGACCGTGATGTCGGCATTGGCGGCGACGAGCTGCTGTTCGGCCGAGGCGATGTCGGGGCGGCGGGACAGCAGCCGCGAGGGCAGCCCTTCGACCACGGCCGGGCTGGTCAGCTCGGTCAACGTGCCGCTGTCCACCCCCAGCGATTCGGGCGTGCGGCCGATCAGCACGGCGAGCGCGTACACCGTTTGGTGGTATTGCTGCTCGAGCGGGGGAATGGCGGCATACAGCAACGCCACGGCGGTTTGCTGCTGCGCCACGTCGAGTCCGGTGGCGGTGCCGACGGATTGTTCCAAACTCAGGCCGCGCAGGATCGTGCGTCCGTTCTCCAGGTTCTGATGCGCCACCTCGAGGCGATCGCGCAATTCCAAGGCCTGGAAATACGTGTTTGCCACGCTGCTGATCACCGTGAGCGCGACGGTCTCGCGGTCGAAGCGGCTGGCGAGCGCCGCGGCCCGGGCCGCATCGCGCAAGGCGCGGTTCTTGCCCCAGAAATCGATCTCGTAGCTCGCGCTGAGTTCCGGATTGAACACGTTGAATACGGCCGGACCGCCGAGGGTGCTTATCTTGGCCCGCTCGCGCGTCGCCGTCGCGCCGAGATCGAGCGATGGCAGGAGCGGGGCGCCGGCGATGCGCGCCTGCGCGTCGGCCTCGCGCACCCGGGCGATGGCGCCGGCCAGATCGTCGTTGCCGCGCTGTGCCTCGCTGATCAATTCATCGAGACGGTTCGAACCGAAGGCGTGCCACCAATCGGCCGACGGCCAGCTGTTGAGGGTGCTCGGCGCGGTCTCGCTCCATTGTTCCGGCAGAGCGATGTTCGGTCGATGGTAGTCGCTGCCGACGCTGCAGCCGACCAGGGCACAGCCGAGCAGCGCACCGCTCAACCAGCTGGCGCCTGCCAGGGCGGTGGGCGGGCGGGCGCACGCGGGTCTGCTCATGGCCGACACGCTGTGCTTGGGGCGGTTAACGGTCCGTGGTCGAATTGTTAAAACGGGTTAATGTGGGCGGGGCTGCGCTCAGCGGGGTGACCGGCGTGAGCAGCGCGGAGAGCCGCGGTGGCTCCGCCTTGCGCATCACGGCGAAGGCGACGATGTGCTCGAGCACGTGCTGCACGTAGCTGCGGGTCTCGGTATAGGGAATGTTCTCGATCCAGATATCCGCGTCGGTGGGTTGCAGCGGCAGCCATCGGGCCACCGACAGCGGTCCGGCGTTGTACGCCGCGAGGCTCAGGTCCAGCTGGTTGCCGTATCGATCGAGCAGTTCGTGCACGTAGGCGGCCCCGAGGGGAACGGCGACCGCGGGATCGAACAGCGCGTCGCGGTTCGGCACGGCAAAATGCCAGCGCCTGGCGACCGCCGTGGCGGTTCCCGGCTGCATCTGCATCAGCCCGCGCGCATCGGCGCGCGATACGGCGTCCTGGCGGAACAAGCTCTCCTGGCGCATGACCGCCCAGATCCAATCGGCGGGAACCTGGGTCAGGGCGCTCGCCTCCGCAACGATGGCCGCATAGGGGCGCGGGTAGCGCAGCACCACGTCGTCCCATGCATCGGCCTGTGCCAGCGTCGCGATGGCTTGTGCATACCAGCCCCAGCGGGACGCCAGATGCGCCGCCTGCACCTTGAGCGGCGGTTTGGCCGTGGCCAGAACCGCGCTCCATTCGGCGCCCGCATCATCGGTCATGCCGCAATCGAACAGGGCATGTGCACGGATCAGGCCCGGTTCGGCGGCGAGGTCGGCCTGTATGGCGGTGTCGTCCGGAGAAGGTTGGATGTTGAGTTCGTAGGGCTGGTGCACGCGATCGGCAGCGAGGTATCCGTAGTAGTCACGCAGGCCGGCAATCTCGGCGAACAACGGCGCCGCCGCCGCGGCGCCCATGGTCGCGGCGCGGGCGCGGGCGCGCCAGTAGCGCCAACGCGGTTGCCCCGCGAGGCTCGCCGGCATCTGCTCGATCCAGGTGAGGGCCTGGTCGTAGTTTCCGGCCCACAGCGCGGCGCGCACGCGCCACTCCTGCACGGGGACATCGTTGGGATCGGCCGACAGCCGATTGAACGCGGCGACGGCGCCCGCCTGCCGGGCATACGCCGCTCCGAGCGCCGCCGCGCGCCGCAATCGCTCCTGCAGCGCCGGCGGCGCATCGGGCCGGGACAGCAGCATCGGCAACAGGATCGCGGCGCTGGCCGGATCGGTGTTCGAGAGCTTGGTGAATCCCGCCACCAGCGCTTCCGGCTCGACCGGGGTGGCCGGCGTCAGCGCCAGCAGTCCAAGGCTCGACTTCGGCGCTTCGAGCAGCTGCAGCCATTGCAGCAGCGGCGCCGCGCGCTCCGCCGGTACTGCGGCGATGAACTCGCGCGCGAGTCCCGCATTCTCGGCGAGCAGCGCGGAGCGCGCCCGCGCCTCCGCGAGCGGCGGTGTCAGCAACCCTTCGGTGCGCAGCCAGGCAAATACCGGCGCACATTCGGCGGGTGGGCGTTGCGCCAGGCTCCAGCGGGCCAACGCGTCGGTGGCGAGATTTTTCGTATCCCCGGTCGCAAGCCGCCCCGCCAGCCGGTCGCAAACCAGGGCCGGATCGGTCAGATCGGCGGAGCGCGCCAGAAACCAGTCCCAACGTTGACGCTGCGCGAGGCTCGCGAGCCACGCATGGCGCAGGGTGCGTGCCACCGGCTGCCCGGCGTGGCCGTGCAAAAAATCATCGATGGCCGCATCCGTCTCCTCGTTCGGTGTGATGTTGAGTGCGCGCCGCAGGCGCGCCGCGACGAGGTAGTCGTAAATGACGTAGTGCTTGAGCGCGGTGGAGTCGGGCGGCTCCGGCGCGCTGGTGCGCACGCGCAGCATCGCGGCCACGAACTCGTCGCGTGCGGATGCGTCCGGCGCGGCGGCCACGGGCGCCGCTGCGGGCGTCCCGGCCGGCGCGGCGCGCACGGAGGCCGGGACCGTTGCCGCGCATGCCGCCGCAATCGTCAGCAGCCAGGCCGCACTTCGGGGGATTTGATTGCGCATGCCCCATCTTAGTTCGTTGGGGGCATGACGGCACTGCCGTCGTCCTACTCGTTGGTATGCGACTCCCTGGCGTGCGGTGGCAGTTCCGAGAATTGCATCTCTTCATGGCTGCCGGCGCGCGACCAGTCGCAGCGCAAGGTATAGCCGTCGGCCGCATAGGTTTCGGTCCATCCGCGGCAGCCCAAGGGGTCCTGGTCCGCGCGCTGCGCGGGTTGGGCAGCGCCGCCGTGGCGCGCCAGAAAATCCAGGATCCTCTCCTTTCGGTCCGGCGAGGCGTCATCGGGGGCGGGTTCGAATTGCACTGTGTGGTCCTGTCGAGGCGGCGTGGTCCTGCCTAAGCGGCGTGGTCTTGTCGAGGCGGCGTGCCGCCAGGAAACCACTCTAACCAAGCCGTGACTCGCGCCGCAATCGCGCGCTGGGCCGGCCGCGCGTCGGCGGATTCCTGCAAGCGTGCGGGGCAGCGACCCCACGACGGCGCTCCGGCCGGGCCTTAGGCTCTCGCACATGCCGATTTACGAGTCCGATCCCTGGCGGGTGCAGTATTTCACCGGGATCGACTGCCCGGCGGACGTGCACATTCCGACGGACGACACCCAGGCGTACGAGATGTATCCGCGCCAGCGGTTCATCTACGACAAGTTGCTGGTGGCGCGATCCCAGGGCTTGGAGTGCGGGCCGCACGGCACACCGCCGGGGCGCTATCCCGTGTTTTGCAAACCCGTGATCAATCTCAAGGGGATGGGATCGGGCAGCTGCGTCCTGCATGATGAGCGCGATTACCTCGACAAATGTAGGCCGGGCGATTTTTGGACCAGGCTCATGACCGGCGAGCACATCAGCACCGATTGGGCCGTCATTCGTGGACGCACGGCCTGGTGCCGCCACACGCTGGGAATTCCGGGCCCGGCGGGCACGTTTGATTACTGGGTGGTGCAGGCGCGGGCGCGTCCGGGCTTGGAGAGATTTTGCCGCGACTGGATCGGCGCGCATCTCGCCGGCTACACCGGCATGGTCAACATCGAGACCATCGGCGGGCGCATCATCGAAGCGCATTTGCGCTTCGCGGATCAATGGCCGGACCTCTACGGGCATAAATGGCTGCGTGCGATGGTCGGTCTCTATCACGTGCAGGTCTGGGAGTACGCGGATGCCGAACGGGCGGATGGCTACAGCGTCGTGCTGTTCGGTCCGCATGGAATCTCCTACCGGCACCCGAGCGCAAAAATGCTCGCCGCCTATCGCGCCACTCTCGGCGTGAGCAGCGTGCAAATCACCTTCTTCGAGGATCGGCCGCAGGGCGCCCACGTCATGCCGCCCGGCGGATTTCGTCTCGCCGTCATCAACAGCTTCAATCTGCAGGCCGGCCTGCGTCTGCGCGCCAAAATGGCGCGCGACTTCGGACTGGAGGAACAGCTTCAGCGTTCTTCCTTTGATTTGCCGCGTATCAACGCCTCCGGGTGACGCTCGAGATAATCCACGAGCGCGTTCACCGATTTGGCCGCGCGCGAGATCTGCAGCAGCGTGGCCTCCAGATCCGTTTGCAGGGGCGCGTCCTGATCGAGCGCCTGCTTCGCATTGCGCATCGCGCCCTGTGCCTCCCTCAAGGTCGCGTCGACCTGCGGGGCGAGCTCGTCGTTGACCCGGTGCAGCAGGCCGTCGGCGCTTTTGAGCGTCTGTTCGAGGCCGGCCAGGGTGCTGACCAGCCGGGCCGATATCTGGTCGACGGGAATCCGGTCGAGTTTCTTGGCGATGCTGGCGACCGAGTCCTGGATGTCGTCGAGCGCGCCGGAGGCGGTGGGGAAAACGGCCGGCCGCTCGTCCCAGCGCACCGGATCGGCGGCGAGACCCTGGTGCACGTCCAGGGCCACGAACTTTTGGCCGGTCAGCAGATTGCCGGACTTGATCTCGGCGCGCATGCCGTGGGCCACCAGGCTGTCGATCAATGCGCGGTCGGAGGACCCGGCCGCATGGCCGCGGATGCGCTGCGGGAAGATGTCGATTTCGACGGGAAAATGCAGCATGCCGCGCGCCGGATCGTATTCCACGGAGAGTTTTTTCACCTCGCCGATGGTGATCCCGCGCAGATCGACCGGCGCCCCGACGGACAGTCCGCGCAGCGAGCCCTTGAAATACAGGGCGAAGGTTTGCACCGCCGCGTTCGGCTCCTGCATCGCCCGCTCCTGGTCGAGGTACAGCTGGAACGTCGCATCGGCCGGGACCGGCGCCGATGAACTCGCCCCGCTCGCAACCTGGAATGCGATGCCGCCCTCGAGGATGGAGGCGAGCGACTCGGTGTGCAGCCGCACGCCCTCCGTGCCGATCGACATGTCGATGCCGCTTGCCTGCCAAAAGCGCGTTGCGCTCGTCACGTAGGCGTCGAAGGGGGAATTGACGAACACCGTGATGGTCACGCCGGCCCCGCCCGGATCGAGATCGTAGGCGACCACTTCGCCGGCCGGAATGTGCCGGTAGAACACGGTCGAGCCGATGGTCAGCGATCCGATGTCATCGGCGTGCAATTTGAACTGCCGCCCCGGCAGTCCGGAGGTGACGACCGGCGGTACCTCGAGGCCGATGAAGCTGCGCCGCCTGACGGGTGAGTGGCCCACATCGACGCTGATATAGGCTCCCGAAACCAGCGTGCCGAGGCCGGTGACATTTCCGCCGTTGACGCGCGGGCGCACCACCCAGAAGCGCGTATCGTCGAGCAGATAGTCGCTGGCATCGCGGCGGATGCGCGCCGTGACGATGACGCGTTTACGGTCCTTGGCGACGCGAATCGCCGTGACTTCGCCGATATCGACGGCCTTGTAGCGAATCTTGGTCTTGTCCGGATCGATGTCATCGGCGGTGAGGAAGGTGATGTCGATGCTCGGGCCCTGCGCGATCTTTTGACTGATGGCGACGAAGGCGCCGACCGCCACCACCAGAATGGGCAGAATCCAAACGTACGGCAACCGCAGGTGATGCCGCGAATCGGGTACGGCCCGCGGCAGATCATCGGGCGCAGGCGGCGGCTCAACCATGCGGGTGATCGACCGCGGGGCCCGATTCGGCGTCCCACAGCAGCCGCTCGTCGAAAGTCTGTGCCGCGAGCATGGTCAGCACCACCACGGCGGCGAAGGCAAGCGCACCGAACCTAAGGCCGATCTCGGCCAGCGATTCGATCTGCACCAACGCCACGAGCAGGGACATGGCATAGACGTCGAGCATCGACCAGCGGCCGATGAACTCGATGAGCCTGAACAGACGGCTGCGCTGGCGCGGCTGGCGGACGCGCCCGCGCCGGATGGCGAGGAGGATTTCCGCCAGTGCGACCAGCTTCAACAGGGGCACGACGATGCTGGCGAAGAACACCAGCACGGCAAGCGGCCACGAGCCTGAGGTTGCCAGCGAGATCACCCCGCTCATGATGGTGTCGTCCTGGTCGCTGAACAGGGTATGGGTATGCATGACCGGCAGCACGTTGGCCGGTATGTATAAGAGTGCGGCACTTGCCACCAGCGCGGCGGTGGTCGCGGCGCTCTGCGGCTTGCGCGCGTGCAACGGCGCGCCGCAGCGCGGGCAGCGCGAGGCGCCGGGACCCGCCGACCGTACCGTGGCGTGGCAGGTTGCGCACACGAGCAGCCCCATGCCGCGGCCGGTGGGCGGCGCCGGGTTCACTGACGGCCCCGGTCGACCCAGCGCCAGAGTTGTTCGGTGGGGGTGGCGCCGCTCAGCGCCGCCAGCGTGATCATCAGCAGACCGTATGAAAAGAGCGCGATGCCGGGGATCACCTGCGCCATGGCGGCAAGCTTGACGAGCGCCACCAACGATCCGAGCACGAACACTTCGGCCATCCCCCACGGGCGCAGCGGGGCGAGCATCCGAAACAGCGCGCGGGGACCGCGCCGCCCCCGCCGGCCCGCTCCATCGCCGAAGCGCAACGGGACCAGGCCGTACAGCAATGTCAAGATCTGCGCCAGCGGCACGAAGAACGTGGTGAACCCCACCAAAAGGGCGATGCTCGCGTAACCTTGGCGGTACAGACCGACCGCGGCGCCGACGAGCGTCGCCGCGCGGGTCGTGCCATTGACCTTGAGAGCCACCAGCGGAAATGCATTTGCCAGAACGAACAACACCAGTGCGCAGACCGCGTAGGCAATCGCGGCATCGAGGCCGCCGTCATTGGTGCGATAAAGTTCCGCTCCACAGCGCACGCAGCGGACACGGCCCCGCGCCAGGATCGGGTCGCGGCGGTGCACGAGGTCACAGGCATGGCACGCGATCACCGACGACACGCGAAAACCCGACCATCAGCCTTTACTGCGACATGCACCGAAAAAACTTAGCACCCGCCGCCCCAAGCCACGCGTCGGACGCCAAGCCGTGATGGCGTAGGAGCGATCTGATGCCCAGGCTCGCGATCCTTTGCGTCTCCCTGCTGCTGGCGCTGTGCTGCGTGCCGGTCGTCGACGCCGCCGACCCGCAGCCCTACCGCGTCGATTGGACCTCCACCGGCGTTGGGGAACTCGACGACACCCTGCAGGCCACCTCGGATCTGGCTTCGCTGCGCGGCTCGGCACCGGTCAGCCCGTTCGGATTGATCGCCCGGGCGCGGGGCGACGTCGAGCGGCTGACGACCGTGCTCGAGAGTTTCGGCTATTATCAGTCGAGCGTGACGCTCCACATCGACGGCATGGCGCTCAATGATTCCGGTCTCGCCGATGCGCTGCTGGCGTTGCCGAAGAATCGCGATGCCCGGGTGCAGATCAGCTTTTCGCTGGGGGCCCTGTATCACGTGCGTGATATCACCGTCGATGGCGATCTGCCGCCCGCGATGCAGGGGGACTTGACGCTCAAATCCGGCGCTCCGGCCGTGGCGGCGAATGTGCTGGGGGCGGGCACGCACTTGCTCGCGGCGCTCCAGGAACAAGGCTACGCGTTCGCCAAAGTCGATCCCCCGGTGGCCTACGAGGATCGAACCGACCCGGTGCTCGATGTCACCTACCACGTCGAGACCGGCCCGCGCGTGAACGTGGGCGAGATCCGCTTCGAGGGACTGCACCGGGTGCACGAACCGCTGGTGCGCCGCCGGCTGCTGCTGCACACCGGGCAGCGCTACAGCTCGAGCTCGGTCGAGGGGGCGCGCAATGACCTCATGAGCCTCGGCGTATTCGCGGCCATCAGCGTCCAGGTGGGCAGCAGCGTCGATGACACGGGCGGCGTGCCGATCACGTTTGTCATTCGGGAGCGCGCGCGCCGGGCGGTTGCGCTCAGTGCGGCCTACTCGACCGATCTCGGCGGCAGCGGCGGCGTGACCTGGACCAACCGCAATGTGTTCGGCAACGCCGAGCAGCTCACCGTGGCGGCATCGCTCATCAACGCCGGCGGCAACTCGGTCAACGGGCTTGGCTACGACACCAGCATCAAGTTCGCCCTTCCGGACTTCGGGCATCGTGATCAGACGCTGCAGTTCGCCGTCGGGGCGGTGAAGCAGAATTTGGAGGCGTACGATCAAAAGGCCATCACCGCGGGCATCACGCTCACCCGAAAACTCAACCGGCTGTGGACGGTGAGCGCCGGCGTGTCCACGGTCGATGAGCAGATCATCCAGGATCAACCGTACTGCAATGCCTCGACGCCACCGCCGGCCACCCCCAATTGCACGATCATGGGCAGTCCCGGCGAGGTGGTGCAGAATCCGGTGACCCACGACTACACCCTGGTGGCACTGCCGCTGAGCGTGAGCTTCGACTCCACCGATTTGCGATCCCCCCTCGATGACCCGACGCACGGCATGCGCGATTCGGTCAGCGTGGCGCCGACCCGCTCGTTGGGGCAGACCAGCGCCACCTTCATGGTCAGCCAGCTCAAGCTCGCGGGTTATTTCGATCTTGCGCATCTCCTGCCCACGGATCCGGGGCGCAGCGTGCTCGCGGCGCGCGCCCTGATCGGACTGGCGCAGGGCGCGGGCGAATACAGCCTGCCCCCCGATCAGCGCTTCTATGGCGGCGGCAGCAGCACGATCCGCGGATTCCCCTATCAGCTGGCAAGCCCGCTCATTCCCTACACCAACAACCCCCTGGGCGGCACGGCGATCATCGCGGGGGGTGTGGAATATCGCCAGCGGTTGTTCCGCAACTTCGGCGCGGCGTTGTTCGTCGATTCAGGCCAGGTGAGCAACCAGCTCAAATTATTGCCAAGCGCGCTGTATGTCGGGGTCGGGGCGGGGGTGCGCTACTACACACCCATCGGGCCGATCAGATTCGACGTGGCCGTGCCCACCAAGCATTACAGCAGCGACGATGTGCCGTTCCAGGTCTACATCGGGCTCGGACAGGCCTTCTGATGCGCCGGACCTTGAAAATTCTGGCGTGGGCGCTCGGCGGCATGGCCGCGATGCTGCTGCTGGCGGTCGCGGTGCTGTGGATGGCCGGCAATACCGCGGGCGGACGCGCGCTGATCGAGCGCGCGACGCTGCGCCTGACGGCCGGGTACGTGAAGCTCGACGGGCTCGGCGGCTCCTTTCCGGCGCAGCTCACGCTGGCCGGACTCGAACTTCGCGACCGCGGTGGTGTGTGGCTGAGCGCCGAACGCATTGCGCTGCGCTGGGCACCGCTTGCGCTGTTCGAGCGGCGGATCGCCGTCGAGGATCTCGTGGTCGGACGCATCGAGATCGCGCGGGCGCCGCTGCCGGGTCCCTCGACCGGTCCCGTGTCCGTGCCGCACATCGACGTCGCCCGCTTCTCGATCGCCGTTCTGCAGCTCGATGCGCCCCTCACCGGCAGCGCGGCGACGTTGTCGGTGCGCGGCGGCGGACGCATGCGCTCGCTCCAGGACGCCGATGCCGAGTTCGTGGCGCACCGATCGGACGGCGCGGGTGAGTACTCGCTCAACTTCAAGTTCGACCGGCAGCGCATGGATGGCACGCTCGCGGTGCATGAGCCCGCGAGCGGTCCGCTCGAGAACATCTTGAATCTGCCGGGATTGGGTGCGCTTGACGCCACCGTGAACCTGCACGGCCCGCATCGGGCGCTCACGGTCAAGCTGGCGCTCGGCGCCGGCACCCTGCGGGCGCAGGCCGCGGGCACCATCGATGCGACCCGCCAATCGGCGGATCTGGATTATTCGCTCGAGGCGCCGGCGATGAGTCCGCGCGCCGATGTGGCATGGCAACGCCTCGTACTGCGCGGCAGCTGGCACGGCACGGTGTCCGCGCCCACCGCGCAGGGGCATTTGGAGGTCGAAGGCCTGCGGGCGGTCGACATCGAAATCGCGACGCTGAATGCGGATCTCACGGGCACGCGCGGCAATCTGTCGCTCGCGGCGTCGATCCACGGGCTGAAGATTCCCGGTCCGCAGCCGCAATTGCTCGCACGGGATCCCATGCAGATCCAGGCGACCGTCCGTTTGGACGAGGCGTCGCGGCCGCTCGACCTCTCGGTCTCGCAGCGCCTGTTCACGCTGCGCGCCCAGGCGACGACCGCCGGAGCGCTCGGCGCCGCGCTCGATCTGCGCATGCCGGACGTCGCGCCGTTCGCGCTGCTCGCCGGGCAGGACATTCACGGGCCGGCCACGCTCAAGGCGCAACTCGCCCGGCGCAGCGCGGATCTGCACATGGCGCTCGGCGCCGAACTCGAGGTCGCGCAGGGCGCGGCCGCCTGGAGCCGCCTGTTCGGCAAAAAAGTGGCGCTTCAGGCCGCCGGTGCACTGTCCGCGGCCGCGTTCGACGTCGAGAGTCTGCGCCTGACCGCCCTCGGTGCCACGTTCTCCTTGAACGGTCACGCCGCGCGTCCGTCGGCCGCGGCGCCGGGCGCCGCGCCACCGGCCGGCCGGCCGTTCACCGCCGGCGACTACATCAAGGAGCTGCAGGCGCGCTGGGAACTCACCGTCGCGGATCTCGCACTCATCGGTGCGGAATTCGCCGGCGATCTGCATGCATCCGGGCGGGTGAGCGGTGCGCCCGCGGCACTTGCCGGCGACGCCGCGCTGAGCAGCGCGCTGTCGATACGCGGCTCGCCCAAGGGCACGGTGTCCGCCGAGTTGCATGCGCACGGCGTCCCATCGGCGCCGAGCGGCACCCTGCAGGCCCACGGCATGCTCGACGGTGCGCCGCTCAAACTCGGTGTGGCGCTCGAGCGCGACGCCCGCGGCGGTGCGACCTTGCAGGTGCGCGAGGCCGATTGGAAGAGCGCGCACGCGCAAGGCAGCATCGTGCTCGGGTCGGGCATCGCCGACAGCCGCGGCGCGTTGCAGGTGCGCGTGGGGCAGCTCGGCGATCTCGACCGCCTGCTCGGTTTGCAGATCGACGGCAGCGTCGAGGGGAGCGCGAGCTTCACTCCCGTGCAGGGGCGAACGCACACGAAATTCCAGCTCGACGGCCAAAGCCTCGTCGTGGGCGGGCTCGCCGGCGATGCCCAGCTGAGCGGCGAGGGTCCGTGGGATTCTCTGTCGCTCGAACTCGCGCTGCACGTACCCAATTTCAACGGCGACGCGGCCCGCATCGCCGCGCAGGCGAGGCTCGATCTCGCCGCCCGCAACCTGCGCATCGCGAGCCTCAGCGCCGATTACCGCGCACTGAAGGTCACACTGCTGTCGCCGGCCACGGTGTCGTTCGCCGATGGGCTGTCGATCGATCAGCTGAAACTCGGTGCGCAGACGGCGGTGCTCGAGGTCGGGGGCGGGCTGTCACCCGGACTCGATGTGCACGCTTCGCTGCGCGAGCTCAAACCGCCGCTGATCAACGCCTTCGTGCCGAATCTGCTGACCGCCGGTACGGTCCAGGCGACCGCCCGACTGCAGGGACGCATCGGCGCCCCGACCGGCGAGATCCGCATGAGCGCCACCGGCCTGCGCCTGCCCGACGAGGCGGCGGCATTGCCGGTGATGGAGGTGCGCGCCAGCGCGGAGCTGGCCGGCGACACGGCCGCGCTCGATGCGCACCTCACGGCCGGGGATACCCCGCTGCTCGCGGTCACCGGCACGGCTCCGCTGAACGCCGCGGGCGCTTTCGCCCTGAAGATCCTCGGCAAGTTGGATGTGGGTCTCGCCAATCCGCTGTTCGAAGCGCGCGGCATGCATGCCGCCGGACGGCTCGACGTGGACGCGACCCTGGATGGTCCGATCGCCGCGCCGCAAATCCGCGGCACCATCAAGCTGGCCCAGGCGAGCGTGCGCGACTATGCGCGCGGGTTGAATCTCACCAACATCAGCGCCGTGGTGACGGGCAGCGAGGGGACACTGCAGATCGAGTCCTTCAAGGGCTCCGCCGGGTCGGGCTCGATCGGCCTGAGCGGCAGCATCGGCGTGTTGCAGCCGGATATCCCGGTCGATCTGAAGTTCACCGCCAACAGGGCGGATGCGATCACCAGCAATATCGTCACGGCGAACGTCAATTCCGAGCTGACTTTGAGCGGCACTGCCCGTGAACGTCTGACGGTCGCGGGCGTGGTCCACATCAACCGCGCCGTCATCGGCGTTCCGGACTCCCTGCCGCCCAATGTGGCCGTCCTCGACGTCCGGCGTCGCGGCAAGGCGGCGCCGCCGGTGATAAAGCGCCTGAGCGTCGTGTTCGATGTGTCGATCCAGGCACCGCAGCAGATTCTGGTCCAGGGCCGTGGCCTCGATGCCGAACTCGGCGGCGAGCTGCACCTCGCAGGCACCACCGATGCGCCGCTGGTGAGCGGCGGCTTCGATCTGCAGCGCGGCAGTTTCACGATCGGCAGCACCAAGCTCACCTTGAGCACCCCGGGCCGGGTGAGCTTCGATGGCACCGGGCTCAAGAAGAGCAGCATCGATCCGATGCTCGATTTCACCGCGCAGACCACCGTGGCGAACGTGACCGCGACGCTGCACATCAGCGGCTACGCGGACGCGCCGAAATTCGATTTCAGCAGCGTCCCGGCGCAGCCGCAGGATGAGATCATGGCGCTGCTGCTGTTCGGCGAGCCGGCCGCCCAGCTGAGCGCGCTGCAGGCGGCACAGATCGGAGCGGCGCTCGCCAACTTGAGCGGCGTCGGCGGCAGTGGTTTGAATCCGATCACGAAGCTGCAGCGAAGCCTCGGGCTCGACCGGCTGTCGGTGGGTCAGGGAACGACCACCTCGGCGACCGGTGCGCCCGAAAATTCCGGCGCCGCGATCCAGGCGGGGCGTTACATATCCAAGCGGGTGTACGTGGAGGGCAAACAAAGCAGCACCGGACAGAGCCAGGTCGAGGTCGACGTGGACCTCACCAAGCATCTGAAGGTGCAGACGCGCCTCGGCAACGGCACGGCCATTCAGGGCACGACGCCCGACAACGATCCGGGCAGCAGCATCGGTTTGTCGTATCAGTTCGAATACTAAACATCGCCCTTTTGCTGCTTGATGGCGTGCAGCAGCGCGTGCGGGTCGGCCGGCTTGGTCATTTCATCCATCTGACCCTGGGCGTGCGCGGTCGGCTGGCCGCGCAGCAGGGTCAGTTCACGCTGCAGCTCATCGACGATCTGCAGAATTTTCGAGGCCTTCTGCTCGGTGAGCAGATTGATCTGCAGATCGAGATGCGAGCGGTGCTCGGCGAGCTGGGCCATGCGGTTCTGCCGTATCAGCACGGCCACCGTCAGGAGCAGGGCGTTCGAACCGACCATGCCCTGCAGCCACTGGAAGGGAGGTTCGTCGACGTGCCGCCAACCGGCGTGGGCACCCCACAGGTTCACCAGGATCCAGCCGGCGATGAAGGCGACGGCGAACAGGAAATAGGCGGGACTGCCGAAAAAATCGCTGATGCGTTCGATCAGCAGCTGCAACCCCGAAACCCGCGCCTGCTCGCGATCGTCGAACGTCGCCAGCAGCGCGAGATTCTCCCTGGCGGGCGAGGGCAGGTCGGGTTTGGCGGTGTGATCGGTCGCGTTCATGAGTTCCTCGGGCGGCTGCGGCAATACCCTTTTGAGTCACTGAGCGGGCCAAGAGTTCGGCAAGCACGGCACCCCGGGCTGATGTTAGTATTTTTGAGCCACCTCCCCGCACCAAAGTTGGAATAGATGCAAACGCAATTCGGCGACGGACTGATCGAAAAGCGATCCATCGACTACGTTCCGCTCGCCGAGCGCCACGGCAAGGTCTGGCATCTATGGCCCGTGTGGTTCTCGGGGGACGCGCATCTCGCCACCGTCGCCACGGGCGTGGTCGGCATCGCGCTCGGCGGCAGCCTCGCCTGGATGGCGGTCGCGGTGGTGCTGGGGTCCGCGCTCGGCACGTTTTTCATGGCCTTTCATTCCACCCAGGGTCCGCAGCTCGGCCTGCCGCAGATGATCCAATCGCGGCCGCAGTTCGGCTACGTGGGCGCCTTGCTGGTGTGGGGCGTGGCGCTCATCGCCTACATCGGTTTCAATGCCTTCAATCAGATCCTCGCCGCCCAGACCCTGCATTCCCTGTACGGGTTCGATCCCACGCCGACGGTGCTGGTCTTTGCGCTGCTGGCGGTGTCCCTCGCGCTGGTCGGGTACGATCTCATCCATCTGGCGCAGCGCTGGATCGCGTACGTTTTGATCGCCGCGCTGCTGGTGTTCACGGTTGCGGTGCTGGTGAAAACACCGCTGCCGGCGCGGGCGCTGGCGTGGCGGGAGTTTCAGGCGGTGCCGTTCCTCGCTCAATTCTTCGCGGCCGCCTCCTACCAGGTGGCCTGGTCGATCTACGTGTCCGATTACTCGCGCTATCTGCCGCGCGACGTGGGGGTGAGCGCGTCTTTTTGGTGGACCTATCTCGGCGCCTTCGTCGGCGGTTCCTGGACCATGCTGGTGGGCACCGTCGCGGCGGCGCTGTACCCCCGTCTCGAATTCGCCACGGCGCTGCGCGCGGCCGCGGATGCGGTGATTCCCGGATTCGGCAAACCGTTGCTGCTGTGCTCGCTGCTCGGGCTGCTGACCATCACCACGCTCAATTTCTACGGCGCGTCGCTCACGCTGCTCAGCGTGGCGGATTCGCTCAAGCCGAGCCGGCCCACGGTTGCCAAGCGCGTGCTCACCCTGCTGGTATCGACGGTGGCGGCGAGCGGCATTGCGCTCGCCTCGTCGGAGAACTTCGTGGAAAAGTTCGGCGAGTTCCTGGCCGTTCTCCTGTATTTGTTCACGCCCTGGACCGCCATCAACCTGGTGGATTTCTATTGGGTGCGCAAGGGCCACTACTCGGTGCGCGAAATCTTCAATCCGCACGGCATGTACGGACGCTGGAATTGGCGTGGTTTGCTCGCCTACGGCGTCGGTTTCGTGGCGATGGTGCCGTTCTTCAGCATCAACGGGCTGTATGTCGGCCCGGTGGCGGCCGCGCTCGGCGGAGCGGACGTGGCCATGCTGGTCGGTCTGCCGGTCTCGACGCTCGTGTATCTGTGGGCGTGCCGCTCCCTCGACGTCGGGTCGGATCGCCGCCAGGCCGACGCGGCCGATGCCGGTCTCGATCCCGATGCGGTCCGCGGCGGTTAATTCTTCAGGCGGTAGCCGGTTTTGAAGATCCACGCCACGGTGGCCAGGCACAGCGCGAAGAACCCGAGTGTCATGGCGAAGCTCGCCACGATGTTCACGTCCGTGGTGCCGTAGAAGCACCAGCGAAAACCGCTGATCAGGTACACCACCGGATTGAACAGGCTGAACGCGCGCCACGCGGGCGGCAGCATGCTGATCGAATAGAACGCGCCGCCGAGGAAGGTGAGCGGCGTCACCACCAGCATGGGTATGAACTGCAGCTGCTCCCAGCCCTTGGCCCACAGCCCGAGAATGAACCCGAACAGGCTGAAGGTCACGGCGGTCATCAGCAGAAATGCGATCATCCACACCGGATGCAGGATCTCGAGCCGCACGAACAGCGATGCGGTTGCGAGAATCACCAGTCCGAGCACCACCGATTTGGTGGCCGCGGCCCCCACGTAGGCGATCACGATTTCCACGTACGAGATCGGTGCCGACAATAATTCGTAGATGGTGCCGACGAATTTCGGAAAGAAGATCCCGAAGGATGCGTTCGCGAGACTTTCGGTGAACAGCGCGAGCATGATGAGGCCGGGCACGATGAATGCCCCGTAGCGCACGCCCTCGACGGCGCTCATGCGCGAACCGATGGCGGCGCCGAACACCACGAAGTAGAGCGAGGTGGTGATGACCGGCGTGACCAGCGTCTGCACCAGCGTGCGCAGGGCGCGGGCGATCTCGAACTTGTAGATCGCCCACACGCCGTGGCGGTTGAATTCGAAGCGGGTGGCCTCGCCGCTCACGCGCGCGCGCTCACCAGTTCGACGAAGATGTCCTCGAGCGAGCTTTGGGTGGTCTTGAGATCCTGGATGACGATCGACAGCGCGCTCATTTGTTCGAGCAGCGCGGGCAGGTCGATGCCGCGGGTGCCGTCGACGTCGAGCACGAGGTCCTGGCCGGCGCCCTTGAGCTGCAGCCCCCAGGGTGCAAGTTGCGGCGGAATCCGCGCGAGCGGTTCCTTAAGATGCAGGGTCAGATGCTTCCTGCCGAACTTTTTCATCAGCGCCTCCTTGGCCTCGACCAGAATGAGCCGGCCCTTGTTCATCACGCCGACCCGATCGGCCATTTCCTCGGCCTCCTCGATGTAATGCGTGGTCAGAATGATGGTCACGCCGCGGGCGCGCAGGTCGCGCACCAGGTTCCACATGTCGCGGCGCAATTCGACGTCCACCCCGGCGGTCGGCTCGTCCAGGAACAGGATGTCGGGCTCGTGGGAGAGCGCCTTGGCGATCATGACGCGTCGTTTCATGCCGCCCGAGAGCGTCATGATCCGGCTGTTGCGCTTGTCCGAGAGCGACAGGCTGTCGAGCAGGCGCTCGATGTATGCGGGGTTCGGGGCGCGGCCGAACAGGCCGCGGCTGAAATTGACCGTGGCCCAAACCGTTTCGAACGCGTCGCTGGTCAATTCCTGGGGCACCAGGCCGATTTTCGCGCGCGCGGCCCGGTAATCGCGCACGATGTCGTGTCCGTCGGCGATGATCCGGCCGCTGCTCGGCGTGACGATGCCGCAGATGATGTTGATGAGCGTGGTTTTGCCGGCCCCGTTCGGTCCGAGCAGCGCGAAAATCTCCCCCTTGCCGATGGCGAGGTCGATCGGTTCGAGCGCCCGCACCCCGGAGGCGTACGACTTGGCGACGTTCTCAATCGACAGAATGGGGGGCATCGCGAATCCGCCTGACCAGCGCCTGGGTGTATTGCGCGGTACTGGCGGTACCGCCGAGATCGCCCGTTCGCACCCCGTCGACGTTGAGGGTTTCGCCGATGGCCGTGCGCAGGCGGCGCGCCATGCCGGTGAGGGAGCAGTGATCGAGCATCATGGCCGCGGCGAGCAGCAGCGCGGTCGGGTTGGCGATGCCTTTGCCGGCGATGTCGGGCGCGGAGCCGTGGACCGCCTCGAAAATCGCCGCGTTCGCTCCGATGTTGGCGCCCGGGGTCATGCCCAAACCGCCCACCAATCCCGCGACCAGGTCGGAGAGGATGTCGCCGAACAGGTTGGTGGTCACCAGGACGTCGAATTGCCAGGGGTTCAGCACCAGTTTCATGGCGCATGCATCGATGATCACCGTCTCGAGCGTGAAGCGGCCCTTGTATTGGCGTTCGTACAGTTCGAGGCCGGTTTCCAGGAAGATGCCGGTGAGCGCCTTCATGATGTTGGCCTTGTGCACGATCGTCACCTTCTTGCGTCCGGTGGCGAGGGCATGCTCGAACGCATATTCGAGCAGCCGGCGGCTGCCCTGCCGGGTGTTGACGCCGGTCGCCATCGCGACCGCGTGCGGATCGTCGTCGATCTGGATGTAGTGTTCGTGGCCGATATAGAGCCCTTCGAGATTCTCGCGCACCACCACGAGGTCGATGTCGTCGAATCGGCCGCCCGGGATGAGCGTGCGGGCCGGGCGCAGATTGGCGTACAGCTTGAACTCCTCGCGCAGGCGCACATTGGAGGAGCGGTAACCGCCGCCCGAGGGCGTCTCGAGCGGCCCTTTGAGCGCCAGGCGGGTGCGCCGGATGCTCTCGATGGCGGCGGGCGGCAGCGGATCGCCCGCGCTCTTGACGCCCGCGAGGCCCGCGTCCTGGCGGTCCCATTCAAACGGCGCCTTGAGCGCATCGAGCGCGGCCAGCGTGGCCTCGACGATTTCAGGACCGATACCGTCTCCGGGAATCAGCGTGGCGGGGATCTTTTGCGGCATTGGTTCTGAATCTCGCCCATGGGACACGAAGAGTCGATTAGCATACTCGAACTTTGCGCCGACGGATTCCCCCTGCATGACACCGACCCCCGATCACGATGAGATCATCGGCGCGACGCGCCGCTGGCTCGAACGGGCGGTCATCGGCCTCGGCCTGTGTCCGTTCGCCGAGAGCGTCTACCAGGCGCAACGCGTGCGGTTTCGCGTCAGCGAGCAGCGCACCGCGGCTTCTCTGCTGGGCGAACTGCAGGACGAACTGGTGTATTTGCACGAGCAGCCCGCGGCCGTCTGCGAGACGACGCTGCTCATACATCCCTGGGTGCTGAACGATTTTCTCGAGTACAACGATTTTCTCGAGGTGTGCGAGGCGCTGATCGGCGATCTCGGACTCGAGGGCGAACTGCAGATCGCGAGCTTTCATCCGCAGTATCAGTTTGCCGGCACCGCGCCGCAGGACATCGAGAACCACACCAACCGCTCACCGCACCCGACCCTGCACCTGCTGCGCGAGGCGAGCATCGAGCGCGCACTCAGCGCCGTTGAGGATCCGGAGGAGATCTACCGGCGCAACATCCGCACGATGCGCGAACTCACGCACGCGGGTTGGCGGAAATTATGGGACGAAGGGGGCTGAGGAGGGCGGGGCGGTCGCGGCGGACAAATCCTTGTGCATCGGGATGAATTCGATGCCCTCGCCGCCGCCGAGATCGTAGCGAACCTGGGCCGACGCGCTGTAGCCGCGCGCGGCGTAGAGTTTGGCACCCGGCAGCGTCGCCATCAATTCGACCCGGGCGAATCCGCGCGCGCGTGCCGCGCGTTCGCAGTGCTCGAGCAGCAGGGAACCGATGCCGCGCCGCGCCGCCGACGGGTCGACGAAAAAGGCGCGGATTTTGGCCGCCTGGGTCGCCGG
>Ga0181534_10000937_pt1 | contig 19887 bp, 19 predicted proteins | sample PEATcosm2014_Bin_37_FD_119758 | JGI IMG/M metagenome (GOLD analysis project Ga0181534, IMG submission 119758) | Peatland microbial communities from MTU Mesocosm Facility, Houghton, MI, USA - PEATcosm2014_Bin17_10_metaG | ecosystem: Environmental > Terrestrial > Soil > Wetlands > Peat | place... | reverse complement strand
ATTCTCCTGGAGGCGAGCGGTCGACTCGTTGATTGCGTAGGTCTTGCTGCTGTCCATGTAGACCTGCGCGGCGCCAAAGATCAGCACGACGCCGATGGTCATGGCGACCAGCAGCTCGATGAGGCTCATCCCGGCCTGGCGTGTTCGGGTGACAGTGGGCTCAATCATTGGTTTGAATCTGCATTTGGTAGGTCTGCAGTCCGTCCTTTTCCTGCCAGCTCACGATCACCGTGTAGGTGGCCGGGGTTCCATCAACGAATGTGACGACGCCCTTGGCGGTGCCGCCGGGGAGAGCCTGGGTGAGCTGTCGTTGCCAGACGAATATGTCGTTGGCTGCCAGCTGCTCCGGGGTGCAGCTGGCCGATCCCGCTCCGATGCACTTGTTGTCGGCGCCGACGCCGGTATAGGCGACGCCGGCACGACGATTTGCGCGGATCCGATCGGCCAGATCGCCGGCGAGGCTGACTGCCTGCATGCGTGCAATGGCGCCGCTTCCGGCATGCATGGAAATTGCGAAGAGACTCGCTACACCCAGCATACCGACTGCCAGAATCACGAGCGCAACGAGCGCTTCTATCAAGCTGAAGCCGCGTGTTCTTTCCATGTTCACGGACATCCGCCAGTGAGCGACGTCGCATTGGTTACGTCGGTATCCACCCGGCTCACGCGGACACGGCCGGTGTTTGTGACGAGCACGGCACGTTCGACCGAGACATGGCCGATGACCTGATTGCCGCGTTGGTCGCAGATCACGATATTGCGCGTGGGGTTATGTACGGCGGCCAGGTTAGCGAAGCCGGTGGTCGCATAGCTCTCGATGCCGTCGTTGTCGGATTTGACAATGAGAGTGCTGTCGAGCAGGCCGTGACGTTCGAGAATCGGCTCGCCGGCATCGACGCTCCAGTTCGAATTGCTGTCCTCAAACACTATCCAGCCATTGAAAGCGCCGTAACTGCAGGCCGGCGGCGTTGCCGTTGGATTGGCGGAAGCGCAGACGACTACATTCTGCTGGCGCTTGATGGCTTCCGTGCGCGCTATCTGAAACGACCGGAGCAGGTCATTGGCGGCGGCGGTGAGTCGGTTGTTCTGCAGGAACACGCGCAAGCTCGGGGTGGCCACGGCGAGCAGAATGCCGGCGATCGTGAGCGCGATCATGAGCTCGATGATGGTGAAGCCGGCTGCGCGACGCGGATGATCCATGCGTAATCGTCCCTTTGAGTCGCTGCGGACGATACGAAACCAACCTTGCGTGAAACTTGCGCGGCGCTCGGTTACACCGGCAAAACTTCAGTCTGCGACGTGGGTCTCAGCGGTGCTGTGGTTGAACAACACGCGGATGCGAGTACCGCGACCTTCGGCACCGGCTTCAATGGACAAACGCGCGTCATGTTGTCTGGCGATTTCATCGACTATCGCCAATCCGAGCCCACAGCCACTGGCTGGAGAACCAGGAATCCGATAAAACCGCTCCAGCACTCGCGGTCGCTGCGCCTCGGGAATTCCCGGGCCATCGTCCTCCACCTCGAGGTAGGGATGACTCGCTTCATAGCCACAGCGCACGGTGACGCGCCCACCAGATGGTGTGTACTTGAATGCGTTATCCATCAGGTTCCCCAAGAGGTCGTCCAACAGTCTGGCATTCGCATTCACACTGGCAGGACTGCACTCCGCGCCCAGATCGAGACCGCACTCCACAGCGCGGTCGACATTCCGCTCGACGATGCGTTCCACGACTGTCTTCAGATCCGTCCTGCGAAACCCGTCCGTGAGGCTCGTGGCGCTATCCGCTCGGGCCAGCGCCAGAAGCTGATTCGCAGAGTGCGAAAGCGTCGCAACGCCCTCGTACAACAATGTCAGACGGCTCTGCAGGGGTGCTGCCGCGGGCTCACGCATCAATACCTGGAGCGACCCGAGCAACCCTGCGATCGGTGTTCGCAATTGATGTGCCGTGTCGGCGACGAAGCGGCTTTGCGCCTGGGCCGCGCCGGTGAGCATCTCGAACAACAGGTTCAAGGCATCCACGAGCGGCCGCACCTCGGTCGGGACCGACGTGGCATCGAGTGGGCGCAACTCTCGCGCGGAGCGGGCTTCTATCTGGCGCCGGACCTGGATCAGAGGTTTGAGTCCAAAGTAAACGGCGATCCACGCTATGAGCAGCGTGACGTCCAACTGGATGAAGTCCACCAGCCAATTGCCGGCCAGAATGAATCTGCCGAGGTGCGGGCGCGATTCTTGATATTCGGCCACTGTAACGACGGCCGTCGGAGTTCTATAGGTGGCAAGACGAAGGTCGTGACCATCGAGGCTGGCATCGCCATAACTGAGAAGTGAGCTCCCAGCGGCAGCCTGTGGCAGCCGAGCGTTCCCCGCGGTTCTTTGTCCACCGGGAGTGGCTATGGAGAAAAGAATTCCGGCCGGGGTGACCAGCGGCGTTTGGGCGGCGTAGGCGCGCGCCATGTCGGCCAGCTTCTGATCATAGGCGGCCCTGACAAACAGCGTTGCGGTTCGATAGTTGAGAAACACGCCCACCAACATGAGCAATGTCAAAGGCGGCAGCAGGAAGAGCAGCAGGCGTCGGCGGATTGATGTGACCGACGCTGTGCTCGCGCTCATCGGGGCTCGTCGAGCCGATATCCCAAGCCGCGCACGGCGCGCAGAACTACAGAATCTCCGAGCTTGGCGCGCACTCTGGAAACATGAACTTCAACAGCATTGGGTGTGATGGCCTGGTCCCAACTGGCCACCGCCTGTTGCAGGCGTTCCTTGGTGACGATGCGGCCGGCGTTCAGAGCGAGACACTCGACAATCAGCCATTCACGGTTGGTCAGCTCGACCGGCTCCGAGTTGACATAGAGCTGCCGCCCGGTGATGTCGATGCGCAGCTTGCCGAGAGTGAGCTGGCCGCTGGACTTCAGATTGGAGCGCCGGATCAGGGCGCGGCAGCGCGCCGCGAGCTCGGTCTGCTCAAAGGGTTTGACGAGAAAATCATCGGCACCGAGATCCAGGGCCTGCACTTTGGTGGCGAGGGTCTCGCGGGCGGTGAGGATCATGACCGGCAGGTGGGTACCGGCATTGCGCAACCGGCGCAGGAAAGTCAGCCCATCGGCCCCGGGCAGGGCAATGTCCAGCAGCGCGAGATCGAAATGCTCGGCCGCCAATGCGGCCGCGGCAGCTTCCGCATCCGATGCACAATCAACAGCAAAACCTGACATACACAACCCGCGACGGATTGCGTCTGCGACCAGGAAATCATCCTCGACCACCAGGATGCGCATACAAACCTTGCAACACTCGATTCATTCGAGCAGCGCGCAGTGTACGCGAACGTATGACGCCATTCTCGTGGAACCGCATGCGTTCTGAATGCGGTCTGTGGATGAGACTTAAGTCTGTTTGGATGACTTGCGCTTGGGCGCCGGCGGACCCGCCGCGACTTCAAACACCATGATGTCCGCGTCGCGGCCATGCTGTATGACAATGTTCCCGGGCGGGTTGATCTTGACGCCGTCACCGACATTCAAGCGGGTTTCGTTGACCGCAATAGACCCGCGTATCACATGCAGGTAAGCGCGCCGGTGCTTCGGCAAATCCAACTCCGTGCGCTCGGCCTCGTGAAAACGCCCGCTGAAAATACGAGCGTCCTGATGGAGTATGAGCGAACCATCGGTTCCTTCCGGCGAGGCTACGAGTCTCAGCGTGCCGCGCTTACCCTCGATGGAGAACGGTTTTTGCTCGTAGCTGGGAGCCATGCCGGGCCGAAGCGGCGCGAAGCAGATGTGCAGCAAATGAGCCTCGCGGGAAGCGGAGACGTTTGACTCCGTGTGCTTGACGCCGGTACCGGCGTTCATGCATTGGAAGCTTCCAGGCTGCAGGACGACTTCGTTTCCGAGCGAATCCTGATGGCGCAACTCGCCGTCGATGAGATAGGTCAGGACCTCGATATCGCGACGCAGCTCGGTGGGATACGTCTTGCCCGCCATTAAACGATCTTCGTTGAGGACTTTCAGCGGGCCGAAATCCACGTGCTCCGGATCGTAGTAGTCGGCGTATACAAACGTATACCAGGACTTGAGCCAGCCGTGATCGTCGTAACCGCGGTCACGATTCCGTCTCACTTCCAACATGTCAGGCGGCCTTGCGAGTCAACACCAGTTGCCAGGATGACAGACGACGCTCGTGAAGCAGCAGGATTCCTGCGGCGTTATAACGATTGGCATCGACCTGTCCCATGTGTTCCGCCCCGTGATATCCAGACGCGGTGCATGTATATACGCATAGAATGCTGCTGCCAACAACACTATAAGTGCCGCTCAGCTTGCCGAGCGTTGCATTCTCCGACGTCCACTTCATGCAGGTGCCGTCCCGTCCGGGAGGGCTGATCGAGTAGGCATTCACGAATTCGACCGGCGGCGAGCCGAAAACCTTGAGACTTCCGGAGAGCAGCCACGTTGCGGGGTGATGCGCGATCTCGATTCGGCCCTGGGATTCGATGGGCTCGCCATCGGCACGCCAGAAGGTGCCCTTGGAGGTCCAGACCCCGGGCTCGAACAGGAAGGTATGCATCATGCTGGAAGCGTCCGCATCGGCCTATTATGGCGTGCCGGCGCCGGACTGCGGCGTGGTTTTGCCGCAACGAGAGGGCAATTATGTTGATCGAGCGCATCTGGTCGGCGAACGCCTACCGCAATTTCCACTATCTCATTGCCTGTCCGGACAGTGGCGCTGCACTCGCTGTCGATCCGCTGGAGTGGCGGCTCGTACTCGATGCAGCCCGCGCCAAAGGCTGGGAAATTACTCAAATCCTCAACACTCACGAGCATCCCGATCACACCGGCGGGAATGCCGGCCTCGTTGCAGCCACCGGCGCCAAGGTGCTGGCCCATGCCGATGCTGCAACGCGCATCGGCGGAGTCGACCGCGGTCTCGGGAAAGGTGATGTCATCCGGGTGGGTAAAACGGTCGAGCTCGAATGTATGGATACACCTGGACACACCATGGCCCATGTGTGTCTCTTTGCCCATACCGAGGCGCCCGCGCTGTTTTGCGGTGACACGTTTTTCAATGCGGGAGCGGGTAACTGTCACGGTGGTGGCGACCCGGCGGTGCTCTACGAAACCTTTGCGCAGCAACTGGCGCGCTTGCCGGACGGCACGCGCGTGTTTCCCGGTCACGAGTATATGGCACGCAACCTGGAGTTTACTCTCGATCGCGAACCTGACAACGCAGTGGCTTCAACACGTGTCGCTACAGCGCGCCAGCGTGAGGCGGCGGAGATGCCAATTACGACACTCGGCGAAGAGAAACAGTTCAATACGTTTCTGCGTCTGCAAAGTCCGACAGTGATTGCACGGTTGCGCGCGAGATTTCCCGATATCGGCGCACAGCCTGATGCGAAAACGGTGTTCCTGAAGCTTCGGGAATTGCGCGACAAATGGTAGCGTCGAGTCACTTCGTAGGCCGCCGGGAGCGGATTCATGAAAGCTCGAATGCAGGCTCTGTCAGCGTGTTTGCTAGTGGCGACGGCCGTTCCGGTCGCGTGGTCGAATGGCGGCGGTCCGGAGCCGGAGATGCGCAGTACGCGCGAACAAACTCCGGAGGAGAAAGCGAAGATCCTCTATAACGAGGGTGTTCACGACGTCAAGAAGGCAGACAAATACCAGGAGTCCGTGGCGCAACTGGCAGACGCCAAGAAAAAGGACAAGGCGACGCGCGAGGCTCAGGAGTACTACGCAAGCGCGCTGAAGCGTTTCCAACAGGCGGCTGAAGCCAACCCGCAGCTTCCCGAGGCCTGGAACTATGTGGGTTATACCAACCGTCACCTTGGAAACTACGATGCGGCGTTGAGCGCGTATGAGCGGGCGCTGAATCTGAAGCCAGGGTACCCGGACGCGCTCGAGTATCGAGGGGAAGCGTTTCTTGGCCTCAACCGGATTGCCGATGCGAAGCAGGCTTACCTGGATTTGTTTGCTGGCAATCGGCAGTTGGCGGACAAGCTGCTGGTCGCCATGCGGGGATGGGTGAATACGCAGAAGGCGTCGGCTTCTGCAGATGCCACTGCTGTGGGGGAGTTTGACAAGTGGGTTGAGGAGCGGTCGACCATTGCTGGGCAGACTGCAGCGCTCACAAGGTATGGAGCGGCGGCTAGCTGGAACTGAGGCGCTGGTTTCGCGTGCTGGGGCTCGGCGCGCTGGTGATCGGTGGCCTTCTGCAGCGGGCGTTTAAACGATTCGGCCGGCACGTCGCTGTCGCACTGGCGGTAATTTGGCATGGACTGGCGGCCGGCGGGGTGCCGGCGGGACATGCACCCGAGTATGTTTGGAATCTGCCGCGTGGTTTTCCGACCCCGGCGGTGCCGGCTGACAATCCCATGTCGGCCGAGAAGGTCGCGCTGGGGCGGCGGTTGTTCTTTGAGCCACGGCTGTCAGTTACCGGTAAGTATAGCTGTGCCAGCTGCCACGACCCGGGGCGAGCCTTTACCGACGGCCGTGCGGTTGCGGTAGGGGCGACCGGGCAGGCACTGCCCCGTGGGGCCATGTCGCTGGTGAATGCAGCTTACAACATCAGCTTTGGGTGGACGAAACCGGAGGTGGTGTCGCTGGAACAGCAGATGTTGGAGCCGCTGCTGAATCAACACCCGGTTGAGTTGGGGTTGGCTGGCCGGGAGAGGGCTGTGTGCTCAGTGCTCGAGGCCGACGCACAATACCGCATTGCGTTCGCGCAGGCGTTTCCACAAGCGATGGGGCCGCAGATCGACGACAGCGGCAGGCAGGCATCTGCATCCGAACGGAGGGCCGAAGCGGCCGACGCGGTCAACGATGGTGGAACGCACGTTGGGGCGGCCGCCAACTCGGCAGTCACGTTCGACAACATCATTAAAGCCATTGCGGCGTTTGAGCGGACGCTGATCGCGGGTGACTCACCATTCGACCACTATGTCTTCCGCGGCGAGCACGAGGCCCTCTCCGCACAAGAGAAGCGTGGCATGGGGCTCTTCTATTCCCCGCGGGCCGGCTGTGGCGCGTGCCACTCTGGCTTCAATTTCAACGGTAATTGGCGTGACAGCCAAGGCGTCACCGGTGAATCGGCATTCGCCATCAACGGCGTAGGCGACAAGCCAATGCGTGTCCCTACTCTTCGCAACATCGCACTCACCGCCCCCTACATGCACGACGGCCGATTCAGCACTCTCGAAGCAGTGTTAGATCACTACGCAACAGTCGCGAAGCAACCGGCAAGCGACGCCAAGCTCCGCACGTTCAACCTCACCACCGCTGAACGCGCCGACGTCATAGCCTTCCTGCACGCCCTGACTGACGCTCAATTCTCCGGCCGCTGATAAATCGACACATAGCCGGGTTGCCCGGCCACGCGGTCGATCCAAGCACTCAAAGCTTTATAAGGCCTAAGATCAAACCCAGCCTCGTGCGCCACATGCGTATACGCATAGAGCGCAATGTCAGCAAGCGTATAGCTCTGAGCCACAAAGAACGGCTGCTTCGCCAGATGCGCGTCCATCACGCCCAACGCCGCGTTGCCGCGAGCCATCCGATCCGGCAGCTCTGCATGCCGCGGCGAATCAGCCGGCATGTGCTTGACGATAAAACGCGGTGTCGCTACGTACGGCTCGTGGCTGTACTGCTCAAAGAACATCCATTGCAACACCTGCGCCCGTTGCAGTCGGTCGTTCGGAATAAACGGACTGCCTTCGGCAAGATACCAGAGTATGGCGTTGGATTCGGCGATCACCGTTCCGTCATCCAACTCCAGGGCCGGGATCCGCCCGTTTGGATTCTTGGCCAGGAACGCGGGAGTGCGGGTTGCATTGGCGAGAATGTCTTTCTCGATCCAGCGATAAGGTTGCTTCAATTGGGCCAGCAACAACCTGATCTTGAAGCCGTTGCCGGAGTCGAGGTAGTCGTACAGCGTTATCATGCCTCGCATTATCGGCCGCCCGGCCGCTCCAGCCAACCGAGCGCTGCAGCGGCCATGGCCAAGAAAATCTTGGGCAGCCGGCCCGTGGCAGGTATGCTGGCTGGCAACCATGCCGCGACGACTCCCGCCGTTGAATGCCCTCCGCGCCTTCGAGGCCGCCGCACGACATGGCAGCTTCTCCGCCGCTGCGGACGAACTGAAGGTCACTGACTCCGCGGTGAGCCAGCAGGTGCGAGCGCTCGAGCGGTACCTCGGAACGCGCCTGTTCAAGCGCCTACCGCGGGGACTCCTGCTGACCGAATTGGGCAGCACCTACCTGCCGGTTCTGACGGCCGGCTTTGATCGCCTCTCAGAAGCCACCATACGCCTGCGCTCCGGCGGAATCGGTGGCCTGCTGACAGTGGCGGCACTCCCGGCTTTTGCGTCGGGATGGCTGCTACCGCGGATATCGAGATTTCGCGACCGCTACCCGCGAATCGATCTGCTGCTGAAGACCAGCCGGGCGCTGGCAGACTTTCGCCGCGAGGACATCGACGTGGCCATTCGCTTCGGCGCCAGCGCGAGTGCTGACACCAAATCGGTGTTCCTGATGGATGAAGAGGTGTTTCCGGTCGCGAGTCCGACACTGGTCGCCCCTGCAATGCTGCCAATGACGGTCGGCGACCTCAGGGTTTTGCCTCTCCTCCACGACGTAGACGGGCATCCATCTCAACCCTGGTTGAGTTGGCAAGGGTGGTTTGAGCGCGTCGGTGTTGATTCGCCGGGAGCAACGCGCGGTCTGAAGTTCACGGATTCCAGCGTGCTGCTCAGCGCTGCGGTAGCCGGTCTCGGCGTCGCACTCGGCCGGGGCCCCAATATAGAGGGTCTGCTTTCGCGAGGGCAGCTCGTACGACTCACCCAAGACTCGTGGAAGGCGGGCTGGTCGTACCGGCTCGTTGCACCGCCTGCAAACTTCTCACGGCCGAACGTCCGTGCCTTCGTAGAGTGGATCGTTGAGGAGGCCGAGGGGAACTCATCCATACGCTAGCGCGTTGTCACACGGGGATGGCGCCTGTGGGGTAAAGTGAGATAACAATGTATTCAGCCTTCTATCGCCACACGTTCATCATCGCCACCCTGCTTTTGCTCGGTTGGCTGCTGTGGTCAATTCTTGGGCCACTGTGGACGACGATAGGCTGGGCCGCCGTGCTGGCCTTTTTACTTCATCCATTGCATGAGCGCCTGACGAAGAAATTCAAGAATCGCGCCTCACTCTCGGCGGGACTCCTGACGGCCCTGGCGCCGTTTTGCATCATCGCGCCGATCGCATTCTTAGGCGTGGTGTTCGCGCGGCAGGTGGCAAACATCCTCTCTACGATGTCGAAGAGCCAACTGACCTATCCGGATCTGCTGGCGAAGGCGGATACGATGCCAGTCATCGGCACCGCAGTCCGATGGGTGAGAGACAACGCTCCGATCTCTGCCGACCAGATCAAGGGCTGGGTTACCGACGGTGCTCAGGAAGCGTTGAAAACAGCGGCTTCCATGGGAGGAAGCATTGCATTGGGCGTTATGGGATCGCTGGTTGGCTTCTTCATGATGCTGTTCCTGCTTTTCTTCCTCCTGCGCGATGGACGCATGATGTTGAGGCGTTTGATCGCATTGATCCCGATGGAACCGAGACCGCGAGGACAGCTCGTCGCCTATCTCGGCGATGTCACCCGCGCAGTTGTATTCGGCTCGGTGGCGACAGCTCTGATACAGGGCGCGTTCACGGGGATCGGTTTCGCGCTGGTGGACTTGCCGTCACCGGTGGTCTTCGGAGTACTCGCAACACTTGCTGCGTTTCTCCCGGTCGGCTCGGCGATCGTGCTCGTTCCCGCGGTGCTGTACTTGATGGCCGAAGGCAGGTGGGGAGCCGCGATTTTCCTGGGCGTGTGGAGCGCAGGAGTCGGAGTGGCGGATAACTTCCTTAGACCCTACTTGACGGCAAAGCAGGCTGAGGTATCCACCCTTGCGGTCTTCCTGGGTGCGATCGGTGGAGCCTCGGCGTTTGGAATCCTCGGCCTGGTCATCGGACCCGTGCTGCTCGGCTTCATTGCGGCACTTCTGCAATTCGCTGAAAAAGGGGTGGTCGGAAGCGAATAAGGCGGCGCGGAATTTTGTAGAATCCGCCCCCCATGCCGGCTTCCCACGACCTGTCCGAGCTCCTGAACCCGCTGAATGAGGCACAGCGTGAAGCTGTGACCGCACCGCTGGGCCCCATGCTGGTGCTCGCCGGCGCGGGCAGCGGCAAAACCCGGGTGCTGACCCACCGCATCGTCTACGTGATCCAAGCGCTGGACGCCTCACCACACGGGATTCTGGCCGTCACGTTCACGAACAAGGCCGCCGGGGAGATGCGTGCCAGGGTCGAGCAATTGCTGGGAATTCCGGGCGGTGGCCTGTGGATCGGCACTTTCCATGGTATTGCCCATCGGCTCCTGCGCCTGCACTGGCGCGAGGCCGGCCTGCCGCAAGGCTTCCAGATCCTGGACTCCGAGGATCAGCAGCGCCTGATCAAGAAGCTCATCAAGGCGCAGAATCTCGATGAGAATCGCTGGATACCCCGCGAGGTGCAGTGGTTCATCAACTCGAACAAGGACGAGGGGCACCGGCCGTCGTCCCTGAAAGACGGCAACGATCCGACACGGCACCAGTTGATCAAACTCTACGCGGAGTACGAGGCCGCGTGTACCAAAGCCGGCGTAGTCGACTTCGCCGAGCTGCTGTTGCGCGCCTTTGAAATCTGGCGCGACAACGCCGACCTGTTGGCGCATTATCGCCGCCGCTTTCGTCATGTGTTGATCGACGAGTTCCAGGACACCAACTCCATCCAGTACGCCTGGATGAAGCTGTTGGTTGGGAGCGAAGGCTATCCATTCGCCGTAGGTGACGACGACCAGTCGATTTATCGCTGGCGCGGCGCGCGTGTCGAAAACCTCCACCAGTTCCGGCGCGACTTCCCCACTTCGAAGCTCTTCAGGCTGGAACAGAACTACCGCTCAACGGGCGCGATTCTCGCCGCCGCGAACGGACTGATTTCCAACAACACGGGACGTCTCGGCAAGAACCTGTGGACGAGCGGGGAGCGTGGCGACCCTATTCGCCTGTATGCCGCGTTCAATGAGCGCGACGAAGCGGAGTTCGTGAGTCATCGGATTCGCGACTGGGTGGCGCATGGCGGGCAGCGTCGTGAGATTGCCATCCTCTACCGCTCCAACGCGCAGTCGCGCGTGTTTGAAGAAGCTTTCATGTCGGGCCGGATTCCGTACAAGGTGTATGGCGGCCTGCGGTTCTTCGAGCGTGCTGAAATCAAGGATGCGCTCGCCTATCTGCGCCTGGTATCGAACCGGCTCGACGATCAGTCATTCGAGCGCGTGGTCAATCTGCCGACCCGCGGCATCGGCGCGAAGAGCCTGGACATCGTGCGCGAGTACGCCAAGGGCGCGGGCAGCTCGCTATGGGATGCGGCCGCCGCCTGTGTCAGCGGGCATGGCAATCTCGGGCCCAAGGCTGCTGCAGCCCTGACCGGATTCATGCAATTGATTGAGCGCCTGGCCCACGAGACCGCGGGGCTGGCGCTGCACGAGCAGGTCGATCATGTCCTGCAGAGCAGTGGCCTGATTGAGCACTTCAAGAAGGACAAGCAGGATCGCGGCGAAGCGCGTATCGAGAACCTGGACGAGCTCGTGAGCGCGGCTCGCGGCTTCACGCCTGAAGGCCTCGAAGGTGACATGAAGCCGCTGGAAGCGTTCCTCGCGCATGCGGTACTCGAGTCCGGCGAGGGTCAGGCCGATGCCTGGGAGGACTGCGTGCAGATGATGACGCTCCACACTGCGAAAGGCCTGGAATTTCCGATGGTCTTCCTGTCCGGTATGGAAGACGGCCTGTTTCCGCATCAACGCTCACTCAATGACATTGACGGACTCGAGGAAGAGCGCCGTTTGTGTTATGTCGGGATGACACGGGCCATGAAGCAACTATTTCTGACTTACGCCGAGCAGCGCCGGTTGCACGGCGTGGACAGCTACGGAATGCCGTCGCGGTTCATCAAGGAAGTCCCCGACGACCTGATTGAAGAGATCCGGCCGAGGATCCAGGTGGCACGACCGGTTACGATGGCGCGAGTGCGTGCCGAGGAATCCGCGGGACCCGGCATGCGTTTGGGTAGTCGCGTCCGCCACAAGAAGTTTGGCGAGGGTGTGATTCTCAACGTCGAGGGCAACGGCTCCACCGCGCGTGTTGAGGTGAATTTCGAGCACCATAAGCCCGCGAAGTGGATGATGGTCGAATTCCTGGAGCCGATGTGAAGATTGTCATCCTCGGCGCAGGGCAGGTGGGTCGCAGCGCCGCTCATAGTCTTTCCCGCGAGGAAGCCAACGAGGTCACCGTCGTCGACCTGGACGAAGACATTCTGCGCAACCTGCAGGACCGCCTCGACATCCGGACGGTAGCCGGAAATGCATCCTACCCCACGGTTCTCGAGGCCGCCGGCGCGCCCGAAGCAGACATCATTGTCGCTCTCACCAGCAGCGACGAAGTCAACATGATGGCGTGTGAGATCGCGTACACGTTGTATCGCACGCCGACAAAAATTGCGCGCATCCGCTCAGCCGAATATACGAACCGCAGCGAGTTGTTCAGCGACGATGCGCTGAACGTAGACGTCTTCATCAGTCCGGAACAGCTGGTTACGGAGTACGTAGAGCGTCTCATCAAGTACCCCGGCGCACTGCAGGTGCTGGACTTCGCCGATGGCAAGGTACAGCTCGTGGGTGTCCGTGCGCTCAAGGGGGGCCCTCTCGTGGGCCAGCGATTGCGTGAGCTGCCTGAGCATCTGCCGAAATCCGAGGCGCGCGTGGTGGCGATCTATCGCGCCGGTCGCAGCGTGCCACCGGAAGGTGATACGGTCATCGAAAGCGGTGACGAGGTTTTCTTCCTGGCGGCGCGGACCGATATCAAGAAGGTCATGAGCGAGCTGCGCAAGCAGGAAGCTCCAGTCAAAAAGGTCGTCATCGCGGGGGGTGGGAATATCGGGCTGCGGCTGGCGCGTGCGCTCGAGAAGGGCAGCCAGGTGAAGCTCATTGAGCGCGATCTGAAGCGCGCCCGCAAAGCCTCCGAGATCCTGGAGAATGCCATCGTTTTGAACGGCGATGCCGCGGACGAGGAGCTGTTGATTGAAGAGAACATCGACAGTGCCGATGTGTTCGCCGCCTTGACCAATTCGGAGGAAGCCAACATTCTGTCCGCGATGTTGGCCAAGCGCCTCGGCGCTCACAAGGTGATGGCGTTGATCAACAAGCCGTCCTACGCCGATCTGATCGAGAGCGGCAGCATCGATATCGCCATCTCGCCTCAAACCATCACCATCGGTTCATTGCTCGCTCACGTTCGACGCGGCGACGTTGTTCGCGTTCACTCACTCAGACGCGGTGCCGCCGAAGCATTGGAAGCAGTGGTGCATGGTGACGAAAACAGCTCTCGCGTGGTGGGACGTCGTGTCGAGGAGATCATGCTCCCGGAGGGGACTTCGATTGGCGCGATCGTCCGCGGTGAGGAAGTAATGATGGCTCACCACGATACTGTGGTGCAGGCGGACGACCACGCGATTTTGTTTCTTTCCGACCGCAGGCACCTCGACGCGGTCGAGCGACTGTTCTTGCAAGCTTCCCGCTAGGTACTGACGAATGCTCGCAGTTGCGAACGTTCTCGGGCTGTTACTGGCGTTCTTCGGCGCGACGTACGTTCTGCCGCTGATCTGTTCGATCCTGTCCGGCGATGGACAGGCGCTTTACTTTCTGGTCGGCGCCGCTGCAAGCACCGGTACCGGGCTGGTGACAGTGGCCGCCACAACAGGTTGGAAGCGGGAGCTGAAGCCAAGAGACGGGTTCCTTCTCGTCACATTGGTGTGGGTGACGACATCAGCTCTGGCAACCATCCCTCTGGTGATGGCACTGCCTCATTTGAGCTTCACGCGGGCCTACTTCGAGACGATGTCCGGATTGACATCCACAGGGTCCACTGTCCTCGTCGGTCTCGACAACCTGGCGCCGTCTCTCAATCTGTGGCGTCACGAGCTGCAGTGGGTTGGAGGCTTGGGAATCATCGTCATGGCGCTGGCGGTGCTGCCACTGTTGGGAGTTGGCGGCTTGCAGCTGTACAAAGGTGAGACGCCGGGCCCCGTCAAAGATGACAGGCTCGCGCCGCGCATAGCCGAGACAGCCAGGTCCCTCTGGTTGGTTTACGCCCTCATTACCGCAGTTGGGATCGTTGCCCTGCGTGTGTGCGGGATGTCATGGTTTGACGCGATTTGTCACGCCTTCTCGGCAGTGGGGTTGAGCGGGTTCTCCACGCACGACGCCAGCGTAGGTTTTTTCAATTCAGCCGCCATCGAGTTTGTGTTGATCGCGCTGATGCTGGTGGCCTCACTCAACTTCGCACGCCACTTTGTCGCACTGCGCCGGTTGTCCCTGGAGCCGTACTCCCGCGATCCCGAATTCAGGGCGCTCGTGACCCTTCTCGGCGTCAGCATCGTGGTAGTGGCCGTGCTGTTGTGGTCGCACAATACCTATCCCAGCTTTTTCATCTCCCTACGCCATGCTGCATTCAGCGTGGTTTCAATGGCGACTACGACGGGGCTCGTCACTCAGGACGTGGATGCATGGCCTGTGTTCGCGCCGTTTTGGATGCTGTTTTTGTCATGCATCATCTGCAGTACGGGCTCAGCTGGCGGTGGAATCAAGATGTTCCGTGCGCTGCTGCTCGCGAAGCAGGCAGGTCACGAGCTCAAGCTCCTGGTACATCCCAGTGCCGTGGCTCCGGTTCGGGTAGGCGGCCGGCCGATACCGGACCGGGTGGCCAGCGCGGTCCTTGGATTCATTTTCATGTATTTCATGACAGCGGCGTTACTGACCTTCGCGCTGTTGCTGACTGGACTAGATCTGCCCGCGTCCGTGGGCGCTGCAGTTGCGTCGATTAACAATACCGCGCACGGGCTGCATGAAGACGGGCCAGCCAGCACTCTTCATGGTCTCACAGGCCCGCAGATCTGGATCTGCACGGGCGCCATGCTGCTGGGACGGCTCGAGATCTTCAGTGTCATTGTACTGTTCACGCCCGCGTTCTGGCGCAAGTGATGTTTCGCACCAGCCTGGTGCACGGTTGGCCGTACGTTGAGCTCGCTTGAACTGAGTTCGCGTTTTTTAACGCGCGCCCGAGTCATTTTGACGCAGTTGGCTGCAACCAATTCGTGTTTGGAGGCATCTTAGGGGGGAGGCTGCGGTCCGAATTCCTCCTGCAAACGGTTGGCCGACTGGGGATTATTTCGTCCAACTCACCTTTTCGGGCCGCAGTCTCAATCCCCCGCGGCCGCTGTCTTCAGTGATGGATGTAGCTCTCGAGCTGCTCAATGGTGTGCTGCTGATCCTCGATCACGGACTTCACCAGATCGCCGATGGAGATCATGCCCACCACGTGTCCCGCCTCGACCACCGGCAGATGCCGGATCCGGCGCTCGGTCATGAGATGCATGCAGTCCTGAACCGTCTGATCCGGTGACACCGTGACGACCGGTGAGCTCATGATCTGCCACACCGGGGTCTCGGCCGATGAGCGGCCATGCAGGATGACTTTGCGAGCGTAATCGCGCTCGGAAATGATGCCCTGCAACTCGACGCCTTTCATGACGAGCAGGGCGCCGACGTGATGCTCGGCCATCTGCCGGATGGCCTCGAGTACGGGGTCCTCGGGGTCGACCGCGTACAAGGTCGGGCCCTTCCGCTCGATGAGCTGTCTAACCATGGTCATGGCTATATCCCCTTTTCATGGCCTTCGGCCAAACGCCTTAGGGGGATCGCGCAAGCGCGACCCCCGAAGCGCAGCCGGCGCAAGCGCCGGATAAGACGGGTGTTATCTAATGCGCTGCTACTTCGACTGTCAACGTCACCGTGGCTGAGACGACAAACGAGTTCGACTGTATCGGAGTTGGCGCAGGTCCCGCGGGGTCGCGTGGGTCCGCAGCATCGGGTCCTGACGGCGAACCATCGCCTTCCTCAACCGACACGATGCGAGTGATTCTCAAGTTGAGTGCGGTCGCAAGTGCATCAGCGTTGGCACGTGCCTTCAACGCTGCTTCGCGTACCGCCTGCGAATGCAACACCTGTTGGTCCTTGACGGTGTAGCGCACGCTCTCGACATGATTGGCTCCGGCTTGTGTTGCAGCGTCGATCACCGGACCGACTTTGTCCAGATCGTCGACCGTAACTCGCACGACGTTCAGCGCGGTGTATGAGCTGACAGCAGATTTGCCGCCCATCGGCCGGTACTGATAATCCGGGTTCAGCGCAAAGTTGATAGTTTTGATGTCTGCTTCCGCGCCGAGCAGCTTGTGCAACGCGGCCATGACGGCGTCGAGCTGCTTTGCATTCTGTGCCGAGGCGTTTTGCGACTGTTTCTCCTGTGTCAGAACGCCGACATCAATGAGAGCGCGGTCCGGTTTTGCAGTGACTACCGCGTCCCCTGTGACGCGAATTGACGACACGGGTGACGCAATTTGTTGAGCATTGACCTGTGACACGACGCACGCGAGCAGCGCGGCAAATAAAGTTTTCATGGGTGCAGACCTGACGGTTAAGGTTGTTCTATTCTAGCAACGTGCGGAAGTTCATAATTTGAGAACCAGGGAGACGCACGGGAATGCGACGGAACGGTATACAACATCAGATGTCCACCCAACGGGAAATTACCGTCGCACCCGACCGATTTGAGGTCGCTGCCGATGATGCGATCCTGATCACGGAACTGCGTTCCGCGATCGCGGTTTGCGTGTACGACGCGGTCGAGGAGGCCGGCGCGCTGCTTCATCTGCGCTGCATTGTCCGGACGCCCAAGCCCGTAGATATGACAGATTCGACTCTGGCCACAGAGTTGCTCCTGCTCGACCGCTGCGTCGAGTCGATGCGTGAGGTTGCTCCCACTGCCCGCAATCTTCAGGCCCGAGTGGTCGCCCACTTGTCCGACCAACCAGGGGCGCAGGATACATTCGACATCGTCCTCGGCATGGTCCAGGACTTCCTCGCCGACGCCGGGGTCCGAGTGCTCCCGTTGGACGTGGCAGCTGGGCAGGTGCGAGCTTTGCGATTCCGGCCCAGCATGGGCTGGCTGCAAATGAGATAGCGGTCCGGGAACGCCGGACATTGTCAAACCGCAACGCCTCACGCCGCCAACGCATACCCGCCGGAATCAACCCCGCCAGCGCGCCGAAGGCGCAACCCTGACGGCGCAGCCGGCCTAGCCGGCGAAAACGAAACCCGGGCTCCGCGCGGCCAGTGCCGCGCAACGCCGGAACCCGTTACGGGTTCCGGCGTTAATGTAGGGGTGAGGCGTCTAGTCTGTGTGTCCAATCGCATTTCGCTGCCTAAGCGCGGCGCAGCGCCGGGAGGGCTTGCCGTAGGAGTTCTGGCGGCGCTCCAACATACCGGCGGCGTATGGTTCGGCTGGAGCGGTGAAACATCCGATTCTCCCGCCTCCGACCCCACGATTGTCACCCGCGGGAAAGTCCGCTTCGCAACTATCGACCTGAAACCCGCCGAGTTCGACGGATTCTACAACGGCTACTGCAATGGCACCCTCTGGCCGCTATTTCACTACTTTCCCGATCGCTTCACGCACGAACAACACCAGTACGAAGCGTACCAGGCGGTCAATGAGCAGTTCGCCCGCCAGCTCCTGAAGGTCCTCGAGCCCGGAGACGCGATTTGGGTGCATGACTATCAGCTCATTTCCCTCGGCCGCTACCTGCGCCGCCTGGGCTTCGCCGGCCCCATCGGCTTCTTCCTCCACATTCCGTTCCCGCACCTGCAGATTCTGAGACTGTTGCCGCACTACCAGGCACTGGTCAGCGACATGGGCGAGTACGACCTGGTTGGATTCCAGACTGAGAACGACGTCCGCTCGTTTTTATCGTGTCTGGACCTGCCGACAACGGCGGCGCTGGACCGGGTGCAGATCGGTACACGCAGTGTTGGTGTTGGTGCTTATCCCATCGGGATCGACGTGGACAGCGTCGTCAAGGAAGCCCGGATAACCCACGAGCAGGACGCCGTGCAACGCATGGCCGTGAGCCTGATGGGACGAAAGTTGATTGTCGGTGTCGATCGGCTGGACTATACGAAAGGCCTGACAGAGCGCTTTCTGGCATACGAGCAGTTCCTCGAGACATTCCCGGAAAATCAGCAGCAGGTCACCTTTCTGCAGATCGCTCCGCCGAGCCGGTCGGATGTGCTCGCCTATGGCGAAATTCGCAGGGGACTGGAACAAACCGCAGGCCGCCTCAACGGTCGGTTTGCGGAGGCCGACTGGACACCGATCCGGTATTTGAACCGCGACTACACGCACGCGACGACGATGGGTTTCCTGCGCGCCGCGAAGGTGGGCCTGGTCACCCCCGTACGCGACGGAATGAATCTCGTGGCCAAAGAGTTTGTCGCCGCCCAGGATCCGGAGGATCCCGGCGTCCTGATCCTCTCACCCATGGCGGGAGCCGCCGAAGAGCTCCACACCGCGCTGCTCGTGAATCCCTATGACAAGTGCGGGATGGCCGAAGCGCTCCAGATGGCGCTGAAAATGCCCCTGCAGGAACGCAAGCAGCGTCACGAGCAGATGTTGGCTGCTGTCAGGAAGCACGATATCCATAACTGGTACAGCAGCTTCGTGCGCGATCTGACAGGCGCGCAGTTACGGCTGGCCGCTGCGTAAGCTGAGGTCCTTGCTGTACACAACATTCATGACGTTGTCGTACCAGCCCTGAACCTCCGGTTTTACCAGATGCTTGTTGACATAGAAGTAAAGCGGGATCATCGGATGATCGCGCAACATCACGCGCTCGCCTGATTCCAACAGCTCACGCCGCTTCGTTGCGTCGGCCTCGACAGCAGATTGACTGATCAGCGAGTCATACTCCACGCTGTGGTAGTGCGGCAGGTTGATGCCGAAGTTGCTCTTGAAGTACTGCGCGAACGTGTAGGCATCGTTGTAATCGCCGAGCCAGCTCGAGCGAAAGACCTGCACATTGCCGCTGTCGATGTCCTGGAGCAGGGATTTGAATTCGACAGCGGTGAGCAGCGCTTCAGCGCCCAGCGCTTCCTTCCACATCGACGCCACAACGACGGCCACTTTGCTGTGAACCTCGCCGGCGTTGTAACGCAATTCAAAACGAAGGGGCTTGGCCGCCGAATAGCCCGCTTGGGCATAAAGGCGACGCGCCTCCGCGATCCGCGCCGCCAGCGGAGTACTGCGATAGTCGAAGGATTGCGAAGTGTAATTGCTCACGCCGGGAGGAACCCACCCGTAGGCCGGCAGCTCTCCCACCCGCAGTACCTGCTTCGTGAGCCGCTCCCGGTCGATAACGAGAGACAGGGCGCGGCGCAAGCCGGGATTGTCCTTGAACGGCGCTTTGTTGAGATTGAAACCGTAGTAGTACGTATCCAACTGCGGCGCGATGTGCAGCTCCTTGGCGAGATTGGCCTGGATCCAGTCAAACTGGCCGCGAGGAACTACGTACGTCGTATGTAAGGCACCGGCCCGATAACGGGTGAGCTCCGCGTTTTCGTCGGGAATGAGCAGGTATCTGACGCCGTCGAGATGCGTTGCGGAGTCGTTCCAATAGTTGTGATTGCGGACCGCGAGAATGTGCGAGCCCTGCACCCACTCTTTGAGAGCGAAGGCACCGTTGGACACCATCACGCCCGGTTTTGCCACCTGGTCCGGGTGTTGAGCCAATGTTGGCCGATGCACCGGGCAGGTACTGGTATGCGAGAGCAGGCTCGGCAAGTACGCCGCAGGTGTTCCCAGAGTCACGACAACTGTCGAGTCTGCAGGAGCTGAAACACCCAGGGTAGTGGGCGACTTCTTCCCGGCGACGATGTCAGTTGCGTT
>Ga0181534_10000936_pt1 | contig 19953 bp, 9 predicted proteins | sample PEATcosm2014_Bin_37_FD_119758 | JGI IMG/M metagenome (GOLD analysis project Ga0181534, IMG submission 119758) | Peatland microbial communities from MTU Mesocosm Facility, Houghton, MI, USA - PEATcosm2014_Bin17_10_metaG | ecosystem: Environmental > Terrestrial > Soil > Wetlands > Peat | place... | reverse complement strand
TGGGTGTTGACAGGCACACCGGAGGATCTGTTGCGCGGTGGCAAGTTTGCACGGGTGCCCTTGTTGATCGGGAACGACGCCCAGGAGTTCGAGTTGTACGGCGGTGAATCGGCGGTCCGACAGGTCGTCAAACGCTCCTTCGGTACCGCTGCAGATCAGGCGATGACCCTGTACGGGCTGCTCGGCGGCGCACAGCCTCCGGATGATCCAGTCCTCGGCAGCACGGCAATGCAGGTTGCCGCTGACACCACCTTTCGCTGTCCGGCTGAACTGGCGGCCGAGACTCTGACGGCGGCTGGTCAGAAAGTCTGGCGCTTTCAGATGGAGCACGCCGCCCCCGGCGAACCGCGGATCGATCATGGATCCGAGCTGACATTTGTCTTCGACAACCGGCCGTTGAATGTGGCCCTGGATGGCGTGCGGCCCTTGCTGCAAAGTTACTGGGTCAACTACATCCTCCACGGTGACCCCAACGGACCCGGGCTGCCGCAATGGCCATCCTACGGTGGCAAGCGCAGTTACATCGCTTTCACACCCGAAGGGCCGGACGCCCGCACCGCGCTGCGCACACCGGTCTGCGCACTCCTCCATAATCCCTAGGAAGTTTAGAATGTTGCCTTCGATTCGGCGGTCATGCGTGCTCGCTGCGTGTGCGTTGGGCGCCAACGCCGGACCTTACAACCTGACATTTCTCGAGGGCGGCATCGGGATGAGCCGGCCGCTCACCACTGACAATCCGGCACTGCCCGCCAATGCGGCCTGGTCCCTCACCGGATGGGTACGTCCGACGCTCGGCCAGTCAGGAGATATTGTCATTGCAGCGGTCGGCGATCCCGCTAGCAGCTCCTGTCGCTGCCTGATGCTTCATGACGGGAAGCTGCAGATCCGGGCCGGCGGCTTTGAAATCAGCGCCCCGCAGCCGGCGCAGGCGGGTAACTGGTACGCGCTGGCGGCTACTTATGACGGACGGTCGCTGCGGCTCTACATCGACGGGCAGCCGGTGGGCACCCGGCAGGTTACCCGGCAACTCCCGGCAGTGAGCCCGACGCTGGCACTGGCTCCGCCCGCCGACAATCCTGACCAACATTTCGGCGGCTCGCTCGCTCAGTTTCAACTCGAAGCGGGCGCTGTGCCGCCTGAACGCGCGCGCCAGCTGTATGACGGCCGTCCGGATTTCTCTTTGGTCGTGTTCCAGGACGTGGGATCCGGTTGGCCGTGGCAGGAGCACTCCTGGCGTGGACTGCTGGTACCGCAGGATCCCTGGACCCTGCCTAAATCCAACACGCCGCCGAGTCGGCCGGTTGCTGCACCCGATACGCCAACGCCGCCTCTGCAGGCGGCCGGTGAGAATTCCTGGGCGATCGGCGCCTGGAGGCTGGCCGAGGCACCCAAGGTGACAGCGACGGGAATCCAACTGTCAAGCGCCCAGTTCGACGCAACGAGTTGGTACTCGGCGGTGGTACCGGGAACCGTCCTGACAACGTTGATTGCCCGCGGAGTCTATCCCGATCCAACGTATGGCCTGAACAACCTGGCCATTCCGGAAAGCCTCAACAAGCAGGACTATTGGTATCGCACCACATTTAACACACCCGCCGGCGCCGACGGACGGCACTTCACGCTAACCTTCAACGGAATCAACTACTCCGCCGATGTGTGGTTGAACGGCACGCGCCTGGGGCAAATCAAAGGCGCATTTGCACGCGGCGTATTTGATGTTACCGGGCAGCTCAAACCCGGCCAGACAAACGCTCTGGCGGTACGCGTGTCGCCCCCGCCCCACCCCGGCATTCCGCACGAAGAATCCATTGCCGCAGGTCCCGGTGGCAACGGTGGCAACCTCGCCATCGACGGGCCAACGTTCATCGCGACCGAGGGCTGGGACTGGATCCCCGGCATTCGGGATCGCAACACCGGGATCTGGCAGGACGTACAGCTGAAGGCCACCGGTGCGATCCGGCTTCTGGATCCGCACGTGGTGACCCGATTGCCGCTGCCCAAAACCGATCAGGCGGATATCTCAATTGAAGTCGCGTTGGAGAATCACAACGCCACGCCGACACCAGCCACGATCGAAGCACGTGTTGAAGGCATGACCGTGAGGAAGTCCGTCACTGTGCCACCGGGTATCACCAACGTGGCTCTGACTCCGGACCTGCACATCGACAAGCCACGGTTGTGGTGGCCAAACGGCTATGGTTCGCCCGAGCTGTACACTATGACTTTGTCAGTGGCGGACGGCAACCAACCATCAGATACGCGCTCGGTCCGCTTTGGAATCCGCCAGATCACCTACGAGCTGTCATTGTTTGATCACCAGGGACGGTTACGGCGGGTCGAAGTGGACCCCACCGCGGGCTCGGCCCGCGCCGAGCGACTTATAGATGTTCGCCACGAGGCCATCAAGAAGACAGCCAATGGCTGGGCGGAATCACTCACGCCGGCGGGCGAAACCTCACCTGCCGTGAAGGATATTGCCAGCAAATCGTTGGCGCCCTACCTGGCAATCCGCGTCAATGGGGTGCCGATTGCCGTGCGCGGCGGTAGTTGGGGTACCGATGATCTGCTGAAGCGCGTGTCGCGCGACCGACTCGAGCCTTACTTCCGGCTGCATCGGGCGGCGAATCTCAACATTATTCGCAACTGGTTGGGTCAGAACACGGAAGAGGTTTTCTATGACCTGGCGGACGAATACGGCCTGCTGATCCTGAACGACTTCTGGGCCTCCACGCAGGACTTCCAGGTGGAGCCGGAAGACCCGCAACTGTTCCTGGCCAACGCTCGCGAAGTGCTGCTGCGATTTCGCAATCACCCCTCCATTGCCGTCTGGTTCGGGCGCAACGAGGGAGTGCCGCAGCCTATCATCAACGAAGGACTCGCGGACCTCATCGCAACCCTCGACGGAACGCGACACTACACGGGCAGCTCCAATAGTGTGAACCTGCAGGGAAGCGGCCCCTATAACTATCGGCCGCCGGTGCAGTACTTCACGGAGCTCGCGCGTGGCTTCTCCGTGGAGGTCGGCACTCCTTCCCTCGCAACCCTCGAATCAATTGAGGCCATGGTCCCGGCCGCGGACCGCTGGCCGATCAGCGACATCCTCGCGTATCACGACTGGCACTACGGCGGTAACGGAGATGTAGCCAGCTTCATGAGCGCGTTGGAACAGCAGCTCGGCGCACCGACGAGCCTCGCCGATTTCGAGCGCAAGGCGCAGATGCTGAATTACGTCGCCTATCGTGCCGTGTTCGAAGGATTCCAGGCTCATTTGTGGACTCAAAACAGCGGGCGCCTCCTGTGGATGACGCATCCCGCGTGGCCGAGCAACCATTGGGAGATCTATAGCTCGGATTACGACACGCAAGCTTCATACTACGGGGTGAAATCCGCTTGCGAACCGGTGCATGCGCAGATGAACCTGCCCGACTACAGCCTGGCGGTCGTCAACACGACCCGCGCGGAGCATCGTGGCCTGACACTGACCAGCCGGGTGTTTGCGTTGGATGGCCGACTGTTGGCGCGGCACGCCGCGCAGGTGTCTGCTACCGCAAATTCCACTATCACGCTTCCCTCTCTCAACCTGGCGTCCGCGCTGGCCGCCGAGGATCTGGTGCTGGTCGTTCTGACACTGGACGATGCCCACGGCCGGCGACTTTCCCAAAACACCTACTGGCAGGGTCGTGATGACCGTAGTCAGCGGAAACTGGGCACCCTGGCGCCCCAGAGCCTGTCCGTAACGACGCACACTGCCGCGCGCGGCCCGGACACGGTGGTCAGCGTCACCCTGGAAAATAAAGGCACTGCGCCTGCGCTGGCGACCAAACTCACGGTTGTCGACGCCAACGGCAAGCGCGTGTTGCCCGTTCTGTACAGCGACAACTACGTTTCCCTGCTTCCGCATGAGCCCCGTAAGGTGGAAATCGTCTGCCCCAAGGGCGGCCAGTGTTCGCATATCCAGTTACGAGGTTGGAACGTGGTCCCCGCGTCAGTCCCCATCATTCAGTAGTCTGCCGCTCACGCTGAATGCTGTCGGCGGCGTCGTCATCGGCCTGCTGGCCGGCGAACCGCTGCACGATCCGGTTGAGTGCGACTGTATTGACCGCTGCACTGACGGCTACACCATTCCTGTAGAGGGTTACGCTTACGGGATCAGCCGCATTGACCAGCGTCGAGCAATCCAGGAGCTGATAGGTCGCCACAAAGCGCTGAGCCAAAAAGGTGTACAGAGTGTTGGCGGCACCCGCATCGGGAGTCGTGAACGCCGTGAGCACCTTCTGGTTGGCCAACATGCGTTGCGGGGCGATCCGCAGCAACTGGCGGCAATAACGCGCCGTATCCGCATCGAAATAGGAGTTCCCCACCGGCATATCGGTCCCCTGCCGATACAGGTTGGTCTTGGTCAGGCTCAGATTGCCGTTCACCAGGGTCATGGGATCGCCGGCCGGAACAATTGCCACCGGGGCGGGTTGTGTCATGCGGGCCTGCAGCTCATTCAAAGGGAGCGCCGACACCTGGGAGCCGGGATCCGCCAGGTCGGGGGCCGTCCAGGGCTTGCAGCCCAGGGCCGGGTCCACGAACGCATCCGTTAGGCGGTTGTCACTGGGGTTGCCCAACGGAACCGAGCTCGGATGCTGCGCCTGGTTCTTCTTCGTGAACTGAGACAGGTGTCCGCGCGGCGAAACCAGATATAACGTCGGGAGGTTGTCGCTTTGATCCTGGTCCACGATGAAGAAATCGCGCACAGTCGGGCAGGGTTTGCCGTCCACGGCAGTCCCGGCGGCCGGCACTTTCAACTTGCCGGCCGCGATGGCTGCGTTGGCGGCGGCAAAAAACGCGGGCGCATTGCAGTACGCAAACTGGCCGAAGACATTACCATTCGACCCATTGACGCACTTCGCATCGGCGAGACTCTGGCCGGCGGTGGCCTTCAAGGTCAGATCTTCGCCGTTGTATCCAAACCAGATGCCGACAATGGCGCCGGCCGGCAGTGTTGGCAATACCGGGGGCACCAGCGGGTTGTCCCCCTTGTCCACCACCAACGGGTTGTAGACTGAAATGGAATTGGTTGCCGGGTCAAAGATCGCCGCCTGTACGAACGCCGACTGCGCGGTGTTCGCTTCGCTGCACCCGCCGAGACCGGGATCGGTGGCCGTGAGCTGGTATGGCGTGGCCAGACCTTTGGCGCTGAGCGGGTCGGCCGGAATGAGCAACGTACAATTCGGGTTGGGGACGGCGGCAGCCGCGGCCGTTCCAGGATTGGCAGCAGCGGCGGCGGCTTTCTGCATCTGCGCATTGAGCAACTCGCTGTCGGGCGGGTTGCTTTGGGAATGGGCGAATGGAACACACAGCGACAGCACGGTCGCCAAGCAAGCTTCCCTCGAGCCTCGCATGATTGCTCCCCTCCATAGTTGACGGGCAGACCCTACGACATCCGCAGTCAGAATACGATGTGGGCAAACAGTGACATGGGACCGATCTCAGCCGTAATCAGGGCCGCGGCGCTCCTCGTGTGCCTGACACTCGGTGGCTGTGCAGACGCACCGGTGTTCGATGAGAAGCTGGTCCGGACTCATTCAGCCGCGGAAATCGAAATCATGGGCGCGCGCGGCCCGCTCTCGCAAAAGCAATCCAAAGCAGTGTTGAGTCGACTGGCCGCCCAGGCGCCCGACGCGGGCGCACTGGAACGCCATCTGGCCGTCGAGCAGGCGGTCGCGGAAAGTCCGCTGTATGCCGGCAACACCGTGCGGATCCTGCGCGACGGCGATCAAACATTTCCGGCCATGTTCGCGGCAATCCACGGCGCCCGGCACTACCTGTATCTCGAGTACTACATTTTCGAGGACGTGAGCTGTAACGGTGAACAGCTGTCGGATCTGTTGCTGGCCAAGGCCCATGAAGGCGTGCAGATCCAGGTTATCTATGACGGCATCGGCTCGATCAGCACGCCCGCGGATTTCTTTACGAAACTCCAGACAGCCGGCATTCAGGTCGTGCAGTTCAACCCGCCCAACCCGCTGCACTTCGGCGGTCATTTCTCACTCAACGACCGCGACCATCGGAAGATGCTGATTGCCGACGGCACGGTGGTGATCGTGGGCGGTGTAAATCTGAGCTCGACGTACCAGAGCGCCCCCGGCGCTTCGCGCGCGTCGAGCCCGCAGGATGTCTGGCACGACACGGACCTGGAGATCTCCGGGCCGGTGGTCGTCCAACTGGAGAAACTGTTTCAGGAGCATTGGCGCGAACAGGGAGGACCGCCGCCGGCGGCTATTACCGATGGGGTCGCACCCAATGCGGACGGCAGCGAGGTGGTCCGTATCATCGGCAGCGCGCCTAGCCGACTGAAGTCGCGTTACTACGTTACGGTTCTGTCGGCGATCCGCAACTCGGAGAAGAACATCTGGATGACACAAGCCTACTTTGCGCCCACTCACCGCGAGAAGGAGGATTTGATTCACGCGGCGCGGCGCGGGGTGGATGTGCGACTTCTGTTGCCTTCACGTAGTGATTCGTCGCCGGCCCTGTACGTGCAACACTCGCACTATGAGGCGCTGCTGCGGTCGGGAGTCAAAATCTACGAGCGCAATGACGGAATTCTGCACTCCAAGACCATGGTCGTCGATGGCGTGTGGTCCATCACCGGGTCATCAAACTTCGACTACCGCAGCGTGCTGTTCAATGACGAAGTCGATGCGGTGGTCATCGGTCAGAACACCGGGGCGCAGCTCTCAACCCTGTTTGAGGCTGACCTGCAGCATGCGCAGGCCATCGATCTGGAAACCTGGCGCAAGCGCTCCGTGTTCACGCGGGTACGGGAACAGTTCTGGCGACTCTGGGAGAAGCTGCTCTAGCCTGTTCAGCTCTTCGCGACATCTTTGGACAGGCGATAGGCCATCCATCCGAGCAACCCTGCGCCAATAATCAATACCAACCACAACAACGGTGTCTTCCATGGAAATGGCGTGCCGGGTGGCAATAGGAGTGAGTCACCACCGGAGGACTCCGGCTCCGATAGCGACGCTGGGGCAATGGCCACATTCTTGGGGAGCATGGTAAGCGACACGGCCGCTGGTTGCGCCACACTGCTGCCATAAGCGAGACTGAACGGCCCGGTGCCTCGTGCTACGAACACAATTTCGTGCGGAACCCACTCGACTACCAGGCGTGGCGCGGAGGTACCCAGTCCGCCCTGCCTGGGGTCAGTACGCACCAACCAGTAACGATCAGCCGTCGGGGTAACAGATACTGGGCCGTTACGAAGTTCCTCCCCTTCACTCTTCAGGCGATAGAAGCCACTATGCTTGACCGTGTGCCACGCGTCCTGTGGATGCTCGCGGGAGAGTAACTCAACGTCGACAACAGTATTGAGATCCGGCAGGTCCAGGTTGACGCGATCAACGGGCGCCGTAGCGCCGAGGTCGTATTGGAACTCGCCTGGTTTAGCCACCGGGGATGACGCAGCCAGGGTCATACTTGCATGGAGCGCGTCGACACTTTGCTTGGCGGGCTCGCCGAAGACGGCCGTCAGAACAAACGGCGCCGCCGGACCTGTCCATGACATGCGCCAGTACTTTGCCTGCGTGGGCGGAAACTCAACTCGTTGCTCGACCAGGCGGTCTGCTGTCGAATGCAGGTTGGCAATGGGCGACCCGCGCGCTACAGCGCGCCAGCCCGTCAGGCTGTCACTGGCCTCCACTGCGATGCGACCTGCGAAGTCGGGAGCATCCTGGGGCCATTCGAGGCGCAGAGCCGAAACGGGAACTGCCAGCGCACGGCCATCAACGAGATAACTGTTTATGCGGTCCGACGGGGGGCTGGGGGCGCCGGTTTGCACATTGATGGCGCCTTTGCCGGATTCTATGGTGACCCGGATGGCGGCGAGTGTTGCGTCGGAATTGTCTTTCAGTGGAAAGAGCGAGAGCGCTGTTGCTGCGCTGGCAACCGTACCTGCGGTCGGACGCTCGATCGCGAACGGAACCTGCTCGCCATTGCTATTGAAGACCCGCAAGTCAGCAAGATCTGGATGGACAATCTTCTGGTAGACAGCCAACGGCAACGCGACGCGATATGCCGCGGCATCTGCGGTGGTGGTCACTTGCATCCGATAGGCGAAGTCCTTCGGAGTTGAAAGCGTTGCGGTCGCCGCGAGTATGGCAAGGTAGGCTGTCATGTCTGTATCTGTGCTGCCGGCGGCAACGGTGAGAAGTAGCCGATGATCAACATGAGCAGACCAACGCCCACGAAGGAGATGATCCGCTCGACAGTACCGACATGCGACAGGTCAACCAGGAATAATTTTGCTATGACTACGCCCAATAGTCCCGCAGCCGTCAACCACACTACGCGAGCGTGCCTGCGGGTCGCCAGAAGCATCGTGGTCAGGGCGATGAGAGTCCAGAAGATGGAAATCGAGGTCTCCACCAGAGTCGAGCTCAACAGGGGCTCAACCGCAAATGGAACGGCTGCCAGGTGGTGCACGGAGCGCAGCAGCGCTGCGTTCAACCAGATGAATGCGAGCAGCGCCAACACAATGGCATGATTCCGTGGGGCTCGCAGATACAGCCAGAAGCGCAGCAGCACCAGCAGAACAAAGAGTTCCGCCAGGTCCAGCGGATTCAACAGCGGCACAAAGGGCAAAGGATAGGGATCCCCGGCGAGTGTGACATTTGTTGTGACACTCCAAAGCGCCAGATAGATGGCCAGACCCATGGCCCCAGTGCCCAGGTAGGCAACGCGATGCACGCCGACGGGCCAAGGAAGACGTGAGATCAGCTTTGGCAAGGTGAACAGGCCGATCGCGGGCACGAGCGCCCAGGCGATCGTGGGCCAGGAACCGCCGCCGGCGACACCCTCGTCAATTGTCCAATACAGCTCCCAGCTCGCCAGAGCAGTCAGCAACCACATTGAGCCGACATGCAGTGCGTTCGCCACAATGGCTCGCGGCTCACCTTCGTGGCGTTTACACACGACATAGAAAGCGGCAAACGCCAGGGGCCAGGAGAACCAACCGCCGTTTGCAAACGGATGTTTGAATTCCAGGCCGGCCCACAGCGCGTAAAGGATCATCATCGGTAGTAAGCCGATTGCGGGGTAGCGGGCAAATCGGATGTGTCGTTGCAGCCCACTGGAAATGAGGGCTGTCGCGGCCATCAGCAGCAGACCGGCCGCGTGCTCGAGCTGATGAGGTACGCGGCGGTCGATTTCCATCAGGCCGGCAAACAGCCACCACAGCACGCCCCAAAAGAACAGCAGTGGCGCCAGGACTGATTCGCTGCGATCCAACCTTTCGCGGTATCGCTCCAGGAGGAGGGCCGAGAACACGGAAGCGGCACTCACCATCACGCCACCCAGGAAGGCACTGTTGAGAATCGGGAGTGTCCCGGCAGGGGCTCCGAAGTCGGCAAGGAAGATGATGCCGCCGGCAATTTGCAGGAATGCGCCGAAGGCACGCGGTAGACGGCGCTTCTGCCGGCAACCGATCCATAGGAGGGCGGCACCTTCGAAGGCCCAGGTTGCAGCACTCCAGCGGCCGTCCAGGGCCAGTGGGACTGCGAGTGTCAGGAACAGTACACCGAGCGCCATAAACGATTCGACCAACAAGCGTTGGGAATCCCGCCGGGTTCGGTGCAACACCGTGGCGAGCGCCAGGTACAGGGCGCTGACTGCGAGCGCACTGAATGCCAGCACGAATCTGCGGTCGTGAAGCATCGCTGACTGGAGGCCGAAGGCTACCATGGGGGTGCCAAACACTAATGTGCCATCGACGTAGCCGCGCAGCTCGGGTGGCTGCCTGGTTGCAAACAGGATGGCGATGGCGACGTAGAACAGAAAGAAAAGGATCAGGAAAGGTTCGGTGCTGGCGAAGACTTGCGGGCGATAGCTCAGGACGCCCCAGGCGGTTCCGATGACGAAGGTAAACAGGAAGCCGAGGACGTTGAGGGGACGCCAGGCTTTGAACCAGGCAATGGCCAGGATGCCGCCGTTCAGGATGGCGTAGTAGCTGAAGAGGAGGACGTGGTCGCCTTTTCCGGTTGAGGCCAGAATGGGGGCGAGGAAACCGCCGCTGATTGCGAGGATGGCAAAAGACTGTGAGTTTTGCAGTACCGCCAGCGCTGCTGAAAACGCTGCGATGACGACGAGCAATCCGAATGCCGCGCCGGGCGGGAGTACGGAGTAGATTTTCAGGCCGGCGAAGACGGTTAGATAGAGGATTCCAACTGCGCCGCCCTGGAGGGCCAGCGCGTAACCGGAGCGGCGGGCACGGAGCCTCCAACCCAACACCAGGAGGATGATTCCGCCTAACGCTACACCGGAGAGGCGGAATTCGATTGGGACGTGTGAGTGTTCGGCGGCGTAGCGGAGCAGGAACGCGACGCCGAAGAATAGAATGATGATGCCGACGCGCACCAGGGTGTTGCCGCCGGTGAAGTATTCCTTCACGAGGCGAACTGCCACATCCGCGAAGTCTTCCCGACGCCGCGGACCCGAAGCAGGCACTGCAGTCTCGGCGCTTGGCGCCCCCGAACGGGCCCCAAGGCCGGTCGAGGGCAATGGCGCACCGACAGGTGAAGCAGTGGCCCCACCACCCGATGGACCAGACTTCGGCATGACTCCTGGCGTGCGAGATGCTACGCCGTAGGGCTCCCAGGCACCTGCGTTGGGTTGAGCAGTTGGCTTGCCAGGCGATGTTGGCTCGGGCCCTTCAGGCTGAGCTGCGCCCGCGGGCGCGTGTTGAGTCGCCTCGCGACTGGCCTGCAATGCAGCGGCGGCGCGGCTGGAGGCAAGCGCTTGCTCCCGACGCAGGTCGGAGACCTCCGTCTGCAACTCCCGGATCTTCCTGCGCAACGCCCCGAATTCCCCGGCTGCAAAGCCTGCGAAGGCACCGAGGAAGATGCCGAACATCTCGTGGGATGTGGTCGTCAGACTGAGTCCGACGACCGCGCCGAGGATCACTAAAAACACTCGCATGGCGGCCGGCAGAATAGCATGACCGCCTCGAGGACCCCGCGAGCAGTCCCCCGGGCGAGTGTGAGGCGGGTATCAGTTCTTCAGGTCGCGCGCCGTCAGCTCGAGGCAGCGCCAGGCCTTTTCGATGAGCTCGTCGATCTGGGCCCGCTCCATGACCAGCGGGGGCGCCATCACCATGGTGTCGCGAACAGCGCGCATCACAAGCCCATTGGCGAAACAATGATCCCTGCAGATCAATCCGACATCACCCCGGTTCGGAAAGAACCGCCGTGTCGCCTTGTCAGCAACCAGCTCCAACGCACCAATAAATCCAACCCCGCGCGCCTCACCCACCAACGGGTGATCGGCCAACTCCCGCCAGCGCTTCTGAAGATACGGACCCGTCTCAGTCCGCACACGCTCGACGATGCCCTCTTCCCTGAGAATCCGTATGTTTCGTACCGCAACAGCGCACGCAACCGGATGACCCGAGTAGGTGAATCCATGATGAAACTCACCACCCTTGTCGATCAGCACGTCAGCGACCCGGTCGCTCACCATCACGCCGCCGAGGGGCTGATATCCCGAGGTGATTCCCTTCGCCAGAGTCATGAGATCGGGCGTGAACCCAAACCGCTCCTGACCAAACCAGTGTCCGAGGCGACCAAAGCCACAAATGACCTCATCCGCTACCAGCAGAATCCCGTAGTGATCGCAGATCCGTTGGATCTCGGGCCAGTAGGTTTCCGGAGGAATGATGACACCCCCGGCGCCCTGAATCGGCTCCCCGATGAACGCCGCGACATTGTGGGGTCCCAGCTGCTCAATCTTCTCCTGCAGCCGCCGAGCTGCCTGCACACCGTATTCTTCGGGCGAAAGCGCGCCCGCGTTTTCGTACCAGTAGGGTTGCTCAATATGCACGATGCCCGGGATGGGCAACCCACCCTGCTCGTGCATCGGCTTCATTCCACCCAGGCTGGCGGCGGCCATCGTGCTGCCGTGATACGCATTCTCACGGCTGATGATGATGCTCCGGTCAGGCTCGCCACAAACATCCCAATAACGCCGCACCATGCGCACGATCGTGTCATTGGCTTCGGAACCTGATCCCGCATAGAACACACGCTTGAACTGGGGCGGTGTGACTTCCGCGAGCAGGCCCGCAAGCTCGATCGCCGGAGGATGGGTAGCCTTGAAGAAACTGTTGTAGTAAGGCAGCTCCAGCATCTGCCGGTATGCCACTTCGGCCAGCTCCTGGCGCCCATAACCGATGTTGACGCACCACAGTCCCGACATTCCATCGAGAATCCGCTCACCGTTCGAGTCGTGGAGGTAGACACCCTCGGCACGCGTGATGATGCGTGAGCCGTGCTCGGCCAGCGCCTTGAAATCCGTGAAGGGATGCAGGTAATGCTGCGAATCGGCAGTCTGCCACTCGCGGGTGCTCCGGGGAGCAATCAATGGAGTCTGTGTCATGTTCTCGTTCCGCAGCGGGCCGGCTCAACCGGCCATCAGGTACCAGTCATACTCGAGTGGCGTGACCTGGTTGTCGAAGGCCTGCAGCTCGGAGCGCCGGGTCGTTGCATACAGCTGTTGGAAGTCCGCACCGAGATACTCTTTGACGAACTCGCTACGCTCAAACAGCAAAGTGGACTCGTACCAGTTGGTTGGCAACGGTGCCGCCGCCACACAATCCCGATAAGGATTGCCGGTAATGGGCTCGCACGGCTCGATTTGCCGGGTAATCCCCCGGTGAACACCCGCTAACACCATCGCGGCCAGCAAATAAGGGTTCACATCGGCACCGGCAACGCGGTGCTCAACACGACGGTTCTCCGGCGTGTCGGCGGGGATGCGCAGTGCAACACCCCGATTGTTGAGTCCCCACGTCGGACTCATCGGAACATAGCATTCAGGTCGGAAACGCCTGTAGGAATTGGCGGTTGGTGCGAACACGAGCATGGACTCGGCCATGGTGGTCGCGAGTCCGCCGATGGCGTGGCGCAAGCTTTCGTTGGCATCGGGGCTGTCGGAGGCGAACAGGTTGCGCCCGTCTGCCTGCAGCAGGCTCACATGAATATGGGTACCGCTGCCGGGCTCCTCGGCATACGGCTTCGGCATGAAGGTCGCGTTCAAGCCATGTTTGAGAAACACGCCCCGGACGATTCGCTTCAACCGGATGACGTGATCGCACGCCAGGCATGGGTCGGCAACATGACGGAGGTTGACCTCATATTGGCCCGGCCCGCTTTCCGCCAGCATGCTCGTGGCCGGCACATTCTGGATTTCACAGGTGCGGCTGATCTCCGCCAGGATCGCGGACATCTCTTCGATGCGGGCCATCGAGTTGATCTGTTTGCCGGAGCGACGGACTGACTTGCCCGGCGTAGCCGCGGGCCGGATCCCGCCTTGGCGGGTTCTGCGTGGATCCACCACGTAGAATTCCACCTCGAGCGCAACTACCGGACGCAACCCAAGCTCGGTGAATCGATTGACTACCTGCGCCAACACGTGGCGCGGATCGCCGTAGAACGGCTTGCCATCATGGTCGGCCATGCTGACCTGTATCTGTGCAACCCCTTCTGCCATCCAGGGTGCGCAGACCAGAGAGTCAACTACAGGAATACACGAGCGATCGGCATCGCCATCGTCGAATCCAAGGCCGGTCGCCTCGACGGTGTTGCCCAATGCATCCATCGCGAAAATCGAGCCCGGAAGTCGAAACGCGCCGGCATACACAGCCGGCAAGTCGTCTATTTTGAGCCGCTTTCCGCGCGGTGTTGACAAGAGGTCCGGCAGCAACACATCCACGAACTGGGTGTCGGGATGGGCCCGGGTAAACGTGTCGATATCAGCAAACTGAATGGAAGACATGATGCATGGCAGCTCATCGGTAAGTGGTCACCGCGGGCCAACCCATCATGAGTCGGCCTGATTAGAAAGGGGCCACTGTCCCGAGTGGGATCTGGCGCCCCGACACCGTGATGTCAGGGCCTTCGACCGGTTTGAAACCTGGTTTGAGCATGGGCCGAGTATGCCGCTTTCGCGGCAATAAGTCGAGTTCCATGCACACGCCCGCGGCGACTACTCGTAACGCAACGCCTCCACGGGACGCGCGCGAGCCACCGAAAATGCATGGACGGACACAGTGAGCCAGGCGATTGACACTGCAACACCACCGGCCAGAACAAACATCCACCAGGCCAAATTGATCCGGTACGCAAAGCCGTGCAGCCAGTGATCCATGACGAGATAGCCAACCGGCCAGGCCAGCAGATTGGCCCACAAAACGGGGCGCGTGAATTGCCACAGCAACATGCGCACCATGGCGCCCCGGTCCGCGCCCATGGCCTTGCGGATTCCGATTTCCTTGGTACAGCGTTGCGCTGTAAAAGCGGACAAGCCAAACAATCCCAGGCATGCGATAAACAGCGCGACCAGCGCGAACCCGGCAAACATCCGTCCCTGCCGGATGTCATCGGCATAGTGCTCCTGCACCACCTGATCAACAAACATACGGGAGATGGGTGCCGGCTCGCCGACTCGCCTCCAAAGTGCATCAATCGCCTGCAGCGTCTCGGGAATACGCGACCCCTTCAACTTCACACTGAGCAAGTGAAACACGCCGGTACCCGTGTGAAACGCGAGCGCATCAACCGGCTCGCGCACCGAGCCCACCGGAAAATCCGCTACTACACCGATAATCGGCGAGACATCGGTCCGGGTGTTGTGCGGGCCGGGCGTGTGTATCAATAACTGACCGACGGCAGCAGCGGCTGTTGCGAAACCGAGCCTGTGAACCGCGGTCTCATTGATAACCACCGGCCCGGTGAAGGTGTCATTCACGGCTCGTACGCCCTGCTCCTGCGCCCGACCCGGGTCAAAGAACCGGCCTGCCACCGGCTGCAGTCCATACAATTCAAAAAAACCGGGCATCACGGCAATGTTTGTAACATCCGTGTCCCTTCCGGGCGCTGAGCGCGCGTTACTTGTGGAGGAATGCATGTGCAGAGGCAGATCCTCCGAGCACGCGGCGGCGCGCACGCCTGGCAGGCGTCGAATCTCCGTGACAAACGGCCCGACACATGAAGTCTCGATCACCAATGCCTGGTCTTCCCTAAGCCGCAGCCCCTGTGCGAGCGCATACCGAAACTGACTGTAAAAGACCACTGTCGCCAGCATCAGGGTGATCAACACCGCAAACTGGCAGACTACGAGAACCTGTCTGACCGAGACACTGCCCCCGGCCCGATGATCCAGGCCGCCCTTGAACACGCTTGCCGGCCGGAACCGTGAGAGCACCACTGCCGGATAAAATCCGGCACACACGCCCGTCAGAACGGCCGCCATCAACAGTACCGCGCACAGCCAGAGGTCCGGCACTGAATAGCTGAAACTGATGTTGCGCTGCAGGAAGTCATTGCAGGCGGGCAACAGCAACTCCACCAGCGCCAGCGCCGCAATCATGGCCAGCACACAATAGACAACCGACTCCCCGATGAACTGCACCGCGAGGTCACGAAAGCGGGCACCCGAGGCCTTGCGCACTCCGATCTCGGCCGCGCGCCGTCCGGCTCGCGCGGTCATCAAGGTGACAAAGTTGATTCCCGCGACTACCACTATCAACAGGCCGATCACGCCGAGGGCATATAGTATCCCGGGGTTGCCGCGCCGCTTCATTCCTCCGGAGCGCTCGCTCAGATGAATGTCGGCCAACGGAATCAGATTCATTTGCAGGTCGAGGTCCGGGCCACCGACCCATGCCTTGAAATCGTGCACCGCCGCGGGCAGCTGCGAGCGTATCTGTGCGATATCCACACCCGGCGGCAGCTTCAGGTAAGCGCTCACATTAGCACTGACTCCCTTCTTTTCGGTGTCTGCGCGGTCGGACTGCGTCAGGTCCGAGTATGCGGCCAGGCTGGAAGCAAACACGCCGGCAGCAAAGTGCGAATTCATCGGCACATCCTCGACAATCGCAGTCACGTGCAGCAGATGCTTGCGATCCAACTCGAGGGTCTGGTTCAGTGCCGGCGAATCTCCGAAGTATTTGCGCGCCGCGGAGCGTGTCAATACGAGACCATCCGCTCGCCGCAGCGCCTGATCCAGGTCACCTGCGATTGGACGCATCCGCAGGATGGAAAACAGTTCCGGCTCCACGCAGAGAACATCCTCATTCGCTTCGAAATTGCCCCGCCTGAGCGCATGAGTCTGCCCCACCAGGCGCGCCACCAACACATTGGCAGGGATGCGCTGCTTCAACAGCTCCGGCAGGCGCCCGGGGGCCGCGTCGAAGCGCCATGGAGCCATATCCGGCAGGCGTAGGTCCATCGACATCATGTAAACCCGCTGATAGTCGGGCCAGAAGCGATCGAAGCTCAGCTCGTCACGGATAAATAGAACGATCAGAATGGCGGCCGCGAAGCCTACGGCGAGACCGATGATGTTGATCCCGGCGTACAGTCGATTACGGGCGAGATTACGCAGCGCTGCAATCAGATAGCTACGAAACATCGAACATTCCTACTCGTAGCGGAGCGCTGCCACCGGGCGCGCGCGGGCAATGAGAAAACAATGGGTGCTGACGGTAGCCAGCGCGATGACGAGTCCTGCCGCCGCCGCGGCAATCATCAACCGCGGATCGAGCTCCACGTGATAGGCGAAGCCACTGAGCCAGCGATTCATGACCCAGCCTGCCACGAGCCACGCAACAGCCATCGATATCAGTACGGGGCGGGCAAACTGCCACAAAAGCATGCGCAGTATGTCCGTTGTGTTGGCGCCCAGCGCCTTGCGAATACCGATTTCCTTCGTGCGCCGCTCCGCCAGGGAAGCCGAGAGCCCTATGAGACCGAGACAGGCGATGGTCACCGCCACCAGTGCACTGAGCCCCAAAGCCTGCTCCTGCCGTTGCACCGACACGTAGAGGTTTTGTAGGTAGGCATCGAGAAACTGACGATCAATGCTGGCCCCTGGATTCGCCGCCGTCAGCAGACGATCGATGGCCACGAGTGTTTGCGGAATGTCGTGGCCGGTGAGCTTCACCATGACCAGAACACCCGAGTTGGTTCTGAACCGGCCAACGGTATCGTCGTAGGGCGTGTAGACAGTGGGGCGTACCGCCTGACTGATGGCATCGATGTTGAAGTCGGGCACCACGGCGACAACCGGAATCGACGTCATTTTGGGAGCATCAGTGATGGGAAGGAATTGGCCAATCGCGGCCGTATCGATCTTGAAACCGAAGCGCCGGGCAGCCGCCGAGTTGATGACCAGCCCGGGCGGCTCGTTTCTCAGCGGCACCGGAAACCGCCCGGCCAGGGGTTGCAGTCCCAGGATATCCAACACCCCCGGCTCCACCGGGTTGATATCGAGCGCCGTGACCGAGCCGTCCTTCAAGGTGAAGTTGCCAAACGCATCACTGCTCAGGAGCGATGAAGCTGAACAGGCCACACCGCGCACCCCCGCGAGAGCCCGCAGCCGGTCGTTCAAACTCTGAACGCACGCGGTTCTGATGATCAGCACCTGGTCTGTGTTGACCCGCAGAGCCTCGTGGGTCGCGTATTGCCGCTGCTCATACACAACACCGGCCGCAATGACCAACCCGATGAGGATGGCAAACTGCGCGCCGACCAACAGCATCCGCAGCAGGTTGCCTCCCGGCCTGGCGACCCTGGCCTTGAGTACGGCGACAGGGCGAAATGCGGATAGCAAAAAAGCAGGATAACTGCCGGCCAGCAGCGCCAGAAGGAGCGCCCCTACAGCTAGCCACGCGATCTGCGTCGGCTCGCGCCACCAGGCGAACAGCGCCCCGGTTTGTAGAAAAGAATTCACCGCGGGCAGCAGCAACTCCACACCCATGACCGCCAATGCGGTGGCGATGAGCGTGTAGATCAATGCCTCACCCAGGAACTGAACGATCAGCGGCAACCGCCCTGCCCCGGCGGCCTTGCGTATGCCTACTTCCAGGGCGCGCCTGGCGGCCCTGGCCGTGGTCAGATTCACGAAGTTCACCGTTGCAATCAACAGAATCAGCACTCCGATGACTACAATCATCATCATCCGGCTGGCGACCCCGGGACTGAGAGCGGGCGAGAGGTGCGTCTCATCGATCCGAATCAGGTCGAGTGTGAAATGAACGCCCGCCGGCATCAGGCGTGGGGGACGCACGCTGCTGAAGAACTCGGGCATGGCCCGCTGGAGCGCGGCGAGCGAAGCGCCCGGGGACAGTCGAAAATACGTCAGCACGGTGACCGAGATCGGCGGACTGTCGGGTTTGTTTCCCGGATCATTGTCGAGGCGAACCAATTCCGAGTAGGAAGAGACGCCGCTGGCGAACACCCCGCTCTTGAATTGTGTGTTCTGCAGCGGCAGGTCCGCAATGACCGCGGTGACAATCATCGAATGCTCATCGTCCAACAATAGTGTGCTGCCAATAACATCCTCGCGCCCGAAATACTTCCTGGCGACGGACCGCGTGATGACAATGCTGTCCGGGCGTTGCAAGGCGGTCTGCAAGTCACCGGCGAGCGTGGGAAAGCGCAACAGCTCGAAGACATTGGGCTCTGCCCAGTAGATCTGCTCCTGCGCCTCGATCAGATCGTGCTTCAGGCGCACTTCCACAGGGGCCAGGCGAGTGATTGCCTCAACAGCCGCGAAACGCTGCCGCAGCGGGGCGGCGATCCAACTCGGACTGTGCCAGGAATACAGACCCGGGTGCCCCACCGGAGTCAACAGTACACTCGCGAGGTAGATGCGCTCGAAACCGGGTAGAAAGTGGTCGTAGGTCGTCTCGTTGCGAACAATGAGGCCCACCAGGATGGCCGCGCACAGTCCCACGCCCAGGCCGAACACACTGATGGCGGAGTACACCCGGCTGCGTGCCAGGCTGCGCAGCGCTGCTGCAAGACAGTTACGAAACAAGGGCACTCTTATTCATAACGCAACGAGTCCACGGGATGCAGGGCTGCGAGGCGGAACACCTGGACGCAAATGGTCGCCCAGGCCACCAACACAGCCACTACGCCCGCACCGAAAAATACTTCCGCGCCCAGGTCGACGTGATAGGCAAACCCCGCCAGCCAGTGTCGCAACAGAAAGAAGCAGACCGGCCAGGCGACCACATTGGCCTCCAGGACCGGCAGGGTGAGCTGACCGAACAGCAGGCGCAGAATGTCGCCCCGCCCTGCTCCCATCGCCTTGCGAATTCCCGTCTCCTTCGCGCGTCGCTCAACCGCGAATGAAGTCAGACCGAACAGCCCCGTGCACGCGAGGATCAACGCGATGCCACTGCAGACAGCAAACACCGTGGCCGCGGCAATCAGGTCTGCATAGAAGCCCTGCAACGCCTGGTCTACCGGAAACATCGACAGAGGCCGAAACGGCTGCACCTGTTTCCACAGGTTGCGAATGGAGTCCTGCGCCAGGACTTCCTGCGCCGGCAGCGCTTTCACGTTCATGAGATCAGATTCGCCGCCCAGACTGAACAGAGTAGGCTCGATCGGCGTGCGCACCGACTCGAGCGGAAAGTCGGGAATGACTCCAACAACCTGAGCCGGTTTGCCATCCTCACCCGAGCCCACGAACTGACCGAGCGCGGCGCTCGCTGTTCGGAATCCGAGGCGCCGGACCGCTGTCGCATTGATGATCAGGGTTTGCGCATCAGCGGGGTGATCGGGCAGAAACAGGCGGCCCGCGAGTGGCTCGAGGCCATACACCTCGAAAAAGCCGGTGCCGACCAGTTCCTTGCGAACCATCACTTTGGAACCGTCGTGGAGGGTCGCATTGGTGTGAATCTTCGTGAATCCCAGCGGCGCGCCGTCGGAGCAGCCGGCCACCGCCACACCCGGCAAGGCGCGCACCCGGTCAATGGCAAATTGCCGGCAATCGGTTCTGATCAACAATACGCCGTGAGTGTTGAGCCGCCCCACCGCGTCCTTTGCGAGCGAAGTCTGCTCAAACACCACGATGATCGTGCACATCAGCCCGATCAGTATCGCGAATTGCGCC
>Ga0181534_10000935_pt1 | contig 19960 bp, 13 predicted proteins | sample PEATcosm2014_Bin_37_FD_119758 | JGI IMG/M metagenome (GOLD analysis project Ga0181534, IMG submission 119758) | Peatland microbial communities from MTU Mesocosm Facility, Houghton, MI, USA - PEATcosm2014_Bin17_10_metaG | ecosystem: Environmental > Terrestrial > Soil > Wetlands > Peat | place... | reverse complement strand
GCTTTGGGTGGGTCAGGATCTTGCCTACTCGCCGGGCTGGGCGCACCCCATTGCATACTATTTCGCATTTGCGCTTGCGGTGATTGCGGGATGCGGCGTGGCGGGGATACTGCTGCGCCGGGGCACGCCGCGCATCGACTGAAGATGGGCCGCGCCGGCGACGAGCATGTGGGCTTCACAGGCTGTGGGAAAAGGGCTATTCGGAAGTTGCAATCACGATTGAGCGTAGCAGGGGCTAAAGCCCAACGTCGATATGATTGGCTTTATTGGCCCGACTGAAGTCGTGCCCTGGTTACAAAGCCATTGGGAATTGCCTCCAGAAGAGTTTTTCCGCAGCCTGTGAAGTCGTGCCCTGGTTACAAAGCCTTCGAGAATTGCCTCGCGATGAGTTTTTCCGCAGCCTGTAAAGCCCAACGTCGATATGATTGGCTTTATCGGCCCGACTGAAGTCGTGCCCTGGTTACAAAGCCTTCAAGAATTGCCTCGCGATGAGTTTTTCCGCAGCTTGTAAAGCCCGTACCCTTCACCCAATTAAGTTTTTTCGCAGATTGTGAAGCTTGGCTTTCCTTTCGGACTTTTGCGGCCCCCTACGACTTTGCTCAGGGCGGGCTAGAAGTCAGGCCCTGATGACAAAGCAGCAAGTTTCTGAGGCTCCAAACCTCGATGCAGGCTACGGATGACGGTATGCAACTGCCGTTTTCAGGATGATGAGAGCCGCCTGCTACCGCATAATCTCTTGACGGCTTCGGGTGAAGCGATTCTGCCGGAATTTAGAAAATGAGGTTGCTTGCAAGTCTATAACCGGTAATTTGAGTTAGGATGGCTGCATCCATTGAGGAAGCCTTCCGGTGAACGTTCTTTTTAGACGAGTGCTGCCGACCGCGCTTGCATTGCTGGCGATACTGCTTCTCTTACTGCGATTGACGGGCTTTGTGCGGCATTTGGGGGTTCGAAAAGCCACACTTGACCAACGAAGTTCCCAGGCGGCCTTGGGCGTCGCAGCCATTTCGGCGCAGGATTGGGGCGACCGCTTTGGCGATGGCACGCCGAATTTTCTCCGGCTAACCGATCCGGCCGATCAGGCGGCATTCCGCCGCTGGTTTGCACAGATTGCCGACTACGAGGCTCTTCGCCCCAAGGCCGAGATTCCGCTTGAGATCACCGACTGCGCCAGCTTGCTCCGCTATGCCTATCGCGAGGCTCTGAAGCGCCACAATGACTCCTGGTTTCTGGCGACCGGCATTGAGGTAGCGGCGCCACCGGGGGAGATTCGCGCCTGGCACTATCCCGATACGCCGCTGGGCGCAGCACTCTTCCGGGTGCAATCGGGCAGCTTCGCGGCAGCCGACGTCAGCAACGGCGCGTTTGCGCAGTTTGCCGACGCCAAGACGCTGGTGGAGCGGAATGCCTATTTTGTCAGCCGGAACGTGCATGAGGCTCTAACCGGCGATCTGCTTTTTTATCGCCAGTTTGGCCAGTCGTCACCCTGGCACTCTATGATTGTTGCCGAATCTGGACCGGCAGCGCGCGTGGTCTATCACACCGGCACCGACCACGGCCGGCCAGGTGAGTTGCGGCGTGTCTTGATCTCCGATTTACTGGATCATCCACAGCCGCAATGGCGGCCAGTCGAACAGAATCCCAACTTTCTCGGCGTTTATCGCTGGAACATATTGCGAGGCAACCCATGAGGTTCCGTACGTCGCTAACCCTACCGATCCTGCTTTCACTGGCCTTGGCCGCAGCCGCTGCCGAGACCAAGGACGCGCCACGTTCGTTTTCGCTCTCAACCACGCGGACGTTTTCACCTGGCGAGAGCGTGAAGATTCAGCTCTACGCCAGGAATGTTCCCGCGCTGGAGTTTCGCGTCTACAAAGTGCGCGATCCGCAGAAGTTCTTTGCCGGACTGAAGGACATGCACAGCTTTGGCGTGCAGAGCCAGTCGCCCGACGAACAGATCGACCAGCAAACCATTCTTGAGCGGCTGCACGACTTCAAGGCAAATCTGTGGTGGCGCGTGCGGCGTTTCTTTCGCGGCCAGTTTACCGACGAGGCGCGGGACAGCTTCCGCGAGGGACAGGGCAAGCTGGGCAAGCGAAGCCAGGTGGTGGGAGCGACGGAGTTTGCTCGCGTTCCGCTGCTGAATGAAAGCCAGTTGGTGGCGCGCTGGAAGCTGATCACTCCTCCGGCCATTGTGAGCGAGACTCAGCAATTGCCTATCGACGGGCTGGGATCGGGAGTTTACCTGATAGAAGCAACCGAGGGCACGTACAAGGCCTATACCGTGGCCATTGTGACGAGCATTGCAGTTGTGGAGCGGGCAAGCAGTGGGCGCGCCGATCTCTACGTGGCGGACCGGAAGACGGGCGCGCCGGTGGATGGAGCCGAGGTTGCGCTTTGGTCCAACGGACACCAGCAATCGACAGGCAAGACGGGAACGGACGGCCTTGCATCGTTGACGGTCAATGTTCGCGGCGGCGCACAAGGGACCGAGCCGGAGAATTTGTGGATTCTGGCGCGCCATGGCTCCGATGCGGCGGTGATGACGCCTTATGGCTATGGATTCATGGCCAACAGAACGACCGATCTCACGGCCTATGTTTATACGGATCGGCCCGTCTATCGGCCGGGGCATACGGTGCACATTAAAGCGATCGTCCGGCAAGAAAAGGACGATGCGCTGCTGCTTCCAGAGGACGGCAGCCTGCAACTCAAAGTAACCGATGCGGACAACAAGGCCATTCTTACGCAGAATGCACAGGTATCGGCGCATGGAACGGTGACAGCGGATCTAACGCTGGAAGCCGATGCGGCGCTTGGGTACTACAGCATCTCGATTGAAAAGAATGGTCAATCGGCCGGTGAAGGCAACTTCTACGTGGAGGAGTACAAGAAGCCGGAATATCAAGTGACAGTAAAGCCCGCGGCGCAGCGCGTGCTGCAGGGCAACTCGATTCAGGCGGTGATCGAGGCGCGGTACTTCTTTGGCGAGCCAGTGGCCGGGGCCAAGGTAAAGTACGTTGTTCATACCTCGACGCACTATTGGTGGGATGAGGAAGATTCGGAGGACGACGAGGCCGAGGGCGAAGAAGGCTCATCCGCATACTCCGATGATTCTGAAACCGGCTACGACGAGAGTGAGCAACAGGAACACGAAGGAATTCTGGACGCGAATGGACAGCTTACCGTAACTCTGCCGACACGAGTAGATGACGAAGGCCAGTATCACTATCATCTCGACCAGGATTATCGCATCGAAGCACGAGTAACCGATGCTGGCGAACGCGAGGTCGCCGGCCATGCGACCGTACTGGCGACTTACGGTAACTTCCGCATCCATGTCGAGCCGGTGAGTTATATCTTCCAACCCGGCCAGACGCCCAAGGTCAAGGTAACCGCGCTCGACTACGACAACCAGCCGGTGCAGACACAGGTGCATCTGGCCGTCAGCATGGAGAAATGGGATTCGACGACGCATACGCGATCGACGATGGAGTTATCTGGAATGGACGCCACGACAGGAGCTAATGGTTCAGCTCTGGCAGAACTGCCTATCAACACTTCCAACGGAGGCAACGGCGACTATCAGGTGACGGCGAGCGCACATGGCGTCCAGAACCGGAGCATTGAGAACCACACATGGATTTGGATATGGAACGGCGGCGGCGAGTGGTATAACGCCAATACTGAAGCACAGATCATTGCCGACAAAAAGACTTATCAAGTGGGCGATGTTGCGCATCTGTTGCTGGTCACTGGGCTGAAAGAGTCGTGGGCTGTGATAACGGCCGAAGGCGAAAGCGTGCAGTCGCGGCAGTTGATTCATGCCACGGGCGAAAGCTTCGCATTCGATATTCCAATCACCGTGAAGGCGCAGCCGAACCTTGTGGTGACGGCTGTGATCGTTCACGACAATGCATTGATTACCGCACAGAAAAGCCTGAAGGTTCCCCTTGCGGAACGCACATTGACGATTACGGCAACGCCCTCGAAGCTGCGCTTTCTGCCGGGCGAGACAGGCAGCTTCGACGTGCGTACAACGGACTCGTCCGGCAAGCCGGTCGAGGCCGACCTGAGTTTTGGCGAGGTAGACGAAGCGATCTATTCGGTGCGCCCCGACGAGAGCGGAGACATTGTCGCGTCCTTTTATCCGAAGCGGTCGGTCGAACTCAACCCGGAGAGCTCATTCAACTTTTATTTTTACGGCGAGGCGGGAACCAAGAGCCCGCTGCTGGCGAGGGTGAATGATGGGCTCTTCCATCCGCGGATGTCGCAGGTCAAGCCGGGATCGGATCTGGTGGTCCCCAAAGTACGCAAGGCCTTCCCGGATACAGCCTACTGGAATCCGAATGTGCATACGGGCGCTGACGGCCATGCGCAAGTCAGCTTTGCGTTCCCGGATTCGCTGACGACCTGGCGCACGACGATTCGCGCCATGACCGACGACGGCAAGGCCGGAAGCATGGTGACTCGCGTGCTTGTTCGCAAGAACCTGATTGTCAGGCTGGCCGCGCCGCGCTTCTTCCGGCAGGGCGATGAAGTCAGTGTCAGAGTGATCGCCCATAACTACCTTGAGACAGCCAAGGATGTAACCTTTGCGCTGGATGTTAGTGGACTGGAGATGATTGGCGGCCAAACGCAGAAGCTGAACATACCAGCCAAAGGCGAGAGTTATGTGGATTGGCGGGTGCGCGCGCGCTCGACGGGCAATGCGGTGCTGACTGCCAAGGCGCTGACCAATGAAGAATCCGATGCGCTGGAGATGACGCTTCCCGTGCTGCCCTTTGGCGTGAAGCAGCGGGCGGCCACTTCCGGAGTGGTCTTCTCCGGCACGGGGCAGGGCCAGTGGAGTTATAACTTCCCCGCTAACTCCGATGCGGGAACCAGAGGACTGACGATCACCATTGCGCCCAGCGTGGCGGGAACGGTCTTTGATGCACTCGAATATCTGACGGGATATCCGTGGGGATGCACGGAACAGACGATGTCGAGCTTTTTGCCGGACGTAATTGTGGCGCAGGCGGTGGACAAGCTGCATCTGAAATCACCCATCGAGAGAGCCACTCTGAACGATATGGTGGATGCGGGAACCGAGCGGTTGTATAGCTTCCAACACGACGACGGAGGCTGGGGGTGGTGGCCCGACGATCCCAGCCGCGTCTTCATGACGGCTTACGTGGTGAGCGGGCTGAGCCAAGCCAAGGCTGCCGGTTACAAGATCGAAGAATACCGGATAAACAAAGGGCGCGAGTGGCTGACATCCACGCTGGCCGCGCATCCTGAGATGATTCCCGATCTTCAAGCATATGTGGTCTATGCGCTTTCCACCACCGGCGGCGCGCCGTCGAATAAGGCCGCCCTCGATGAAGCCTGGTCGGATCGCGACAAGCTCAGCGATGAAGGCCTGGCGTTGGTTGGTTTGGCGCTGGACGCAGCCGGAGACAGCCGCGCGCATGATGCGGCGTTGCTGCTGGAAAAGAAGGCCAGGACTGACGATTCCGATGCGTATTGGACGGGAACCTACGATGGTTTGCTCGAATACTGGGACGATACTTCGGCTGAAACCACAGCCTTTGCTCTGAAGCTATTGGTGCGCCAGGACCGGACGAGCGGGTTGCTGCCCAAGGCCGCGCAATGGCTCGGCAAGCATCGCGACGGGGATTACTGGTATTCAACCAAGCAGACGGCGATGGTGATTCAGGGGCTCACCGACTACCTGATGCTGAGCGGTGAGTTGGCCAATAGCTCCGATGTCGAGTTGCTGGTCAATGGGGCCAGCGTGGGCAAGCGCCACTTCAGCCCCGAAGACGCATTTGCGCTACCATGGCGGGTCAAGCTAACTGCCGCACAGGTGGGCAATGGCGGACAGTTGACGGTGCGCAAGAGCGGTAACGGCATCGCCTACTGGTCGGCGGAGAGCAACTGGTATTCGGCTGACCGGAGGAACTTTCAGCAAGGCCAACTGGCGCTCAATATCACGCGCGATTATTACGTTCTTCAGAAGTATCAACCGAAGCCGTCCGATCCAATCACCTACAACCTTGTACCGCTGAAAGGCGCTGTTCACGCAGGCGACATTGTTGCCGTTCGTTTGGCGCTGAGCGGAACAAGCTGGGAGTATCTGCTGGCCGAGGATCCGATACCTTCGGGCACGGAGTTCCTGCCCAACACCGGCCTCTACACACTGAACAGCAAGCCAGCCTGGTGGACGGACTGGTACACGCGCAAAGAGTTCCACGACGACCGCGCGGCCTTTTTCAACACCGATTTTAGCGGCCGCCGCGAATATGTCTATTTGCTCAAGGTGGTCAATCCGGGCAAATTCGTCGTGAGCCCGGCACAAACCGGGCCCATGTATCAATCGAATGTGCAAGCCACTACCGATCCGGCAACTCTGGAGGTGCAGCCGTGAACTACTTCAAAGATCTGCTTGGCCGCCTGAGCCAGAGCCGCCGCTGGGTAGCGGCACAGTTTGTTGGAACACTGCTATTGATACTTGCGGGCATTGCATGGACGCGCCTGCCCGAGAAACACCTGTGGCAGGTTGCGCTCACGCTGCTTCTGCCGCTGCTTGTGGCCATCTCCGCGCTGGAGTTGCAGGCGGGCACCATGCGCAGCCTGAGCAACGACGACGGCAAGCGAGTCAAGCTGGCATGGGGCGCGACAACTCTACTGGCATGGATCGCGGCGGGGTGGCTCTGTTGGGCGCTTCTGGATTGGTGCGACGAGCAGAGTTATCAATGGGCTGGCTACTTGAACTCGCAGGCTCCCGCCCACTGGCGCGCAAAGTTGCTAACCTACCAGCATCTTTCTTTGTGGATGAGTTACATCGAGTGGGTTCTGCGCTGGATCGTGGTGCCGGCAAAGGTTATTCCCTGTGCCATAGCCTCTGCGCAATGGGGCTGGCGTCTGCCGGTGCGCAGAGTTCTGCAACTGCTGTGGAACTGGCGCTGGTGGCTGGGCGTGACGGTTGTTGCGCTGGCGGGCGTTTGCCTGCCTGGCCACTTTTATTCCGCCGACCCGCATGGAACGGTCTCCGCGCAGATCTGGCGCGTATCGCTGAAGCTGGCGGCGAGTTATCTGCTCGGCGTCGGGGGCTGGGTTCTGCTGCTGGCGTGGGCGGGCGTGCTCTTCGGCTATCAAAAGCCGCTGCCGGAAAGCCATGCTTTGACGGAGTTATTTGATCGACTGCGCGTAAGCCGCCGTTGGGTCTGGGCTATTTTGGGTTGGATGCTTCTGTGGACTGTGGCGGACAGGATTCAGACGCGTTTGAGCGGCGATAGCGGATGGTTAGCAATTCTTTCGATTATTCTGCTGGCAGTCATCGTTGTGTTAATCCTGATAGCTCCAGTCGTATTGGCGAGTTATCTGCGCTCACTGCTGAAAGGTGACGGCAAGCGAGTGCGACTGGTTTGGGGCGCGCTTTCTCTGCTGATTTGGATAGCGTTAGCCTTGATCGGCCTTGTATCGATCGAATTGACGAACAACCAGTTTTTGGAGTGGCTGCTGGAGTGGACAATACTCCCGGCAGTTCTAATTCCCTTCGCGGTGGCGTCAGCGGAATGGGGCTTGCGTTTGCCGTGGCGGAGATTACTTAGAATGCTCCTCAATGGAAGTTGGTGGCTGAGCGTTCTACTTGCAGCGCTGGTAGCACTGTTGCCTGATCTCTTCTATATTGGGCCCTGGAGTATATCGGTCTTCGAACATACATGGAGTGCAGAACTGGTAATGGCAACGGCTGACTTGCTGAAACTGAGCATCTGGATTCTTCTTTTAGGTTGGTATGTGGTGCACTTTGACCTTCAGCAGCCAGGGACCGATGAGGCGCTCAAAACGATCCTCGACAAGACGGAGTCCACTACGGTTGAAAAGACCGAGAAGCCTCCCTCACCGGAGAGCAACTAGCGCGCTCGGCGGGACGCCCGTGCGCAGCCATTCCAGCACCTGCGCGCGGCCAAAGCGGTCGAGAAGCTGTTGCGCGTACCAGCCGGCGGCGCGGTGCGCGGCCTCCGACTCGGCTTCGTTGACTGGATGGGTTAGGTTTGCATCAATCGACTCGATCGTCAGCGAGGGATATGGCCCATTGCGCAAGGTGCCCGACCATGCCTCCACGAGCCCTTCGCGCAGCCATAGCGGCGTATGCGCGCTGCACCGTTCTTCCACCAGCGCGTGCAGAAACTCATGGCGTGCAACAGACGCTAGCAGCTTGCGTGCGGCAAGAATGCGCAGCGGTTGCAGCGCAATCTGGCCGCCTTCAGTGAAGGCCGCAACCCATCCGGGGGCCAGCGTTGCATCGCGAAAGGCGGACGTTGAACGGTAAGCCCGAATCGTAATTGCCGCGCCAGGAACAAGCCCGCCGCGGCTCTCGGCTTCGGCCAGCGCGCGCGATAAAACCGGAAGAAACTTTGCGTCCTCCGGCGCACTGGTTTCCAAAGTGAAACCTTGTCCATTCAGCATCTGCCACGCCGCGCCAGTCGTCACTTCCGCCTCCGTTGCGCCGGGAAAGTATTGGGCTAGAATCTCGCGGTAACTGCGTCCCTGGCGGGCCATCTCCGCCGCGCCGGTCTGGCAGAGGCCCACGCCATGACCGGAGCCGCGGCCATGAAAGAGAAAGCCGTCACCCTCCGCCGCAACCTCAAACCAGTTGCTGCGAATGCGGTTCCATCCCAGGGCGCGGCCCACGGCAAGGCGAAAGTCTTCCGCCGGAATTTTCGTCGCGCCGGCCATCAGCACCGTGACCCGGCCCGATCCTCCGCGCCGCGCAACCGTCAAGCTCTTCCATCCGGACGCCGCCAAACCCGCCGCGGCCAGCAATTGAGTCAACTCAGCCCGCGAAAGCGTAGCCGACCATTCACTCGATCCTGCCCGAGAACAATAAGGGTCTGCGCGCGAAACCAGCGAAGATCTTCCGGCGCGATCCGTTGCGGGCCGTGCCGGCCAGACCTCATCGGCATTGGCAGTGCGCCCGCCGCAGTTCTGATGAAAGTAGGCCTCGGCGCGGCTGCCATCGCGCCACAGACTCTCACCGGAAGTAGCCAGTGTTGCCGCGTGAGCGTCTGGTGTGGCGTGCCAATGCACCCACTGGCAGTGAGTCGAGTCGCAGACATCGAATGCGGCGTGCCCATGAGTTGGAGCCAGCGCAAAGCTGCGCGCCACAACCGCCAGCGCCTTGCGCGACTCCGGCGAATCCGCGCCGCCGCTCTCTGCTGCCACCACAAACTCAACGTATCTCTCCACGGGCAGCGTCGCCACGAGTACAAGCGCACCCGACTGCGCCGCGATTCTGAGCGGATAGGATAACGTGAGCGCTTCCCCATGAGCGGCGATCTTGTAACTGCCAGTCAGCAGCAACTCTGCCGATGAATGCACCCGCCCACTTGGATCGGTCCAGAACAACTCAGCATTCTTGACACGGACGGCCATCGCCGCGAGGGGCATTGAGGCACAGGTTTTGCACAATTGAATCGATGCGCCGGAGACAGGCGCGACGGCGGCTTCCTTGTCGCGCCACAGCGTCCAAAGTCCCACGCGAATTGTGGAGCGGGGCGCAGGCTGACCGAGAGCCGCAACGCAACAGAAGGCCAGGCAAATGACCAACGAGGCACGCTTCATGGCATCCTCAACGGCGAGAGCGCCAGCAGCTTAGCGGCCACCCGCGCCGCATCAGAGCCGTGCCCCGTGGGAAGATAAACGGCCACCACAACCTGTGGCGACTCAGCCGGCGCAAAACCGGCGAACCAGCCGTGAGTCGGGCCACCACTCTCCTCGCTGGCTGTGCCGGTTTTGCCGGCAATGGGAACGCCGCCCAGCGACGCTGCGCCCGCCATCCCAAAGCTGGCCGAGTCCGCCAAACCCGCCGCCACGGTTCTTGACGCAACAGTTGACCGGCGCGCGGCCAGTTCTGTCGCCAGCGACCGGTACGCCTCGGCCAACTCGAGCAGCGTAACTCGAATCCCCTCGACGCCCAGCGCGGCAAGCTGAACCTGCTCCCGCGTGCGCGGCTCACGCAGGGCGGCGGTCTCCTCCTGGTGCGTCAATCCGGTGGCGGCAAGCAGGCCTCTTTCGCTGAGAGCCTGGCGGAGTTGCTGGGGAGAAAGCGTTCCGGCTAACTCCGCAAAGTAGGAGTTGCAGGACCAGGTCAGCGCCAACTGCGCATTCATCGGGTCCGCAACTGGATGAGAACAGTTGAGCTCATGGCTGCCTAAATGCATTTGGCGGCTGCACGCGATCCTTTTCTCTGGATTCCAGCGCCCTGACGCAAGGGCAAAGTAGAGGATCATCGGTTTCAGCGTCGATCCGGGCGTTGCCAGTGTGCGGCTCGCTTGGGCAAGGCGAGCCGACGCAAGCAAATCTCCCGAGCCAATCTCCAGAACCAGCACTCGCGCATCGGGAGCCTGACGTGAAGCTTGGTCAACTGCGCGTTGCCACTGACCATCCAGACGCGTTCCGCTTTGCGCCGAGCGGGCCGTCTGAGCGCAGCAGGATGAGCCGGCAACAGCCAGCCCTGCCAACAGCATCCCGGTACGTTTCCAAAATGGCCGCACCTATAAAGTATGAACCATGAGCACTTGGGAGATTGGCTGGCACTTCAGATGGATAGGTGCTGGAACAAGCCATTGAATTCACGGAAGGCAATCCGCTTCAGCCAACAACCAGCCGTTCTCATGCGCTTGTATGCGTGCGGATGCAGACTCAATTCGCGCTTGAACGTGCGCGGCGGGGGCGTGAAGTGGCGACCATCCAGAGCCACATGAACGCGGCCTACTTAGACAAACTTGACGGGAAGATCGCAGAGGATTTCTGGCAGCATGAGCCGGCCGACGGGCAAAGGGGGGACTCAAGGCGCGAAATTGCATCGTGGTCCCCACAAAATCCCCCACAAAAAGAAAAACGGAAGCGAGGCCGCTTCCGTAAATCAATGATTTTAATGGTCGGGACGGGCAGATTTGAACTGCCGACCCCTCGCACCCCAAGCGAGTGCTCTACCAGGCTGAGCCACGTCCCGACATAACCGAGCCGGCTCAACAAGAGCCGGCTTCTGGGGTCTTGATTAGTTTACACGAGGCAGGCGCTACGCGCATGTGAGCTAGAAGAGAATCTGGCGCTTTCAGTTTTCAGTTTTCAGTTTTCAGTTCTCAGTTCCCTCAGTGCGCCGGGGGAGTGAACTCCTGGGGCAGGGCCAGGCCTTCTCCAAAGAAGAACTCTTGCATCTGCTCGACGAGGAAGTTCTGTGCCTGCGGGGTCCAGGGCTGCAGGCGGTACTCGTTGAGGAGCATCTTCTGCCGGTCAACCCACTCGCCCCAGGCCGCCTTGGAGACGTTCTTGTAGATTTTCTGCCCGAAATCCGAGTCGAAGGGCGGCTCGTCGAGGCCCTCCATTTCTTTCTTGTAGCGAACGCAAAATACCGTATTTGCCATCCGGAATACTCCTGAATTCATTGTATTCCACCCGCCACCTGCGGTGGGGCAGACGGCGCTTGCGCGCCACGAGGTTCGTGACTACGACAATCACCTGCGGTGAGGCAGACGGCGCTTGCGCGCCACAAGATTCGTGACTACGACAATCACCTGCGGTGAGGCAGCCGGCGCTTGCGCGCCACAAGATTCGTGACTACGACAATCACCTGCGGTGGGGCAGACGGCGCTTGCGCGCCACGAGGTTCGCGACTGCGACAATCACCTGCGGTGAGGCAGACGGCGCTTGCGCGCCACAAGATTCGTGACTACGACAATCACCTGCGGTGGGGCAGCCGGCGCTTGCGCGCCACGAGGTTCGTGACTGCGACAATCACCTGCGGTGGGGCCAACTGCTCGCTAATCGCTCGCGGGAGGTTCGAGCTATCCCACCCTTTCGCGGAGAACGCGAAAGGGTGGGGCACCCAGAAGATGTTGGGCACCCAACTTGGATCCTAGGTGCGCGCCTTTGGAAAATGGCAGTTTATTGGGCAGGCGGCGCGCCGGGCTTGGCGGGCGGGGTGAGGACGAAGCCTTTGCGGACCAGGGCGAAGCCTTGTTGCGGGAGTTCGGCTTGCAGAAGCTGGTTATCGGGGCCGGAAAAAAGGTCGGTGGAAGCGCCATTGATGGCGGCGACGAGATGATGTACGGCGATGGGCTTGCCGTCGAGCGTGCCCTGCTCATCGGCGTAGGTGGCGAGTTGAATGGGCTGGATGGAGCCGGATCTTTTAGGGATGATGGCCCAGAGGTCGCGATTGTTGCGCGCGGCGGCGAGTGTGAGCAGGGTCTCGAATGCGCCAGGATCGAAGTCGGGAAGGAAGACAGCGCCGGGATGCGCGTCGAGGCGCGTGGTGGTGGAGCGGCCGTTGGCGGAGATGTTGAGGAGGAACTGCGCGGCGTCAGGGGCGGCGGTGACGTTGACGGCCGTATTGTTGACGGCGGCGCTTAATTGCACATGACGCAATTGGCGGGCGGGCGTGAGGCGCTCGGTCTTGGAGAGAGCGTAGTTCAGGCCTTGCATGGCGACGCGGACGACAGATGTGGATTCATAGCCGCGGGGGCTGGAGATGAAGTTGAAGCTGGCTGTGCCGACATCCTTGCCGTGCTGGGAGACGATGAAGCTGGCGGATTGGGCTGCGGCTGAGAGGCCGAGAAGTGCAGCGATCGAGAGAAGGGCGAGGTTGCGCAGAGGTCTTTGCATGGCTTCAGAGGGTTAGACACGGGAAGGTGGAAAGAGTTGCGGAGAGCGGCCATCCTGCATTCGGGAGCCGTCGATTCTGATTCCGATATTGCGTTGGCGAAGCGGCGGAGCAGACTGAAGGGAGGGTGGTGAGAGCGAAGAGGGCGGAGGCGGGAAAACGGTAAATTTTGGATAAAAGCGAAGGTTTGACGAACGAAAACTAAGCGAATAAGATCAATTGAATGAACTACTTAACATGCATTAGCGAAGGAAAAGGGAATCTGAAAACGAGCTTTTTTGCGTTTTTTCTCATTTAACTTGTTGATAATAGGAACGTTAACTTTTTACGGCTGCGCAAAAAGCGAAGATAGTGAGAATAAAAACCGAAGATACAACGTTTTGATTTTTGCTATCTAGTTGATAAAAGGCATGTTAACTTTTTGGTTGGCTGGTTGGCGAAGAATTGGTGAAGTTATCACCCCTTTTCTCAGGTTTTTCTGGGGTTGCGGGCTAGCGGCGGGTATGAGCTGGGCGGCTTGCCCGGTGGGCGATGGGCCGGGTTGAAGGGCGTTGGTCATGGCGGCTTCTGTCGCGGCTGGATTTTTGGCCGCTTTTCTTGATTGTGCCTGACGAGGCGGTAATTATCTGCAAGCAACTTCGGTGCTTCGGATGACGCTTATTCGCCAATGGGTCGAGGTATCCCCGGTCCCCAAAGGCGAGGGACCTGGGGCACCCGACACCCGGTGGAAGATCGTGCATTTATCCTCCAGATTGTGCGAGACTGAGTCGGTTCGTTTGTGAAATAAGCCTGTTGGTTCGGGGAGGATTTCCGATGCCGATACTTCGCTCGATTTTCATTGCGCTCTCACGGAATCGGCTGCTGCGGAGTTTCAGTGAGCGCTCGCGCGCGGGGGTGCGGCTGAGTTCGCGGTTTGTGGCGGGCATGGAGATCGACGACGCGCTGCGCGTGGCCGAGGCGGTAAACAAACAGGGCATGGCGGTGACGCTGGACTCGCTGGGCGAGAGCGTGACGACAACGGCCGAGGCCGTAACCTCCGCAATGGTTTACCACCGGCTGCTGGATGCGATTGCCGAACGCGGACTCAACGCCAACATCAGCGTAAAGCTGACGCAGATGGGGCTGGGGCTTTCTGCCGAGTTGGCCGAGAGCCTGGCCGAGGATCTGGCTCGACATGCCGCGGCGAGGGGCAGTTTTTTGCGCATCGATATGGAGGATTCTTCTCTGACCGCGGCGACGCTGGGGATTGTGCGGCGGCTTCATGTGAAGGCCGATCTGCGCGGGGCTGCCGGGGTGGTCATTCAGGCTTATCTTTATCGATCAGAGGCGGATGTGGAGCAGTTGCTGGCCGATGGGATCCGGGTGCGGCTATGCAAGGGCGCGTACAACGAGCCGGCAGAGGTTGCGTTTCCGCGCAAGGCGGATGTGGATGCGAACTATGCGCGGCTGAGCCGGCGCCTGCTGGCGAGCCCGATCTATCACGCATTGGCGACTCACGACGAGGCGATGATTGCTGCGGCAAAAACATTCGCCAAAGAGCAAGGGATTGAGCCGGGGCGCTTCGAGTTTCAAATGCTCTTTGGGGTGCGCCGCGAGTTGCAGCGAAGGCTGGTGCGCGAGGGGTACAACGTGCGCGTCTATCTGCCCTTTGGCAGCGACTGGTATCCGTACTTTATGCGGAGGCTGGCGGAGCGTCCGGCGAATGTGCTGTTTTTGGCGAGGAATATCTTTCGATAGAAGAACGAACGGAGATACAAGCAGGGCTCAACTCTCAATGTAATCCCAGAAGGAGTCGGCCAGCTCGGCGTTGAGTTCTCGAGTCATGCGATGGGCGGCGCGCTCGACCTCTTCAATGAGGCCGTGGAGATAGTCGCGGGAGCGGGAGATGGCGACGATGGCGATGGTGGCCGATTGCCAGGTCACGGCCTCATCCAGCTCGGCTACCGAGATATTGAAACCCTGGCGAAGCTGGTCCTTGAGTGAGCGAACCACCTGCCGCCGATCCTTGAGAGACTGGGCGTGCTCGATGCGAATTTCAAGCGTCAGTTGGGCGACGGGCATGGAGTACCACGAGTTACAACGCCAGTGTAAAGCCGTTTGGCGCTGGCGGAGAGATTATTTTTGGATGTGTCCAGCGGAGTTATTGATCCGGCCCGATAATGGGTGGGGCGCCCGGCGCACAGGCTGATTAGGATATGTCACTCGAACCGGAGCAGCGTTTGCGCCACCGGATGAAAGCTCTTGCGGTGCAGGGGGGTGGGGCCGAGGCGGTCGAGCGCGGCCAGGTGCTCGGGCGAGCCGTAGCCTTTGTGGCGGGCCAGTCCGTAGCCGGGAAAGTCGCGGTCGAAGTCGATCATCAGCCGGTCGCGGTAGACCTTGGCGACGACACTGGCGGCGGCGATGGAGAAGCTGGCCGCATCGCCGTGGATGACGGCAGTCTGCGGGCATTGCCAGTCGATGGCGTCGCGGCCGTCGATGAGGAGGAAATCCGGACTGAGGGCAAGTTGCCCAACGGCGCTGCGCATGGCTAGCAACGAGGCTTGACGAATGTTGATGCGGTCGATGGTTTCAGCGTCAACGGCGGCGACGGCCCAGGCAATGGCGTTGGCGCGAATCTCGATGTCGAGCTGGGCGCGCTTTTTTTCGGTCAATTGCTTGGAATCGTTCAGCCCTTGCAGCAGGCAGCCTCTGGGAAGAATGACGGCGGCTGCGACGACCGGGCCGAAGAGCGGGCCGCGGCCGACTTCGTCAACGCCGGCAATGCGCAGCGCTCCTTGAGAGCGAGCGGCTTCTTCCAGCGTCCATCCGCATTGCGTGGGGGTTGGCATCTATTTCAGTATAGAAAGATTGACGGCGGGGTACCCCTCCAGAATCTTAAAGAACAACAGAACAGAATCGAAGCTTCATTTTTTTATAGCTGTCGAAGCCGCTGGACGGCTTACACTCAGAAGCTGGAATGCAAAGGATCAGGGAGGTTCTGCGATGGTGAAGCTTTTGGTGCAATGGATTTTAAGCGCGGTTGCGCTGGTGGTGGTTTCCAACGTGGTGCGCGGCTTTGAGGTGGACGGACTGGGCCCGGCGCTGGTGGCGGCGCTGGTGATCGGGTTGCTGAATGCGACGATCGGCTTTTTGCTGAAGATCATTACCTTCCCGATCAGCATTTTGACGCTGGGGCTGTTTCTGCTGGTGATCAACGGGATGATGATTCTGCTGGCGTCGAGTATTGTGCGCGGCTTTCATGTGCGCGGCTTTGGCGCGGCGTTTTGGGGCGCGGTGGTGCTGGCGCTGCTGGGGATGCTGATCCGCGCGGTAACGAAGAGCGCGTAAACTGCCGGGCGCGGGAACATACTCTGGGGCGGCGGTGTCTGATTATGGTATGGAGATCAATCGTCTGCGCGCGCTGGTGGCTGCTCCGATGGCCAGTTTGTTACTGGTGCTGAGTCTGTGTGCTTTTGTGGTGGAGAGGTCGGGGTCGGTGGGGATGCGGGTGCCGATGATTCGGATACCCGATAAGTCCAAAAATGATTGCTCCGATCCGAATCGTAGTGTCTTTCTCCAACTTTCACAGAATGGAAGCTACTGGATCAATTTGACCGAGATTCCTTCAGATCGACTTACAGCCACCGTTGCATATGTCATGGAAAATCGATCAGAACGAATACTTTATGTGGTTGCCGATCCTCAGGTTTGCTACGGACAGTTCACTGACTTCCTGGATAAAATTGCGGGAACGAAGATGGTGCTTCCTGTTGCGCTGCTTACCGATCAACTCCGCAAAGAAATTGAAGGGAGTCGCGGGCGAGCATATTGCGAAATTGAATGGCCTGAGAACGAGGATTTTTCCTCACCAGTAGGGATTGGCGCTGCACCCCATCTTTGACGTTGAAGTATTGAAATTAGACCGCCAAGACAGGAAGTAGAACTGATTGAGGTTCGCGGCATCCCGCGCTTCCGTAAAGAGCGCGGGGAGGACGGGGCACCCAACCCAGGCGCTAGCACCCAGGCGCAATGTCCGCCGCGCGGCTGGAGATGGGATGAAGGTGGAAGCAGTGGTGGCCAGAGACGGGATTGAACCGCCGACGCCGGCCTTTTCAGGGCCTCCTACCGAAAGTTCTCACTGGTCTGGAATCAGCGGAAATGGTTGACAACAGGTAGTTTACCTCGAAGGAGATTTAGGATTGGTTGGGATGATTTGGGCTGTTTTCGTCCCTTCGATGTACGCATATGGTACGCGTTGGCTTCTTCTCTTGAGAAAACAGCCTACGACCTGGATCGCTCTCTGCCTCGCACTGGTGTTTACCCTCTGCGCCGCCTCAATTTCGGCCACCGCCCAAACCAACGAATGGACCTGGATGGGCGGAAGCAGCAGCACAACCGGTTCCATTCCCGGCGTCTACGGCACATTGGGTGTAGCGGCTGCGGGAAACATCCCCGGAAGGCGCGAAGGTGCTGTAACCTGGACCGACAGTAGCGGCCATCTCTGGCTCTTTGGCGGAGATGGATATGACGCCAACGGCAATTTTGGCCAACTCTACGACCTTTGGGAGTTTAATCCTTCACTTGGCACATATGGAGAATGGACCTGGATGGGCGGAAGCAGCACCCTCGGCTCGTATGGTGGCCAAAAAGGCGTCTACGGCACGTTAGGTGTCCCTGCCGTCGCAAACTTCCCTGGAGGCCGCTATGCCGCTTTGAGTTGGACCGACAGCAGCGGCAAATTCTGGCTCTCTGACGGCAATGAATACGGCGGCACGAGCGCAATCTATTTCAACGACCTCTGGAAGTATACGACTCCCACACCTGTAGCCACGCCAACCTTCAGTCCGGCAGGGGGAAGCTATGGCCCATCGCAAACGGTGACTATCAACGACGCCACCCCCGGCGCGAAGATCTACTACACCACCAATGGAACCACGCCGACGATAAGTTCGTCAGTCTACTCCAGTCCGATCACGGTCTCTGCCACAGAGACGGTCGAGGCGATTGCAGTGAAAGCGAACTGGATCAATAGCGCAGTCGGGTCGGCGACATACACGATCCACGGACTGGTAGCCACGCCAACCTTCAGTCCTGGAACGGGCAGCTATGGCCCGGCGCAGACGGTGACGATCAGTACGACGACCTCCAGCGCGACGATCTACTACACCACCAACGGCACAACGCCAACCACCTCCTCAACCGTCTACTCCGGCCCCATCACTGTTGCTACTACCGAGACGGTGCAGGCGATTGCGGCGGAGGCCGGCTGGACCAATAGCGCAGTCAACACGGCTGCGTACTTAATCATTGGGCCGGGGCACATCGCTTCCCAGGCCGGGAACGGCGTTTTGGGCTACTCCGGGGACGGAGGACCGGCGGCCAGCGCAGAATTTAGCTATCCGACAGGTGTAGCGGCGGACTCGTCCGGCAACTTGTATATTGTGGATGCCGACAACAATCGCATCCGCAAGGTAACAGCCTCCACGGGCATCATCACCACGGTGGCCGGCAACGGCACGGCGGGTTCTAGCGGCGACGGCGGGGCTGCGACCAGTGCAGAGTTGAGCTATCCCACAGCAGTGGTGGTGGACTCGCCGGGCAATGTTTACATCGCGGACTACAATAACAACAAAGTCCGCACCGTCGGCTCGATTTCACAGTAGGGGCAAACAGCCTGCTTTTCCACTTACCGGCCTTCGCTAGGTTAGGATCTTAGCCTAGCGAAGGCCATTCTCGCCGGAGGTGCTAATTTGCCCTGCAATACGTCTCTTCAATGAGGTTAGCCGTGAAAACCAAAGTCCCTGCTTGTTTTTTTGTCTTTGCGGCGCTCACCTATTTCCCCGCTTCCGGTCAGGCGCAACAATCGCTCCAGGTATTGCATAGTCATGTCCGCCCGGAGGTTTCCAACGGACAAGCAGCGCTGGCAGGCCCGCTGCCGCAAACGCAACGGCTGAATCTGGCTATTATGTTGCCGCAGCGCAACCAAAGCGAACTGACCAACCTCTTGAGCCGGCTCTACGACCCAACCAACCCCGACTATCGCCATTTTCTCAGCGTCGATCAGTTCACCGAACAGTTCGGCCCTACAGCGGAGGAGTACCAAGCCGTGGTCGATTTCGCCCAGGCTAACGGTTTTACCGTAACCGACAGACCCGCGAATCGCATGATTGTCCCCATCTGCGGCTCGGTGGCGCAGGTCGAAAAAGCCTTCAATGTGCGGATGAATAATTATCGGCATCCCACGGAGAATCGAACTTTTTATTCGCCGGATCGCGAGCCTTCGCTCAACCTGAGCGTTCCCGTGGCGCATATCGCCGGATTGAACAACTACTCCTTACCGCATCCCGCCTATACCGTCGCCGGTTCGGCGCCGGATGGTTCTTACCTCTCCAGCGATATGCGAGCGGCTTACTACACCAGCACACTTCCCACCGGCGCTACTCCTCTCACCGGCCAGGGACAGATCGTCGGACTCTATGCGGCTAATGGCTACAACATTAACGATGTGAATATGTACTTCAGCACAGCAGGACAGACAAACAATGTTCCAATCGTCAACGTGCTGCTTGACGGCCAAACCGGGACTCCGATCAGCGGCGATTCAGGCCAAAGCTATGAGTTTGAAATTGAGATGGACATCGAAATGGTGCTTGGCATGGCTCCAGGCCTGAGCCAGCTTCGCGTGTACGAGGGGGTTAATCCTGAAGACATACTCAACGCCATGGCCTCGGAGAATCTTGCCAAGCAACTAAGCACCTCGGTGGCTTGGAGTTCGGATTACGCTGGGACGAACGATGACGTTTTCATGGAGTATGCCGCACAGGGACAGAGTTTTTTTGCGTCTTCCGGAGATAGCGGAGCGAATAGCAGCCTAGATCCTGCGGAAGATCCTTGGGTGACGGCTGTCGGCGGGACCAGTGTGCTCACGAGCGGAAAGGGCGGAGCTTGGGAGTCGCCAGAAACGGCATGGGGTGGTGATGGCGGCGGGTATGGCAGCGGTGGTGGCCATACTCCCGGTTACGCGATTCCGAGCTACCAGACAGAGTTAAATGGCGTCAACGGAGCTTCCACAATCCTGCGCAATGTGCCAGATGTGGCCATGAACGCCACTGATATTTACAATTGCTCCATTGGTTCTTGCGGTGACTCCGGCGGAACCAGCGCTTCATCGCCGCTTTGGGCGGGATTTATGGCGCTGGTCAATCAGCAGGCCGCAGCCGCGGGTGAACCTCCTTTGGGCTTTCTCAACCCGTATATCTACGCAATCGGTGAAGGTCCCAACTACGACAGCGACTTCCACGACATCACCATCGGGAATAACGATTGCTG
>Ga0181534_10000934_pt1 | contig 19960 bp, 18 predicted proteins | sample PEATcosm2014_Bin_37_FD_119758 | JGI IMG/M metagenome (GOLD analysis project Ga0181534, IMG submission 119758) | Peatland microbial communities from MTU Mesocosm Facility, Houghton, MI, USA - PEATcosm2014_Bin17_10_metaG | ecosystem: Environmental > Terrestrial > Soil > Wetlands > Peat | place... | reverse complement strand
TGGTATTTTGGGTGGTACCGGTCCCGCGGGGCGGGGTGTGGCGATTCGCTTGGCGTCGGCCGGTTACGAAGTGACGCTTGGTTCACGAGACGCCGAGCGCGCGGCGCAGACGGCCGCGACTCTGCAACCACGAGGAAATGGTCACGTGGGAGGTGGCACGAACGATGACGCCGCGAGTTGTGAGATTGTTGTAGTAGCTACGCCCTGGGATTCAGCAGTCGCGACCGTGAGCGCCTTGAAGGAGCAACTCGCCGGAAAGGTTGTTATCTCGATGGTGAACGCATTAACTCGTGAGGGTCGAGAATTGCTTCCGCTCTATCCACCCCGAGGATCCATGGCCGCGCACATTGCCCACGCGCTACCGAGCAGTCACGTCACGGGTGCGTTTCATCACCTGCCAGCTGCGCAGATGGAAGATCTTGATTCTGACTTGATGGCCGACGTCATTGTTTTTGGCGATAATGCCGAGGCGCGAAAAGCAACGGTGGCTCTCGCAAACAACATGTCAGGACTGCACGCGATTGAGGCGGGAAGTCTTTCGTTGGCGAGTGCGGTCGAGGCCTTTACGGCCGTGTGCATTTCCATCAACATTCGACACAAGGCACACACGTACGTGCAGTTAGCGGGAATCGAACACTGATGCGGCTTTACGACACCGCTCGCCAAGGTGTGTTTGAAATGGAGACGGGACCAGTGGTTTCGCTCTACAGCTGTGGTATCACGCCCTATGACTCCGCGCACCTCGGACACGCGTTTGTCTATTTAACCTTTGACGTCTTGCAACGTCGCCTTCGTGACGAGGGTTTTAAAACGCGCTGCGTGCGAAACGTCACTGACGTCGATGACGACATTCTTCGAAAGGCCCGCGAACTTGGCGTGCACTACTTGGACCTCGCCGCCGAAGAGATGGCCAAGTTCGACCGGGACATGAGCATTCTTAATCTTCTTCCGATGTACTCAGAACCGCGCGCCACCGGAGCCATTCCCGAGATCTTGACGTTGATTGGTGAGCTGTTAGAGAAGGGTCACGCGTACCAGGTGAACGGATCGGTCTACTTTGAAGCTTCGACTTTCGAGCGCTTTGGTCAGGTGTCACACGATTCGCGTGAAGAAATGATTGCGCTCGCCAAACAACACGGCGGCAATCCCGATGATCCCCAAAAACGCGATCCCCTTGATTTCATTTTGTGGCAACCATCACTCGATGACGAACCCAGTTGGGAGTCACGTTGGGGTGCGGGACGACCGGGCTGGCACATTGAATGTTCGGCACTCGCACTTCGCGATCTTGGTCAGACACTCGACGTTCACGGGGGAGGACGAGACCTCGTCTTCCCCCATCACGAGTGCGAAGCCGCCCAGAGCGAGTCCGTAACCAATGTGAAATTCGTGAAGCACTGGCTTCACGTTGGCCTCGTGGGCCTCGACGGAACCAAAATGTCTAAATCGTTGGGAAATTTAGTGTTCGTGGATGAACTCGCGGAGGTCGCTGAACCCGCCGCCGTTCGCGTTGCACTTCTGCAACAGCACTACCGCTCCGACTGGGAATGGACGAACGATATTTTGCTTCGAGCGCAGTCACGTCTTTCGACGTGGCGGTCGACACTTCTATCGGGTCGCACCAACGACGTGATTGACGAAGTGCGTGCGTCGCTCGACAATGACCTCGACACGCCCAGCGCTTTGAACGCTATTGATCTCGCGGCGCAGTCGGGTTACGTCGTAGGCCCAGCTGCGGCCTTGCTCGGCGTTACGCTGTAGACGACGAAAGGTCGAAATGTCGTCTGTCGAAGTACGCCTCCCCGACGGAAGCGCAAAAACGCTGGAAAAAGGTGCCTCTGGCGCCGACCTTGCGGCCGCGATTGGTCAACGACTAGCCAAAGACGCCATTGCCGCGGTTGTGGACGGCGACCTACGCGACTTGTCGAGCCCACTGCCCAGTGGCGCAACGGTTTCCATTGTGACCCCAGCGTCCGAAGAAGGTCGAGAAGTTCTTCGACATTCTACGGCGCACGTGTTGGCCCAAGCCGTGCTTCGCCTTTGGCCCGGCGCGCACTTCGCGATTGGTCCGGCCATTCGCGATGGTTTTTATTACGATTTTGCGCTTCCTAATAACGCACGTTTTTCCGACGATGACCTCGCGCGCATTGAAGAGACGATGCGCGAAATCGTGAAAGAGGACCAGCCGTTTGTTCGATCGGAACACACGAACGCCGAAGGTCTGAAAATTTTTGCGGATCAGCCGTTCAAACTCGAAATCATCGAAGGGGTTCGCGATGGCGCGACGAGCGACGATGTGAGCGAAGGAGTAAGTGCGTCATCGGTCTCGACCTATCGCAACAGCGATTCCTTCGTGGACCTGTGTCGTGGACCGCACGTACCTTCAACTTCGAGATTGGGGCATTTCAAATTGATGCGCGTGGCCGGTGCGTACTGGCGCGGTGACGAGAAGCGACCTCAACTGCAGAGAATTTACGGAACGGCTTGGGAGTCAAAAGACGCACTAGCGATGCACTTGACATTTCTCGAAGAAGCGGAACGACGAGACCATCGCGTGTTGGGACAACAACTCGATCTCTTTTCTTTCCCGCGTGAAGTGGGTCCGGGACTCGCGGTCTTTCACCCCAAGGGTGGCACCCTTCGACGTTTAATGGAGGAGTATTCACGCCAGCGCCACGTTGAAGCGAATTACGAGTTCGTTGTGTCGCCGCACATAGCGAAAGAAGAGCTCTTTCAAACGTCAGGTCACCTTCAATGGTTTGCTGAGGGCATGTACCCGCCGATGGAACTTGACGAGGGCCAGCGTTACTACCTAAAACCAATGAACTGTCCCTTCCACGTTTTGATCTTCAAGGCGCGACAACGCAGTTACCGAGAATTGCCACTTCGCATGTTCGAGTTCGGTTCGGTCTATCGCTATGAAAAGTCCGGCGTGGTACATGGATTGACGCGTGTTCGCGGTATGACACAGGACGACGCGCATATTTTTTGCACGAAAGAACAAATGGCCGACGAATTAGCGAGCCTTTTAGGTTTCGTACTCGATTTGCTTCGTGAGTTTGGTCTTGAAGATTTCTACCTCGAACTTTCGACACGACCTGAAGGAAAAGCCGTAGGCAGTGATGACGAGTGGAGCGAAGCAGAAGCGACGCTCGAGCGAGTGGCAACGGACGCCGGACTCGAACTCGTTCTCGACGCTGGGGGCGGAGCGTTCTACGGTCCAAAAATCTCGGTACAAGCACGAGACGCCATTGGTCGCACCCACCAGATGTCGACCATTCAATTGGACTTCCAATTGCCACAGCGATTCGACGCAACGTACATCGGTGCCGACAACGCTCGTCACCTTCCGGTCATGATTCACCGAGCGCTCTTTGGGTCGGTGGAGCGCTTTATGGCCGTCTTGCTCGAGCACTACGCCGGAGCGCTTCCTACGTGGCTAAGTCCCGAACAAGTACGCGTGCTCTCGGTACGCGACATTCATGACGACTACGCCTACGAGGTCGCGAGCGCACTGCGAGCCGACGGTGTGCGCGTACACGTCACCGAAGCCACTGAGCCCTTGGGTGGAAGAATTCGTAACGCCAAGTTAGAAAAGATTCCCTACATCGTGGTGGTCGGTGACGAAGACGTCGCGAGTCGAACTCTTGGCATAAATGCCCGAGGATCGAACGATCCAGAACGAGGCGTCACCATTGATGCGTTTCGTGATCGCTTACGTGATGAAATCGCTCGACACGGCTCGCCCGAGGTGACTAGTGCCGCTTGAGCGCTTCAGTGCTTCGTGGCGAGAACAGTACGTCGAGAGCGCGACAATTCAAGAGCGAATAGGCGAACCCGAAGTCTGCGTATTTTGCGAGTTGGCGAAGATGGAAGTTTCCATCGATACTGGAGTTCTTTTAATTGGTGAGCACACGTTTGTTTGTCTAAATGCGTATCCCTACGGATCAGGTCACTTACTCATTGTGCCGAAAGAGCACGTTCCGGACCTCGAGTCGCTCAACGCAGAACAAAGTACCGAGATGTTTTACTTCATTTCTCGCATTTCGAGAGCTCTGCGCAGTGCGTATGAGCCCGATGGTCTGAACATTGGCATGAACATTGGTCGAGCAGCGGGAGCAGGGATTCCTTCACACTTGCACGCACACGCCTTGCCGCGGTGGAGTGGCGACACCAATTTTATGGCCACGATTGGCGAAGTGCGCGTGTTGCCCGAATCGCTGGCGTCAACGTGGCAAAAGGTCCACGCCGAGCTTTGAAGACGATGACCTCGTTCACTCTTAGTAGGATGCGGTTTGCGAATCGATGGGCGTCGTAGTGCGGAGGATTCATGTTTGACGGTAAGTTTCGACAGTCCGTAGACGCCTGCACGGCACCTGTAGGTAAGGCACTCGTCAAAGTTGGTTTTTCAGCTGACGTTCTCACGGGTTCGGGACTCGTTTTCGCAGTGGCTACCGCGTGGTCTATAGGCGTGGGATACCACTTGTTGGGCGTGGTGCTCTTGACTCTTACGGGTGCACACGATCTTTTTGACGGACCCGTAGCGAAGGCCTCGCAGCGCACGTCAATTCGAGGTGGATTTTTCGATTCCGTGGTTGACCGACTCTCAGACTCGTTGTTGATGGGTGGTTGCGCTTATTACCTGGTTGCGCACCACCACGGGCAACTGGTGTTGTTGCCCTTTGCGATCATTACTTCCACCTTCTTGATTTCGTACCAACGATCGAAGGCTGAAAGCCTCGGTCTGAGCGCCAAGGGCGGCCTGATGGAACGAGCGGAACGGATGATTTTGCTCGGTGTGGCGCTGTTGGCCAACGTGTTGTTTATTCCGGTGCTGTGGCTCATGCTCGCTCTCACTACGATGACGGCGCTCGGTCGTTTTGTTCGCGTGTGGTCTTCAGCGGATCGTCCCGTGCTCTCGGCGGAGTCCTCTCCCCACAAGACCACCACGCATTCGTATCGTCGTCGACTGGGCCTCAGTCGTTCGGCGAGAAATTAGCGTGGCTCCGTTTTCCACGCGACTCGCGGTTTTTAAAGGTCTCAGTTCTGTTTTGGAGATACTTCCCGAGCGAGTCGATGTTTGGTTGGGAAGCACCATTGCCGAAGCTATTGGAAAGCGCTCGGGCGCACCACGCGACAATCTTCGAGAAAATCTGCGCCAAGTCCTTAGTTATGGCGGAGATGACGTGGACAACGCTCTGCTCGAACGTTTTGTGAATCGGGGATTTTCTAATTACGGTCGCTACTGGGTTGAAGGTGCAAAACTGCCGGCACTCTCCAAGGACTACATCGATAAACGATTCGTGGTCGCCGAAGGTCTCGAACATTTGCGAGCCGCAAAGGCCACCGGCAACGGCGTCATTGTGGCGTTGCCGCATATCGGTTCGTGGGAATGGGGCGGATCATTTCTTTCGCACATTGATCTCGCAATGACGGCGGTGGCCGAAGCATTGGATCCACCGGAACTTTTTCAGTGGTTCAAGAAGAAACGAGCTTCCATTGGCATTGACATTGAGCCCCTCGATGAACACGCCGGCACCGTTCTCTTGCAGACACTTAAGGCAGGCGGTGTCGTTGGACTGTTATGTGACCGCGATATTCAAGGAAACGGCATGGACGCCGAACTTTTTGGATCCAGTGTGACGGTGCCCGCGGGCCCCGCCACACTGGCCCTTCGTACCGGAGCAACGTTGGTAGCTGCAGCGTGCTTCGCGGGTCCCGGACGTGACCACTTTGCGGTGGTCACAGCACCAATCGACACGACGCGACAAGGAAAGATGCGTGAGGATGTTGAACGAGTGACGAAAGACGTTACGCGAGAGCTTGAATTTCTGATTCGCCGAGCGCCCGAACAGTGGCACGTGCTTGAGCAGCGATTCGCAACACCCATAGCCACGTGAGCATTCGCCGCGTCGCACTCATCTCCCCGTACGCCTTTAGTGTTTTTGGAGGCGTACAAGAACAGGTGCTCGCTATGAGTAGGGAACTCTCGTCGCACTCAATTGAAGTGCTGGTCATTGCTCCTGGTGCTCACCACGCTGACTACGAAACGCCGGCGCACCTAGCGACGTTTGGCGGCGTCCTCAAAATCCCAGCCAACGGCTCTAGGGCCCCAATAACCCTTTCGCCACTTTCGTCGTGGCGAGCGACTCGGGCCGTGCGACACTTTCACCCAGATGTTGTTCATTTCCACGAACCCTTCGCACCTCTCATAGGTTGGCGAACACTTCGACGTCACGACACTGCTTCGGTCGCTACGTTTCACCGCAGCGGTTGGGGTCCAGGATTTCAATTAACGGGCCCGCTGCTTCGATACCTCGCTCGAGGCATTGATGCTGGTGTCGCCGTTTCCGAGGCGGCCGCTTCGACGATTGCACGGGGTGCGAAGGTGCAGACGAAGGTCCTCTTCAATGGATTTGAAACCAGTCGATTTCGAGCGTTTACTCGCATCCCTGTGACTGAACCAACGGTATTATTCATTGGTCGCCTCGAGCGTCGCAAAGGAGTTGACACCCTTGTTCGGGCCATTCTCGGGCAACACGGGAGTGATGAAGTGCCTTGGCGACTCATCGTGGCGGGCGAGGGTCCACTTCGAAGTGAACTCGAGTCGCTTGGAATGGGCGATGACGATATCCAATTTCTTGGTGCTGTCAGCGATGAACAAAAGCGTCGACTACTTCGAAGCGTAAATGTTCTCGTCGCACCTTCGACACACGGAGAAAGTTTTGGTCTCGTATTACTCGAAGCAATGGCCGCAGAAACCAGAGTGGTCGCGAGTAATATCGATGGCTACCGAGAAGCGGCGGGTTCGCACGCGGTGCTCTTTTCACCCGGTGACGACCGCGACCTGCGTCGTGCTCTTAGAGAAGCACTGACCGAGACACCGGCGACAGCCATTGACGATGCACGCGCTTACGCCGAGAACTGGTCGATGACTCGTTTGGTCGATGACTACCTCGAAATTTACGAGCGAGCGCGAGAAGCCTACGAAAAGGCGAACTAACCTTTCGTTGTGGCATCTACCAAAAGGGCGCATTCTCGTCGCTCCTCTTCTCATCGCGACCGAGGCGAACGATTTGTTGCTCCCGTGCTTGATGCGTCGTGGACTAGTCCCTACGCACCCTCGAGCGCTGAACGTGAGGCGAACGAAAAAGCCATCCGCTCCTACGTGCTTCGTCGTCAGCGTCCTTGGGCGATTGGCGTAGGACTCATTTTCTTGGCATCGCTTGCCCTCATCAGCGTGGCTTGGTTCGTGCCCGTCATCGTTCTTCTCGGAGTACTCATTTATGGATGGCGACTTAGTCGGCAAGTAAAGCGAATAGAGGAACGTTCGACGTCACTCGCAGGACGCTTCATTGAATTTTTTAAGCCCGCGGGTTCGCCCAGCGAACGGATGCGACTCGTAACTGTCGTTGACCGACTGGGCGCAACGTTTGGTATCGATGCCGTGAGTTGCTTCATTGTCGAAGATCCAACGTACAACGCAGCGCTGCTCGCTTCATCGGGCGCGCATTCGCTGTTTGTTACGAGTGCCATGATGCGCGACTTTGAACTCATTGAGTTAGAGGGTGTTGTTGCCCACTGCATGGCCCGTCAACGTTTAGGCATGTTGACCCGTCTCAGCGTGGCGTCCCTCGACAGCGTGAGCACTGTGGACGCGACGCGCATGGTTGGACACGGACTTAGCTACCGAGCCGACGAAGTAGCCGCCGCCGCAATTCGCTACCCCCTAGGGCTCGCCGGCGCACTCGCGCGGTGCGAGCGTCAAAGCCCTTCGGCGGGTTCGTATTTCTCGAGCCCCGCGTACGACGCGTCGCGCTGGGTGTGGTTCAACATGCACGCCGATCGAACAATGGCGGACCTCAGCGATTTGGACGATGTCGCTCTTCGGAGCCTCGCGCTAGGGGAGTGGTGAGAACGGTTCTCCGTTAGGCTTGCTTCATGACAGTCGGCGATTTTTCCTCATTAGTGGGTAGTGCCCGAGTAAAACGCGGGCTCGCGGATATGCTCCGTGGTGGCGTCATTATGGACGTTGTCAACCCCGAGCAAGCCCGGATTGCCGAAGACGCTGGCGCGGTAGCGGTTATGGCGCTTGAACGAGTGCCCTCGGACATACGTCGAGACGGTGGTGTTGCTCGCATGAGCGACCCGGAGATGATCAAGGCAATCCAAGAGACCGTGACCATTCCAGTGATGGCTAAAGCCCGCATTGGCCACTTCGCCGAAGCGCAAATTTTGCAGTCGTTGGACGTTGACTACATCGACGAGTCGGAAGTTTTGACACCGGCTGACGAGGTGAACCACATCGACAAGTGGCCCTTTACGGTGCCCTTCGTGTGTGGTGCCACCAACCTTGGCGAGGCCCTTCGACGCATTAGTGAGGGCGCGTGCATGATTCGGTCCAAAGGTGAAGCGGGGACCGGCAACGTTGTCGAAGCCGTTCGCCACCTTCGGACTATTTTCTCGCAACTTCGTCGATTACAGAGCGCTGATCAGGAAGAACTCTACGCGCTGGCGAAGGATCTCCAGGCTCCTTTGGCGCTCGTTTTTGAAGTCGCGGCAACGGGAGCGCTTCCCGTTCCGTTGTTCTGCGCCGGTGGTATTTCAACGCCGGCGGACGCGTCGCTCGTGTTGCAGCTTGGCGCCGAAGCGGTCTTTGTGGGTTCGGGCATCTTTAAGAGCGAGGACCCTCAGCGCATGGCGCGAGCCATCGTGGAAGCGACGACGCATTTTCGTGACCCCGCCATTGTGGCCAAGGTGTCAACTGGCCTCGGTGCGGCGATGAAGGGCGCTGAAACGTCCACGCTTGATCAGCGACTCGCTGAGCGCGGCTGGTAGTGCCGGTCGTTGGTGTTCTCGCACTGCAGGGTGATGTTCGTGAACACTGTGGCGCACTTGAAAAAATAGGTGTCGACGTTCGAGAAGTTCGCGTACCAGCGGCACTCGAAGGTGTTGACGGTCTGATTTTTCCGGGCGGTGAATCAACTGCTATTGCGCATCTGCTTAACACGTCAGGACTTCGTGAGGGTCTCGCTCGTGCGATAGGTGATGGTCTGCCCGTCTTTGGAACCTGTGCCGGACTGATTCTGCTCAGTTCCAAAATCCTCGACGGACGTGACGATCAATGGAGTTTTTCGGCCCTCGACGTTACCGTTCGCCGAAACGGTTACGGACGTCAAATTGCGTCGTTCGAAACGGTGGTGCAAATTAATGATCTCGGGGAATTTCCCGGTGTCTTTATTCGAGCACCCAAAATTGAATCCATTGGCGAAGGCGTCGTCGTTCTCGCGACTCACGACCACGGTGACGGCGAACACCCGGTCCTCGTTCGCCAGGCCAATCTTTGGGGATGTTCATTTCACCCCGAACTCACAATTGACACAAGATTGCACGAAGCGTTCGTCGCCTCGCTCTGAGACTTGTCGGTAGTATCGATATGCCCCTCGGGGTAGGAGGAAGTATGTCCGGCCATTCAAAGTGGGCAACCACCAAGCACCGCAAGGGTGCCAAAGACTCGGCTCGCGCCAAGTTGTTCGCCAAACTCATTCGACAAGTAGAAGTTGCCGCCCGCGAAGGTGGTGGTGACATCAACACGAACGCCTCGCTTCGAACAATGTTTCAAAAGGCACGTGACGGATCGGTGCCGCTGGACACCATTGAGCGGGCCATCAAACGCGGTACCGGCGAACTCGAAGGCGTTCGTTACGAATCCGTCACCTACGAGGGCTATGCGTCGGGTGGCATTGCCGTGATTGTCGAGACACTGACGGACAATCGCAATCGCACCAGTGCCGAAATAAAGAGCACGTTCTCGAAGAATGGCGGATCCATCGCTGAGCCGGGCGCGGTGAGCTGGCAGTTTGATCGAAAGGGCCTTATTGAGGTGCCCGGTTCTTTGAATGAGGACCAATTGCTCGAGTGGACGCTTGAATCGGGCGGGGAGAACCTGTCGTTCAATGGCGAGAACTTTGTGATCACGACCGATCCCACGGAACTCGGTATGGTCCGAGATGCTCTTGAAGTACTGGGCGTCAAGATCCTGAGTGCTGACTTGACTCTTGTACCACAAAACGTAATACCAATTACCGATGAGGGAGAGACGAAGAAGGTTCTTCGCCTCATGGATGCCATAGACGATCACGACGACGTTCAAAATGTCTACGCGAACTTTGATCTCTCGGACGAATTGTTGGCATCCTACGAGGGTTAAATCCTCAAAATGACCCAGTGAAGGTCTACAATCGAACGTATGTTCGTATTGGGAATCGACCCGGGTCTTACTCGTTGCGGCTTCGGACTCGTTGAAAGTGACGTGAACGGGCCCGAACGGTTTCGAGCGGTACGAGCTGGTGTTCTTGAAAGCAGCCACGAGCTTGCAGTTGAAGCACGTTTAGCCCATTTGATCGTGGATCTACGAGAACTCCTGGATGAATTGAAGCCCGACGCAGTGACCGTGGAAAAGCTCTTTTTTCAGCGAAACGCGAAGACGGCAATTGGCGTGGCCCAAGCAAGCGGCGTCGCGATTGCACTCGCCGGCGAGCGAGGCCTCCCCGTTCGTCAGTTCAACGCACAAGAAGTGAAGTTGGCGGTCTCGGGTAACGGTGCGGCCGACAAAGCTCAGGTGCAAAAGATGGTGGCTCGTCTCTGCGGTCTTAAAGAAGTTCCCCAACCCGCGGACGCAGCGGACGCGCTCGCGCTCGCCATTACGTATTTTTCGTTTTCGCGTACAGAACGTCGACTTCGTGCGGGAGTCGCCTCGTGATTGGTTGGCTCCGTGGCGAAGTGGTGCGAGCGAGTGGCGACGGGAAGCTCGTCATTGACGTCCAGGGTGTGGGCTATGAAGTGAATGTCGCGACGGTGAACCCGCCGTCATACGCGCTGGGCGACAATGTGATACTTCACGTGCACACCCACGTGCGAGACGATGCGATTGTGCTCTACGCATTTTCGAATTTTGATGAACGACAAACTTTCGAGTTATTACTAAGCACACCCGGTGTCGGACCTTCGACCGCACTCGGTGCGCTCGCTACGTTCAGTCCGCAAGAACTGGCGACGGCCATTGCCCTTGAAGACGTGAGCGCTCTCGCCACGATTCCCGGAATTGGCAAAAAGACCGCTGCTCGTCTCGTATTGGAACTGTCGGGCAAACTTCCAACTTTGCTGGAGTCCGAAGTCAATTCATCTGTGAGCACGTCCTTGAGTGGAGATTTGGAAGTTGCGCTCCAGGGTTTCGGTTATTCCGTTTCGGAAATTCGATCGGCACTGAAGGGAGTGACGATGCCAAGCGATGAGTCGGCCGCGCTTCGCCTCGCACTGCAATATTTGGGTTCACGATGACTCGGCGAGATACGGAACTCGCGAACGAAAATGCCGTGCTGGCGCCAGAACCAATGGAGCGCGAGCGAAATGACGAAGCGTCACTTCGACCACAGACCCTCGATGAATTCGTGGGTCAGCCTGATCTTGTGGGTCATCTTCGGATTGTTCTTGGAGCAGCGAAAGCTCGAGGACAAGTAACGGATCATTTACTCTTTGCTGGTCCCCCCGGGCTCGGAAAGACCTCGCTTGCGAGCATTGTGGCGAGTGAAATGGGAGTGAGTCTTCGCGTCACGTCAGGGCCCGTACTCACCCGGCCTGGTGACATAGCTGCGTTGTTAACGGACCTACAAGACGGCGAAGTTCTCTTCATTGACGAGATTCATCGCCTACATCGTTCCGTGGAGGAAGTTTTGTATCCGGCGATGGAAGATCACCGACTTGACGTCATGATTGGACGAGGACCTTCCGCACGTTCCATTCGTTTGGATCTGCCAAATTTCACGCTGGTGGGCGCGACTACCCGAACGGGATTAGTCGCCGCTCCTCTTCGAGATCGGTTTGGTTTCGTGGGACAACTTGATCTCTACGGTGTCGATGAACTCTGTGCCATCGTTGTGCGCTCGTCGCGTCTTTTAGGTTTGGAATTGTCCCCCGACGCTGCGAGAGAAATTGCCCTGCGCAGTAGAGGCACGCCCCGCATAGTGAATCGTCTGCTCCGCCGCGTTCGTGACGTTGCACAATTGGCGGGGAAATCTTCCATTGATCAAACTACGGCTGAAGAAGCGCTGGCGCTTTTTGGCGTCGACGCGTTTGGTCTTGACAAGCTCGACCGTCGTTTGCTGCACCTTTTGTGCGTGCAATTTGCCGGCCAACCCGTGGGTCTCGTGACGCTTGCGCACGCCTGTGGCGAAGAACCCACGACCCTCGAAGAGGCCTACGAACCTTTCCTTATTCGTGAGGGATTATTGCTTCGGACACCGCGTGGTCGCGTCGCCACGCAGCGTGCGTACGTACACCTCGGCGTATCGCCGCCTGGCGGGGGACTGCTCTAACGGCTATAGGAGGGGACTGCCAGCGAGTAGTGTTTCTTTGTTCATTGACGGAGGAAAAACATGTTGTTGGCGGCGGCGAAGAGTAGTTCCAGTTCGTACCTATTGATCATCTACGTGCTGGTTTTCGGTGGCATCTACTTCTTTTTTATTCGTCCTCGTAGCAAGCGTCAAAAAGCGCAACGTCAAGAAGTTCGAAAGGTCGAAGTCGGTGACCGAGCGCAGACCATTGGTGGCCTCGTCGGCACGGTTGTGCGAGACGAAGACGGACTTTATACATTAAAGACCGATTCGGGCGCCGAATTGCAGTTCATCCACGCGGCTATTGCGAAGAAGTACATTCCGCCGGTGGAAGTTGAGCCCCCAGTTAGCCATGATGAGCCGTCGGAAGGTGACGAGAAGTAATGGCTTCAAGCAATAGCTCACGCCGATCGCTGGTCGTGAGCCTCGTTCTCACGCTGGCTATCTCTTTCGGTGCGCTTTTTGCGACCCTCGGTGCGGGCTGGAGCCCTAAGTTGGGCCTCGACCTCGCCGGAGGACTCAGCGTTGTCTACAAGCCTGCGACGCACGCGTCGCTTTCTGACCTGCAAGAAGTGACGTCGGTGCTTACCAACCGTGTCAACGGACTTGGCGTTTCAGGTGCACAGGTTAACTTGCAGGGGCGAGACGTCGTCGTGAGCGTGCCTGGCGTTACGAACGCTCGACAGGTTTTAAAGACCATTGGACAAACGGCGCAGTTACTATTTCGTCCGGTCGTTTGCTATGCAACGGCGCCCTCTTCGAAAGCCGTAGAAGTTGCTCCAGGCAAGCTTCCCGCGTGCGGTTCGAGTTACTACACGTCGCCGGCGAATTTAGGTATCGTCGTGGCGCCAAACACGGCGAATGGTTATACAGGCCCTAACAACATTGCCGACGACCCCGCCTTTACGAATATCAAATCAACGTCACCGCAGAACGATTTCAAGAATGATTACGTGCTTTTGCCCGTGCTGGGACAGACGGGCGTACGTTACGTTCTCGGACCCGCTGAACTCACCGGTAAGGCAATCAAGTCGGCCTTGGCTCAAGAAAATCAGTCCGGCGCTTGGGTGGTCAATTACACCTTGACGAGCGCCGGTAGTCCCCAATGGGACAAGGTGGCTGAAGCGAATTTCCATGGACTTTTGGCCATTGAACTTGACGGCGTGATCCAATCAGCGCCGCTTATTCAGCCCACGCAATCGTCGTTTACATCATTTGGGGGAACAGGGGAGATCTCGGGATCGTTCACCGAAACCTCTGCGAAAAATCTGGCGCTCGCCATGCAGTTTGGTTCGCTTCCAGTTCGTCTTGTGCCTCTGACGACCGAAACCGTCTCGCCGACGCTCGGTCACAGCGCACTCGTCGCCGGCCTGGGTGCCGGTCTTGCCGGCTTAGCGCTCGTGCTTTTGTATGTCATTTTGTATTACCGCGCCCTCGGACTCGTTATTTTGCTGGGACTTGGACTGACGGCTGCCTTGTTGTGGGCGATTATTTCGTCTCTCGGCCATACTGCATTGGCCCCGAGTTTCGACTTGGCGGGTGTTACCGGATTGATTGTGTCTATTGGTATCACGGTCGACAGTTACATCGTGTATTTCGAGCGATTAAAAGATGAATCGCGCGCCGGTAGAACAGTTCGAACGTCAGTAGATCGAGGATTCCGTTCCGCGTGGCGCACCGTACTGGCGGCAGACTTCGTTAGTTTCCTCGCTGCCTTGCTGTTGTATCTAATCGCCGTTGGTGACGTTCGAGGCTTCGCGTTCTTCCTCGGCCTCTCCACAATTTTGGACGTTCTAGTGACGTGGTACTTCACGCGTCCGATTGTTATCTTGTTGGGTCGACGATCGGGTGCAGGAAACTCCGCTATGAGTATTGCCGCGGGCATGGGATCGGGAGCAACGGATGAGTGAGCAAACGATTTCTTCGACGCCCGGACGTTTCGGTCGTCTCTACCAGGGTCTTACTTCAATTGACTTCGTCGGCCGACGAAAGATCTGGTTCACTGTTTCTGCGCTAATCATCGTGGCTGGAGCATTGTCACTTGGAATTCGTGGTTTTAATTTGGGCATTGACTTCAAGGGCGGTTCATCTTGGGAAGTTTTGGCACCGCACGCAACAGTGCAACAAATGACGAACGCCGCAGAGTCCGCGGGGCTTTCCCAGCCAACCGTGACCAAACTTGGATCGTCGACGTTCGAGGTGGAAGGTGACCTCAACGCGCTGAGTCCCTCGCAACAAACGAACGTCACCGACAACGTTGTAAATGCGATGGCCAAGGTGGCCAAGGTGAATTCGAACCAAGTATCCACGAGCAGCGTAGGTCCAACCTGGGGTGCCGGCATTACGCATCGAGCTCTTGAGGCGCTCATTGCCTTCTTTATTGCCGTGCTTATCTATATCAGCGCCCGCTTCGAGCCAAAAATGGCACTTGCCGCCTTTGCTGCCATGGTGCACGACTTGCTCGTCACGGTGGGGGTGTATTCACTCTTTGGTTTCCAGGTGACCCCAGATACCGTTATTGCCATTTTGACGATTCTTGGTTATTCGCTCTATGACACCGTGGTGGTGTTCGACCGCGTACGCGACAATTCGCGCGGCGTTTTGAACAACGGCAACATGACGTATTCGGAAATGATCAATCTTTCGATGAACCAGACGCTCGCTCGTTCGATCAATACCTCGCTGGTCGCTATCTTGCCCGTGTTGTCGGTTCTTTTGGTCGGCGCGTACATCCTGGGTGCTACGACACTGCAAAACTATGGCTTGGCGTTGTTCGTGGGACTCGTGAGTGGGGCGTATTCTTCGATTTTTATCGCGAGTCCGCTGCTGGCTGTTCTAAAGGAACGCGAGCCGCGCTTTAAGGATCTGCGTCTTCGAGTTGCCTCGAGGACCGACCGCTTGGTGCTGACGCCCGCGGCAGCAGCCGCAATGACCAACGAGCGTGGTACGACGACGCGCGAGGCGGCGACGGGAACTGCGCGAAGTAACGTCATCCAGGCCCGCGCGCGCAAGCAGAAACGTCGCTAAGTCCACCAGTAGGCTGGCTCCATGGTCAGCGTAAAAACGCGTAGTTCTGGCGAAGGAGCCCTATCGTCCCTGCTCGACACGCTGATTGACCGTTTTAACCAATTTCACCCTGGTGGAGACGTGGAACTCATACGCCGGGCGGGAAAGGCTGCCATCGTTGCTCACGAGGGCCAACTGCGACGAACGGGTGAGCCCTACGTGACCCACCCGATTGCCGTAGCGACCATCGTCGCCGAATTGGGTCTCGACGAAGTCACGATCGCCGGCGCGCTCTTGCACGACGCGGTCGAAGACACGGGCATGACCATGGACGAATTGACCACGCATTTTGGCGAATCCATTGCGGCGGTCGTTGATGGCGTCACCAAGTTGGATCGTCTGGCCTTTGACACCAAAGAAGCACAACAGGCCGCGACCATACGAAAGATGTTCATCGCGATGGCGCAGGACTGGCGAGTATTGCTGATCAAGCTGGCCGACCGGATGCACAACATGCGAACGATTTCGGTCATGCCGGTCGCCAAGCAGCGATCCATTGCCCAAGAGACCATTGACGTCTACGCGCCGCTCGCGCACCGCTTAGGTGTGCAACAAGTGAAGTGGCAATTGGAAGATCTCAGTTTTGCCACACTGCACCCCAAGCGTTACGCCGAGATTGAGCAAATGGTCGCCACTCGAGCCCCCGAGCGAGAAGAGTACGTGCAAGAAGTTATGGCGCAACTTCACGAAAAAACCGAGCAGCTTGGTTTAGTCGCCGACGTTCGCGGCCGACCGAAGCACCTTTGGAGTATTTACGAAAAGATGGTCGTGAACGGAAAAGAGTTCAACGACATCTTCGATTTGGTGGGTCTTCGAATCATCGTGGAAGAAGAACGCGACTGTTGGGCCGCGCTCGGAGCCGTGCACGCGCTGTGGTCACCGGTGCAAGGGCGATTCAAGGACTACATTAATTCGCCAAAGTTCAATCTTTACCAGTCCCTTCACACGACCGTTATAGGACCGAGGGGAAAGACGGTGGAGGTGCAAGTACGAACCCAAGAGATGCACCGCCGAGCGGAGTTTGGCATCGCCGCCCACTGGGGATACAAAGAAAAGGCCTCCGCGAAAGAAATTGCGTGGATGCAGCGCATTGCCGATGTGGACGAAGAAGAACAGGATCCGGTGGCGTTTCTCGAGGCATTGAAGCTCGACCTCGGACAAGACGAGGTTTACGTCTTTACGCCCAAGGGACGCGTGATTCCCCTGGTCGAAGGCGCCAACGCGATCGACTTCGCGTACGCCATTCACACTGAAGTGGGTCACAAATGCGTCGGTGCCAAAGTTAACGGACGTTTGGTGCCACTTGATACGCCGCTGCAATCGGCCGACGTCGTGGAAATTGTGACGAGCAAGAGTGACTCGGCGGGACCGTCGCGTGACTGGTTGAACGTGGCAGTGTCATCACGCGCCAAGTCAAAGATTCGTCAGTGGTTCCAACGCGAACGACGTGAGGACGCTATCGAAGCGGGACGCGAAGAGTTGATTAAGACGCTTCGTCGTGAAGGTCTTCCTATTCAGACCACGCTCAGCTCGGCCGCCATTGACGCCGTGGTGCAATCCATGAACCTTGACGACATCGAAGCCTTATTCATGGCCATTGATTCGGGTCAAGCCTCGGCTCTTTCCATCGTGCAACGTCTGGAACGAGAACTCCGCGGCGGTGAAGAAGAACAACTGCCGACCACGGTCACCAAGTCACCACGACCCCACCGCGGAGATCGCAGAAATGTTGGCGTGTACGTTGAGGGTCTTGACGACGTGCTCGTGCATCTCGCGCGCTGTTGTTCACCGGTACCGGGAGATCCCATTATGGGATTTATCACGCAAGGTCGCGGAGTTTCAATTCACCGGGACGACTGCTCGAATGCGGTAGCGCTGGCGGCGCGACTCGGCGACCGAATGATCGACGTCGAATGGGACGGATCGTCGAATGGTGTGTACCGTGCCACCCTCGAAATTCTCGCGTTCGAACGCACCAGGCTGTTATTTGATGTTTCGCGCGTCGTTGCGGAGTACCACTTAAATATTGTGTCGAGCCACTCGTCCAGTTCAGGTGACCGAATCGTTCGCATGATGTTTGACGTCGAACTCGCCGATCCTTCACACCTTTCGAGTTTGCTCGCGGCCCTAAAAGGAGTGGACGGCGTCTTCGATGCATTTCGACAATTACCGGGTCGAAAGCAGTATTCGTGAGCGACGAAGCCCAGGCGTTTCGTTCGCCGATTGGCACCCACGATGTCCTGCCTCCCGCTTCGTACGAATGGGAAGGCATTATCGCTATCTACGCCCAGATATGTCACCTGTATGGTTTCGGCCTCGTCATCTCGCCGATGTTCGAAGATGTTGCAGTTTTCCAACGCGGCATTGGCGAAGAGAGCGAGGTGACGAAAAAGGAGATGTACGTTTTTCGTGACCGAGGTGACCGCCAATTGGCTCTTCGTCCCGAAGGTACAGCATCCGTAGTACGGGCATTTGTCCAACACCACCCAAAAACGCCCTGGAAGGTGTGGTACTGCACGCCAGCTTTTCGATACGAACGACCCCAGGCGGGGAGGTTTCGCCAGCACCACCAACTCGGCGTCGAAGTGCTCGGTACTGATGATCCCGGTGTCGACGTCGAAGTCATTTCACTCGCTTGGCGATTCTATGAAGCCCTTGGACTTCGCCGCGTGCGATTGCTCGTTAATTCCATGGGGCACGCGCAGTGTCGAGATGCTTACGTGGAGACACTTCGCATGTATTTGCACGAACACGAACTGAGTCTTTGCGACGAACATCGAAAGCTTTGGTCGAGTAATCCACTTCGCGTACTCGACTGCAAAGAACCCCAGTGCGTGAAAGTGACGAGTGACGGTCCGCTACTAATCAATCACATTTGCGACGAGTGCCGCCATCACTTTGACCGCGTCACCAGTGGCCTGACGAGTCTTGGGATTGCGTGGGAACTCAGTCCTCGTCTCGTTCGAGGCTTTGATTACTACAACCGAACAACGTTTGAATTTGCGTCCGAAGCTCTCGACGTCGCTCAAAATGCCATTGGTGGTGGTGGTCGCTACGACCGACTCGCCGAAGAATTAGGAGGCGAGCCAGCGAGCGGCATTGGTTTTGGTAGCGGCGTTGAACGCATACTGCTTGCTCGCGACAAAGAAGGTGTCGGTGGCACCCTCTTTGATCGATCCATGGAGGTATTCGTGGTGGATACGACCGGGGGAGATTACGCGACGCTCATCGTTGACGAACTTCGCCGGCACGGAATAGCGGCTGACCGCGCCTACGATGACCGATCCATGAAAGCGCAGATGAAAAATGCCGATCGTTCGGGAGCCCGTCTGGCCCTTCTCGTGGGTTCCCAAGAGGCTGCGAGCGGCACGGTTACGATTAGAGACCTGCGAAACGCGGACACTGAACAACGTCAGCGCGAGTACCCGCTGGCCGAACTACTAAGCGCTGTGCGCACCTCACTAACTGAATCGATCTAATCATGCCAATTAATTACGAGGCCACCAGTCTGCGTGACTGCCTCTGTGCATCACTCACCACGTCGGACGTGGGTAAAAAGATCACCGTATGTGGTTGGGTAGCAAAACGTCGCGAACACGGTGAACATCTAGCGTTTATCGACGTTCGTGATCGTTCCGGCGTCATTCAAGCCGTCGTCGATGGATCTGTGGATGTGCGAAATGAGTACGTCGTACGTGTTACCGGAACGCTCACGCTTCGTCCCGAAGGTACGGTGAACGAAAAGTTGGCCACCGGTGAAGTGGAGCTAACGGACTGTACCGTCGAGATTCTCAGTTCGGCTGAACCACCACCATTCCAGCTGGATGATCGCGTGGATATCGACGAACAAATCCGACTTCGTCACAGATTCCTCGATATCCGTCGAGAACGAATGCAGAAGAACCTTCGTCTGCGCGCCGCCGTCAATTCGGCGCTTCGTCTCGCCATGCAGCGCCAAGGCTTTTGCGAAGTGGAGACGCCCTTGTTGTGGGCGCCTACGCCCGAAGGTTCTCGCGAATTCGTAGTTCCTTCGCGCCTGCATCCCGGCGAGTTCTACGTGTTACCGCAAAGTCCGCAGATCGCCAAGCAACTCTTGATGGTGGGCGGGTTTGATCGCTACTACCAAATTGCTCGTTGTCTTCGAGACGAAGACTTGCGCGCTGATAGACAGTTCGAATTTACGCAGCTCGACATTGAGGCGAGTTTCGTCGATCAAATCGATATCATGGAGTTTGTATCCCAAGCGGTTCTTGACGCCGCAGAAGCCGCTACGGGAGTGCGTCCCAAGGACTTTGACACCATGACCTGGCGTGAAGCCCAAGACCGCTACGGTTCGGACAAGCCCGATCTGCGTTTTGCCATGACGCTGCAGGATCTTTCTGAGTTCTTTGTTGGCACGGAGGTGAAGGCGTTCAGTGCGCCCACCGTGAAAGCCATTCGTATTGAGGGCGGAGCAACGTACACGAGAAGCCGGCTGGATCAATTAACAGATCTGGCGAAGG
>Ga0181534_10000933_pt1 | contig 19972 bp, 13 predicted proteins | sample PEATcosm2014_Bin_37_FD_119758 | JGI IMG/M metagenome (GOLD analysis project Ga0181534, IMG submission 119758) | Peatland microbial communities from MTU Mesocosm Facility, Houghton, MI, USA - PEATcosm2014_Bin17_10_metaG | ecosystem: Environmental > Terrestrial > Soil > Wetlands > Peat | place... | reverse complement strand
GAACGAGGCCTCCAACCGCGTGGATGTGCTCGTGGATGGCCAGCCGTTCACTTCATACATCTGGCCGGACACGTTGAAAAAGCCGGTGCTGTTTCCGCTGCGCGCGGCCAGCGGCACAATCGTCACGCGCGGATACCCGCTTGAGCCGCGACCGGGCGAGCGGACGGACCATCCGCATCACGTGGGGTATTGGCTCAATTACGAAAATGTCAACGGCGTGGATTTCTGGAACAACTCAACTGCGCAACCGGCGGAGCAGCAGGCGAAGATGGGCACGATTGTGCATCGGCGCATTGTCAAAACGAGCAGTGGCGTGGACAAGGGCGAACTTGAAGTCGAAATGGACTGGATGATGCCTGACGGCCAGCCGGTTCTGCACGAGATGGCCGATTTTATCTTCCGCGCCGGGCCGGGCCTGCGCATCGTGGACCGGATTTCCACACTCACGGCCCTGGACAAACCCGTTGTGTTCAAGGACGCAAAGGATGGCATGTTGGGCCTTCGCGTGCGGCGGGAACTTGAGCAACCCTCCACCGATGAGGTTACCTACACCGACGCCAGCGGACGGCCCACGACAGTCAAGGCGATGGACACCAACGGCGTGACAGGATTATATCGCAGCAGCGAGGGCAAAACCGGAGACGCAGTCTGGAGCACGCGCGGACGATGGACGATGTTGACGGGCAAGGTGAAGCAGGAGGACATCACGCTCGTCTTGCTCGACAATCCGCTGAATGTCGGATTTCCGACCTACTGGCACGCACGCGGCTACGGCTTGTTCGCCGCCAACCCGCTCGGCCAGGCGGCTTTCAGCAAAGGGAAGGAGACATTGAACTTCACCCTGCAGCCGAAACAGTCCACCACGTTCCGGTATCGTCTGGCCATTCTCGACAGCATTGCGACGACGAATCAGGTGGAAACTTTATACAATCAGTTCGTGGACGAAGTGAAATAATTCTCCAGCACATTTTGCGTATGAATAAAATCTCTCGACGCCAGTTCATCCGCAATACTCTGCTGGCGACTGCCGCGTTCAAGGCCTGGCCGCTTCTCGCCCAATCTCCCGTCAAATCGCGCATCATCGGCGCGAACGATGACATTCGCGTCGCCGTTGTTGGCTTCAACGGTCGCGGCAAAAGCCATATCGAAGCGTTCAGCGCGATGAAAGGCACGCGGCTGGTCGCGTTGTGCGATGTGGACAGCGCCGTTCTCGGAAAGGAATTGCAAAAGGCGACCGACGCCGGGGAAAAAGTGGAAGGCTACACCGACCTCCGAAAGCTGCTGGAGAACAAGGACATTGATGTCGTCACATTCGCGACGCCGCATCACTGGCACGCGCTCGGCGCTATCTGGGCGGCGCAGGCCGACAAGGATGTTTACGTTGAGAAGCCGGCTTCGCATGAAATTTGGGAGGGCCGGAAGATGGTCGAGGCGGCGCGCAAATATAATCGCATCATGCAGGTTGGGACGCAGTGTCGGTCCAGCTTGGGATTGCAGGAGGCGATTGCGTGGTTGCACGAGGGACATCTGGGAAAAATCATCCGTGCGCGCGGGCTTTGCTACAAACGCCGCGACAGCATCGGCAAAACCACCGGCCCGCAGCCGGTTCCCGAAACGGTGGACTACGATTTATGGTGCGGCCCCGCGCCGCTCGACCCGCCTCGCCGCAACAGCAAAAAGAACGGCACGATCCATTACGAGTGGCACTGGTTCTGGGAATATGGCAACGGCGACCTCGGCAACCAGGGCATCCACCAGATAGACATCGCGCGCTGGGTGCTGGGCGAGCCGGAAATTTCACCGCGCGTCATTAGCATCGGCGGGCGGCTGGGTTATGACGACGACGGCATGACGCCGAATACGCAGATTGTTTTTCACGATTACAAGGCTGCACCACTGATTTTCGAAGTGCGCGGCCTGCCCGCTGCTAGTGATTCGACCAGGATGGATGAGTATCGCGGCGCTAGCATCGGGGTGGTGGTTGATTGCGAAGGCGGCTCCATCGTGATTCCGAGCTACACCAAGGCGATCGTTTACGACAAGGACGGCACGGAAATCAAAACCTACGAAGAAGGCGGCGACCATTTTGAAAATTTCATCCAGGCCGTCCGCAGCCGCAAGCCCGCCGACCTGCACGCGGACATTGCGGAAGGACAAGTTTCCGCCGCGCTGGTTCATACCGGCAACATTTCATATCGCTTGGGCAAAAAACTGTCGCCCGCAGCCATGCTCGACTCGGCAAAAGGAAACAGCGACCTGGCCGAGAGTCTGGGCCGGATGGAGGCTCATCTCGGCGCCAACTTGGTGGACTTATACCAGACTCCCATGGTCATGGGCGCGGTTTTAAAGATGAATCCGGGAACCGAACGTTTCACCAATAATCATGAAGCGAATCAGCTTCTCGCGCGTGAATATCGCAAGCCATTTGTTGTGCCGGAAAAAGTCTGACCGAACCTGGGCGCTCGAAAATTTTTTACACCTCACAGATTGGCCCAGCAGTTCGATTCTTGCGCATCATCCGACCGGCGACCGGAGGTAAGGAGGCGGCTCGTGACTGCGGGGTGAGTTGGCCCGATGAATCGGGCGCGTATCTGCCGTTCCCAGCCGAAGATTTTCATGAAAACGTGCGTCACATACACCATCAAATTCACCAGGTCATTCCAACAGATGACGTGGCAGGTGGGCGCAAATTTATCTTTCGAACTGGTCTCCTTCCTCACCGTTGGCCTCGGAATTGTGATTGGTTCCAGAACTGATGGCATGCGGGTCGAATGTGATCAGTATTCCCCCACGTCAATGGGTTGTTCGTTCTCGATGGCGCGCAACCGCGCCGCCCAAGCCCTCAGGCTGGCCTGCCGTTCTTCATCGGTCACGCGGACCGGCGCATAGACGATGTTCGGAGCGAGCACGTCCCAGCCAGTGAAACGCAGAATCCCGCGCTGGACCGGGCGCAGGATGGCATGAATGTCCCCGTTCCAGCCGCCTTTTTGATAAACCGCCTCCGGGCCGCCCGTCGTCAGTGAAAGCAGGGCGCGCTTCCCCTTGAACACGCCGTTCTCGTAGAACCGTTCGCCGCCGTAGGTGCGGCCCATCGCAAAGACGCGGTCAGCCCAGCCTTTGAGGATTCCCGGCAGGCCGAACCACCAGAGTGGAAACTGCCAGATCATCAGGTCGCACGCCTCCAGCTTGCGCAACTCCGCCTCCACATCGGGTGCAAAGCCGCCCACCTCCGTGGCGTGCATCTCCTCGATCTGCTGTTTGAAAAATTCAGGATTCTTGACGGTGGTGAAATTGCGGCGGTCCGACACCGGATCGAACTTCATGGCGTAGAGATCCGAAACCGTCACCGTATGGCCGGCGGCGCGCAGGGTGTCCTGGGCCATGCGAAACAAGGCGCCGTTGAAACTTCGCGGCTCGGCGTGGGCGTTAACAATAAATACATTCATAACCAGACTAGGGCTGCATGCTCCGTAATCATGATTCAACCGGCCGCCAGCGGCTTGAACACCCGCCGGAGGTCGAGCGGGATGACCTTGCCGCTCTTTTGCTGCAGCAGGACCGACAGCGGCGCATGGTGATGTTTGACACCAACAGGAGGCAGCGCGGCGGGACATGGACGATCGTTCAGATCATTCCCAGCTGGTTTGGATTGATCCGTGGGCCACATGATATCGCCGGTCGCTGCCCGGGCCGGGATGAGCCAGTAATCACCCGTGCAATAAACGCCCTCTGCCCCGAATTGAACCTGGATGCCATCCTCCAAATCCAGCCAGCTCATGCTTCCGGCAGGCGAAGGCTTGCCAATGGGTTGCCAGCCATCCCAGCGCCGCAGCAAAGGATATTTGCTGGCTGGCGAATCTGCTTCCACCGATGCTTTCCCCGAAAGTGCCACGATTCCCGTGGAGAAATCAATCGCCTGGACTTGCAGCAAGGGGGCAGCCTGACCGAGCAGCACGTCGTCGTCATCAACCACCTCGACCCAGTCCCCGCAGCGCAAACCCGACTCCAGTTTGTGCGGGAAAGCAACCTGCACATCCGTGCCGCGCAGTTTCGTGATGGGAAAAACCACCGGGCTATTCGTGCGGGACCATTTGAAGGATGGCGCGGAAGCTCCCCCGTTGTGAATCTCCACGCGGTAAAGCTGGTTCTCCTCGCCCAGATATTGCGCATTTCCACCCGGCTTCGTTCCCGAACCGGCAACGGCGTCGCCTGAACATGCCCGCGCCCGCAACGTCGCTTTGCGAGGTGATGCCAGCAACAGCGCCTGTCCCGCAATGTCCCGCCAGAATCCGGTCATTTTCGCCCCGGTCACGCGGACCGCCGGTGCCATCAACGGCAACACCTTGACCTGCCACACCAGTTGAACCCGCGTGCATGTGTCCGGTCCGCCCGGTGCCGGTTCACGGAGGTTGGGGTCTTCGACCACCGTGATGAGCCGCTCCCAGACATCCAGATAGACGAGGAACGGAGGTTGGGGAAGCGCGCCGGCTTCCCTGCCCATCGGGTAATCCCGTTGCGTCCAGTAGGTCGCCGCCGCCCCAGGGTCGCCGGCCTCCGCCGGGTTCTCACAAAGATTTCCCGCCACGTAGTAATGACCGGCGGCAATTCCCAGATCCGAGAGTGGCTGCCCTGTCGCCGCCGGCAGGCGGCTGATTTTGAAGCCATTACCGGGTCCGCCGTGCGGGCCAATCAGATCGGCCGCCAGCGAATGCAGGTAATGGGCTGGGATGCCGGCCTGCTCGTTCCAATCCGCGTCGGGCTGGACGCGCCCTTGTTGCATCAGCACGCGAACGAAATGCTTCGCGGCATCAAACGTGTCCCGGTAAAAATCACCATTCATGGTTTGCCCGCTTTCTCATGATTCGTTCTAAAAGTATTTCCGCCGGCTTGTCGGCGGGGTTTTTGGGGGTGAGCTGGCCGGCGATTTGAACGCGTTGGGAACACATGAAAAGAATTTCGCGGGGCGGACGGGCGGCGGGTGAGTCCACGCGCGGGCGGCGAGGGACGGCGTCAGCCTGGCCAACTGCCCGCACCAGGCGTAAATCGGGTTGCTGGACCATTGCGAACTGCCCAACTTTCTGCATAATCCCGGGTGCAGCTAGGTTGCGACACGCTCTAATTCATCGATCTTTTCCTGGGGAACCTGCACTGTGCTGGCGAGGCCCGCAATCGAGAGTTCGACACTTCCGGTAAGATCATCATTCCGGTAAATCTTGGCTCCATCCAGACTATAAAGATAGGCGTTGTCCATTTTATCCAGTTTGGATATGTCAAACGGTATGTTCAAGACTTCCAAGTCGGCCCCGACCAGGGTGCAATTTTGAAAGCTCGATCCATCGGTGAACCAGATATTGACCTTTAAATTAACCGCTTCGCTCATGATTTTCCTTTCCCATTGGGTGTTCAATTTTCACTGCGACCCACGCCGTCCCAAAAAGCATGGCGGCTTTGAAAAGTCAAGGGCGGATGGCGGTGATTCCCCCGACAGGTGATTATGTGCCAGGGCGATTTTTGCCGATGCGGTGTTTTCATGCGGAGGATTTGTGGGACGATTGTTGACCGTTATTTCGAGCGCCGCAAAAAAAACTTTATCAGGAATTGCCAGACACAAACATCTTTACTGCTGCATGTCCGGTTGATCCACGGTGTCGCTGTGAACGATTGGGTCGCCCGACGCCATCTTGAGTTTGAGACCGGACAGGTCCGGGTCTTGCACATTCGAAAGGACAAGGCCGCGCTGCGTCGTTATGTTGCAGTTCTTGAACTTGACGCCTCGGATCGGGCCGTCCTTCAGGCCGTGCATTTCGCCGCCGGACTGCGCGGTGCCGGAAAAATTGATGAGCCGCACGTCCCGAACCACGGTCAGGACCTTGGCCGGCGGGGCAATCGGCGGCACCATCCGCCACGCCAGATTGAAATCGAACGCAGCGCGGGTGCCGTCGAGCTGGATGTCCCGCCAGGTGATGTCTTCAATCACGCCGCCGCGGCTGGGTTGCGACTTGATGCGTGCCGCCTGGCCGGTGCCGGTGAACTTGCACCGCTGCACCAGCACGTGCCGGATGGACCCGCTGACCTCCGACCCAATATCAATCCCGCCGCCCGAGCCAATGGTGCAGTCGCTGATGGTGATGTTCTCCGACGGCCGGTTCACCCGCAGTCCGTCCGCGTCCTTGCCGGACTTGATGGAGATGTCGTCGTCGAAGCAGGAGATGTAGCAGCGGGAAATCTTCACGTCGCGGCTTGAGTCAACGTCAATGCCGTCGGAACTGGGAATATACTGCTTGGCGCGGATGTCGAGGTTGTCCACGACCACGTTCCGGCAATACAAAAGATGCAGGCACCAGACGGCCTGTTGTTGCAGGTGGAGATCGGTGATGCGGACGTTGCGGCAGTTGCTGAAACAAATCAACCGCGGCCGGCCGCGGCGCGGAAACGAATTCGTGCCTGAAGCATTTGAGTAACTGTTCGCTGACATGGCGGCGTTGGTCAGCGCCGGGATTGAATTGGTTCCGCCGCGCCGTCCGCGTCTTCCAAAGCCGCCATTTCGCATCCATAAATCGCCGGAGCCGTCAATCGTGCCTTCGCCGGTCACCAGCACATTGGTCATGTGGTCGAAGTTGAGGAACGCGCAGGTCCAGACGCGCTCGACGCCTTCCCAGCGGGTGTTGATCTGCGGATAATCGTCCTGATTGGTCGAGCCTTTGAGCACCCCGTCCTTTTCCACGAGCAGGTTGACGCCCGGTTTGAAAAACAGCGCGCCGCTCATGAAAGTGCCCTTGGGGACGACCACCACTCCTCCGCCGCTACCCGCGCAAAGGTCAATGGCCGATTGGATCGCCTTCGTATTGATTGTCTGGCCATTGGTGACCGCGCCAAAATCCGTGATGACGTAGCGTTTGGCGGCGGCTTTGGCGGTTCCGGTAAAAATCCACAGCATGACCAGCAGGTGCAGGGCAATCCCAATGGGTCTGGCAATTTTTGGGAACATGATTCACCGGACAAGACGTATCGGAGGTGTTCCGGGTTTCATTATTATACGCTCGCAGCACGTTCTAGTCAGGTTCAGGTTGACATGCGGAATAGTTGGATTCAAAGTTCACGTATGAACACCCGAATGTGCGCCGCAGCCGCGTCTCTGCGTCCAAGAATAATAAGTCTATCACCATTCCTCCTGCTCGCCTGTTTGTCCCTGCCGCTCTACGCCGCGCAACCGTGGCGGGAAGTCACCATGCCGACGGTGGCCGAGGCTGCCGCGTCGTTTGCCCAGCCGCCGAAGGAATACAGCGCCATTTACTGGGCGATCTGGGGCGGGCCGCAAACCAAGGAGCGCATCCTGGCGAACATCGAGCGGGTTTATACCAACGGCGGTGGCGTCTTCATGATCAACAATTCGCGCAACGTGCAGCCGAAGTATCTCTCGCCCGAGTATATGGAGTTGGTAAAATTCGTCGTCGCGGAGTGCAAGCAGCGCGGCATGAAAGTCTGGATAGAAGGCGACTGCGGTTATCCCGACGGATTCGCCGGCGGCCTGATCAGCGAGAAGTATCCGCAATTGGGCATGCAGGCCATCGTCGCCGACGCGCACTGCACCGTCGCCGGCGGACAGACGCTCGATATTCCGCTGCCTTCGGACACCCTGGGCATCGTGGCCCATCCGCGCCCCGATGCGGATTCCACGGCGGACGCACCAGTGGGAAAACAATTTCCGCTGCCGCCGGACGGAATCTTCAAATACACGGTGCCGCGCGGTGGGGCAGGAGAATTGACGGTTCAATTGCCCAACGCCGTTGTGCGTTACAATCTGACGGTGGGCGAGCCGTTCAGCACTCAAGTGCCTTCCGATACGAAAGGCATCGTGCTAGTTGCAGGAGGCGGCGGTCGCGGATTGGGTGGTCGCGGCGGCGAGGGCGCGATGGAAGATGCGGCGGCGAGCATCGTGGTGCCGCTGCCCGCTGACGGTCATCTCAAATGGACGGCGCCCGCCGGTTCGGGGTCTTGGGAGGTTGCCTTCATCCGGCACGCTTACCGCACTTCGCCCACGCGCAACGACAATGGCGACGACGGCGGTGTCACCAAGGACACGCTCTACACCCTGATTGATTATCTCGACCCGAAAGCCACGGACACTTATCTGAAGGTCATTTACGAAGCCTACGAGAAAGTGGTCGGTGACGAATTTGGCAAGACCGTCCTCGGCTTTCGCGGCGACGAGACTGACTTCACGGGCGTCAATCCTTGGACGCCGAAGTTGCTCGAAACATTTCAAAAGGAAAAGGGCTACGACTTCAAACCGTTCATCCCGCTGATTTTCGGCGGCATCAGCCTGACGCCCGAGGTGCAACGTGCCAAGGCGGATTACTTCGACGTTTGGAGCGGAATGTTCCGCGACAATTTCTACCGGCGCATGGAGGATTGGTGCAAGGCGCGCAACATGGAATTCATGGTCCACCTGAATCATGAAGAGCTGATGATGAGCCGTGGCGGGGACATGATCAAAAATGAAGGCTCTTTCTGGCGCGACATGCGTTACGTCGGCGTGCCCGGCGTGGATAATCTCAACCAGATCGGGCCGGGCATCGTGGCGGATTTTCCCAAGCTGGCCGCGTCGGCGGCGCATGTGGCCGGGCGTCCGTTGGTCTGGGATGAGGAAGGCGGCGGCACGGGCCAGAACGGAAAGTTCATCGTGGATTACCAGCTCGTGCGCGGCATCAATTACATGAACATCCGCGGCATCAACAACAGCAACGGCGCAGCAATCGGCTGGTATGTCAGCCGCGCGCAGCACCTGCTGGCGATTGGCCGGCCGGCGGCGCAAATCGCGCTGCTGCACCCGACGGACAGCATGTGGCTGGGCGACAAGGAAGCCGACGATGACACGCTCAAGCTGGTGACCGCATTGCTGGAGCATCAGATTGACTTCGACCATATTGACGCGGACGATCTGGCCTCGGTCGTCACGCTTGACGGCGCAGGGTTGAAAAACCTGGGCGGTCAGACTTATCGCGCGGTCGTCGTTCCGACTTCCAACGTGATTCGAAAGGACGTGCTGGCGCGGCTGCGGGCATTCGCCGCCGCAGGTGGCAAGGTCATCTTCGTTGGTCGCACGCCGACGATGGTGGTGGACCGGACTTTCCTGCATCCCGAGGCCGGCGCGCCCGACTTGAGCTTTGCCACGATTGAACCGACGCCGGAAATCACGGACCGCGTCATCGCCGCACTGCCCCCGCCGGATGTGAAACTTGAGATGCCCTGTCCGTCCATCAAATACATCCATCGTGTGTTGAAGGATGGTGACATGTATTTTTTCTTTAATGAATCCAACGAGATGCAAACGCGCACCGCGACACTTGCCGCGACGGGGCAGGCCCAGATTTGGGACGCTGCCAGCGGGACAATCCTACCGCTGGACGGCGTGACGGAATCGGCAAACAGTGTGACCGTGCCGTTGACACTCACGAATTACGAGGCCCGCATCATCGTTTTGAAAAGATGAACTGCAATCCAATGAAAATCCGTCGCGCCACCCAATTCTCACTCGTCGCGCTTTTTGCTTTGTCTGCGGCTGCGCCATTATTCGCCGCCGAACCGGCCACAGTGTTCAAATTTCAGTTCGGCGCCGAAAAGGCTGCTTCCGGTTACACGCTGGTTCCGCCAACTCTCCAGTATTCGAAGGAGACCGGTTATGGCTTCGAGCCGGGTGCGAACGTGACGAACGTATCTTGGAAAGCGTTCGCCGCGCTGCATCGTGGTGCGGTCACCAGTTCCCAGCCGTTCTTTTTTTCGGTTGCCGTGCCGGAGGGCAACTATCGCGTGACCGTCACCCTCGGTGATCCCAAGTCGGACGCGGTCACCACGGTAAAGGCGGAAACGCGCCGGCTCATGCTGGAGCGCATCCGCACCGCGGCGGGAAAATTTGAGACGCGCACGTTCACGGTCAATGTCCGCCGCCCGAAAATTTCCACCGGCGGCGAGGTCAATCTCGACAGCCGCGAGATGAATCTAGCCACGCACGAGGCGATTTCCCGCGATTGGGACGACAAGCTCACGCTGGAATTCAGCGATTCGCACCCGGCGGTGGCCACGATTGAAATCCAGAAGGCGGACGACGCCACCACGCTGTTCATCACCGGCGATTCCACGGTCACCGACCAGCCCGGCTGGCCGGGCAGCAGTTGGGGGCAGATGGTCACGCGCTGGTTCAAGCCGGAGGTTGCCGTTGCGAACCACGCCGAGTCCGGCGAAACGCTCAAGGGTTTTTTGAAGGAGCGGCGTTGGGACAAGGTGCTGGATTCCGTCCGGCCCGGCGATTATGTCATCATCGAGTTCGGCTGCAACGACTCCAAGAAAAGCGGCCCGCAGAACATTTATCCCGGCCAGAATTTTTCCGAAACCTACGTTGACGCGGACACCACCTACAAGGAACTGCTCAAACGCTTCGCGGCGGATGTGCAGAAAAAAGGCGCGTTCCCCATCATCGTCTCGCCCTCGGCCCGGCGGCAGGACTCGGTGAAGCCGGGTTCGCTCCAAGCCTACGCGGACGCGGCCATGGCCGCCGCGAAGGAAATCGGTGTGCCGACCATTGATTTGAATTCCATGGGCGTGGACATCAACGCCGCACTCGGCGCGGATGCACCCAAACAATTCGGCGACCAGACACACCACGTCGAATACGGCAGCTATCTCCAGTCGAAGTGCATCGCGCTCGGAATCCAGCAGGCGAACCTGCCGCTCGCAAAATTCATCGTGGACGACCTCGGCAATTTTGACCCGAAACATCCCGAACCGTTGCCGGCTAGTTTCGATCTTCCGCCCGACCCGGGTGGCCGCGGAGGCGGTCGCGCCGCGCGCGGCAATGCCGCCGGAGCGATGACACCCACAAATTCAACGGTGCCGAAGTCTGTTAACCAATGAAAACTCCTTGAATTGATCCGGCAGGATTGACAGGATTCAAGGCGTTTCCCAACGAACAGAAAAATTTATGAGACTAAAAACTCTTTGCAGCCTCGCGGCGATTTTTTCGCTTGTTCTTGCAACCGCCAGCTCACAGACCGCACCCGACCCGTCCATGGCGCATCTGGAAAAGCGCGGCGCCGCCACGCAGTTGATTGTGGATGGCAAGCCGTATCTGGTTCTGGCCGGCGAGACGGACAACACCGCCTCTTCCAGCCTCGAATACATGAATTCGGTCTGGCCGAAGCTCGTCAAGGCGAACCTCAACACCGTCCTCGTCGGAGTCGGCTGGGACTGGGTCGAGCCGGTGGAAGGCCAGTATGATTTCAGTCTCATTGACGGCATGCTCGCCGGTGCCCGGAAAAATAATCTGCATCTCGTCTTCCTCTGGTTCGGCAGTTGGAAAAATGGACTCTCCAGTTTCGCGCCCGCCTGGGTGAAGGCCGACCAGCAGCGGTTCCCGCGTTCCCGGCTCAAAAGCGGCAAGGCGGTGGAAGTGCTCTCGCCGTTCAGCGACGCCAATTTGCAAGCCGATACCCGCGCCTACATCGCCTTCATGCAACATCTCCGCAAAGTGGATTCCAAACAGCACACCGTCATCATGATTCAACTGGAAAATGAAGTTGGTCTGATCGGCGATTCGCGTGACCGTTCTGCCGAGGCCGAGGCGGCGTTCGCCCAGCCCGTGCCGTCCGAGCTGCTGGATCATCTGCAAAAAAACAAGGAGACGCTGTGGCCGGAGCTGCGGAAATTGTGGGAAGATGCCGGGGCGAAAACCTCGGGCACCTGGACGGATGTTTTTGGCAATTCCACGGCGGCAGACGAAATTTTCCAGGCGTGGAATTACGCGCGCTACATGAATCATCTGGCGCAGGCCGGCAAGGCCGAATACGCGGTGCCGGTGTTCTCGAACACCTGGCTCGTCCAGCCCACGGACAGGGAGCCGGGCGATTATCCGTCCGGCTGCCCGGAGCCGCTGGTGATTGACATCTGGAAGGCGGGCGCGCCGGCGATTGACATCAACGCGCCGGATGTCCATCTGCCGAACTTCAGCTTCTGGTGCAGCCAGTTCCAGCGTCCCAATAATCCGTTGTTTGTTCCGGAGTCGTCCGGCGACGCGGGCGGCGCGGCCAACGCCTTTTACGGCATTGGACAGTATGCAGGCATCGGCTACTCGCCGTTCGGTGTCAATCATGTCGAAAACTGGGGCGAGGTTCGGTCCGGCGGCGAGACGCCGACGGCAATCGAAAATGTGCCGCTTGCCCGGGCTTACGGGCTCCTCACGCAGATGTCGCCGCTGATACTTGACGCCCAAAGCAAAGGCACTATCGGCGCGGCCTGGCTAACCACACAGCAACCAACGAATGATGTCACGGTCGGGAATTACGTTGTGCATTTTGACCTTCTTCACAACCGGCGGACCGGGGCACTGATGGCGCCTCTGGGTTTTGCCATCGTCATCGCCGCCGGCCCGGATGAATACTTTGTCGCCGGCCGCAATGTCCAGGTCACCTTCTCGCCGAACACGCCGGGACCGGAGATTGCCGGCCTCGCCGACGCGGAAAAGGGCGGGTTTGTGAAAGGGCAGTGGATTCCCGGGCGCAAGATGAACGGGGATGATGTCCTGCTGGATTACAATCAGGCGGCGGCGGCGGCGAACAATCAGTCCGGCAGCGGACTGATATTCGGCACCGACGGCCCCACCGTTCAGCGAGTCAGGCTGTATCGGTATCAGTGAGATGATTAACCGGTTCGACTAGCTAAACGGGCTTGAAACACGGACACAGAAGATGGAAAGTCCAGTTTTGCGGCGAAGAAATGATTTGGCCAGGTTGAATGCTAATTTCCGATAACCATTGCGCTCATAAAAATGAAACATCAACTCTCTCTCGCCGCCGGTTGCGCGGCGCTAACTCTCGCGTTGTTCACCGGCTGCAAGTCATCCAGTTCAGCCGCAGCCTCAACGGCCGCTCCTGCCGTCACGCAGGCCGCCGCCGCTCCTGCCGCGCGATTCACCCCGCCCGCCTCGCCGCGCGCAGTGTATAATTTCAACCCCGGCTGGAAATTTATTTTTGGCGACCAGCCGGGCGCTGACCAGCCGGGCTTCGATGACTCGACGTGGACAAATGTCAGTCTGCCGCACACCTGGAATGAAACGGATTCCTACCGGGCATATATCAGCCACGGTGGCGGCGACCAGACCGAGAAGTTGGGCATCGGCTGGTATCGCAAGCATTTCAAGTTGCCTGCAAGCGCCGAGGGCCGGAAGGTTTTTATCCAGTTCGACGGCATGAGGCAGGCTGGGCGGTTCTTCATCAATGGACAGCCCGCCGGCAAATACGAAAATGGCGTCACGGCCGTGGGCATTGATGTCTCCAAGTTCGCGAAGTTCGGCGGCGAGGACAACGTCCTCGCCGTGAAGGTGGACAACAGTTCAAACTACAAGGAAGAGGCAACCGGCACGTCGTTCGAGTGGAACGCGAAGGATTTCAACCCGAACTTTGGCGGCCTCAACCGCGACGCGACGCTGATCCTGGCGGGAAAGATTTATCAGACGCTGCCGCTCTACGAAAATCTCAAGACGAGCGGGATTTATATTTATCCCGAGGCGATTGATCTGCAGAAAAAAACCGCTGACGTGAAAGTGGAGGCCGAGGTCATCAACGAAACGGGCGATTACGCCTCGATCACGCTTTCCGCGGTCGTGGTGGACGCGGACGGGGTCGTGCGCGCGAAACTGGACGGCAACACTTCCGATCTCGTCGGAGGGCAGTCGGAAGTCTTCACCGCTTCCGGCACATTGACCGACGCGCGCTTTTGGGATGTGAACGATCCATATCTCTATCACGTTTATTCCATCCTGACAGTGAACGAAAAGGTGGTGGACGTATGCGATACGACGACGGGGTTTCGCCAGACTGAATTCAAGGGCGGGGTCGGCACGGGCGGCGTCTGGCTGAACGGGCGGTTCGTCTGGCTCACCGGTTACGCGCAGCGCGCCGCCAACGACTGGGCCGGCCTCGGCGGAGCATATCCGGACTGGATGCACAATTATACGCTGGCGATGGCAAGAGAAAGCCATGGCAATTATTTGCGCTGGATGCATGTCTCACCGCAGCGCGCCGACGTCGCGGCGTGCGACCGGCTGGGCATTGTGGAAGTCTGCCCCGCGGGCGACAAGGAACGAATGGCCACGGGCCGCCAGTGGGACCAGCGCGTCGAGGTGATGCGCGACTCCATGATTTTCTATCGCAACAATCCGAGCATTTTCTTCTGGGAGGCGGGCAACACAATCATCTCGCCGGAACAGATGGACCAAATGGTGGCCCTGCGCAAGGAACTCGACCCGCACGGCGGGCGCGTGATGGGCACCCGCGACAACGACCAGGCGGACGCCAACAAAGCACTGACCCCGATGTCCGAGTATTTCGGTGTCATGATTGGCCAGGCACCGCAAACCGACCAGGTCGGCGGTGATGATATTTTTCGCGGCTACAGCATCGCGCGCCGCGACAAGGCGCCGCTGGTCGAAACGGAGGATTTGCGCGATGAAGCTGGGCGCAACATCTGGGATGATTATTCGCCGCCGCACTTTGGTTTCAAGCCCAAAACCGGCTCGATCGGCGGTCGTCCCCTGGACTCCTGGCATTGGAATTCCGAGACGTTCTGCCTTGCCGCCGCCACGCGCTACGCCAGCTATTTCCGCAACCGGATTAGCAACACCGACCCTGCCCATTCGAAATGGTCGGCTTACTGCTCCATTTATTTCACAGACGAGGATGCCGACGGACGCCAGCAGGGCAGCTACGTCCTGCGCGTGAGCGGCAAGGTGGACGGCGTGCGCCTGCCAAAAGAGGCCTACTATGTCTATCGCGTGATGCAGAACGAGCAACCCGACATCCACATCATCGGCCACTGGACTTATCCGACCAACACGCTGAAGACGATGTATGTCGCCGCGAGTCATTGCGACCAGGTTGAATTGTTCCTGAACGGAAAATCCCTCGGCGTGCAAACCAGGCCTTTCAAATTTGTTGATACATTCGGCGGCAGAACCATGGGCGCCGAGGAGATGGCTTCAGGCCCTGACACCGGCTACATTTACGCCTTCCCCCAAGTCGCCTTCGTGCCCGGCACGCTTAAGGCCGTCGCCACCCAGGATGGGAAAATCGTTGCACAGCAGGAACTTCAGACGGCGGGCGAACCGAGTGCCATCAAGCTCACGCTCCATACCGGGCCGAAAGGCTTGCAGGCGGATGGCAGCGACGTGGCGCTGATTGACTTCGAGGTCGTGGACGCGCAAGGCCGCCGCTGCCCGACGGACGAGGCGCGCGTGGATTTCGATGTCACCGGTCCCGTCATCTGGCGCGGCGGGTTCAATGCCGCCAAGCTCAACACGACCAACAACCGCTTCCTCGACACGGAATGCGGCATCAACCGTGTCGCCATCCGCTCCACCATGACACCCGGCACAATCACTGTAACGGCGAAGCGCGACGGACTTAAATCCGCTACGGTGACGGTTGAATCGCAGCCGGTGGAAATCAAAGACGGTCTGGCGGCGGACAAATAGTTCTAGATTTATCCTGCCGAGAAAAGGCCCTGCAGGCGATTATCGGGCGTTTTCATTGTTCAATACGTGTTTCGATAGAACGTCAGGTCCGGCGACTGCCCCTTTGCTGAAACCCGCGCCCCAGGATTTCAGTCTTCTGGGATTGCGATTTTCGCGAAATCCATTTAATTAAAGAGGAAAACTGGTGCGCATAGCAGGACTTGAACCTGCACACCTTTCGGCACTACCACCTCAAAGTAGCGTGTCTGCCAATTCCACCATATGCGCGCCCGGCCCAACAATGAAGCAGGCAAAACGCCCCGGCGCAAGCTGTTTTCAATTGCCCAACAGCCACTGCCAGCCGCGCCAGCGGTCGGGCTGCGCCGGATTGAATTTTTCGCCATGCGCTTTTCCCAGATCCCATTGCATCAAAATGCCAACGCTGTTCGCGCCGCGCGCGCCGGACCGGATGGCGTCAACGCCAAAGGCGTAGTCGAGCACGACTTTGAAGCGGTCGGACGGCGCGCGATACAAAATGCCGCCGCCCACGCCGTTGAGCCAGTTGCCGGGCTGCGCTTCGCCGGGCAGATAATCCACCACGGCGCTCGAAACGTTTGCGTCGAGGTTCCAGCGCTGGCTTTTGTCGAGCGGCACCAGATAGCTGCCGTCAAACAGCACAAACTGCCGCGCGCTGATTTCCTGGTAATAATATCCGGGCAGCGTCAGCGGAAATTCCGACACCAGTGGCAGAAATCCGCCGAGGCGGTAGGCGCTGAAACGGTCGGCGTCCACGCTCGTGCCGGCGGTCAGGCGGACGGAAAAATTCTGCTGGCTCTCCGGCAGCGTGTAGGAGAGCGCGGCCTCGGCCCAAAATAGATGCGATTGCCGGTTGAGTTCGTAAGGGTTGCTGGCATAACCGTAGGCGCCCGCATCGGTGCGGAAATCGCCTTCATACCACACGGACAATTCCATCGCCAGCGCCGGAAACAGCGTCGGCTCGATGCCGCCCCAGCGCAGGCCGGTGCGCGCGCTGAATTCGCCGTGGTCGGACGGCAGTTGAAACGTGGCGGCGGTGCCATCTTCGCGGTCATACGTGGAATAATGCGCCGTGCCGCGAACCACCAAATTCAGCGGAATCTCATCGGCGGGATTGAACAAATGATAAATGCTCGCCGAGACTTCGCCGCCGCTGCCTTCGAAGGATTGGCTGGGATAATAGGTGCCGCCATGGATTTCGCTGTAGTCGTCGGCAAATCCGCCGCCCGCCAGGCCGATGGCAAAATCCGTGTTCGGCCCCAGTCCGCCCACAAAGCCGAGTTCGGAATCCACATACACCGGCGCGACCGCCAGCCGCAGCGTCAGGTTCGTGCGCAGAAAACCCGGCTGGTTGTGGTAATAAAAGGCGTAGCCGGCAAACGGCGCGTGGCCCTCCAGCGCCTGGTTGTAGCCGAGCTGGACCAGGTCGCGCTTGACGGGATCAATTTGCGCGCCGGCAAAAAATGGGGCGCACAACGCCAGCCAGACCAGAGCGCGCCCGATTTTTTTCATCGCCGCTTTTCGTAGCGCAAACCCGCCCTGGCGGCAAGCGGATTCACTCCCGGCTGGACACGCGCCAATTTTTCCGGCTTACTATTCCCGCCGATGCCGTCACTGAATTCCGAATTGTTAGCCAAAGCAAAAGGTCTGGGCTTTTCCGACCGGCAGATCGCCCATTTGACCGGCTCCACCGAGGACAAGATCCGCGCCTTGCGGAAAAAGCTCGGCCTCGTTCCCAGCTACCGGCTCGTGGACACCTGCGCCGCCGAGTTCGAGGCTTACACGCCATATTACTATTCCACCTACGACCGTGGCGACGACGAGGTCAAAGGCAACACCGCGAAAAAGGTGATGATTCTCGGCGGCGGCCCGAACCGCATCGGGCAGGGCATTGAATTTGATTACTGCTGCGTCCACGCCGCGTTCGCGTTGAAGGAAGATGGATTTGAAACCATCATGGTGAATTCGAATCCCGAAACCGTCTCCACGGATTACGACACCAGCGACAAATTATTTTTTGAGCCGCTCACGCTCGAGGATGTGCTGCATATTTACGAGCGCGAGCAATGTTGGGGCGCCATCGCACAATTCGGCGGCCAGACTCCGCTGAATCTCGCGCTCGGCCTCCAGAAAAACGGCGTCAACATCATCGGCACCTCGCCGCAGAGCATTGAGGTGGCCGAAGACCGCAAGCTTTTCGCCGCGATGCTGCGCAGGCTGGACATTCCGCAGCCGCCGAACGGTCTCGCCACGAACGCCGAGGAGGCGCTCGAAGCTTCCAAGAAACTTGGTTACCCGGTGCTAGTCCGGCCCAGCTTCGTGCTCGGCGGCCGCGCGATGCAGATTGTTTATTCCGACGCCGAACTGTCGCATTACATGAAGTTCGCCGTCGAGGCCTCGCCCGAGCGCCCGGTGCTCGTGGACAAATTCCTCGAAGACGCGACCGAGGTGGACGTGGACTGCATCGCTGATGTCGGCAATTTCAAAAACCCGGACGACGGCACGATTGTCATTGGCGGGATGCTGGAGCACATCGAATTTGCCGGCGTCCATTCCGGCGACGCCGCGATGGTGCTGCCGCCGCACACGCTGTCCAAAAAGGTCATTGATAAAATCCGCGAATACACGCACGCGATGGCGCGCGAATTGCGGGTCAGCGGCCTGATGAACGTGCAATATGCCGTGAAAGGCGACCAGGTTTTTGTGCTTGAAGTGAATCCCCGCGCCTCGCGCACCGTGCCGTTTGTCAGCAAGGCGATTGGTTTTCCGCTGGCGAAACTCGCCGCGAAAGTCATGGCCGGAAAAACCCTGAAGGAATTGAATTTCACCCGGGAAATCCGGCCAAAGCATTGGACGGTGAAGGAATCCGTTTTTCCATTCAACCGCTTTCTCGGGCAGGATATTTTGCTCTCGCCGGAAATGCGCTCCACCGGCGAGGTCATGGGCTTGGACGCCGATCTGGGCATCGCCTACGCGAAATCGCAGATGGCGGCGAACTCCTCGCTGCCGGCCGGCGGCAAGGTGTTCATCAGCGTCAGCGACGCGCACAAGAAGCAAATCGCGGCCATCGCCAGACTGTTTGCCGGCCTCGGTTTTGAATTGACCGCCACGATCGGCACGGCGGCCGTTTTGGAAAAGGCCGGCTTGACCGTCCAGCGCGTGATGAAGCTGCTCGAAGGCCGGCCCAACGTGATTGACCTGATGAAGAACAAGGAGATCCAGCTCGTCATCAACACGCCGTCCGGCGCGGTGCCGCGCGAGGACGAAATCAAAATCCGCACCACGGCCATCTACACCGGCACGCCCATCATCACGACCTTGAGCGGCGCCAAGGCCGCCGCCCTCGGCATCGCCGCGCTCAAAAAATCCGGCTACGGCGTGAAGACGTTGCAGGAATATCACTGATTGACACCGCAATTTTGTAACTGTTCCCAAACCGTTTCCGTCCATAACTCAATGAAATCATTCTCGTTCGCCGCGCTCGCCATTGTTTCATTTCTGCACTTGGCGCAGGCGCAAGACCAGCCGCTCGCCTTCCCCGGCGCGGAAGGCTTCGGCCAGTTCGCCAGCGGCGGAACCGCCGGTGAAACGGTTCACGTCACCACGCTCGACGATTCCGGCCCCGGCTCCTTTCGCGACGCCGTCAGCAAACCCAATCGCACCGTCATATTCGATGTCGGCGGCGTCATCCGGTTGAAATCCAATGTCGCCGTCAGCAGTGACATCACGCTCGATGGACAAAACGCGCCCGGCGACGGGATCACGCTTTATGGTCGCTCGGTTTCCTTCAGCGGGGAAAATAACGTCATCGTCCGCTACCTCCGCTTCCGCGAAGGCATCGCCGGCGACAAGGGCAAATGCTCCGTAAATCTTTCCGGCGGCGGCGACATGATTTTCGACCATTGCAGCATCGAGTGGGGCCGATGGGATTGTCTTGGCCTCACCAAAGGCAGCCACGACATCACGTTCCAGAACTGCATCATCGGCGAGGGCATTGACCCGCAGCGCTTCGGCTCGCTCTCCGACACCATCACGAACATCACCTACAGCCACAATCTCTGGATCAACAACCAGAGCCGCAACCCGAAGGCCAAGGGCCGCATTCAATATGTCAACAACGTCGTCTATAATTGGGGCGTCTGCGGCCTCGTCGGCGGACATTCCGAGGCCTACCATTTTCTGGACGCCATCGGCAATTATTTCATCGCCGGGCCGAATTCGAGCGGCCATTTCACCGGCGAATACAAGCCCACCGACCACGTCTACCAGCGGGACAATTTCGCGGATACCGACAAGGACGGAAAATTGAACGGTCGCCTGGTCGTCGCCGCCGATTTCGGCAGCGGAGATGAAGCGCCGACATTGATGACCAATCTGACGGTCGCGCCGCAGATCGCCGTGACAATTGAATCCGCGCAGGACGCGGTTTCCGAT
>Ga0181534_10000932_pt1 | contig 19978 bp, 17 predicted proteins | sample PEATcosm2014_Bin_37_FD_119758 | JGI IMG/M metagenome (GOLD analysis project Ga0181534, IMG submission 119758) | Peatland microbial communities from MTU Mesocosm Facility, Houghton, MI, USA - PEATcosm2014_Bin17_10_metaG | ecosystem: Environmental > Terrestrial > Soil > Wetlands > Peat | place... | reverse complement strand
CTGTTCGATGTTCTCCCGAGTCGACTCACGGAGATTTCGGATCATTTCATTGAGCTTGTCCTTCAGAACCGCGACCTCGCCGCTCGCCTCGACGGACACCTGCCGGGTCAGATCCCCTTCGGTCACCGCCGTTGCCACCTCTGAAATGGCTCGCACCTGGTTGGTCAGGTTGGCAGCCAACTGGTTCACGTTCTCGGTCAAGTCCTTCCAGACACCTCCAACTTCCTTCGACTGGGCCTGGCCCCCCAACCTCCCTTCCACACCGACTTCACGGGCGACGCGAGTTACCTCGGACGCGAAGGCGTTGAGCTGGTCGACCATGGTGTTTACGGTGTTCTTGAGTTCGAGAAACTCGCCTTTGACATCGATCGAGATCTTCTTGCTCAAATCACCATTTGCCACCGCTGTGGTCACTTCGGCGATATTGCGCACCTGCCCGGTCAAGTTTCCGGCCATCAGGTTGACGTTGTCGGTCAGATCCTTCCAAACCCCACCGACTTCGATAGTCACGGCCGCCGCTTGGCCTAGCTTGCCCTCGGTTCCCACTTCCCTCGCTACCCGACTCACTTCGGAGATGAAGCGGTTGAGCTGGTCGACCATGGCGTTGATCGTGTTCTTGAGCTCCAACATCTCGCCCTGGACCTCAACGGTCACCTTCTTGCTGAGGTCGCCGTCGGCGACGGCGCCGATCACCCGTTGCATCTCGCTGGTCGGGCGGACCAGATCCTCGATGAGACAGTTGACCGACTGGACGCCTTGCGTCCAGCCATGTCCCCATCCCCCGAGCACCAGGCGCTGAGAAAGGCGACCCTCCCTGCCGACCACGCTGCTTACACGTTCCAACTCCGCGCCAAACGCCTGGTTGGCGATGATCACTTCGTTGAGGATGTCCGCTGCCTTGCCTGCTGTTCCTGTCCAGTCGAGCGGCATGCGAACCGTATAGTCGCCCTCTTTGACCCGAGCCAACACGCTCAGCAGTACGTCGACATCCACCTGATCAACAACCCGAGCCGTAAGCGTCACCAGAGACTCCTTGGTCGTGACCGCTGGGAGCGGACAGGTAGACCACTTATCGACGGGTTGGCCGAAAGCTTTAGTTTCGTCTCTTGGCGTTTCCGTCCTGGACACCACGATGCCCGACTGACCAGCGCCCCAAAAGCAATGCGTTGCCTCCGATGCCTCTCCAACCGCTACACCGAGCGCCCGGCCGAGTCGCATCGGGAACTCGACGGCACCCAGCCCCTACCAGAACGTCCAGCCGAAGGCTCCAACGGGCTCTACGACACCGGGCCTAGTAGTCAGCAGGGGCGATGGCGGGCTGTCGAGCACGTCGAATCGGCAACCCTCACCTGTGTCGACTTCTCCTGACTGGTGCACGGCGCGTGATAGGGTCGTGCTTGCGCTATTGAGCGATATACTCTGGGAAGGTCAGGCTGGTGACAGCCATCCAGTGTACGGAAAGGTCACTGGATGGCTACGGTTCCGACTCCCCTAGAGCGTGGGCGTACGGCAACGGGGGACTCTTTCTATGATTCCCTGGAAATGCTCTGCATCGTCCAATTCGATGGTCGTGTGACAGAGGCCAACGCATCGCTACTCGACACCCTCGGTTGCGCCGAGTCCGAACTCGTGGGATCGGTCTCGCTTGACCATATCCACCCTGAAGATCAGCAGGACACGCTGTCGCGAGCGGCCGAACTCCTCACCGGTGCCAATGTCGCCCTCTACGAGAACCGGTACCGTTGCCATGATGGGTCATATCGGTGGCTCGCGTGGAGCGCCCGATCGGAGCCCGGCGAAGCGCAGGTGCACTGCGCCGCCCGTGATGTGACTGAGAGCCGCACGCACCGCGACTTGGTTGACAAGCTGCTCATTGAGCTTGAGCGATCGAACACCGACCTCGCACAGTTTGCGTACGTCGCGTCGCACGATCTGTCCGAGCCGCTTCGCATGGTATCAAGCTATGTGCAACTGCTGGCTGGCCGCTATACGGGTCAGCTTGACGACGATGCCGATGAGTTCATCGGCTACGTCGTGGATGGTGTCACGAGGATGAAGGCGCTCATCGATGACCTACTGGCCTACTCACGATCCGGCGTCGACGTCGTGGTCCGCCGACGGGTTGACTGCGGCGTCCTTGTGGATTCCGCTGTCGCCGATCTCAAGCTGGTCATCGGCGATTCGGGCGCCACCATCGAGGTGGGCGATCTGCCCATCGTCTACGGCGATCCTGGGCAACTCTCGCAACTCTTCCAGAACCTACTTTCCAACGCCCTGAAGTTCGTAGCAGCCGATGTCCCAGCTCGCGTTCGGGTCAACGCAGAGCGTTGGCCCGACGCCTGGTGCTTCTCGGTTGCCGACAACGGTATCGGCATCGCAGAAGCTCATCGTGAACGGGTGTTCCTCATGTTCAAGCGCCTGCACGGCCGTTCCCAGTACCCGGGTACTGGGATCGGCTTGGCTCTTTGCCAGAAGATCGTGACCCGGTTCGGCGGCAAGATCTGGCTCGCCGAGGGCTCCGAACAAGGGTGCGAATTTCTCTTCACTATTCCCGATCTCGCCGCCCCCAGCGAGTTGGTCACATGACTGACGACATCCAGATTTTGCTGGTCGAGGACAACCCCGGTGACGTGCGGCTCACCCAGGAAGCGCTGCGCGGCGCGAAGGTGGCCAATGAACTCCACGTCGTAGGCGACGGCGACGAGGCCATTGAGTTCCTGCGCCAAGAGGGACGGTATGTCGAAGCACCCCGGCCCGACATCGTCCTACTCGACCTCAATCTGCCACGCGTCGATGGCGGTGAAGTGCTCGCCGAGATCAAGGCGGATCCAGATCTGTCCAGGATCCCCATCATTGTGCTCACGTCGTCGTCGGCCGAGGCCGATATCCAGCAGGCCTACGGACTGCATGCCAACTGCTTCATTTCCAAGCCGGTGGACTTCACCGAGTTCATCGCCGCGGTTCGCTCGCTAGAGGGATTCTGGCTCAAGATCGTCCGACTGCCGACGCGATGACACTGTCCCTATTAAGGGGTCCGTCCGACCTCAGTGTGGTCCGAGTGCTGCTGGTCGAGGACAACGACGGTGACGCCAGGCTCGTCGAGCTCATGATTCAAGGCACTTTCGGCAAAGACATTGAGATGTCGAGGGCGCGCTCTCTGGCTGAGGCCCTGGAGCAGCTCGACTCGCCCACACCGGACTGCGTGGTCCTCGACCTGGGGCTCCCGGATTCGGAAGGCCTCGAGGCAGTGAGACGTATCAAGGATCGAGCGCCGCTCATGGCGGTCGTAGTGCTTACCGGTGGCGTTGACATCGAGCTCGGTACAGAGGCCGTGACCGCAGGAGCGCAGGACTATCTCGTCAAAGGCAACACGGTCGACGAGACGCTCACTCGGTCCATCCGCTATGCCGTTGTTCGCAAAAGGGGAGAAGACGCCCTCTATCGGAGCCAACAGAGCCTGGCCGAAGCCCAGCACATAGCGCGGCTCGGGAGCTGGGAGCTCGACCTTGCCACCGACGACATGGCTTGGTCCGAGGAGCTCTGCCGCCTCTACGGCTATCCCAGCGCCCCCGCTCCCGGCTTTGAGCAGTTCTTCGATCGCCTCCATCCTGAGGATGCGACTTCGGTCAACGCGGTGCTCCGCTCTGCCTTGAGCGCACGAAAGCCCTTTGATCTCGAGCATCGCGTCGTCATCCCTGATCACGGGATCCGCTGGGTACGATCGCAAGGCAGGGTCGAGTTACTGGACACCGGCGCCCCGCTCTGGATGAGAGGAACCGCTCAGGACATCACCGAGCAGAAGTTGGCCGAGAACGCGCTCACCCACCAGGTCCTCCACGACGACCTGACCGGGCTCCCGAATCGCGTGTTGCTGCTCGATCGACTGAATCAGGCTCTGGCCAAGCTGATCCGGCATCCATCGACGCTGGGCCTCCTGTTCGTCGACGTCGACCGATTCAAGGTACCCAATGACAGCCTCGGCCACTCCATCGGTGACCAGATTCTGGTCGCCATCGCCAGTCGGCTGCAGGCGACACTCCGCCCTGGCGACACGCTTGCCCGGTTCGGCGGGGACGAGTTCGCCATCCTCTGCGAGAACCTCTCCGATGAACGTGACGCGGTCACGATCGCGGCGCGCATCGGGACTGCCATGGTCGAACCACTGGACTGGGGTGGAGGCGAGCTGATCATAAGCGTCAGCACTGGTATCGCCCTTACCGATTCGCCGTATACGTCTGCTGAGAGTCTGCTACGCGACGCCGATGCCGCGATGTACCGGGCCAAAGAGGAGGGTCGCGCACGGAGCGCAGTCTTCGCTGAGCCGATGCGGGCGAATGCGGTCAACCGACTTGACACCGAGGTGCAACTGCGCCGGGCGTTGGCCGAGGATGAGCTCGAGGTGCACTACCAACCATTGGTGGAATTGCCCAGCGGGAAGATCGTCGGCTCCGAGGCACTCGTGCGCTGGCGTCACCCCACACGCGGCCTTGTCGCTCCGGGCGAATTCATCCCCATCGCCGAGGAGACTGGGCTCATCGTCCCCCTCGGAGCGGACGTGCTCCGAGCGGCCGCCCAGCAGACGAGGACGTGGCAGCAGCACCCGGGTTGTTCGGAGTTGACGGTGGCGGTGAACCTGTCCGCTGTGCAGCTCAAACAGTACGACCTCGTCGACATGGTTGAGGCGGTGCTCCGCGACACCGGCTTGGCTCCTTCGACACTCGAGATCGAGATTACCGAAAGCGTACTGATGCACGATGCTTCCAAGGCGACACGGATTCTCGAGTCACTCAAAGCGCTCGGGGTGAGGTTGAGTGTGGACGACTTCGGTACGGGCTACTCATCGCTCAGCTACCTCAAGCGGTTCCCGATCGACACTGTCAAGATCGACCGCTCGTTCGTCGATGGGCTCGGCCAGGATCCAGCAGACACGGCCATCGTGGCCGCCGTTGTAGGCATGGCGAACGCACTCAAACTTGAGACGATTGCGGAGGGCGTCGAGACCCCCTTGCAATTCCAAGAGTTGATTGACCTCAGCTGCACCTACGGCCAGGGATATCTTTTCGCTCGGCCCCAGCCAGCCAATGAGTTCGCGGTCATCCTCGACAAGCAGATCAGCTTGGCGCCACAGGGCCAGCCAGACCCTCTCGTTCGTTAGCGTAAGGACCTCGATGTCACCCGCCAAGGTCACGGGCGAGCGACGTGTCGGTCTCAGGACCATCAGTGGGTGCGGCTATCGGAAGTGAGGACTCGGAGACGGAACGTGCGTCCCCCGTATCGAACGACCCATATCTGGTGCTGGAACAGCGCTCAGGCGTCGATCTATATTTGGCCGCAGGAAACCCAACAGGCGCCCTAACCTCGAAAATTCGTCCCGCCCCTAATCCGGTGGTGTCCGCGTCCGCGGAAAACCCTCCTTGTTCTGGGAGAATGTGAGTCTCTACACAACACATTTCGCAGAACCAGGAGGGCTCCTTGAAGGTGCACGATAGTCGCGCCATCCGGTCGATGAGGGTGACCACCGACGGGAAGAATCTGGTGTCCCACGCCGGCACCGCACTGTTGTCCGAACTGGCCGATCGCAGTGGCCTGACCGAGGCCATGTCGGTTGCCATGGCGGGGTGTGGGATCAACTGGCACACCCACGATCCGGGCGTCGTCCTCAGCCACGTGGCTGTGGCCATCGCCGACGGTGCCGACTGTCTGGCCAACATGGCGTCCCTCCGCGAACAGTCCGAGCTGTTCGGTCCGGTGGCCTCGATCGCCACCGCCTGGCGGGCGGTCGAGGCCACGACGGCCTTCGAACTCCGGGCCATTCCCGAGGCGATCGCCGCTGCCCGGGCCAAGGTGTGGGCCGCTGCTCCTCCGGGAGAGTCGTTGGTGCTGGACTTCGATGCCACCCTGGTCAACTCCTACTCGGAGAAGCAGGACGCCACCCCCACCTACAAGTTGGGCTTCGGGTTCTTCCCTCTCGGCGTGTGGTGCGACACGACGAACGAGCCGCTGGCCGCCATGCTCCGGGCGGGGAACACTGGGGCCAACGACGCCGACGACCACGTCGAACTCCTCGACCGGGCCTTGTCGGGACTGCCCGAGGAGTACCAGACCGGCCACTTCGCTGACGACCATCCGGCCCTCGTCCAACATCCGATCCTGATCCGGGCCGACGCCGCCGGGGCCACCCACGGGTTCGTGGACGCCATCGTGGCTGCCAACTGTGACTCGATCGGATTCCCCATCGACCAGGGAGTTCGTGACGCCATGGCCCTCGTCCAGGAGGAGGACTGGATCCCGGCCACCGAGACCGACGGCTCGGTGCGTGACGGGGCCTGGGTGACGGAGCTCACCGATCTCATCCCCCTTGCCAACTGGCCGGACAAGACCCGGTTGATCATGCGACGGGAGCGTCCCCACCCCGGGGCCCAGCTCACCCTCTTCGATACCGCAGAGGGCTTCCGCCACACCTGCTTCATCACCAACACCAAGGACCGGAACATCTGTGCCCTCGAGCTCCGCCAACGGGGACACGCCCGGGTGGAGGACCGGATCAGGAACTGGAAGGACTGTGGGATGACCAACCTGCCCTTCGACTCCTTCGTCCGCAACGAAGTCTGGGCGGCCACCTCCCTCATCGCCGGAGCGCTCCTGTCCTGGAGCCAGATGGTCTGCTTCGACGGCGCACTGGCCAAGGCCGAGCCGAAGACCATGCGCTACCGGGTCCTCCATGTGGCCGCCTACCTCGCCCACCGGTCCCGGAGGGTCACCCTCCGGCTGGACCAGACCTGGCCATGGGCCGGCGATCTGGCCAACGCCTTCGTGAAACTCCGGGCGGCCTTCCCCTGATGATCCGGGTCACTACGCCCGACCCGGAAGCAGACCTGCAGGGCGTGACATCCGAAACCGAATGACAACACCGGGGTGCTTCACGTCCACGATGCAGTCGGGACGACGGTGCCGGTCATGCCCACCGGCTCGGCAACGATTCCGCAGTCAGCCGAGGGTCGGAAGAATGATCGAGGCTAATAATCTCGACTCATCGTGGTGCAAGCCCGTCGCAGTCGGTTTGCGGAAGTGAAGGGTTATGGTCCATGAACTGGGTCAACACCACCCGAGTGCGACAAGCTGCCCTGCCTCCAGTGGATTCCGCCTTACAACCAACTGGTCATCGGTTCGAGTCCGATAGCGCCCACCTCCTGGATGAATCTCTCCATTCCGTGTCGCACTGCGCTCGCAGAGCAGACAAGTTGTGTTGAGCAGATAACGCGCCGAAGCCACCATGATCGGAGTCGTTCACATTGGCGTGGAGAGGGATCGTCCCAGAGGGAGGGTTGGCCTGGTCACGGTCGCCCGGCCAATCGGGACACAACACTCTTGACTCCGGCTCGTCATCGACGACGATGAGGAGGGGCCGCGACGTGACTATTTCGGAGGCGGCCAGTGATCTGGCCCCGTTAGAGTCGGGCGATGTCTCGCGATGTGGTTGCCGGGTACTGCTGGCCCCAATCAGCGTCCCCCGGCGGACAGGTCGGTCTGCACATGTCGTCGTCCGCCGGTAGGCCGGTGCGTGTGGAGGTGGCACGGGTCGGAGCCCGACGGGAGGTCGTGTTCAGCTCTGACGGGGTCGCCGCCGACGAGCACGAGACGCCGGAGGACGCCTCCTCGAATGGGTGCGGTTGGCCGGTCGCCCTCACGCTGGACGTCGACCCCACGTGGCGGTCGGGCTACTACGAGGTGGTCATGGAGATCGACGTCGGCGACAAGGTGCGCCGCGACTATGCGTTCTTCGTCGTGCGGCCGCCTTCAGGCACCCGCATCGTGCTGGCGCTGGCCACCAATACGTGGCACGCCTACAACGACTTCGGTGGAACCAACCTCTACACCGGCGGCACCCACGTGGCCATGCAGCGGCCGATGTCGGCCGGTTACCTGTACAAGCCGCCGGGCAAGGGCCGTCGCGTAACGGGGACGGGGGAGCCCGATCCTCAGAACGCCGCCCACGTCGGCTACATCCAGATCAACCATCTGTCGGGCTATGCCGGTTCGGCGGGTTGGCCCGACTGGGAACTGCCGTTCATCGCATGGGCCGAGGGCCAGGGCTTCGAGGTCGGTGTGTGCACGAACGCCGATCTCGAAGAGCACCCCGAGGTGCTGGACGGCGCCAGTCTCTATCTGTCCGTGGGCCACGACGAGTACTGGTCGGGCGGCATGCGGGACACGGTTGAGGCATTCATCGCCGGCGGCGGAAACGCCGCCTTCTTCTCGGGCAACACGTCGCTGTGGCAGGTGCGCATCGAGGGGGACGATCACGACGTGATGGTGGGGTACAAGGCCTTCTTCAAGAACGACCCTCTGATGGGGACCGACCGCGAAGCGGAGGTGTCGACGTTCTGGTCCGACGTGGTCGTGGGTCGTCCCGAGAACTACATGACCGGCGTCTCCTTCACCCGCGGGGGCTATCACCGTATCGGTCGCAATGTGACCGCCGGCCTCGGCGGCTACACCGTGCACCGCGCCGGTCACTGGATCTTCGACGGCACCGGGCTCGGCTACGGCGACGTGCTCGGTGCCGGCCCGACCGTCGTCGGCTACGAGTGCGACGGGTGCGTGTTCACCTACCGCGACGGGCTGCCGTATCCGACGGGCGAGGACGGTACGCCGTCGACCTTCGAGATCCTGGGTACGTGCCCGACGCAGCACTTCACCCGCCACACCGCACCTCGTCCGCCCAAGCCCGGCGAGCCCAGCGAGTTGGAGTACATCGCATCACGCGTGTTCGGGACGCGTGAGCCCGAGGCCATGGAACGCATCCGTCACGGCCATGCCGTCTTGGGCGCATACACGAACGATGCGGGCGCCACCGTGGTGACATCGGGGTCGACCGACTGGGCTCACGGGCTGGAGGGTCGAGACCCGCAGATCGAGCAGATCACCCGGAACGTCCTGACCCGGCTGGGGTAGCGCGACGATAGAGCAATCATGTGGCGCCACTGCGCCTCCTGATTACGGATTTCGGCCTTCGCCGCGCAGGGTGTGAGGAGACCTCCCCATCGACCTGCCGCCACAGCGGGGGGGGGATTCGAGGGACTGGATCGGATCGGATCGGGGAAGGTTCACTTCGTCCCCGGACCTGCAGCTTGAGATTCAATAGTCGGCATGGCCAATCTCTCGACACTCGAGTCGGCACTGAGCCGGGCGGGGGGAACAGTCACGGCCTTTCTGGAGCACCTCGTCGGCGAGCCCATTGATGCCCGGGAACGGAGCCAGAGGCCGACCAGGGCCGAGGCTTCGAACTCGCTCCGAGTGGCGGAGGGCCACCCACTGATCTTTCGCACGGCTGCTCTACGGGGCAGGACGTCGGGGCGGGCGTACGTCTACGCAGAGACCGTTCTCGTGCCCAGTCGCGTCCCTGCCACCGTTCGTGAGCGCCTCGAGTCGAGTGTTGATCCGATCGGCAGGATCCTCGAGGAGGAGGAGATCGTCATCACGCGCATCTCCCTCCCAGGTCCAGAACCCCGCGTCACTCCGGTTACGCCGGAGATGGATGCTGACATCGCCGACCACCTGCTGGCACGGACCTATCGGGTTGATGCCGACGGGACTCCGTTGATGGTGATCACCGAATGGTTTCTCGCCTCGTTGCGGGCGTACCTCCCCTCGCCATGAGAAGGCAGTTGGGGGATCAATCCCAGGACCTGAACACCTCCGCACAACGTCGCCGGCGACCGAAGCCTCTCGCAGCTACTGAGCGATGTCGATCGAATGCGGACCGATGACGACAGGTCCCGGGACCAGCCGGTCGGCAACCTCTCACGGCATCATTGCTCGGCTCCCGGCCACGTGACACGATCGTGCCGTGAGGGTCCACCGCAGCTTCGCCTTCGTCGACGTCTCGGGCTTCACATCACTCACCGAGCACGAGGGGGACGAGCACGCGGTCGAAGTGCTCACGGCCTTCCGTGCGCTCCTGCGGGACATCTGTTCCCGTCGGGGGGTGCGTATCGCCAAATGGCTGGGCGATGGGGTCATGCTGGTGTGCGTCGAGACCCAGCCGCTGCTGGCCGCCATCCTCGAGCTGCACTACGTCGTCTGTGAGGTGGCCGGGCCCGTCCAGACCGTCTCCATCCGATCGGGAATCACGTCGGGTGACGTGATCCTGATGGAAGGCGACGACTACATCGGCCACTGTGTGAACGTCGCCGCCCGGTTGTGCGATCTGGCCCGAGGGGGCGAAGCACTCGCCGTGCCCTCGGTCATGGGTGAGCTGCCGCGCTGGGGCACCGCGGTCACCCACCGGGACATCGCGCTTCGCGGCGTGGAGAAGCCGGTGGTGGCCGCCAGCATCGGCATCGTCACGCCGTCGGGGGATGTCCGTCCCGATCCCATCTGCGGCCTCCCGATGTCGCCGGCAACGGCAGAGGAGCACGACGTCGATGCCCGGGGCCGCCCGGTGCACTTCTGCTCGCCCGGCTGCCACGACACCTGGCAGCAGAGGCCGGTGGTCGGGAGCGCCCTGCCCTGAGGCATGGACACGCGTCGGGCGTAGAACGTACGACGGCGCACGGGCGTGGCCCCGGTCCGCTCAGGCGTCGAGCAGGCCCTCCCAGCCCGGCGGCGGTGGGGCCAGTCTCCAGTACTGCTCGGGCACGTTCCCCTCGAGGCGCTCGGTCAGCATGTGGTCCTGCTCCAGCGGCGCCACCTGGGTCGCGTACTCCATGATGGCGGCAGTCTTGCCTGCCATGTCCCGTCCCACCGGCACGATGGCCGGCGTAGGCCACAACCCGCCCCGGAACAGCTTGGACACCCGCCAGGCCAGCATGCCCGGGAGATGCTTGTAGCCCTGGTCCTCGTAGCAGAACCAGGCCGGCGCGCCCTCCTCCTCACCGATGGCGGCACGGACCAGCAGGCCGGCGTTGTGACTCAGCTCGTGATCGGGATTGGCGATGCCCATGGGCAGGAACACGGCGGTGGCCTCACTGGCCCGGATGGCCTCCTCCAGCGCCGGCGCCACCTGTTCGGGTGTAGGACGGTCCTCCACCGCCAGGTACTGATGGTCGGGGAAGTCGAGCCAGACGTGCCCGGCGCCGAGCAGGGCCATGGCGGCCAGGTCCTCCTGGCGGCGCACGGCCACCACGTCGTCGCCCTTCTCGAAGCCGCCGAGGGCGTCCCACGGCGAGACCTCGTCGGGATAGGCCGGAGGCTTCCCGGCCAGCACGGTGATCACCGTGCTCCCCGGATAGGCGAGCAGCAACAGGCCCGCCCCCATGGCCGCGTCGTCGAAGTGGGGCGAGACCACCACGATCCGATCCAGCACCCCGTCTCCGACGACCCCCCACATCTCCCTGGTGTCCATGGCGGCATCGTACCGTGCGGAAATTGCCCGGAGCCGGGGAGCTCCCGGGGCGATGACTCGTCGCCCCCGGACGAGGCGGTCCCCCCCCCGGTGCCGGCCGTTTGTTCGTTCCGGCCGCTGGTCCCTCACACAATCCTCACACTTTCACCATCGAACTGCCATGGCCGGATGTGACCCTAGGGCGGCAGTCCCGCCCAGAAGGAGTCCCAGATGGTGAAGAAGATCGTTATCCCCGTGCTCGTGGCCGGAGCGTTGTTCGGAGGTGCGCTGTCCGCCGGCACTGCCTCCGCCACGACGCCGACCACCACAGCCACTCCGGCCACCACAGCCACCCCGGCCACGTCGGCGACCGCCGCTCCGGCTGCGGACGGCCACCTGGCTGCCCGCGCCTGGCTCCGGGCCCATCGCCGCCGGCTGCGGCGGGAGGGGGCGGCCATCAGCGCCAAGGCCATCGGTGTGACGACGAAGGCCCTGGTCACCGAGTTGCGCGCCGGCAAGTCGGTGGCCGAGGTGGCCACCGAGCACGGCGTGAGCGTGTCGACAGTGGTCAACGCCCTGGTGAGCGCGGCCGACGCCCGGGTCGACCAGGCTGTGGCCAAGCACACGTTGACCCCGGCACAGGCCGCCGCCATCAAGGCGAAGCTGCCCGCCCTGGCCACGAAGGCCGTCGACCACGTGTTCAAGTAGGCATCGGCCGGTCCGGCCCGACAGGGCCGCCTGGCCACTTCCTCCCGCCGCGGCGGACGGGCCGTGTCCTACGATGACGCGGTGCCATCTGATGTGATGAACGCTGCCATCTACCAGGGTGATGGACGGATCGCCCTCGGCCAGGTGCCGGTTCCCGAGCCGGGCCCGGGGGAACTGCTGGTCGAGGTGGACGGGTGCGGGATCTGTGGGTCCGACCTCCATCTGGTGTTCGGGAAGTACGCCACACCCGGGGCCATCCTCGGCCACGAGTGGTCGGGGACCGTCGTGTCGGGGAACGGCGCCGGGCCCGCTCGTGCCCCCGGCACGCGTGTCGTCTCCTCGCCGTCTCCGGGCTGCGGGGCCTGTCGGCCGTGCCGGCGGGGCCGGCCCTCGGTGTGCGTGGGGCGGCCGGCGTCCGACATGCGGGACATGCGCGGTGCCTTCGCCCGCTACACCGTGGTGCGCGAGGCCGGCACCCTGGTCGTCCCCGACTCGCTGAGCCTGAGGGGTGCGGCCTTGGCCGAGCCCACCGCCATCGCCCTCCATGCCGTGGAGCTGGCCGGCGTGGGACCCGACGACCGGGTCCTGGTGACCGGCGGTGGGCCCATCGGACTGATCATCGTCTCGGTCCTGCTGGCCAGGGGGGTGACCGACATCACCGTGAGCGAGCCCTCCGGACTGCGGCGGGAGCGGGCGCTCGCCGTCGGCGCGGCGCGCACGGTCCGACCCGAGACCCTGACCGTTCCTCCCACCGGCGCGCTGGTGGCCGCCCCGGTGGACGTGGCCTTCGAGTGCTCGGGCAGTGCCAGCGCCGGCGAGCAGGCCCTGGCCAACCTGGACCGGGCCGGCACACTGGTCTTCGTCGGCACCGGCGCGGAGCCGGTGCCGGTCAATCAGAACCGGATGATCATCCTCGAGCTCGAGGCCCTGGGCACGTACAACTACAGCGCCGACGGATTCCAGCCCGCCCTCGACCTGCTCGACAGCGGAGCGATGCCGCTCGACCTGCTCATCGAGCCCGGGGCCGTCCCCCTCGGCGGCGTGATGGAGGCCATGGAGCGCCTGTCCCGGGGGGAGATCCCGGGCAAGGTGCTCGTGGGTCCGCAGTCGGCCTGATCGTGCCCGACCCCGTGCGCCCGATCATCAACCACGTGGCCATCAGCGTGGATGCGGACGTGCTCGACCAGTCCGGGCGGGTCGCGCTCCTCGACTTCTTCGGCGAGGTGTTCGGGTGGGTCGAGGGCGACAACAGCACCGAGCGGGGCAACCCGCTCATCCTCTACACCGGCGAGCTGCGCCAGTACCTCTACCTGCTGCCGGCCGCCGACGACTTCCTCCGGGCGCCGCGGCTCGACCACTTCGGGTTGGAGATCGCCTCGGTCGACGAGCTGGTGGCCATCCTCGACCGGGCCAAGGCCTACCGGGAGAAGGACGACCGGGTCACCATCATCGACCTCGACGAGATGGTGACCCACGGCCCCACCTCGGACTACACGCTGACCAACGCCTACATCGGCTTCCTGATCCCGCTGATGATCGAGCTCCAGCACATCACCGTGCGCCCGACCGCCTGACCCCGGGCAGGGCCCGCCGGCGCCGTGGTGGAGCCGGGCCCACCGGTCAGCGCAGCAGCAGCGCCGCCACCAGGCCCACAGGTGTGAAGAGCCAACCCCACCGGGCCGCCACCATGACCACCCCCGACCGGTACCCGTAGAGCACGGACTGCTGGGGCGGGTTGAACGCAGGTGGACCGAACGCCGACAGGACAGCGATGACCGCCACCGCGGTGGACCCGGTGACCACGGCCACGGCCACCAGGACGACGATCCGGATGCCGCTGAGCAAGAGCCACCGCCGCCCGTCATCCCGCTGACGGTCCACGGTGGCGTTGTGGGGATGGAAGACCGAGCCGGTGTAGAGGGCGGCGCCCACGAAGGCCAGCAGCGGGCCGGCCACCACCAGCACCCAGTGCGACGCCGCCGGGGCCGGCCCGGTCAGGTGGAGGAGGAGGCCCGCGCCCACGGCCACCAGCATGGACTGGTCGATCCAGCTGGTGGAGTGGCGCTGGGGGATGGGGGCGTCCCGCCGCAGCAGGTGGACGCAGACCGCGGTGGGGACGGCGTAGGCGGCGTTGGTGAGCGCCGCCACCACGCTGGCCGCCGGTCCGGCCAGGGCCCCGCCGATGGGGAGGACCCAGAAGGTGGAGTTGGGGAAGGCGGCCCACCCCTCCAGCTGGGACAGTCCGGTGCTCCGGGCCCGGCGGATGAGGTAGGAGGCCCACAGCAGGACGCCGCCGGCTGCCGCCATGACCAGGGGAGCCACGATCTGGCGGGGCGCGGTGAGGCGCCAGGCCGAGAACAGGCCGATCAGGGCGGCGGTGGCTGCGAGTTGGACCCGCAGGTAGATGGGCCAACCGGCACGCAGCCGGGGGCCGCCACGATGGACGGCGAGGCCGACGAGCGCGCCGGCGGCATAGGCGGCGAAGGTGAGGGCCAGGCTCAAGGGGCGACAGTAGCCCGCGTGCCGGTGGGGGAGGGACTGTCCGGCGGCCAGTTCCGATCAGCGGCCGCCGCCCGGTCGCCGAGGCGTTTTACCCACGGTGCCGGCCTCTGCGACCATGGAGGCATGGATTCCGAGCGTGTCGTATTCGAAGGCTTCGAGGGCATGCACCTCGTGGCCGACGTCCGGGGGGAGCCCGATGCCTGGCCCGTGCTCTTCCTCCACGGCGGCGGGCAGACCCGGCACGCCTGGGGCCGGACGGCCGAGACGGTGGCGGCCAACGGGTGGCGGACCGTCGCCCTCGACCTCCGGGGTCACGGCGAGAGCGACTGGGCCCCCAACGGCGACTACTCCTTCACCGCCTTCTGCGCCGACTGCGTGGCCGTGGCGGACGCCCTGGGGCGACCGCCGGTGCTGGTCGGTGCCTCGCTCGGCGGCATGTCGGCCATGCTGGCCGAGGGGACCAGCGACCGGGTGGTCTCCGCCGGCCTGATCCTGGTGGACATCACCCCGAAGACCAACGACGAGGGCATCCAGCGCATCACCACGTTCATGCGGTCGGGCGTGGACGGCTTCGACACCCTGGAGGACGCCGCCGTTGTCATCGCCGCCTACACGCCCAACCGGACCAGGACCTTCAACCCGGAGGGACTGAGGAAGGTGCTGCGCCAGCGCGACGGCCGGTGGTACTGGCACTGGGACCCGAAGTTCATCTTCCAGGACCGGACCGAGGTGGTGCCGGACCGCCTGATCGGCCTGCTCGATGTGGCCATGTCCAACATCCACGTGCCCACCATGCTGGTCCACGGACTGCTCTCCGATGTGGTGTCCCAAGAAGGCGTCGACGACCTGGTGGCCCGGATCCCCGAGGTCACCGTGGTGGCTGTCGACGGGGCCGCCCACATGATCGCCGGTGACAGGAACGACGCCTTCTCCGAGGCCGTGGTCGCCTTCCTCGAAGACCGGATCCGACCAACGCTGCCCTGAATCTGATCTGCCCTGCCCGGCTGACCTGCCTGCCCGGCCCTGACCTGCCCGGCCGTGGCGGCCTCAGCGGAGGTGGGGGGCGGCCCGGCCGGAGTACGAGGGGAGGTCGAGGTAGCTGCGTATGCCCGGCTCGGCCGCCACCACGGCGGGCACCGCGCTCACGCAGTGGGTGGCCGTGGCCACGATCCCCGGGTTGCGCTCCAGGCCGGCCTCGATGGACGCCGGGTGCCAGCCGTGGAAGGTCACCCGGCTGGTCGGGTCCCCGGTCACCTCCACCTCGAACCGCTCACCGGCGGGACCGAAGGTCCAGGCCGGGTCCAGGTGCTCCTGGCCCATGAACCAGTTGGTGCGGACGGTGATCACCGGGACGCCCCGCACGCTCGCCTCCCAGCAGAACTTCTGGGCGGCGATGTGACCCGGGGCGATGGGCCCGATGGGCGACTCGATGGGGGCGGTGGCCACGGCCACCTCGTGGGACACGGACAGCTCGTCGTCGAGGGCGAATCCGAGGGCGTGGCCCACCATGGCCACCGACTGGCCGAACCCGTCACCGAGGATGGCGGGCATCATGCTGGCCGCCGCCTCCTCGGGCGTCCGGCCGAAGAGCATGATGTCGCCCACCACCCCGGGCGCCCCGTAGCTCCGGATGTCCGAGAACTCCTCGGCCCGGACATGGGTGATCGACTGGGACAGGGCCGAGACGGCCAGGGGGAAGCGCTCGGTGATGCCGCCCGGGTGGATCCCGGTGCCGTGCACGCTCGATCCTCCCTCCCGGCAGGCCGCCTCGATGCGGGACTCGTCGCGGCCGGCAGGGAAGAACCAGTTGAGCGGGGTGACGACGTTCTTTCCCGACGCCAGCAGCCGTGCCACCACAGCGGGGTCGGCCATGATCGGCGAGTAGATGACGCAGTCGGCGTCGAGGGCCACCAGGGCGTCGACGTCGTCGGTGGCCAGCACCCCCAACGGCTCCATGCCGCAGAGCTCGCCCACGTCCCGGCCGGACTTGGCGGGACTGTGGACCCAGCATCCCACCAGCTCCAACTCGGGATGGGCGACCACGCCGGCCACGGCGGCACGCCCGACACCACCTGTGGCCCATTGGATCACCCGGATCGCCATGGTCGTCCCCCTGTTCCTCGCCACGGTGCCGGCCGGCACCGTGGCCCCCAGGATAGGAGGCGCCGACGCCTCGGGCCGGCCTCCCTGCGCTCGTCACGATATGGCCTAAATAGTGGGATATATGTCATTGACGCCATAGCGGTGAGGGATCAGGCTGGCCACCATGCCGACGCGCACCGTGGTCATCGTGGCCTACCCGGGCATGCAGTCCCTCGATGCCGTCGGGCCGTTCGAGGTCTTCGCCGGGGCCAGCCGGGTGGTGGGGGGCACCCACTCCGACGGGTACTCGGTGCGCCTGGTCTCGGTCGACGGGGCTCCGGTCCGCTCCGGCAGCGGGATGGACCTGGGCACGGGGCCGCTGCCCCCGTCGGACGAGAGGATCGACACCCTGGTGCTGCCGGGTGGGGACCAGGCCCGCAAGGCCCGGGAGGACGCCCTGCTGATGGCGTGGATCACCGCCACCGCTCCCCGGTGCCGGCGGGTGGCCACGGTGTGCACCGGCGCGTTCATCGCCGCCGAGGCCGGCCTCCTCGACGGCCGGCGGGTCACCACCCACTGGGCCTCCGCCGAGCAGCTGGCCGGCGAGTACCCGTCCCTCGACGTCGATGCCGACCCCATCTATGTCCGCGACGGGAAGTACTGGACCAGCGCCGGGGTCACGGCCGGCATCGACCTGGCCCTGGCCCTGGTGGAGGAGGACCTCGGCGGCGAGGTGGCCCAGACCGTGGCCCGCTGGCTGGTCATGTTCCTCCACCGGCCCGGTGGCCAGACCCAGTTCTCCTCGCCGGTGTGGGTCCCCCGTGCCGAGCGGTCCACCGTGCGGGCGGTGCAGTCCCTGGTGGAGGCGGCCCCGGCCGGGGACCACCGTCTGCCGGCGCTGGCCGCGGCGGCAGCCATGAGCGTGCGCCACTTCACCCGGGTGTTCACCGACGAGGTGGGGGAGACGCCGGGACGCTTCGTGGAACGGGTGCGCGTCGAAGCGGCCCGCCGGGCGCTGGAGACCACCACGGACACCCTCGAGGTTGTCGCCTCGGAGTGTGGCTTCGGCTCCGCCGAGACCTTGCGCCGGGCCTTCCGACGCCGGCTCAACGTCGCCCCCGACAGCTACCGACGCCGCTTCCGCACCGGAGGCCCCGAGAGGAGATCAGCATGATGGAAAGCCTGCAGGTGGTCATCCCCCTGTTCGAACGGGTGACCGCGCTGGATGCCGTCGGACCCTACGAGGTGCTCCAGCGCATCCCCACCCTCGACGTCACCTTCATCGGCCACCGGAAAGGTGAGGTGAGGACCGAGAACGGGCTGCTGGGCCTCACCGTCGACGCCACCTTCGAGGAGTTCCCCGAACCCGATGTCATGGTCGTACCCGGAGGCGTGGGCTCCCGCCAGCTCCTCGACGACCGGCGCGTCCTCGACTGGGTGCGTGACGCCCACCGGGGCACCCGGCTCACCACCTCGGTCTGCACCGGCTCGGTGGTGCTCGGGGCCGCCGGGCTGCTCGACGGACTGACCGCCACAACCCACTGGTCCTGCTACGCCGAACTGGCCGCCACCGGGGCCACGCCCACGCCGTCACGGGTGGTGGAGCACCTCGACGAGCGGATCATCACGGCAGCAGGGGTGTCGAGTGGGATCGACATGGCCTTGCGCCTGGTGGAGCTGCTGGTCGACGGTACCGCGGCCCGGGCCGCCCAGCTCATGATCGAGTACGACCCCCAGCCGCCCTTCGACGCCGGGGCACTGGCCAAGGCCGACGAGGCCGTGGTGCAGCGGGTGATCGAGTACGCCCAACTCCGCCAGTAGGGTCCGGCGGATCCCGCGTTCCCTCACTGCCGGGTGAGCCGCCGTACCCGGACCGGACGGGAGCCGCCTGGCGCGGCGCCGGGCAGTCACCGTCCCGGGATCGGGGCCCGGGGGGTCGTGCAGTAGAGTGGATGCGTCGGGTGGGGCCTCCGGGCCGCCAGAGCATGATCGTCGGGAGAGGGGAGTGGGCGTGCGCCGAAGGATGATGAACGGCAAGATCCATCGTGCACGGGTCACCGATGCCGACCTCAACTATGTGGGGTCCATCTCCATCGACCCCATCTTGATGAAGGCCGCCGACATCGTGCCCAACGAGCAGGTGTCGGTGTACAACCTCAACAACGGCTCACGGTTGGAGACCTACGCCATCGAGGGCAACGACGGCGAGATCTGCCTAAACGGCGCCGCGGCACGCCTGGCCCAGGTCGGTGACCTGGTGATCATCGTCACCTACGTCGACCTCGAGGACGGCGAGCTGGCCGGCCACCAGCCCTCGGTCATCGTGGTCGACGAAGACAACCATCCCGTCGAGGCGGCCTGAGGGTTCCCGCGCCGGCTGGAGCCCTCCCGGCGGGACGGGGCTTCCGGCCCCGTCACCGGTCCGGCCCTCCATGTCGCACGGCTGGGTGGCCCGGGTGGCGCGTGGAGCGCCCTCCGGCTGGGTCAGGGCGGTCACGCCCGTCGAGCAGGGCGATCGGTACGCTGAACCCTGGTGATGCGTCCATGACCACAGAGCGGGAGCTCCCCGCCGTCCGGTTCTCGGGGGATGGTACGGGCGACGGCCACTATCCCATCCAGACGGCCGAGCAGCGGCTGGTCGAGACCATCCGGCAGTTCAACGACCCGAGCCGCGAATGGCGTCGGCTCTTCGCCGAGCTGTTCGGCACCTTCCTGCTGGTGCTGGTGGCGGCGGGCGGGGGCATGATGGACAGGGCCTTCCCCGGCACCGTCGGACGGTCGGCGGCAGTGGTGGCGCCGGGCGTGATGGTGATGGCCGTCATCCTCTTCATGGGCAAGGTGTCCGGGGCCCATCTCAACCCGGCGGCCAGCCTCGGCTTCGCCCTGCGCGGCGACTTCCGCTGGCGACGGGTTCCCGGCTACATCCTCGTCCAGCTGGCCGGGGCCGTCCTGGCCGCGTGGTTCCTGCAGTCCGTGATCCACGTCTCGGCCCACTACGGGTCGAACTATCCCGGCCCCACCACCTCGTCGGTCGACGCCATGCTCATGGAGGCGGTGCTGACCATGGGCCTGGTCAGCGTCATCCTGGGCACGGCCTCGGGCGCCCAGCAGGTGGGACTGTTCGGTGCCCTCGGGGTCGGTGGCTACGTGGCCCTGGCCGGGCTGTGGGCGAGCCCGCTGTCGGGGGCGTCGATGAACCCGGCCCGCACCTTCGGCCCCGACCTGGTGGGCATGGACTTCGCCCACTACTGGGTCTACGTGGTCGGTCCCCTGGTGGGGACGGTCCTGGCCGTCGGCGTCGCCTGGATGCTCCGTGGGCCGGGGGGTGGCCGCTCCGCGTCGCTGGCCGCGCAGGGCACG
>Ga0181534_10000931_pt1 | contig 19985 bp, 16 predicted proteins | sample PEATcosm2014_Bin_37_FD_119758 | JGI IMG/M metagenome (GOLD analysis project Ga0181534, IMG submission 119758) | Peatland microbial communities from MTU Mesocosm Facility, Houghton, MI, USA - PEATcosm2014_Bin17_10_metaG | ecosystem: Environmental > Terrestrial > Soil > Wetlands > Peat | place... | reverse complement strand
CTGTGGTCCCTCGATCGACTCGATCGCTGGGATGGGGTACCGCTGTGGAGCATCTGCGTGGCCTTGTTCGTGATCGCATGGGTTGGCCAATTCATCGGCCACGCCGTCGAGGGCAAGCGCCCATCCTTCTTCAAGGATGTGCAGTTCCTGATGATCGGGCCGCTGTGGCTTCTGGCGGATCTGTACCGGCGGTTGGGGATTGCATTCTAGGGTGCGGCGCCGCGTTCATACGCCACCGCCTCGCGAAACACGTGCGCATGCAGCTCTGCGGTCCGGGCGCGAGTTGACGCGTAACCGCCCGCGGGCAGGATCACCAAGGGCTTTCCGCGGCCGCGCACGGCCTCTATCACACTCAGGTCGCGCAACCGAATGCCTTCCTCCGTGAGCGCCAGCTTGCCGTAGCGGTCGCCGGCCGCCACATCCACGCCCGCGAGATAGAAGACGATGTCGGGATTTGCGGCGCCCAGAACTGTCGGTAAATGCCTCTGCAGGACATCGAGGTATTCCGCGTCGCCTGTGCCGTCCAGCAATGGCAGGTCCAAGCTGGAACGCATCTTCATGAGGGGATAGTTGCGTTCGCCGTGCATCGAGAACGTAAATACCTGGCCCGCCTCTTCGAAGATGGCCGCAGTGCCGTTGCCTTGGTGAACGTCGAGATCGATGACGGCGACCCGCTCGATCGCATGTTCCGATTGCAGCTTGCGAATGGCGATGGCGACATCGTTGAGCACACAGAATCCCTCGCCATGATCGGCGAACGCATGGTGAGTGCCGCCGGCCAGGTTGCCGGCAAGCCCTTGCTCGAGCGCGGCGCGCGCGGCCAGCAAGGTTCCGGCCGCCGCAAGACGCGATCTTTGCCAAAGAGCGTCGGACCAGGGCAGCCCGAGACGCCGCAACTCCATGGCGGAAAGGTTGGATGCGGCGAGCTTGGCCAGGTACGTTGGCGTGTGCACGAGTTCCAGCGTCGAAGCGTCGAGCGGTTCAGGCTGCAGAATATCGCCGGCCGCCAAAATCCCTTCCGCGAGCAGCAGGTCCTTGAGCAGAGAATACTTGCTCATCGGAAAAGGATGACCGGGCGGCAGCGCTACCTGGTACGACGGGTGGTAAACGCATTTCATTGGGACCCGCGCCAGTATGGCCGCCGCCCGCGCAGCCGTCCAGGACGGCAAGATGATCTCCCAATGCGTCCCGTACCGCCTCCAATTGGGCAAGCTGGATCCGAGCCCGCCGCCAGGCTGCGTCGCTGAGTTGCAGCACTCTCAGCAGTACATCGCACTCGGTTTTGACGCTCCTTACCCTTGCCGACGCCGCGAACCACCGGCGCTCCAGAAACTCCATCTCGAACTCAGGGTCCGCGAAGCAATCCGCCGCTGCATCCGCTTGCGCGGGACGAGCATCGATGATCATGGCATTAATCCCGGTCCGGTGCGTTGGCGTCGAGGCGCTCCATTTTGGCGAGGATCCGCGCCTTCAGCGCTTCGGCTCGATCCAGCCGTTCGCGCGCCAGGTTCGCAAGGTTGGCGTTCACCGCCTCGCGAGCCTCCAGAATCTCACAGTCGGAACGCGCGACAAGCCAGGACTCGTGTGCGCGGCGCCATTCCATCTCCAAATAATTCATATGCGCGTCGAGATCGAAATCGAGACTACTCATGGGTCTTCTCCTTTCCATGTGTAGTTTCGATACTGCCGCGCCAATGTGACGATATGCAGACAGTAAGAAGGCAATTCCTTGAAGTCTCGGTGCGCGGCTCCCGCCAACAAGGCTACGTTTCGCAGCTATCATCCATGTGCTTCCCCTGCCTTCATGCGGCCTGACCGACGGGCGCCGGAACGGGTACCAGTCGGGCTTGTTCGCGCACTTTCGGCCAGTCGATCAGGCGCAAACGGCCGTTCATGTCCTCCACCATGGAGGTACAACTCTCCACCCAATCGCCATCGTTGCAGTACAAGATTCCGCCGATGTCGCGCATTTCGGCGCGATGAATATGACCGCAAACCACCGTATCGACTCCGCGGTTTCGCGCCGCCTGAGCGACGGCGTCTTCGAAGCTGCCGATGTATTGAACCGCTGTCTTGGCCTTGCTCTTCAAATACGAGGATAGCGACCAGAGAGGCAGGTTCAACTTGCGCCGCACCCAGTTGATATACGGATTGGCCGCCAACAGCACGTCATAGATATTGCTTCCCAGCTTCGCCAGCCATGGGCTGCATTTCACCACGCTGTCGAATTCGTCTCCATGCAGTACCAGCATGCGCCGGCCGTCCGCCCCTTCATGAATGTACTCCTTGTGAAATTCCAGGTTGCCGAACACCGCGCCGTCGAATTCACGAAATACTTCGTCGTGATTTCCCGGGACGAAAATCACCTTCGTGCCGCGCTTCGCTTTGCCCAATATGGTGCGCAATACATCGTTGTGAGACTGAGGCCAAAACATGTTCTTTTGCATGCTCCAAACGTCGATGATGTCGCCGACGAGGAACAGTGTGTCCATTTCGACGTGATGCAGAAAATCGAGCAGCAGATCCGCGCTGCAGCCCCTGAAACCCAGATGAATGTCCGAAATAAAGACGGTTCGCAAGCGCATTGGCGAAGGTTCGGTTCGTTCCATCATGTCCCCTCCTCTCGATGTCCCGGGTGGGCGTTGCATCGCAGAATCGGGCACGGATGTTACGAATTCGTTACTTGTGAAAGAATATCTGCTTACATAAAGGGCACTTACGCGGAAAATATCGAGTTCCATCGCAGGAAACTGATCAGCCGCTCATTCCCGGCCGCCATCGGACGGATCGACAAATCGATAGCCGAATCCGCGTTGCAGTTCGTTGACACTAATGTGACTGTGGCGCGAGTCCCCGCAAATGCCCGCCATCGGCGATCGAGCAGCCTGTCGAGCCGGCAGCGCGGCGCAGTTCCGCGAAGTGGCGCGACACCGCGCGCACCGAAACATACGAGTACCCGCGCAGCGCCTCCGGCCGGCGCCGCAGCGGCGCCGGGTCGTTGTTCGACGCATTCCACGCCGCGAGCAGCACGCCGAACGCCAGCCAGTTGAGCGAAGCTTCGCGGCGCTGGGACCACCAGCTTCCCTTGCCGCCGTTTTGCCATGCGCCGCGCGCGGCCCGCCCCTCGCTCCCCATGATCTCATCCGCTGGTGTCGACATGCCCCGCTCCTCGTGTCTTGACGAGGCCAGTGTCCGGGGTGATTTCCACTTCCAGGGGGCCGAAAGCGGGCCGGCTCGAGGCCAATTGTGGTGAATCATGGCAGGAGGTCTTGCGGCGGGTTCCGCGAAGCAATCCCCGTCATGGGCTATGATTCACGCATGAAAAAGCACATCGCGATAGTCGAGGACGAGCCGGCTTTGCGCGAGAATTACTCGGCGGCGTTGGCACGGCACGGCTACTTGATCAAGACCTACGGCAACCGCCGCACCGCGATGCAGGCGTTCCAGATCCGTCTGCCCGATCTGGCCATCATCGACATTTCTCTGGAAGACGAGGCGGAAGGCGGATTCGATCTGTGCCGGGACCTGCGCGCGCTGTCGGCGGGGCTGCCCATCATTTTTCTCACTGCCCGGGACAGCGAACTGGATGCGGTGTCGGGCCTGCGCCTGGGCGCCGATGATTTCCTCACCAAAGATGTGAGCCTGCCGCATCTGGCGGCGCGCGTCGCCGCCCTCTTTCGGCGGATCGATGCGCTGAGGCGGCCGGACAATGCCGCCGAGATCGTGAGGCGCGGCGCCCTCATCATCGACGGCGAGAAGATGCAGACCACCTGGAACGGTGCCCCCGTCATCCTGTCCCTGACCGAGTTCTGGATCGTCCACGCGCTCGCCCGCAACCCCGGGCATGTGAAGAACCGGCAGCAATTGATGGACGCCGCGAACGTCGTTCTCGACGACAATACCATTACTTCTCACATCAAGCGCATGCGCCGGAAATTTCAGCAGATCGATTCCAAGTTCGACGCCATCCAGACCGTGTATGGAATGGGATATCGCTGGGTCGAGTGAGCATCCGCCTGCAATTGCTGATCGTCGCGCTCACCACGCTGGTGCTGCCGTGGGCCGGCTGTCAGTACGCGCGGGAGCTCGAGACCGCGCTGCGCGATTCGCAGGAGAAGTCGCTGCTCGCGAGTGCGGGCACCATCGCCAATGCCCTGTCGGCTCAGCCGCAGCGCGTGTTTCGCGATCCCGACGATACGGCACGCTTCGACGCCGCCCGCGGGGATCTGTACGTCTTCCCCTTGCACAGTCAGCCGCTGCTCGACGGCTATCGCGACGATTGGGGAGTGGCGGCCGACCCCGCTCCCATGCCGACCGCGACCGGATACGGGGCGCGGATCCAGGCCGGCGCCACCGAACGGTATCTGTACTTCTATGTGGAGGTCGATGACCCGCACTTCGAGCCCGAGCCCAGCGACGTGCATCCCGAACGAGACCGCTTCGATCGAATCGACGTCACCTTGCAGCGGCCGGACGGCACACGGCAGTACTACTTCTTCGGCACCGACGCACCGGGTCTGATCGCGGCCCAAAGTATCGTCAACGGCGGCGACGGCCGCGATCATGCGGTCGAAGAGCCGCGCATCCAGGCGTTCTGGCTCGAGACCTCGGCGGGCTACCACATCGAAGCCCGTATTCCTTCGAGTTTCGTCGGCTCGCGGCTCTGGGTGCAGGCGCAGGACGGCCGCGGCGGCGAGAAGGCCGGCGTCGACGCATCCGGCGAGCCCGAGGGCGGACGCTTGTTCTTCACCACCGCGGGCCTCGATGAGCTGCTCGGCACGTTTGTGCGCGCCGGCACTCGCGCCACCGTCGTCGACGCCAATGCGTTGAAGCTGGGAGTGGCCGGCAACTTGGGCACGAGCCTGCCGGGCGAGACTGCACCGGCGACGGAATCCTGGTACCGGCGATTCATGACCGTGGACACCCCGGGGTATCCCCTGCAGTCTTCGGCGCCCGGCCGGCTCGACACCCGCAGCGTGTCCGCCGCGCTCGCCGGCCAATCGCACGCGCAGTGGTTGCGCAGCGCCGCCGGCCAGGAGCTGCTGCTGACGGCCGCCGCGCCCTTAAGTGTCGATGGTCAAACGCGCGGCGCCGTGTTTCTCGAGCAGGCCGGCGATCAGCTGCTCGGCCTTCGCGATCGCGCGGTGACGCGTCTGTTGAACCTCACTCTTCTCGCCACCGCCGCGAGCGTCATCGTCATGTTGGGCTTCGCGACCTGGATCAGCCTGCGCATCGGACGCCTGCGCGATGCCGCCGACACCGCGGTCGGCAGCGACGGCAGAATCCGTCTGTCCATGCCGGAATCGGGCAGCGCCGATGAGATCGGCGCCCTGGCGCGCGGCTTCGAGCGCCTGCTCGCGCGCCTCAATGAGCACACCCAGTACCTGCGCACCCTGGGCGGAAAGCTGTCGCACGAGCTGCGCACGCCGCTGACCATCGTGCGCTCCTCGCTGGATAATCTCGAGTCCGAAGGTCTGCCCGACGGCCAGCTTCTATATGTGAATCGGGCACGGGAGGGTACGCAGCGCCTGCAGTCCATCTTGAGCGCGCTCGGCGCCGCGGCGCGGGTCGAGGAGAGCATCAAGCAGGCAGAGATCGTGAATTTCGACCTGCGCGATCTGCTGACGTCGGCCGTCGCCGCCTATCGCGATGGCTTTGCGCCGGCGCGATTCGCCCTCGAGGCGCCGCCCGACCCCTGTTTCGTCCGCGGCGCGCCCGACCTCCTGGCCCAGATGCTCGACAAGCTCATCGAGAACGCGGTCGACTTCTGTCCCACCGGCGGCACCATCACCGTGCGACTGGAGCGAGCCCAAGGCAGCTACGTGCTGGGGGTGCAGAACGACGGTCCGCCGATTCCGCCCGCACTGCATGGACGCCTGTTCGAATCGCTGTTCGAGCAGCGCCAGGGCCGCGACGACAAGCCGCACTTCGGCCTAGGCTTGTATATCGTGCGCCTCATCGCCGAATTTCACGGCGGCACGGCCGTCGCCGCCAATCGGCCGGACGGCGGGGGCGCGATATTCACGATCAGCTTGCCGCTGATCTAGCTCTAGTTGCACAGCTAGGTCGACCGAGACCCTGAACCGGTCGCAATTTTTGCGACCGGTTACCAAAAGCATCGAGACCCACGATTCCCGCCTTACGGCTTCACCGAGCATGGCGCCATCATGGCGGCCAGCATCTTGAAGAGCCACGGCGCCGTCGAGATGAGCCTCCACGTTGTGCGCACCTTTCTACGGCTGCGGGAACTGCTCGACTCCAACACCGCGCTCGCCCGCAAGCTCGATAAACTCGAGCGCAAGTACCAGCACCATGACGAGGCCATCAGCGCCATCATCTCCGCGATCCGCGAGCTCACCAACCCGCCAGCCCCGAAGCGCCGCAGCGTCGGCTTCACCGCCGATCTCAGCGAGAAGCCCTGAGATTTTCTCTAGTGCAAGCCCTCGTGCGCCAGCAGCCAGCGCTTGCGCTCCAGCCCGCCGCCGTATCCCGTCAAGGAACCGTCGGCGCCGATCACCCGGTGGCAGGGCACCACGATGGAGATGGGATTGCGGCCATTGGCGAGCCCCACCGCGCGCGAGGCGCTCGGATTGGCGATTCGCCTGGCGAGCTGACCGTAACTCCACGTCTGTCCGTAGGGAATTTCACCCAGCTCGTGCCATACCCGCGTCTGAAACGAGGTGCCCTGCAGACGCAGCGGCAAATCGAACTCTCGCCGGGTTCCGGCGAAGTATTCGGTCAGCTGCCGCACGGTCGCCGACAGGGGTCCGACCCTGGCATCCTCCGCCCAGCCGTCCGTGGATTGCGCCTTGCGGCTGGGCTCCATGTACAGGCCGGTCAGAGCGCTCCCGTCGGAGGTGAGCAACAGACGGCCGATGGGACTCTCGAGATAACAAAAAGCGTTCATGGACTGACCCCCAGTGACTGCCACAGATAATGTGTCGCGTAAGCCCGCCACGGCCGCCAGGCCTCGGCGAGCTTCTGCAATTGCTTCTGGCTGGCGTTCGCCGCCCTCATGAGCATCAGATCGCCGCTCGGAAATGCGTCCGGCCAATGCAGCGCCCGCATCGCGATGTATTGCGCCGTCCACGGACCGATGCCCGGCAGGCGCAGCAGCGCGTCGATCTGCTCCTCCACATTCGCTGCGAACGTGAGAGCGATTTTTCTCTCGAGCACCGCCGGCGCCAGGAGCGACAGGCATCGAGCGCGGGCACCCACGATGCCGAGGGCCGCGATTTCGTCGGCCGACACGCCGGCCATGCGCTGCGCGCCTGGTGTCAGACGATTGAGCGAAGGATAGGGAGTGGCGATCGGCGCACCGAAGGCCTGAGCCCACCGCCCTGCCAGGGTCGTCGCGCCTTTCACCGACACCTGCTGTCCCAGGATGGCGCGCACCGCCAGCTCGAATCCGTCGAAGGCCCCGGCGACGCGCAAGCCGGGAATTCGGCGCACCACCCTCGCGAGCAATGGGTCATGGCACAATACACCGCTCACCGCGTCGGGCACCGCGCCCAAGTCGAACAGCCGCTTCACACGAACGATCACCGCGCCGATGACCGGTGCCAGCGACGGTGAGATCTCCACATTCAGCGCGTTATCGCGCCTGCCTTCGGAAACCGCGATCCAGCCCGTGTGTTCGTCGATCGCCACCGTGCGCCGGTAATGCGTCGCATCCGCCATTTCGATGCCTGGAATGGCGCGCAGGCGCAGGTACTCCAGCAAGCTGCGCCAGGCGAACGGCGGACGAAACTCCAATTGACAGTGCAGTCCTTGAGGAGCGTTCGCCGTGCCGCGCAGCGCCCGCGGACTCAAGCCATAGCGCGATTTGAACAAGGCGTTGAAGCGGCGCAGGCTGCCGAAACCGCTGGCAAAGGCGATTTCCGTTTGGCTCAGGCGTGTGTCGCCGAGCAGGCGCTTCGCCAACAAGAGCCGCTGCGTCTGCGCGAGCTCGATGGGCGACACGCCGAGCTCGGACTCGGTGACCCGCCGCAGATGGCGGTCGCTGACTCCGAGCGACGCCGCCAGATCGGCGACTTTGGCGCTGGAGAGCGCGTGTTCTTCGATGCCCGCGATGGCGGCGCCGACCAGCCGGCTCACCCGATCGACGGAGGCCATGCCCGGTGCGCGTTCCGGCCGGCAACGCAGACACGGCCGGTATCCCGCACCTTCCGCGGCCGCCGCGCTGGAATAGAAGTGCATGTTGCCGCGCTTGGCGGGGCGCGCAGGACAGATGGGACGGCAATAGATGCGGGTGGACGAGATGGCCACGAAAAACCGCCCGTCGAAGCGCCGATCGCGGGCGCGCACTGCGCGAAAACAAGCATCTGAGTCGAGTTCCATGGGTGCACAGTAGCGCAGGCGCGCGAACAATACTCGCCGTTTTCGGACCTCGAATCGGTCCGAATTTCGGCCTCATGTTCTTCACAGACCACGCCATCGGCGGCGCGTGCTGCCGTACCGGCCGGGAGGTATTCTGGCGGCCTTGCGGCAGTCTCTCACCGGATCTGGCTGAGCCCATCTCCATCTGCATTGTGGAAACAGCAACGCTTCTTGGATAACCTGTGAGCGTCGCTCCAACTTGGATTGGTGTTATGCGGGTAATCCTGAGGAAATGGGGCAATAGCGCGGCTGTTCGCATCCCCAGAGGTATTATGGAAGCTGCTCATCTCAGCGTGGATGAGCCCGTCGAGCTGCACGAACAAGATGGCGACATCGTGATTAAGCCCATTCGCAGCGGCAAAACCGGCTTAGCCCGGCTTCTACGAGGCATCAATTCGGAGAACTTACACGCAGAGGTAGACTTCGGTGTGTCCCTGGGCAACGAATCGCTTTAGTCATTAGTGCTCGGCCGCCGCCCGCAGCCCCAGATAGCGCAATATCCCCTGCGCGGCCTCCCGCCCTTCGAACACCGCGGTCACCACCAGATCCGAGCCTCGCACCATATCGCCGCCGGCGAACACTTTGGGATTCGTCGTTTGAAACCTCTGCGCAGGATGCGCCGACACGCGCACCCGGCCGTTGGGGTGCAGCGCGATCTGCTGCCGTGCGAACCAATCGGGAGGACTCGGTAGAAAACCGAACGCGATGATCACGGCGTCGGCGTCGATGGTCTCCTCGGTGCCGGGAACTACTTCCGGGATGCGCCGTCCGCGCGGTCCCGGTGGCCCCAGCCGGGTTTCGACCAGCTTCACTCCCTGCACCCGGTCGGAACCGACTATTTCGATGGGCTGCTTGTTGAACAGAAACGTGACACCTTCTTCCTTGCTGTTCTTGTAGTCGCGCCGCGAGCCCGGCATGTTTGCTTCGTCGCGCCGATACGTGCACGTGACGCTGCTCGCGCCCTGGCGGATGGCGGTTCGATTGCAATCCATGCCCGTATCCCCGCCGCCGAGCACCACCACCTGCTTGCCGCGCATGTCGATGAATCCGGCGTGAGCGTCGCCGATATCGAGCTCGCGATTGATGTTCGAGATGAGGTACGGCAGGGCTTCGTACACTCCGGGCAGATCCTCGCCGGCAAAGCCGCCCTTGACGTACGTGTAGGTACCCATGCCGAGGAACACCGCATCGAATTCTTCGGCGACGGCCTCGAAGGAAATGTCTCGCCCCACGTCGACATTCAGGCGGAATTCGACGCCCATGTATTCCATGATCTCGCGGCGCTTTTCGACCACGTCTTTTTCCAGCTTGAACGGCGGGATGCCGAAGGTCAGCAGACCGCCGATTTTCGAGTAGCGGTCGAACACCACCGGCGCCACACCGTTGCGCGCCAGAATGTCGGCGCAGGCGAGACCCGCGGGCCCCGCGCCCACCACGGCCACCCTCTTGCCGGTGCGCACCACGTTGGACATGTCGGGCTTCCAGCCCTGCTTGAACGCTTCGTCCGTGATATATTTTTCGATCGCGCCGATGCTCACCGCGCCGATCCCGTCATTCAGCGTGCAGGCACCCTCGCACAGCCGATCCTGCGGGCAGATACGGCCGCACATTTCCGGCAGAGAATTCGTTTGATGTGACAGCTCCGCCGCCTCGAACAGCTTGCCGTCGTTCACCAGCGCCAGCCAGTTCGGAATGTAATTGTGAACCGGGCATTTCCACTCGCAGAAGGGATTGCCGCAGGCGATGCAACGGCCCGCTTGGGCCGCCGCCGTCTCGGGGCTGTACTGCGAGTAGATTTCGCGGAACTCGGTGGTTCGCACCTCCAAGGCGAGCTTGTCCGGGTCCCTGCGCGGAACATCCAGGAATTGCAGATGCTTATCGGCCATGAGTGCCCAATTGGCCGCGCGATGCGGCCGCAATTATTCGTCGGCAACGTATGCGCTGGAAGGAGTCCGGATCGGGCATTCTTGCTACGCCGCGCGCCGCAGATTTTCCAGCAGGGTGTCGATGGCCGCCGCCTTGGGCTTGACCACCCAGAACCTGCCGATGTAGCTGCGAAAATCGTTGAGCAACTGCGCGCCCCACACGCTGTCCGTGGCATCCACATGCTGCTCGATCAAGCCGCGCAGGTGCTGCACGTGAATTCCCATGCCTTCGGGCGATACGCGGTGTATGTCGATCAATTCATGGTTGTAGCGGTCGACAAAATCGCGCTCCATGTCGAGCACGTAGGCAAAGCCCCCGGTGAAGCCGGCGCCGAAGTTGACCCCCGTGCGCCCGAGCACGCACACCACGCCGCCGGTCATGTACTCGCAGCAATGGTCGCCCGCTCCTTCCACCACCGCCAGCGCGCCCGAATTGCGCACGGCAAATCGTTCTCCGGCGGTGCCCGCGGCATAGAGCTCTCCGCCGGTCGCGCCGTACAGACAGGTGTTGCCCATGATTACCGTGTCGCGCGCCACGAAGTTCGAACGCACCGGCGGCTTCAAGACGATTTTGCCCGCCGCCATGCCCTTGCCAACGTAGTCGTTGGCCTCGCCTTCGAGATGCAGATGCAGTCCTCCGGCGTTCCAGACGCCGAAGCTCTGGCCGGCGGAGCCCTCGAGGCTGACGATGAGCGGCGCCGCGATCATGCCGGTGTTGCCCCAGCGCTTGGCGATCTCGCCGGAAATTCGCGCGCCGATGGAGCGATGGAAATTGCTGACGGCGTAGGAGAACTGGCCGCCGGATTTCGCGGCGATCGCCGCCTGCATGTCCCCGAGCATTTTCTCCGCGAGCCCGCCCTTGTCGAACGGCTCGTTATGGGGGTCGATGCAGTATTGAGGCTTGTTCGAGATCAGCGCGGAATTGGCCAATACCGGCGACAAATCGAGCTTGCGCTGCTTCGAGGTCTCGCCGGGCAATATCTCGAGCAGCTCGGTGTGTCCGATCAGCTCGGTCAGGTTCCTGACTCCCATGGACGCCATGATTTCGCGGCACTCCTGCGCCACGAATTTGAAGTAATTCACCACCATCTCGGGCAGGCCGATGAAGTACTTGGTGCGCAGCACATTGTGCTGCGTCGCCACGCCGGTCGCGCAATTGTTAAGGTGGCAGATCCGCAAATACTTGCAGCCCAGCGCCACCATCGGCGCGGTGCCGAAGCCGAAGCTCTCGGCGCCGATGAGGGCCGCCTTGATCACATCGAGTCCGGTCTTCAAGCCGCCGTCGGTCTGCAGGCGCACCCGATGCCGCAGCTCGTTGGCGCGCAACGTCTGATGCGTTTCGGCGAGCCCCAATTCCCATGGCGTGCCGGCATACTTGATCGACGACAGGGGGCTCGCGCCGGTGCCGCCGTCGTAGCCGCTGATGGTGATCAGATCCGCATAGGCCTTGGCCACCCCCGCGGCCACGGTGCCCACGCCGGGTTCGGCCACCAGCTTGACCGACACCAAAGCGCCGGGGTTGACCTGCTTCAAGTCGAAGATCAACTGTGCCAGGTCCTCGATGGAGTAGATGTCGTGATGCGGCGGAGGGGAGATCAATCCGACGCCCGGGCGCGCGAAGCGCAGGCGCGCGATCATGTCGTTCACCTTGTGGCCGGGCAGCTGGCCGCCTTCCCCCGGCTTCGCGCCTTGCGCGATCTTGATCTGCAGCACCTCGGCGTTGATCAAGTATTCCGGAGTGACGCCGAACCGCCCCGACGCCACCTGCTTGATCTTGGAATTCCTCTCCGTGCCGTAGCGCACCGGATCCTCTCCGCCTTCTCCGGAATTCGAGCGCGCCCCCAGCCGGTTCATGGCGATTGCGAGCGCCTCGTGCGCCTCGGGAGACAATGCCCCCAGCGACATGCCCGCGCTGTCGAAGCGCTTGAGGATGGCGGAGATCGGCTCGACTTCCTCGATGGGGATGGCCGCGGCGCGGGGATTCAGCCGCAGCAGATCGCGGATGCAGGAGACGGGCCGCCCGTTGACCAGGGCGGCGAACTCTTGGTACTGCCGGTAGTCGTCGGTCATCACGGCCGACTGCAGCGTCGCGATGACATCCGGGTTGTACATATGGTATTCGCCGTCGTGCATGTACTTGAGCAAGCCGCCTTGCTGGACATTCTCGCTCCGGTCCCACGCGCGCGCGGCCAGATAATCCGCGTCGGCTTTCAGGTCCTCGAAGTCCGCCCCCTGAATACGGCTCTCCGATCCCTCGAAGCACATGCCGACGACTTCGTCGCCCAAGCCGACGATCTCGAACAGCTGCGCGCTGCGGTAGCTGGCGATGGTGGAGATGCCCATCTTGGACATGATCTTGAACAATCCCTTGCGGATGCCGCGGCGGTAGCTGCGGCCGAGTTCCTGGCGCATGGCCGCTTCCATCTTGAGCGCGCCCTTGCGCATGAGATCGAACAAGGTCTGATACGCAAGGTACGGATAGACGGCGGTGGCGCCGTAGCCGATGAGGCAGGCGAAATGATGCGCGTCGCGCGCCGTGCCGGTTTCCACCAGAATATTGCACTTGCAGCGCAGGCCGGTCTTCACCAAGCGGTGATGCACCGCGCCGGTGGCGAGCAGGGCGTGCACGGGGACCTTGCCCTTGATGAGATACCGGTCGGAGAGCAGCAGCACGATCTTGCCGCTGCGCACGGCGCTCTCCGCCTGATCGCATAGCGCCGACAAGGCGGTCTCGAGGTCCACGTGCCCGTCGAACTGCAGGTCGATGAACTCGTTCGGCACGCCGGAGTCCGCCAGCGCCACGATCTGCCGCAGCTTGCGCTGCGAGAGCACGGGCGAGGAGAGCACGATTTGTTCCGCGTGCTGCTGCGCGGGAACGAAGATATTGCACTCCGGACCGATCTGGGTCTGCAGCGACATCACGATGCTCTCGCGCAGCGAGTCGATGGGAGGATTCGTGACCTGCGCGAACTGCTGCCTGAAATAGTCGTAGAGCGAGCGCACTTTCCTCGACAGCACCGGCATCGGCGTGTCATCGCCCATCGAACCGACCGCTTCACTCTCGTCTTCCGCCAATACCCGGATGATCTCGTCGCGTTCCTCGGCCGAGACGTTGTACATCTTTTGGAACAGGGCCAGCGTGTCGCGATCGAAGGGCTCGGCGGCGAGGCGCGGATCGATGAGGTCGGTTTGCAGGTAGCGCACCCCCTTTTTCAGCCACACCTTGTAGGGATGGCGGCTCTTCAAGAGATCGTCGACCCGCCTGGTGTCCATGAGCTCGGCGGTCTGCAAATCCAGAGCAAGCATCTCGCCCGGTCCCAGCTTGCCCTTCTTGACCACATCCTCCGGGTCGTAATCCCAGACGCCCGCTTCCGAAGCGATGGTGATGTGCCGATTCTGGGTGATGACCCAGCGGGCGGGCCGCAAGCCATTGCGATCCAGGGTGCAGCAAGCGTAGCGGCCGTCGGTGAGCACGATGCCGGCCGGGCCGTCCCAGGGTTCCATGTGCGTCGCGTAGTACTCGTAGAATGCCTTGAGGTCGGGATCGATCATGTCCACCGACTGCCACGCCGGCGGTATCAGCAAGCGCATCGCCTGCATCGGATCGAGTCCGCCGACCAGCAGCAGCTCGAGCATGTTGTCGAGCGACTGCGAATCCGAGCCTGTCAAGGACACGACGGGCAGGATGTCGGACAGATCGGGCAGCACCGGCGAGCGGAACAGGGGCCCGCGCGCCACCGCCCAACTGCGATTGCCCTGCACCGTATTGATCTCCCCGTTGTGGGCCAGGTAGCGATAGGGATGGGCGAGGCGCCACTGCGGCATGGTGTTGGTCGAAAATCGCTGGTGGAAGACCACGACCGACGCCTCCATGCGCGGATCCTTGAGATCGGGGTAGAACTGAGCCAGGTACTGCGGCATCACCATGCCCTTGTAGACAATGGTGCTGGCAGACAGCGACGGGATATAGAACAGAGGGTCGCCCGCCTCCAGCCGCTTCTCCGTTCGCCGGCGCGCCAGGTACAGTTTTCGGTTGAACGTGGCCTCGTCGATGTCCCCGCCCGCGTTGACGAACACCTGCTCGATGGTCGGCAGCGTTTTCAGCGCCTCCGGACCGCAGGCATCCGGATCCAGGGGCAGGGAGCGAAAACCGGCGACCTGCAACTTCTCGAGTTGCAGCTGCTCGCTCAGCACTCGCCGCGCGTGCGCCGCAAGTCCCGCATCGCGATTGAGGAACACCAGGCCGGCGGCAAACAGCGGAGCCAATGTGAACCCGGATTCCAATGCCGCGGCACGCAGGAACGCGGTGGGCCGCTTGATCAACAAACCACAGCCGTCCCCCGTCTTGCCGTCGGCGGCGATGGCGCCGCGATGCGTGAGGCGATTGAGCGAGCTGATGGCCGTCTGCAATACCCAGTGGCTGGCCTGGTCGTCTAGACTCGCGATCAAGCCGAAACCGCAGGAATCCCTTTCATAGGCAGACCGGCACAGGCCCCAATCCCCGACACGGGGATCCCTTCCGTCGATCCTGGTTCCAAGTACCGCCATGTCCCGATCTGCCATAACCTGCGCCCATGCATAAAAAAGCCCTGCAGGTCACTGCAGAGCCTTTCACAAACAACAACTTAAATCGGTTCAGGCGCCTAGAGCTGCGCCTGTGTGGGCGAACGCCGCCAAGCGCGCCGGTGTATGTGAGTCATGATACCTGCGTGGCAAACATCGTCAATCGCTAAACGCGCCAGGAGCCCGCGCGATGCGGGGCCCTAGGAGCCTAGCCTGCGATATACCGCTCGAGCTGCTCGATGTGCTCGCTTTGTTCCTGGATCACCGCCTTGACCAAGTCGCCGATGGACAGCATTCCCACCACACGGCCGCCCTTGACCACCGGCAGGTGCCGGAACCGGCCCTCGGTCATGAGCTCCATGCACCGGTGCACCGTGTCCTCCGGCGCCACGCTGACCGCGGGTGATGTCATGATGTCGCTCACCGGGGTGTCATGCGAGGAGCGGTTTTTCAGGATCACCTTTCGGGCGTAATCGCGTTCGGAGATGATGCCGAGCAGCGATCCCTGATTCATGACCAGGAGCGCGCCCACGTGCCGCGTTGCCATGACTTCGATGGCGCGCAGCACGGAATCCTGCGGTGAGACGGAGAAAATCTCGGTGCCCTTTAACTTAAGCAGTTGAGCCACGGTTTGCATACTTCCCCCCTGGCTGCGGACGGGCACCGCAGCCTATCCACCCGACTATACTCCCGCCCAACCCGAGGACAACCCAAAAACGCCATGATCGACCCGCAAATCAAGCCCCCCTTAGCCGCCGTTCGGCCCCATGCCGTGCACTCAGCCCACGGCGAGAGAATCGACCCCTATTACTGGCTGCGGGACGATGAGCGCAAGAATCCGCAGGTGCTCGCCTACCTTGAGGCGGAGAACGCCTATCGGCAGCGGTGCATGGCCGAGGGTCAACGGTTCGAGAACGCTCTTTACGAGGAAATCGTCTCGCGCCTCAAGCAGGACGATTCAACCGTGCCCTATCGCCTGCACGGCTACTGGTACCACACCCGCTTCGAGCCAGGCAAGGAGCACCCGATCTTTGCACGGCGCAAGGGGAGCGTCGAGGCGCCCGAAGAGATCCTTCTGGACGCGAACGTGTTCGCCGCGCAACACGACTACTATCGGATCGGCGCGATGGAGGTCTCGCCCGATTCCGCCTGGCTCGCGTTTTGCGAGGATACGGTCGGCAGGCGCCAATTCACACTGCGCATCAAGAATCTGATCACCGGGGAAATTCTCCCCGCCGCGATTCCCGATGTTGAATCCGACCTTGCATGGGCCGGCGACAACCAGACCGTTCTCTATGTCGAAAAGGATCCCGACACCCTGCTCGGCCTGTACGTCAAAAAACACATTCTCGGATCAGACCCGAGGCACGACGCCCTGGTTTTCGAGCAGACGGACAAGAGTTTCTACACCGGCGTATCCAAATCCAAATCCGAGCGCTTCATTTTTCTCCATATGGAGAGCACGGTGTCCTCGGAATGGCGGTACGCATACGCAGATGATCCTGCGCTCGAGTTCAGGACCTTCCTGGCGCACGAGCGGGATCACGAATACCAGGTGGAGCATCTCGGCGATGCCTTCATCGTCAGAACCAATTGGCAGGCCCGCAATTTCCGCCTGATGCAGGCGCCAATCGGCAGGCAGGCCAACCGCGGCGATTGGCGCGATGTGGTGCCGCATCGCGCGGATACCTTCATCGAGGACTTCGACGTATTCAACGGCTTCATCGCCGTGTCGGTCCGCACCGGCGGCCTCGCCAAGATCAGCATCGTACGCGGGGCCGCGCAGCCGGCTGGCGGCGCGGCGGTCGGCGCGGCCCAGGACTCTGCGGAGTCTTTCATCGCCAGCGACGAGGCCGCCTATACCACCTCGCTGTCTGTCAATCCGCAACTCGATACTGAGCTGGTGCGCTACGCGTACTCCTCCCTGACCACGCCGACGACCGTGTACGACTATAATGTGCGCACCGGCGAGAAGCTTCTGTTGAAGCGCGACCCGGTCGTCGGCAGCTTCGATCCCGCAAACTATCGCACCGAGTTCCTGTTTGCGCCCGCTCGCGACGGCGCGCGGATACCGGTATCGCTGGTGTATCGCACGAATTTCGTGCGCGACGGTTCCGCGCCCCTGCTGCAATACGCCTATGGAGCGTATGGCCTGTCCACCGATCCCGTTTTCTCATCGGCGCGCCTGAGCCTGATCGACCGCGGCTTCGTCTATGCCATCGCGCACGTGCGCGGCGGCCAGGAAATGGGCCGCGCGTGGTACGACGATGGGCGCAAGCTGCGGAAGATGAATTCGTTCACCGATTTCATCGACGTCACGCGCCACCTCGTGGCGGAGCGCTACGCCTGCAGTAACAAGGTGTTCGCCATGGGCGGCAGCGCCGGCGGTCTGCTCATGGGCGCGGTTGCCAACTTGAGTCCCGGGGATTATCGCGGCATGGTCGCCCAGGTTCCCTTCGTCGATGTGGTCACCACCATGCTGGACGACAGCATCCCGCTGACCACCAACGAGTACGACGAATGGGGCGATCCCAACGATCGCAGAGACTATGAATACATGCTCTCGTATTCGCCCTACGACAACGTCCGGGCGCAGGCCTACCCGGCCTTGTTCGTCACCACGGGACTGTGGGACAGCCAGGTGCAGTACTATGAGCCCGCCAAGTGGGTCGCCAAGCTGCGCGCAGCCAAGAGCGGCACGAATCCCGTGTTCCTGCACATCGACATGGACGCCGGTCACGGAGGCAAGGCCGGGCGATTTCAGCGTTATCGCGAAATCGCGATGGAATACACCTTTCTGCTGCTGGAGGCCGGCATCCACGAATAAAAAGACGCCGCGAGCCAGAAATGATCGCGCCGCCAGGATCGATTCCAAGGAGGACAGCAGGCAAATACAGTAAATTCATAGGCTTGTAAGCCGCTCAGTGCCTCGCCGCCCGACAAGAATTGTCACTGGTGACGCACAGCGTCCGGCCTGTGTGCCTAGGACTAGTGATGAGGGGGATGGATCACGACGCAGGCCTGCGATTTGGCCTTGAGCGATTTACAAATCGAGCGCGCACGCTTCTCAGTGAGCCCCTCGATCTGCAAACGATACAGGGTTGCGGAGGCGGTTTTCTTCGGGGAAACCGTCGGCGATAGCCCGTCAAGGAGCTTGGGATATTCTTTTTCCAGGTGTGTCCAACGCCGGTTGGCGGCCTCGTGGCTCGACTTGAATGCCCCAAGCTGTATGCCGTAGGACCCCGCCGTTGCCGCGGGCTTCACGGGGGCCTTTGCCGGCGGCGCAGACGGTGCCGGCACCGTAGCGGGTGCGGACGCCGCGGGCTTTGCCGCTGCGGCGGCGGGAGACGTGTCACCGGCGGCCGGATTGGCGGGCGTACCGGTGCTGTCCGCTCCGGCAGGCGCGGCGTTCGGCGGCGCCTGGGCCAGCGTGAAATTCTCCACCCGGATGCGCGCTTCCTCCGTCCATTTGCCTTCCGGATACTGCTTGAGAAACGCTTGGTAGGCTTCCTGAGTATCCGTGTCGCGCGCCTTCTGCCAGTCGTGCTCCTCGTACAGCTCCTTCACGCGTGCCTGCGCCTGGGCGGTGAACTCACCGCTTGGGTATTTCTTCAAGAATTGCTCATACGCATCCGTGGTGTTCGCCGCCCGGGTTTTTTCCCAGTCGCTTTGCTGACGGCTGCACCCGCTCATACCGAGCAGCAATGCACAACAGAGACCGACAAACGCTTTGTTCGTGAACATATTCCTAACTCAGAGAGGTTTCCGATAGGCACATTCTACTTCGATTCGCAATGTCGCGGCGACGCCAAGCTCGTCACATCACGTCCCTCCCCGGATAGGGTAATAAACCCCATGACCGAGCAAAAACGGCGGTTCTTCGAAATCAATTCGACGACCGCCACCTTCATAGGCGCCGATTCCGTGATCGTCGGCAATATCCGCGGCGCCGGGCATTTCGTGGTTTCCGGAGAGGTCCACGGCGACGGCGATTTGCAGGGCGGCCTCCATCTGTCCTCTACGGGATCCTGGCACGGCTTCATTCGAGCGCAGCACGCGATCATCGCCGGCAAGATCACGGGAGGCTTGAGTGTCAGGGAGAAGCTGGAAATCGGCTATACGGCCGTGATACACGGCAAGGTCAGCGCTAGAACCATGGCCATCGCCAAGGGGGCCATCGTCGACGGCGAAATCGAAGTCACCTCCGGCGCTCCCGTGCTGCAATTCGACGAGAAGCGCGATGGATAGCAAGCGCTGTGCGCCTGCGCTTCGCGCGACTGCTACGGGGTCGGGGCGATGCCGTCCTTGATTGTTCGGAGGGACCTGCGCGAAGCGGATGGAACATGTGACCGATTGGCGACAGATTACGCAAAGGTGGTTTGTTCAGCTTTATTCCCGCATCCTAGCGCAATTTCGCGCACCTTAAGGGCAATGAAACAATACGATGTGGTGGTAGTGGGCGGCGGTATTCATGGTGCTGGAGTATTGCAGGCCGCAGCGGCCCTGGGTCACAGCGCCCTGCTCATCGAGCGGCTCGCTCTCGCCAGCGGCACCTCCAGCCGGTCCAGCAAATTGATTCACGGCGGATTGCGCTACCTTGAGTCCGGCCAGTTCGCGCTGGTGCGCGAGAGCTTGCGCGAGCGGGCCATTCACTTGCGAATCGCCGCGGAACTCGTGGAGCTCAAGCCGTTCTTCATACCGGTCTACCGCGACACGCGGCGCCGGCCGTGGCAGCTGAAGCTGGGCTTGTGGATGTACGCCCTGCTCGGAGGGTTCGATTCGAGTACCCGCTTCGGCACGGTGCCGAAATCCGAATGGAGCACGCTCGATGGTCTCGAGACGCACGATCTGCAGGCCGTCATTCGTTATCACGATGCGCAGACGGATGATGCCGTGCTGACGCGCGCGGTGGTCGAGTCGGCGCTGTCTCTCGGCGCGGAGCTCGCGATGCCCGCGAGTTTCACGGACGCGGCCCTCTCCGACGACGGCGTCACCATCGCTTACAGCCAGGACGGCGCGAGTGTGGAATGCCATGCCAGCGTCCTGGTCAACGCGGCGGGCCCCTGGGCCGCGCGCGTCGCCGGCGCCATCCGTCCGGCCATTTCGATTCCCGACGTG
>Ga0181534_10000930_pt1 | contig 19993 bp, 22 predicted proteins | sample PEATcosm2014_Bin_37_FD_119758 | JGI IMG/M metagenome (GOLD analysis project Ga0181534, IMG submission 119758) | Peatland microbial communities from MTU Mesocosm Facility, Houghton, MI, USA - PEATcosm2014_Bin17_10_metaG | ecosystem: Environmental > Terrestrial > Soil > Wetlands > Peat | place... | reverse complement strand
GGGCCCAGGACTCGCTGTTGCAGCAGGGCAGCCGCCAGATCGCCGCCGGATACGTGCTGTATGGGTCCTCCACGGTATTCGTCCTGACGCTCGGCAAGGGCGTCGACATGTTCGTCCTCGATCCCGGCATCGGCGCCTTCATGCGGGTCGAACGGAACCTCAAGATTCCGGCGGGCAACAAGACCTACTCGGTCAACGAGGGCAACCGGTGCAGCTTCCCGGAGGGCTATCGGCGCTATCTCGACTGGGCGCAGAACAACGGCTATTCGAGCCGCTACGCCGGCGCCATGGTGGCGGATGTGCACCGCATTTTGCTCAAGGGCGGTGTGTTCCTGTATCCGCCCACCCACAAGGCGCCCGATGGCAAGCTGCGCTTGATGTACGAGGCGAATCCGATGGCCATGATCATCGAACAGGCCGGGGGCAAGACCCTGGCCGCTCCGCATGAGCGGGTTCTCGACATTCAGCCGACGGCGATTCATCAGCGCACGCCGGTGATCCTGGGCGCGGCCGACCAGGTCGACCTGGTCTGCGCGCATCTCGATTAGCCCACGACGGGGGGACTGAAGGGCGCCCTGGCCTCCCGAAACGCCGGCATTTCCTCGCAGCGCGCACAGAACTCGCCGAGTTCTGGATAGCTCGATGGGGTGAGCTCCAGCATGCGCGAGTCCTTAAGGTAGGTGAACACACAGGTGGCCGTGACGTCGGCCTGCGTCAGGTGATCGCCCACCAGCCACTCCCCGACCCGCGCCTGCGCGGCGCGGTTGAGCTCCAGGAGCGCGGCACTCGCCTGGGTGCGCAACCGGTCGATCCAGGGCGGGTGACGCTTGTTCTCGGGCCGTAACACCGTTTCGTACACCAGCAGCACCCCCTTCTCCGCGGCCCCGTGGGCGGTCGCCGCGATCCGCAGCGCCGCACGGCGCTCCGCGCCGGCACGGGGCAGGAGCGCACGGTCAGGGCCCGCGATCTCGTCCACATATTCGAGGATGGCGCTCGAATCGATCAATGCCTCTCCATCCGGGCACACCAGCACGGGTACGCGGCCGAGCGGATTGAATTGACGGATGAGCTCGAAATCCTTGCCCACCGACCAGTTGCGGTGCTCGAAACCGATTTGCAGCAAATTCAGGCTCACCGCCACGCGCCGCACGAACGGCGAATCGAACATGCCGATCAAAATCATGACTCAGTGCCCCCCTTTGACGATCAAACCGGCCTCGGCCAGCGCCTCCGCGAGTTCGACTTCGATGCGCTGCGCGTCCGCGCGTTTGATGCGTTGCAGATGCAAAGTCGGACCCGTCAACACCTCGAGCCCCCGCTTTAGAACGCTCCCGGCGGCACGAATTCCCGCCTTGTGTTGATCAAAGCGCTGCGCGGGGGAATATTTGCTCATCCCGACGTACGCGCCGTATGGCTCGCCGCGGCCGTCGCTGTAATCGAGCAGCACCAGGTAGATGTTGGAGCGACCCTTGGCGGGTGCCCGGAAGGCGAGCGCCGTCTCGTAGGCGCGCGGCAGCCAGTCGACATAGCGCATCGGCAGCCACTCGGGAATGCTGGCGGCCGCCTTTGCCCAGAGCCCCTCGAGCGCGCGCTCGATGCGCAGCGGCATCTCGCCGCGCATCCACCACTCGTGCACGCAGTGCGCCCCCGTCACGCCGTCCGACTCCGCCAGCGATTGTGCGTAACGGGCGGCAAGGTCGGATGGCGCGGCCCCCCCGAGCGGACGGTCGGTGGGCGGCGTCTTCGGATCGATCATGCGCGGCGCCTCGCGCCCGCGCGCGCCACGGACGCCGCGCGCCGCGCCCAGCGCGCGCACTCCTCGGCATCTTCGAGCACGTCGGCCGGCACTTCTGAGAAACTCAAGGCGACCTTTGGCCGATTCTTGTACGGACGAAATTGCCCCATGCCGCGGGCCTCGAAGTCGGCGCGGTTGGACTCGCCCACCTTGAAATAAAGAACGTCGCTCGAGATCAGCCCGAAAAACGCGCCCTCGCCGTACAGGCCCACGGCTCCGAACATGCGACGCGTAGAGAGGCCTTCGAGGGCCGCGAGCTGCTCGAGCACGTAGTTTATGAAATCACGGCTGACGGCCATGGCCTCATGTTAGAGCCTATGGCCGGCGTTGCGCATCTCCGGCGCACCAGCGAATTTCGCCGACGCAGGGATCGAGCACGTGCTCGACGCCGGGAATCAACCCCAAGGTCCTGACGAGCGCAAAGGCAAGCACTTGATTGCGAGGATAGGCCTCCGCGACCCGGCTTGCGGAAGCCATGAACGTTCTACCCTTGGTCACGATGTCGTCGATCAGGACCAGACGCACTTCTGCGGACAGCTCTGCGGCCGCCTCGACGGCCAAGGATTCGTAATGCGTCGTGACCGCCGGACGCCTACCCGCGCAGGTTGCGGACTTGCGCACCGTGCGGACTCGACGCAGGCCATCCCAAACCCGGCTGCCGAGACCGTGCTGAACCAACGCCCGAGCCAGGCGATGGGGCACCGATCCGGTCCCACCCGGCACGGATCGGCACCCCGGCACCGGAATCAGGATGTCGGCCGGATGGAAAAAGCCGCTCAGTGCGGCGCTATCGTTCGCTTGTTGTCGGACGCGCGCGGCGGACCTTTGCATGAAGCGCTCATCACCGGCCTTGAGCAGCGCACGCAGCAAGCGGGAACGGCTGCAGGTTGCGCACGCGCCGCCGGGCGAATACACATAGCAGGATGCAAACATCACAGAACGGATCACGGCCACCGGTCATCGTGAGAAATCATCGTCACGCGTCACCCCTTCCCCTTGGGCACGATCATCGGCGCGGGCGCGCTCCGAACCCCCGTGGCCGTGCGCTGTTGATTCCCGGCGCATGCGCAGCCAGTCCTCCCGGGCCTGCCGCCGAATGTCCTCGAGCGTGGCGGTCCCCGCACTTGGCTTTTCGATCGCCGGCGTGCGTGCGAGCCGGCTCTCCACCCGCGCCGCATGATCCTCCCGGATCCGCTCCGCCACCACGCTGCGGTAACCGTGCCGTTCCATCTCGAAGGCGACGCGCGGGATTCGCGGCCGCGGTTCACGGTCGATGCCTTGCGCCGCAAGACTGCGATGATCCACGTGCGCGGCAATGTGTGCTTCGCGCAACGCCTCGTTGGTGACCGCCGCCCAACGCTCCTTGACATGGAAGAGCTCATGGATCGCCGGTTTGAGTCCGCGACGCAGGCGGTTGGCATCGCTCTGTTCGAGCTCGGTCTTTGCCGCCAGACCCTCGACGGTGACCTCGCGCGTCGTCGCGAGCAGATGCGCATGGAAATTGCGCGGATCGCTGTCGGGATAATCACGGGGTGCGTGGATCGTAAGGTCCACGGCAAATTGATACCGGTCGGCCAGTTCCCGGGAAAATCCACGCACCAAAGTCAGCCGTTGATCGATGCTGAGCTCCACGGGCAGCGCCACCAGGTATTCACGCGCCACCCGGGAATTGCTGCGCGTCTCGGCACGTTCCGCCGCATTCCAGAGACGGGATCGATCACTCGCCCACTCCAAGGCGTCCTGGTCGAAGCGGCTCGGCAGCAGGATTTCCTTGTGCATGACATCTTGCCGGTACGAATGGTCGTAGATCTTGCCGGTGCGTTCGTCCCTGATGCGCTCGCCGGCGCGGTACGCGGCCGCGCTCGGCGCACTGCTGCCGTCAGAGCGCCCGAAGGTCTTCAGGTTCAGGAAATAAACCGCCATGGCGTCAACCGGCGCTCATCGAGGCCATGAAATGCGGCTCGATGGAATATCCGGCCGCTGCCGCCTCCAGGCGCTCCGGCAAGACTTCGAGCCGGATCCGCGCCCCGCTCTGCGGATCGCTCGGCAAAAACGCGCCGCCGGGCTCGCAGTGCAGGTCGTGATCTTCCAGCAGCGAGCCGCAATTCGCGCAGTGATTGACCCAGCAGGCGCCCTGAGTGGGCGCACTACGGGCACGGCGGAACCCGGGCGAAAGAAACTGCAACCGTAAGACCACCGGCGGGGGAAGAGATTCGATATGGAACAACCAGGCTGCGCAGCCTGGGGATTCCCAGGTGTCGCCGGCCGAGTTCTCATCGTCGAGCACGAGCGCTTCGTGTTGCGGTGGCAGCACCACGGCCAGCACCCGCGTGGACTTCGCGCATTGACGGCATGGCGCATCGGTCCAAGCCACGGCGAAGCCCGCCGATCGAATGTTGATGTGCCGTGGCGAGTTGCGGTGGGACATCGGCTACTCCGTGAAAAACCCGGTGACGCGCCGGCGCTCGGTCCCCTCGGCGGCCGGCAAGCGCACGCGCTGCCAGGCGCGGGACGAAGCGGTCTTGAGGTAGCCGCATAAATCAGGCAATTGCTCGATCTGGGAGGGCATGACGGCGGCTTCCGTGATGTGTTGCTCGCTCGAGTTCGTCGAACGCCGTGCGCTGCGTCCTGCAAATCCCGCACGGTCGCTGCCGCGGGACACCTGGCGCCGCACCACTTCCCGATCGCCGATCAGCCGTGAGGCGAATTGCGAGGTGCCGCCATTTTCGCTGCTCGAGCAGCGCAATATCAGCGTGGTGCCGCAGTTCTCGACGAGCGTCTGCGCGTCATGGACGCCGTACGTACCCGTCACTTGCGCGAGCGACTGAAATCCCAGAACGCAGCGGCCGCCAAATTTCCTGAGGCGCGCAAGCGCATCCTTGAGGCCGTCGATCGCACCGAGCGCATCGAGTTCATCGACCACGAACCACAGCCGCTGGTCGCCATCCTCCCGGCCGCACATCGTTTCGAATATCGCCATGCGCATCCAGGTTGCGATCATTGAGCGCAATGCCGCAATCTGCGTGGCCCGATACGGAATAAAAAGCACGGCCTGCGATGATGAACGCACCCACGCGCGAACCGAAAAAAGCCGCGCCCGCTGAGCCTGAATGTGCTCGAGCGCGGTGATGGCCGACAGCGCGACCGCGCGGATCGAGCCGAACATCCGGGCATTTTCCGGGTCGAGGAATGGCTGCGCCGGGGAGTCCGCCACAACGGCGCGCAGTTCGTCGCACGAGGCGATGGCCAACAGCCGCCATAGCTCGGCACAATCAGGATGCCGATAGGTCCGGCATCGACGCACCACCGCGCTCAAAAAGGTGCGTGCGTAGCCGCGCCATTCGCTCGCCGCAGCATCGGGACTCGAAGGGATCAATCCGCCGGCCAATTGTTCCACGTCATAAAGATCCGCGATCTCGCCGAACAAATCCCATTTGGAAGACCCGGACTCGAACGGGTTCAAGACGACGTCCGCGCGGTACCGATTGAAAAATCGCGCGGTATAACCTCCGTCAGGGTCGGCAATGATGGCCCGGTCGCCACGCGCGAGCGCGCCGGCCAGCAATTCGCGGATCGCCGTGGATTTGCCCGTCCCGGTGGTACCGATGAACTTGAAGTGCTTGGTTTCATCGAGATGGCGCACCGGCATTCCCGCCAGCGTCAGGCACGCCAACGAGGGGCGCGCGAACCGGGAACCCCACCGCCGCCACGGCGGTGCGTCATGCAGCACGGCACCGCGCTTGTGCGTCTCCGACAACTTTCGCCGCAGCGCGCGCAGCATGTCAGAAGCCCTTCAAAATCATATAGTCAGCCTGGTCGCCGAAACTTGGAGCACTGCGATCGATGCGAACGCACAGGCGCGCCGCGTCGCCACAATGCCGCCAATCGATTTTTCCGCCGTGCTGTTCGAGCCGGCTGATGCTCGCGATCAGGCGGTCACGTTCCGCCCGGAGAGCGGCGATTTCGTTCGCGGAAGGCAGCACCCAGCGGGCAAAGAGCCCCGGAATCACGGTACCGAGCACCGCGATGGCCACGATCCACAAAAGTCCGCGCATCTGTGCGGCGCGGTTCATGCCGTTGAGCGCTCGCGCCGCGCGTCGGCTCTCCGTCGTCAACTCCTGCAGCTCTTCGATGAGCGTGCGCCGTATTTCCTCCCTCACCACCCCGTCGAGCCCCTGGGTGTGGGCCTTGAGTCTATCCAGGTGGAACTCCGCCATCTTTTGATGCGCCTGCGCGCTCTCCATCAGCAGACCGGCCTGCATCGTGGCGGCGTCGATCGGCGCGGCGCGTTCAGTCATCGGTGCGGCCCGCTGGTTCCCGACCGGTGCGCGCGGCGGAATGCGAGGACCGGTCCTGCGCCTGCGCCGCGGGCCGCCGCTGATCCCAGGCCGCCTTGGCATCGAGCCGCACGCGCTGCCAGCGCGGATCCGAGGCCTGCTTGAGGTATCCGGTCAGGTCGGGAAGTTGCTCGATTTGCGACGGCAGGACGGCCGGTTCGACGTTGTAGTGCTCGCTGTGCGATATCGAGCCCGACATTTCGGACAACCGGCGGCTGGTTGAGACCGTGGTGCGCAGCACTTCACGTTCGCCGATCAACTGCGAAGCGAAGCGGGCCGTGCCGCCGCCCTCGCTGGCGGAGCAGCGCAGAATCAGGGTATTGCCGCAATTCTCGACGAGGGTGTGCGCGTCGCCATGGCCGTAGGTACTGGAAACCTGCGCAACCGACTGAAATCCCAAGACGCATCTGCCGCCGAATTTTCTCAGGCGTGCCAATGCGTCTTTCAAGCCGTCGATCTGACCGAGCGCGTCGAGTTCATCGACGATGAACCACAGACGTTTCGCGGCGTTGCCGCCCGCCGCCTCGACGGGTTGCTCCTCGCGGTCCATGGTCTGGAAAATGGCGAGACGCATCCAGCCCGAGATGGTCGAGCGCAGGGCGGCAATCTGGCCGGCTTTGTAGGGCAAAAAGAGCACGCCCGGACGCTCCTCGGCCACCCATTGGCGAACCGAGAACTGCGGCGCGCGCTGCTGGGATATGTAGTCGAGCGATGCAACCGCCGAGCTGGTGACGGAACGAATCGAGTCGAACATGCGGCTGTTGTGCTCGTCGAGAAATGGCTGGGCCGCCGTACCACGCACCAGGGTGCGCAACTCCGCGCTGTCCGCGATCACCAGCGATCGGTACAAGTCCGCCATGTCGGTCGACCGGGCCTCGACCATTTGCCGCGTGACGGCGGAAAAGAACGTGCGGGCATACCCGCGCCAGCTGCGATCGGATCCTTCGTGATCGGGAATCAGGGAGCGGGCCAATTGCTCGACGTCATAGGGATTTTTGATCTCGGCGAACAAGTCCCATTTCATGGAGCGTTCATCGAAGGGGTTCAGCACGACGTCGCCGCGCGCCGGATCGTAAAATCGACGCAGGTAGCCTCCGTCCGGATCGGCAATCACGGCCCGATCGCCGCGCGCGAGCGCTCCGTTCAGAATCTCCTCGATGGCGGTGCTCTTGCCCGTGCCCGTGGTGCCGATGAGCTTGAAATGCTTGGCTTCGTCGTGCATGGCAATCGGTCGGCCCGCCAGGGTGATCCCGGCGGTGCGTCCGTGGCCGCTCGATCGGCGCGCGGGGCCCGGCGCAGCTTCATCGACCAGCGCGCCGCGCTGATGCTGATTCTTGCTGTCGGACTCTTCGGCCAGAACCCGTCCTCCGGCATAGCCGATCGCGGTGCTGATCGAAGCCGCCAGTGCCAGATGCACGAATCCATGCGCGGTGATGCCGATGCCCGCCAATGCCGGGCCGGCTGCGGCCATTCCGGCACCGACCATGGCCGTGAGCGGCACCGCAAAGCCCGGTGAGGTCAGAAATTTGCCGAGCGGTGCGCGCTCCCGCACCAGCCTCGCCCACATCGGCACCTGTACAGAGCCGTATGCGAACAGCACACCTGACCAGCCCGCGGTGAATGCGGCGATGCCCATCAGAGCGAGCTCCCGGCGGCGGCGGCGGTCCGCCGTTTGCGTTCCGGGTCGTACCAAATTTCCTTGATGAATCGCTCGTGCGATTCGACGCCGAACTGGATCACCACGTCGATGAGCAGGTAGAGCAAGGCCTTGATGTCGCTGCGCGCCAGGTCCCGTCCGCCCTGATGCTGTTTGACCAGCAGCACCAACTGCTCGAAGGCCAGTTCCGCGCTGGCCGCATGCACGCTCGTGATGGAGCCGGGATGGCCGGAGTTGACGTTGCGCAGGTAATCGAAGGCCTCCTCGGCGCGCAGTTCCGCCAGCAGGATGCGGTCGGGCTTCATGCGCAGGCAGCACTCGAGCAATTGCTTCGGGGTGACCCTGGCAATTCCCTGATCGTCCTTGGAATAAAACAGACGGACATGATTGGGATGCCCATCGAGCCTCAGCTCTTTGGCGTCCTCGATGGTGATCAGGCGCTCGGCGCTCGGAATCTCGCGGATCAGCGCCTTCGTCCAGGTCGTCTTACCCGATCCCGTGGGTCCGGACACCAGGATGTTTTGACGGCTGCGCACGGCAAGGCGCATGAAAGCCACGTGGTCCTTGCTCGACAGGAGGCGCATGAGGGCCGCCGAGTTGTCATCGAGGGAACGCTCGATGGGGCGGGTACGCTGGAAGATGCCGCGCCGTGCCAGTTCCTCGATGCTCCAAACCTCGTCGGCGGGTCGGCGAATCGCAATCGCCACGCAACCGGCACTGGTGGCCGGTGGCACCACGATCTGCACCCGTTCACCGGAGGGCAACGAGGCGGAGAGCAGCGGCGAGGTGGCATCGATCCGCTGCTGAGTCGAATTGGCCACCAGCTTGGCGAACCGGCTGCACCAGTCGAAATCCGCCTGCGGCAGCACCTGGCAGCGCCACCCGGCACGCGTCTCCAGAAAGACCTCCCGCGGTCGATTGATGCAAAGTTCCGTGACCTCCGGGTCCGCGAGCAAGGGTCGCAGCGACCGCAACGTCAATGCGAGCGCGGACGGATCGGACGGCTTGTCAACGGCCGGGGGGGACGGATCGCAATTCATAGACCGACCGAAAATCGACGTCGCGTGCCACCAGCACCGAAATGCGATCGCCGTTTCGCTTGAGCACGGTGGGCGGGATGTTGATGGTGCCCTTGAGCACCTCGGTCATGACCTGCTGCGAAGAGGAAGGATCGATGATGACTGTCCCCCCGCGGTTCCCCGAGGATTGCGCCGCCGTTTGCACCGCCCCGTCGATGACCGACACCAGCAGCGCCGCACCGAACCTTTCCCAGAAATGCCGATTGACCTCACCGGGGAGCCCAGAGCGCCCCAATTCGTCCGCGCCGGGCGAGTCGAGGGGCACCGTCACGCCCGTTGGGGTGCGTGCCTCGGTCCACAAGACGAAGACTCGCGCAGCGCCCTGCTGCACCTGACCGCGGGTTTCGCCGATCAGCTTGGTACCGCGTTCGAGCAGCACCACCTTGCCATCGACGCCAAAAGCGTCCGTCGCCATCACGCAGGTGGTCATTCCAGGCAGCGTCGAATCGATCGCGGTTTCCAGGGTGCAATCGATGAAGGCCCCTTTGGGCAGCAACAGGCGCTGCGCCGGCAGCACTTGCGCGCGCACCGCAGCCGTGGCGCCCGCCCGCAGCAGCGGCGCGAGTTCGCCGGACTCGGTGGCAGCGGGAGCCGGTGGAGTGCCTGCCACGGGTGCGGCGGGTGTCGTGAAACCGGCGGCCAAGCCCGGGGCGGCAAACACCGCCCCGGAAAGCTCACGGTCCTGTGCAAGCTGCGCCGGCGTCTTTGCCGGCGGTGCGCCGCCGTAGCCATTGACGGCCGGCGATGACAAGGGAATCTCGGTGAGCGCAGCGGGCACCAGCGAACCGTGCTCCGGGGGAGCATCGGGGGGAACCCAAGCCGTGTCGGTCGCCGGTGAGGCCTGCGCGGGCGGCGGCGGGACGGGCGGTTCGATTCTGCCCAAGCTCGGCAACGTCGTGTCGCCTTCGGCGCGGTTCACCGCGGCATTTTGGGCACCTTGCCGCGCGCGGTTTTGGCGCATCATCGTGTGCGCGTAGTACCAGGTGAGCGCACCCAGACCCAGAACGCTCATGAGCGTGACGGCCAATGCGCTGCTGAGACGGGCCTGCACCGACGGGGCACGATGAACGGCCGGTGCCCCGCGCTCTCCCGCTACCCGATGTTCGCCGCCCACCTCGGCGCTCACGGGCGCGCTCCGGGGACCGTGCGTTCGACCGCGGGCGTGACGGTTCCGGATTCCAATCTCAGCCCGCTGCCGCTGAAACCGTGATTTTGGATGCAGCCGGTCAGCCTTCCGCGTCTGACCAGGAATTCGTGCGCCACCCGGTGCACGATCACGTCCCCGCCCTCCATGCTGAAATTGAGCAAGGATTCGCTGCCGTCGGCATTGCGCACGAAAATCGCGGGTAGATCGGCATTCGCAGCAAAGCGCAAGCGCGTATGCACTCCATCGTCGGAAGCCGCAATCGGGCGCAGCACGGCGTTCCCGCAATACCAGTAATCGAAGTTTCGCGCACGCGCAGCAGGTTCGGTCAACGCCGCATCAATGCGCCTGGCCGCCGCATCGGCCGCCGGCGAGGGTGCCTGCGGATAGGTGAAGCGAAGCGCAAACACCACATCGGGGTCGTCGCGATTGGGTCGTTGCGGCAATGCCGAGTAATCGAATTGATAGCGCCGGCGGTTGGTGAGCACCGTCAGGTTGGTCGCCACATTGAGCGCCTTGGGCTTCAAGAACAGATGATTGTCCTGTCCGAAATAGGCGATCCCTTCGATATCGCCCGCGCCCAGACCGATGAAAGTCTCTCCCGCTTCGAATTCGAGATCGATCTGATAGCCGATGAAACCGTGGAGCCGGTAAACCTGATCGCCATCGTACGCCGCCGCACGCACCCGGCTGTCGCCGCCGCCGCGCGTGGGCACCACTTCCGCGGGCGAGAGCGGTGCGTGCAGCAATGCGCACAGCAACAAACCCGCGAGCGACGCGGCCCGGATGGTGCCGCTGCGTGCGCCTCGATCCGCCGCCTCAGGAGTCATGGCGGCGCTCCGGTTCGGTCGACTGATCGACCGGCGCTTCCGGTTCGGACTTGAAATCGACGATCTTGAATCCCAAAGGGTTCCAACGGCGAACCTTCGGGTCCTTCGCAGGCGCCGCATAGGCGTACTGAACGGTTGCAACCCAATCAGTGAATGTCTCCTGCGATCCCGCACCCTGGCGCGCGGCTCTCAGGTACCTCACCTGGGCGAGGTCGGTCAATCCGGTCGCACGCGTGAAGAAGCTCACGGATTTGACCTGGACCCGCACCGTGCTGCCGTCCTTGTGCAGGTTCAGCGGCGATGCCGGGTTGGTGGCCACCCACTGCGCGTACCAGGCCTGATTGCGCTGCGGCGAGTGGAATGCGCCGCACTCCTCATAGTCGCTCTCCGCAGTCGCGAAATTGAACCGCTCGCAAACGGTCAGGTAATGGGTCAGAAAATAGCGCGTGACCGCCTCTTGCGGCGTCGCATGACCCTCGTAGACCGGCACCACATCGACGATGCCGCTCGTATTATCGACGCGGATGACGAACGGCTCCACCCGCTTCAGGGGCATCAGCGCAACGAGCGCCGCCGCGACAGCCACCGCGCAGCTCCAACCGGCGGCCGCGGTACACCACGCCACACGCACGCTGTGGCGCTGCTGCCCGACACGATCCGCATCCCAGGATGTCGCTTCACGGAAATACCCCTCGAGTTCGGCCGCGGCGCTCATGAACCACTCCGCGGCGGTGATTTCGCCGGCGTCCCGACGGGCGCCGGCGCGTTGATCGGCGTCAAGTGGCCGTCGCAGCGCACGCTCGGCGCCGAGCAGGCGCACAGCAGCAGGAAGGCGAAAATTAGCAGTGGCATCCTATTTCTCCTCGGTTGTCGCAAGTGTCTCCCTGCGGGTTTTCCCTGGGAGGCGCACCACGCGGGTTACGTAGCGCTTCGCGTATTGCAGCGCGTGTTGCTGCACGTCCTGTCGTCCACCCGTCGCCCGCCATGCCGAACCCGCGGTGCGGCTCAGGAGTCCGAACGAACTCAAGGCCAAGCCGCCGGCCAACGCGGCGGCGATGGGCATCACCTGGCGCAGGATCAGGAAAACGAGCACGGCGACGAGCATCATGTTCAGCGCATCCACCGTCAGGACGGCGGTGCCGCGGGCGGCAGTCTGGGCCGCGTACGAGGCAACCACCTGCAGCAACAGGGCCGCCACCATGACGGTGAGGATCGTGATGAGTGCGTAATTGGCGAGCTGCGCGATCCACGCGGAGAAGAACCTGCGGGTGGCATCGAAGAACAGCATGGCGATGAACAGCGGGCCGAGCGCCAGGAGCACGGCGAGCGCGATGGAGGACAGCGCGATCAAAAACATGGCGTAGACGCACAGCAATCCGATGAGGCACCACACGACCGCCGCCGCGAGCACGAAACCCCATCCCGTGGGCCAGACACTGCCGTGGGACCATAGGTTATCGGCGACCGTGCCGCCGCTTTGCCAAATCGTATCGATGGTGGCGATGGGGTCGGACGTCCCGACCAGCGCGGCCGCCGCCTGAACCGGCGCGTTGTAAAACGTATCGACGATGACGGCGTTGTACAGCCAAAGATGCAGGCCAACCCCCAGGATGAGGGCGAGCATGAGCAGGCGCTTCACACCCGTAATTAACGGCTCTTCGATCTGACCCGTGAGGTGCAGGTAACCCCAGACCATCACGTACAGGGTCCCTGCCGTCACCACCGCCGGCTCCAACACCGTCGCCAGACGCGCCGTGTTGTTGCCGATGTAGGAGGCGAGCTGGCCATTGAGCCAGAGCCAAAATGTCGCGAAGAATCCCATGTGGATGCGCTCTCGAGGAAACGCCAATCAGGGCGTCGGCTGAAAGCGCGTCGCAAAACGACCCTGGTCGGCGATTGCCTGCTCATGGGCTTGCAGCGCATTCGCGGAGTCCTGAGCCTGGGTTGCCTGCACCAGAATTTGCAGCTTTGTTTGCTCGTTTTGCAGCATGGCGAGTTCCGCGGTGATGCGCGCCTGCAGATCCAATATCGCCTTTTGGTCACCGGCCGTGGATATCGCCGTTATCAAGCTCTGCAGTGCATTGAAGCGGCCGCTCGAGTTGACGAGCGCCTCCGAGGCGAGGGCTTGGCGCAGGGCGACAGCCTGTCGCGTCGCAAGGATTTGCTGTTGATCGGCCGGCGCCAGGGTGGATATCTGCGCGGACGAAAGCACGGCATTGGCACCGATCGCGTTGCGCACGTCGGCGGCGAGCGTGGGGTAGCCGCCACCCCCTTGCGCAGCGCCGATGAGCTGCGTCGAGCTCATCGGCAGGTAATTTCGCGTCGTGCCGGAGAGCAATTGCTCCATGCCACGATCTCCGCTCATCGATTGCAGCGCCTGTTTCGCCTGCAGCAGTTGTGCTTGGGCCACTTGCAATTGCTGGCGCAGCGTCGCCACTTCCTGGATCAGCTGGGCGATGGCCGGTGCGTCGACCACCGCCCACTGCGCATGGGCGATTGGCACTGCGATAATCGACAGCAGCATGAAAGCGAGCGGTCCGCGTTTGATGATCCGGTACATGACTGACTCCTAACTCTCTGACGGTTGGCAAACGGGGGGACGGGCGGCATCGCCGGCCGCCATGAACGTCGGCAGCCACGCGTCGGGCTCGGGCCCGAGCGTCGCCATCAATTGCTGCATTCGTGCGACCTGATCGGCACGGCCGGAGATAACGGTGAGGGCCGCGTCGAAACCCTTGAGGTCGAGTTCGCACACCACGCTGTGGTGCGCCTGCTTGACCAGAAACATGCGCGAGCCGGGTTCGAGCTGTTCCTTGACCAACTTGAATTCGCGCTCGGTGAGGCCGAACCCTTCGGTGTATTCACGCGCGTCGGCATCCGCGTTCGGAAAGAATATTTTTGTCGGGGTCTGTTCGATCAGCGTCCGGCTGATTGCACTTTGAAGCACGTCGCTCGGGCTTTGCGTCGCGAGGCACATGACCCCGTTCAGTTTGCGCCAGGTCTTCGGACCATCCTTGGCGAAATTCTCGAATGCCCGATCGGCGAGCAGGCGCCAGAACTCGTCCATCCAGCAGACCAATCGACGGCCGTCGAGGAGCTGGCGGACGAGATGAAATAAATACAGCGTGATCGGAGAGCGCGTGAGCGGATGGTCGAGAAACTCCGTCACGTCGAAGCCGATGGTCCGACTGGCCGAAAGGCGCACGGCCAACGTATCGCTGGGATTGTCGAACACCCAGGCGTAGTCGCCTTGCGTTCCCTCACACCAACGCGAGAGACGTGCGTGCGGTCCCTCCGGATCGGTGGGGTCCAAAAATTCGATCAACCGCGACAGACGCCGCGCCGGCGCGTCGAGGGCGAGCGTGCCGCGCAGCGCCTGTTCGACATCGTTCTGATCGCGCACCTGTCGCGGATGGCGCTCGCCGCGTCCGACGGCACCTTGGCACAATTCACCGAGCCAGAGCTTCAGAAATTCAACGTTCGATGGCGTTGCCGGCAATTGGAGCGGATTGAAGCCGGTCGGAGCGCCGCTTTTGAGCGCGAAATACTCCCCTCCCAGCGCCCGCACCAGGATCTCGAGACCACGATCCTTGTCGAAGATGCACTGGGTGACACCCTGACGCTCGAGCATCGCCACCAAAAAACCGATGAGCACGGTTTTTCCCGACCCGGTTGGCCCGCAAATCAGCGTGTGCCCGGTATCTTTGCGGCTGCCGCCGTCGGCGTCATCCGGATTGCTCGCTTGCAACGAAAAATGATAGGGCGAACGGGCGCTCGACACCATGAGACACAGGGCCTCGCCCCAATGATTGCCCTCGGCGCGACCCGTGGGGAAATTGTGGAACGGCGTCATGGCGGCAAGATTGCGCGAGGTAATGGGGGATTTGCGCGGCCGATACTGGAAGTTTCCGGGAAGCTGTGCCCAGAAGGCGGGCTCGAGCGCAAGATCTTCCCGCGCCACCAGCATGCCCGTGTCGGCGAGCAGGCTGCGTGCGAGTGCAACCTGGTCGTTGAGCTCATTGAGCCGTCCCAAGGCGGATGCGGGGGGGCCAGGCACCGGTATGTCGGTGATCAGCTGCAGCGAGTAATGATGATCGCCCATCACGAACTCGTTGCTGGTCAACGCGTCGAGTGCCGCTTTGAGCTCTTCGGCCTGCGACACCGCGAAGTCGCCGGCATTTGCCATCCGGTTGAACTGACGCTGCAGGAGTGATTGCGCGCCGCTCTTGTTCATGAACGTAAAAGACTGAGTGAGCACGAAGGACAGTGGCGCCGACAACAGCCGGTCGAACATGCCCACCACCGTGGGTGTCGGGTACTCCTTGATACCGAGCATGGCTCCGACACGGGTCTGCGCAGCGGAGCGGTATTCGAGGGTTTCGGTGCCGAACGACAGCCTTGCGGCGGCGAGGGCGTGATTGAGTGGTGCGCGCGGCAGCGGTATGCGCTGAAATTCGCCATTGATCAATAGATATAGATATTCGAGCAGCGAGGAACACCAAGCGTTGCCGCGTCGATAGACGCCGAGCGGTTCTGGTTCGTAACGGGCGAGCGACGCCGTGAGCGTTTGCCCGAGTTTTTCACAGGCATCGAGCGCATCGTTCAACTCGACGGCGGCGGCATCGCGGCGCGTCCTGACCAGGGTGCGCGCCAACCCGCCCACGGGTGTTCCCGCGAGCGGCCTATACACCACGGCGAGGTACAACTCGTTGATCATGAGGGTCCGATTGCGCAGCTTGCTGTCGTAGACGACATGCAGCTCACGTGCGAAGCGCGCACCGACGCGGGCCGCCGGTCGACCGGTCGCCGCCGCATCGAGCCTTGCGCGACGCCGCACGACATGGGTCCACACCGACACCTGGGGGCTTGCGATATTCCGCCACAGCACGTTGAGCCGCTCGTGGCAATTGTTGAGTTCCTCATCGTCACGGGTTTCGAAACTCATGCCGCCGAGGCGAAATGCCTGGAGGTAATCGCCGAGATCCGTGCGCACCACACGCGTCGCCACGTGGGCGCTGTAGGGTATGCGCTGCGCCGCCGTCATTTCGCGGCGCCTGGCGGTGTTTCGCCTGCGTTCGAGCATCAGACCACCCTCGCGTCTTGCGGGACGCGGACGACCACCGGCTCCGGCGTTCGCCGTCCGCGCCGATCCGGAACACTGATGGTCAGGGGGGCGTAGCTGCTCGCCTTCCAGACCCGCAGGTTTCCAAACAGCGCCGGCAGCCGGCTTTTGGCCCACAGCAGCACGAGGTCGAAAAAGCGTGCCTCGCGCGCGCAGAGCAGCATGCAGGTACCGTGAATCGGCACGCTCAGCAGCAGCGCCAGCAGATTCTTGGTCAGCAGGAATGCCTCCATGGAGAACACCACGTTGAAAAGGAGCGCCGAGTAGGTGACACCCCAGCGCATTGGCGGTCGGGTCGCACCGACGAACAGGACGTCCGTCGTCAGTCCGGCATTTTGCTTGCTCATACCAAACTCCTAGACGCCGAACATCCCGCGAACCCACGTGACGATCTGAGGCGCGCCAAAGGCGATCGCGATACCCAGAACCGCGCCAAGGCACCACCCCCAGCTCATTCGGTTTGCCATCGCCATGCCTCCCAGAACCATGACGAGAATGATGGCGACGGGAGTCAGCCACGCGAGGATGTTCGTTTGCAGCGAAGTGGCGCCGGTCATGAACGGTGATGTCTGCGCGAGACACAGTTCGGGCGTACACAGAGTCAGTGCAAACAGCAGCGAGACCAAGGCCAGACGTTCGAATCTCGCTCGCTCGTGGCGGGGGTGATGCATGGCGGAATTCCTTTTCTGTTGATCGATCACGCGGGATGGGTGGTCAGATTTCCGTTTCTAGCGCGCCCATGTCCCGTTCCGTACGGCGCGCCAATTCCTCGCGCTTGGCTTTACCCGGCGCACCGAAGCGAAAACTGTCCACGACGTAGGAATAGTCGTATTGCTTCTCACCCTCCTTGTCGGTCCAATTGTTGGCGCGAATATGTGCCTGCAACATCAGTTGGTCGCCCTTGCGTGCGTTCTTCGCGATGGCCTCGCCCAGACTGTCGAATGCCACGCACCACAAGCTCGTCACCGTTTCGCGCACGTTTCCCTGATCGTCCTTGCCCGCATAGTCGTTGCCGACCAGACAAAACCGGGTGTAGATGGTGTCGCCCTTGACGGTCAGTTCCGGATTTTTGGCAAGATTGCCGACGGCGGTGAGGATGAAGCTGTTCATGATTTTTTCTCCTTGAGGGTTGATTGACGCGGGCCGCACCGAGGTCGCCCGCGTGGCATGCAGTCTGCGAGCGCCAGCCGCGGACGGAAACGCAAGTAACTCAGCTATACGCCGAGAAACGGCGCCGGCGGCTCGACTGACGCGAAATTGCACGTAATCGCGCATAATTGCGCGATGCCCGCATCCGAACCCGCCCCGTTCTCCTCCGCCGCCGCTGCCGCCCTGCGCGTCGAGCGGCTGCGCAAACGCTATGGCGCGGTGATGGCGCTCGATGAGGTGTCGTTCACGGTGGGCCGCGGCGAGATCGTCGGGCTTCTGGGCCCGAACGGCGCGGGAAAAACCACCACCATCAACATGATTCTGGGCGTACTCGAGCCGACCGGCGGGCGCATCGCGATCGACGGAATCGACATCGCTCTGCACCGGGCACAGGCGCTCAAGCGCACCAACTTCGCGGCCGTTTACGCGGCGCTGCCCGGAAATCTCACGGTCGCCGAGAATTTGCGCTTCTTCGGTCTGTTGTACGACATCGCGGCGCTCAGGGTGAGGATCGAGCGCTTGCTGGTCGAGTTCGATCTCATCCACCTGCGGGACACCAAGTGCGGTTTGCTTTCCTCCGGCGAGCAGACCCGTGCGGCGCTCGCCAAGGCGCTGCTCAATCAGCCGCAGCTGCTGCTGCTCGATGAGCCCACCGCTTCGCTCGATCCGTCCGCCGCGCAGATCATGCGCGAGAAGATCAAGGCGCTGGCGAATCAGGACGGATGCGGAATCCTGTGGACCTCGCACAACATGCACGAAGTCGAGGCGGTGTGCGATCGGGTGCTGCTGCTCTCGCACGGCAAGGTGCTGCTCGAGGGCGATCCGCGTGCACTGCCGGGCGAACACGGAGCCGCGGACCTCGAAGATCTTTTCATCCGCGTGGCGCGCGAACCGCTGGCGCACGCGGCGGGTGCAACTCCGTGAAGTGGCGGCCCATCGCGGGAATCGTGCTGCGCCAGCTGTATCTGCTGCGCGGCAGCCCCGTGCGCGTGTACCCCATGGTGACCTGGGTCGCGATCGACATCGTGCTGTGGGGTTTTATCACCCGTTATTTGAATTCGGTGAGCGGCAGCGGCATGAATTTCGTGCCGACCCTGCTCGGCGCGGTGTTGCTGTGGGATTTCTGCACCCGCATCATGCAGGGTGTGAGCACGGCGTTCCTCGAGGACGTCTGGTCGCGCAATTTCCTGAATCTGTTCTCCTCGCCGTTGTCGATCGCCGAATACATCAGCGGCCTCGTCATCACCAGCGTGCTGACGAGTATCGTGGGACTCATCACCATGCTGATCCTCGCCACCTGGGTGTTTCACCTGGAGTTCTTTTCGCTCGGGTTGCCGCTCGCCGCATTCCTCCTGGTGCTGTTCGTGTTCGGCATCACGCTCGGAATTCTCGGCAGCGCGGTCGTGCTGCGGCTCGGTCCGGCATCCGAGTGGCTGTTATGGCCGTTGCCCGCCCTGCTCTCGCCGTTCGCGGCGGTTTTCTATCCGCTGGCGACGCTGCCGCCGTGGATGCGGGCGATCGCCCATGCGCTGCCGCCCTCGTACGTGTTCGAGGGGATGCGCAGCCTGCTCGCCGGCTCGGCGTTTCCCGCCGGGCTGCTCCTTCAGGGGACGGCGATTGCCGCGGTGGAATTGCTGCTGGCGGCACTTTTGTATGGACGCATCTACCGTCATGCCGTGCGCACCGGTCTGCTCGCCCGTTACAGCGCCGAAAGCGCGGCCTGACGATCACGCCTCGGAGGCGAGTTTTTCGCAGACGCAGAAATTGCGCAGCAGATTCTCGAGCTGATCGAGATCAACCGGCTTGGTCAGATGATGGTCGAAACCCGCGGCGACCGCCCGATCCTTGTCCTCCTTCTGACCCCAGCCGGTGACCGCGAGCAGCAGCACGCTGCCGCCCCCCGGCAGGTTGCGAACCGCGCGCGCCACCTCATATCCCGTGATGCCGGGCATTCCGATATCGAGAATCATGGCCTGGGGCATCCCCTGTTGGGCGAACCGCAATGCCTCCTCGCCCGTATGGGCAATGAGCACCTCGTAGTGGTGCATTTCGAGCACCATGGCGAGGCTGTCCGCAGCATCCCGGTTGTCGTCCGCGACCAGCACTTTCGGCTTTCCGGCGGATGGCTTCATCGGAGTGTTCGTAGCGGGGTGCGGCTGCGCCGAATTCGGCACGATGATCGACCGGGGCAGGTGGATGGTGAACTCGCTGCCGAGGCCGGGTCCGGCGCTGAACCCATCGACCCGCCCGCCGTGCAGAGCCATCAATCCGCGCACCAGCGCGAGTCCGATTCCAAGGCCGCCCTCGGCACGATCGACCAGCGAGTCGACCTGCGAGAACATTTCGAACATGTCGTCGAGCGCGCGCGGCTCGAAGCCGATGCCGTTGTCGCGCACCGTGAAGGCGATCTCATGATCCAACAAACTGACGGCCAAGCTGATGTGTCCGTGCGGATCGGTATATTTCGCCGCATTGGTCAATAGATTCGACAGCGATTGCGACAGGCGCAAGGGATCGACCGCGAGCGTCAACGGCTCCGGCGGCAGCTCGATGGAGAGCTGATGCGATTTTAAATCGATGAGCGGGCGCGCGATCTCCACGGCCGCATCGATGAGCGATCCGAGATCCACCGCCGCCACCTTGAGTTCGAGACGCCCGCTCGTGATGCGCGACACGTCGAGCAGGTCATCGAGCAGCAGCGCCATCCGATGCACCTGGCGCGAGATGACGTCCCGCGCCCATTGCTGCCGTGTCTCCTCCAGATTCTTCGACTCGAGCAGCTTCACCGCGTGGCGGATCGGCGCCAGGGGATTGCGCAGCTCGTGGGCGAGAATGGCCAGGAACTCATCCTTGCGCCGGTCCGCATCACGCAGCGCCTCC
>Ga0181534_10000929_pt1 | contig 20004 bp, 21 predicted proteins | sample PEATcosm2014_Bin_37_FD_119758 | JGI IMG/M metagenome (GOLD analysis project Ga0181534, IMG submission 119758) | Peatland microbial communities from MTU Mesocosm Facility, Houghton, MI, USA - PEATcosm2014_Bin17_10_metaG | ecosystem: Environmental > Terrestrial > Soil > Wetlands > Peat | place... | reverse complement strand
GGAAGCGGCGGCGGAGTTGCTCAGAATTTGGGCCAAGTCGTCGAGAATCAGAACCTCCGATTGTAGGGCATTGAGTTCCGGCGAATGGGCATGGGCACGCGAGCAGACCAGTAATTTGGTTTTCGTCTGGCGAAGAACCCGCATGGCAAAATCGGGAGAGGCAACGTCATCCATGGGCACAGCCACCGCGCCGATCAGGGCGCAGCCGAAGAATGCGGCCACCCACTCGGGCCGGTTTTCGCCCCAGAGCATCACCCGATCGCTTTTGCTGACTTTCCTGACTTGCAACTCGCCAGCGAAGCGGAAAGCAAGATCGCGCACCTGAGCGTAGGTCCACCATTCCATGCGATAGCCTCGGCGCCATCCATAGGCGCGGTCGGGCGCGTGCCGCTCAAAATGCCGTGCTAGATGAGTGAAAAGACCTTCCGCCATGGCAACCTAAATTCCAGTGTAGATGAGGTGCCAGAACGGGTGCTGCAAAGGCCGGCTATATTCTTCTGTCGTTTGAAAAGGAGTCTATGTAGGCTAAGGCGATGAATCTCTCCCCGCGCACTGACCGTCGCATTAAGCAGCGCCGACGCGCTTTCGAAGAAGGAAATCGAACATATTTCTGAAGCGCTTGGGCCCGGTAAACCCCAGTGACTTTTACTCCCTTCCGACCCCGAGCCCATCGGCCACACGATTGATGTAGTTGAACCAGGAGGCGATTAGAGCGATTTGCAGGATTCCTCGATCGTCAAATCCTGCCACACGCAAACCCTCGATGTCGTGTTTCCCTACTTGGGTTGCGTCTCTGGTTAACTTGACCGCATAGTCCAACATGACACGCTCTTGCGGCGTGATGGGGGCATTGGTGTAATCGTTTTCCAGTGCCGCAACCAAATGTGGTTCCAGGGTTACCCTGCGCAGAAACTCTGCGTGGGATTCGATTCAATAATGGCAACGGTTGGTCACCGAAACCATGGTGGCGATCATTTCGTGCTGGCGGCGGCTGAGGGGCAGGTTGGGCGACATGAGCGAACCGAAGGTGGCAAAGGCGTGGTAGAGAGCTTCGGGAATGAGGGTGTGCGAGCCGACGATGGACGAACTACCCGATTCGTCGGGATGAACCGGAGTGGCGTACTCATTCGGATAAAGTGCGCGCTGAGCTTCCATGGCTTGCCGTAGTTTCTCATCGGACTCCTGGGATGCTACGGTCTTGATCCAAGTCATCGTCGGGCTCCCGTTTGCGTTATACAACCCCTGCAGCAGCAAGGTTACAAGGCCTTTATCTTAAGCCACATAGCTGGTTTGTACTATCTCTCTAGAAGCGGTTAGCCAGCGGCGAATCGTTGATCCCGCGGATACGACGAGGTTTTGATTCCCTTGGTCACTCGTTCGTACACCACCTCCCGGTAATCCTTGGTAACCATGCGATTCATCCCTCCCCGCCGTACAATTGCCCTTGTCCACTCGGCCATCTTCCGCGAGGAGTATGGTCATGGGCGCTTCCCAAAGCAGGCTTCCCGGAGCCGGCATGAGACCCTGAATGCGGGCTTTCTAGGCATATCTTTCTAGATATATCGCTGGGCTGGGAGTTCGGACTCATATGGCATTCGGTTTCGGGTTCAACAAACAGAAGGCACTTGCCGCTGCCGAGAAATACGTGCAGCAAGGCAAGCTTTCCAATGCCATCTCCGAATATGAGAAGGTCATCAAAGCCGATCCCAAAGACCTGACCGTTACCAACACCGTCGGCGACCTTTACTCCCGCCTGGGAGACGCCGATAAAGCCACCCAATGCTTCAAAACTGTGGGCGACGCCTATGCCAGCCAGGGTTTCACGGTTAAGGCCATCGCCATGTTCAAGAAAATCAGCAAGCTCAAGCCATCGCTGGAGAGCGTGCTGAAACTGGCGGAGCTCTATACTCAGCAAGGTTTATTTAACGACGCGAGATCGCAGTATTTACAGGTCGCGGACGAATTTCTCAAATCCGGCGAGTTGGAAAATGCCGTCCGCATCTTTCAGAAGATCCTCGAAATGGACCCCGAAAACTCCGCCATGCGCATCCGGCTGGCCGAGGTTTATGTTCGGCTCAATAAGAAAACCGAAGCCTGGCAAATTTTTTCCGCAGCTGCCGAAACTTTGCGCGCTAAAGGGTCGTTCAGCAGCGCCGACGAAGTTTTACAGCGGATGCTCGCGCTCGATCCAGGCAACAGTTATGCGCTGCTGCAGCACGGGCACAACCTGCTTCAGTCGGGCGATGCTGAGGGCGCAATCGTATCCTTGAAGAAGGTCTCAGATCTTGACTCAAGCCCGGAAGGCCTGCGCGATCTATTCAATGCCTTTTTGAAGACCGGACGCCTCTCCGAGGCAGGAACTCTGGCGGGCAAGCTCCTGGCCGTCCACAATGATTCGGCTGCGATCTCCAGCTTTGCCGATGCCCTGATGCAGGCCGGGCAGTTCGAGAACGCGCTCCAGGTCTATGGTCAACACGCCGAGCGGATGCTGGCGGAAGATTCGGAGAAGGTCCTAAAAAACTTGCACACCGCCATCGGGCATGTACGCGACAATCCCGCCTCGCTCGAGAAGTTGCTCGATCTATTTCAGAAGGCTGGTGAGTCAACCCATCTTACGGAAGTGATCGAGTTGTTGGCCCACGCCTCGGTGCAGTCTGGCGACCTGCCGCGGGCTCGCGATCTTTACCAAGACCTGGCCGGTATGGAGCCTGGCAACCCCCTCCACATGAACCACTATCAGCAGGTGGCGGGCCAGCTGAGTGGTTCGACGGAAAAATCGATTTCCGCCGAGGAGGCTGCTGTCATTGTGGATGAGTTGGAGGCTACTTCTCCCTCCGTCCATCAGCGTTACTCAGATGCCGTGGCACTGGCGGTCCGCGCCGCCCTCACCGATGCGGAACTCTTCATTTCTTACAACATGCCAGGCAAAGCCCTCGGTCCGCTAACTGCCGCGTTGTCGCAGGCGCCCCGGGATCTTCGGCTGAACCAACGGCTGGCGGCTTTGCACACTCGCGCCGCGCGTTTCACCGAAGCCGGCGCCTGCTGCCGCACCATTCAGGAAGTTTACTCAGAGGCGGGACATCCCGAAGAAGCCACGAGGTATGGCGAACTCGCCGAGCGCTACGAGATGCGAGGCACCCCCAGTGTTCCTACCCACGAAGCGAACGGTGGCGGCGCTGAGGCAACCGCGGGTGACGCAAATACGGATGAGCTTGCCGCCAAAACTGAATCCGCCCCCTGGCCTGCCAAGCCGCCCCATCCTGTGGCAGACTTTGACTCCGACGTCGTTGCGGATCAGGACGCTGGCGGGGGTGCTGGCCATTCCTCCAAGTTTGACACTTCCGTCAGCGATCGCCGGGCAAACAATCCTCGGGCGGCGGAAGACATCGATCTCTCCTCCGAATGGGATGATGCGGGAACCATTGCGTCTGACGAGACTCCGCCGATAAACCGGGAAAGTGATCTTTCCGCCGCGATTACCCAAACGCAGGCGGCCGTCGCCGCCGATCCGTGGAAGTCCGCCGAGACGTCTCGAGAGATCCGCTTTTATTTGGAGCACGGCATGCCCGAGCAGGCTGCCGTGGCTTTCGAAAAGCTAAAGACGCTAACCAGCGACGAAGCTACTCTGAGTCAATTGCGAGCTGAAATCCAGACCGCCTTGCAATCGGGAACTGAAGACGCTGATGTTTCCGCAGTTGAGTCAATCTCGGAATTCGAAGAAACTTCCGCAGACTTGGAAGTCCAGAAGAGCTCCCCAGATCCCGCTGCCCCAATGGCAGCGCGGCAGCCAATCGTGCCTGGGCCCCCACCGGAGGCTGCGCCCGGTGCGCTTCAGGAGTTCGTCTCCGACTTAGAGTCCTCTTTGGACCAAGGTTTGGTTCCGGCCGCCGTCGCTCAAAGTTTGGAGCCGCCAGCCGCGCCTGTCCCTGAAGTGCCACGCCCTCCGGAGGAAGTCACTCCGGAGATCGAACCGGCTGGACCAGCTAAGGTCGCTGGCTTCGCTCAAGCTCAAGCCGCAATGATGGGCGAGTTGGTGGCAGACATCGAGGCCTCGTTAGGGGATGACTTCCTCAAGAACGCTCCGGTTCCAGAAGAGCAGCTTCCACCGGCACTCGCCGCCAAGCCAGCCGGATCTGATTCTCCACCAACTGCGAAGTCCGAAGTTCTACAAGCCGCTGCCGCCTCGGCCGGTGCCGGATCAGCGGGCGCACACGCTTCTTCCTCATCGCCAACTCCAGTTGAAGTCCCGCGGCAATCCATGGCCGCGTCCGTCAGCGCCACATTCGCCGCCATCCCCGCTTTTTCAGTCGCAGGCAAGTCCGCGTTCGGAGAAGAAGCCGGGGTGGACCTGGCCGAGATGTTTGGCGAGCTCAAGCAGGACCTCGAAGCCGGTTCTGCCCCTGACCAGGAAGATCCGGAGACGCATTACAACCTGGGCATTGCCTTCCGGGAAATGGGTCTGCTCGATGAGGCCATCGGAGAATTGCAGAAAACCTGTCAGGCGGTAGATCGCGGACATCCATTCCCGCAAGTTATGCAGACCTACACCTGGCTGGCGCAATGCTTCGTGGACAAAGGCATTCCCGAGGCTGCCATTCGCTGGTATGACAAAGCTTTGCACGCGCCGATCGACGAAGACACTCGCACTGCTCTCCACTACGAACTGGGCGCAGCCTATGAAACGGCCGGCGATCAACCCTCGGCCCTCCGCCACTTTATGGAAGTCTACGGTCGCAACATCGATTATCGCGACATCGCCGAGCGCGTCAAGGCTCTGAAGTCGTAGAATAGCGCGATGTGGTCTTTCGTTTATTTACTCAGGAATTCAACCCGTTACCCCGGAACCCGCGGCGCTCAGCCATGCTTGATCCGGTGGAGCGCTCATTGACCACCGATCCCAATCTGCCAGTTGCAAGCGGCTCGCCCCAGGGGCATTCCGCTCCCGCGCCGAATGAAGCCGCGAGCGGACTGCGCCCGGCCGGCTCCGCCACTCCCGGCGCCCTACAACTCTGGTTGCATCGTAGTTCGGTTTTGTTGTTCGTACTAATCAGCGCCGTGGCGGGTGTGCTGTTGGTGATTCTGCCGTGGACTCCGGAGTGGACGGACAATTATCTCCTGCTCTCATTCCCCTGGCTTCGGAGTTTGGTCTCCACGGGTTTTTTCCGTGGGTTGTGTAGCGGCCTGGGATTGCTCGATATCTGGATCGGCTTCTGGGAGGCGCTTCACTATCACGATCATCGCTGACCCAATAGGACAAACAGGCACCATGAAGTACCGCGTAACTGGCGCGAGAGTTTTAAATCGAATTCAAAAGCGAGAAAAACAAGAGCCTCTACCATGGTAGATAAACTGAAACCCGCGCCGCTGGCCTATCGAAACGAATCCTTTATCGACAGCCCCGATGGCCGCATCCTGCGCATTCTGGCGGAGTATCAGGAGCCGCTCGCTCGCTTTCGCCGCGAGCAGATTCAGGACACGGTGGTTTTTTTTGGCTCGGCCCGTTTTCAGGGAGGTTACGTCACTCAGAAAAACCTCGCTGCAATCGAGCAAAATGCTGCGCAACTGCCTCCCGGCCAGCGGGAGATAAGCCTGAAGCGTGCTCTGGCCGCTGTCGACATGGCACGCTATTACGAAGATGCTCGCCGCCTGGCCTTTCTGCTCACCGAATGGTCGGTTCAGATTCCCGCACGCCGTCGCCGCTTCGTGGTCACTACAGGGGGAGGGCCGGGCATCATGGAAGCCGCGAATCTTGGAGCCCACGAGGCCGGGGGAAAAAGCATAGGGCTCAACATCAACCTACCCTTCGAGCAGAATCCGAATTCCTACATCACCCCCGCGCTGAACTTCGAATTTCATTACTTCTTCATGAGAAAGTTCTGGTTCGCGTATTTGGCCAAGGCTCTGGTGATTTTTCCCGGCGGTTTTGGCACGATTGATGAATTGTTTGAGATTCTGACGCTGGCGCAGACCGATAAACTCGCAAAAAAGATTCTGGTCGTCATCTACGGCAGCGAATATTGGCATCGCATCATGAATTTTCAGGCTTTTGTCGATGCCGGCACAGTTTCTCCGCAAGACTTGAATCTGTTCAAGTTTGTAGATACCCCGGAAGATGCTTTCAATTTTCTCCGGACCGGACTTACGGAGCATCACCTGGGAGGTTCGCCTAAGAAAGAGAAAGAGCAGGAAGTTCTTCCGGAGATTGCAAAGACTAGGCCGTGACCACAAGCGGACAGCCGATGAGCGCAGGCGGCATTCTCTATTACATCACCGACCGCAGCGCCTTCCCCGGAGACGAAGCATCGCGCCGAAGCCGCCTTCTGCATACAATCGCGGAAGCCGCGAGCGCCGGGGTGGACTACATTCAACTGCGCGAAAGAGATCTGACGGCACGGGATTTGGAAGCGCTGGCTCGCGAAGCGGTCTCCATCCTGCGCCACAGTCCCAATCCAAAGACGGCCCTGTTGATCAACTCCCGCACCGACGTTGCCCTCGCGAGCGGCGCGAACGGAGTCCACCTTACAGCCCACGATGTCAATCCTCCGGACGTGCGCACGGCGTGGGGCCGGGCGACAAATTGCGGTCCGGTCGAGCCGCCGATCTCCATCTCCTGTCATTCCCCGGAAGCGACGGCGCAGGCTGCGGTTGACGGTGCCACCCTGGGTCTTTTTGCTGCCGTCTTCGAAAAAAAAAATGCGCCGGCAATCCAGCCTCAGGGCCTCAACGCGCTTCGCAAGGCTTGCCGGGCCAAGATGCCCGTGCTCGCCCTGGGTGGAATAACCCTGGATAACTTTGAGTCATGTTTGCAAGCGGGCGCAGCCGGCATCGCAGCCATTCGGCTTTTTCAGGAGAACAACATCGCCGCAGTTACGCGGCAGTTGCGCGGAGCGTAGTTTGTTTTTTATTGATGCTCAGCCCGTCCACTTCGTTCCCGACTCGAGCACCTGCATCGCCTTGGCCAATCGTCGTGCGCGCGTGGTCTCCTGCTTCGCCGATTCGATCCAAATGGCAATCTCTTTCTTGTGGGTGAACGGAAGTTTGGCCCAGTTCCCTTTCGCCGCTTTGTTCTTGCCTAGAGCTTTGTTTAATTCTGGCGGAGGCTCGACTACACGCGGCGCCTCGTCCCGCTCCATAAACACCTCAACCAAGTCACCGGGCTTGACTCCCGCGCCTTGGCGAAGAGCTTTGTTTACCGGAATCATATGGCAGCCCCCCATTGGCATAAGCGAGGAGCGGAAAGGAAAGCCGTTGATGGTGCCGCTCACCGGCACTCGCGCCCGCGTGCCGAAAACCTCCACTACATCGAAGGGGGGCGTAATCGCCGCTACCGCGCCGACTCCCCCGGCGCCGATCTTCGCTATGAAGCGCAATTGGTGGCTCGCCATTCCAAACCATCCTTTCGGCAACTGGTAAACTTTAACCTCGACCTGCGGGACTCCGCAATGTCCCGAGGCGACTATGTCGACGCTACCGCTGTATCCCCAATCCGGCGCAATCCAGTTCGTGGAACCAGAATTGATCCCGATTCCATCGGGTTGGTTCCTTATGGGATCAGCCTCGGGACAGGATTGTGAGCGCCCAATTCACCGCGTGTGGGTGGGAGCCTTTCGCCTTGCCGCCACACAGATAACCAATACTGAGTACCAATATTTCCTGTGCTCGACGGGAAAGCAGCCTCCGCCCTTCTGGCACGAACCGAATTTCAGCCATCCTCGGCAGCCCGTGGTGGGCGTATCGTGGTTCCAGGCGAATGAATACTGCCGATGGCTCGCCTCGCAAACAGGGCGCGGTTACCGCCTTCCCAGCGAAGCAGAGTGGGAACGCGCCGCTCGCGGTGGTTTGGAGCAAAGGCATTTCCCCTGGGGCGACGATCCTCCGCAATCTCTCCCTGATTACGACTCTCGCTGGCAGAATGGTCCTGAAGTGGTGGCGTGTTACTCCTCCAATCCATTCGGCCTGTACAACCTCTGTGACAACGTTCATGAATGGTGCAGCGACTGGTATGACCCCAATTATTATGCCGTTGCTCCCCAGAGCAATCCGCAAGGACCCGAACAGGGCCAGCGGAAAGCCTCGCGCGGCGGTTCGTGGCGGCATCACATCAAGGTTTCCCGGTGTTCCGCGCGCTCCAGTATCCCGCCGGACTTTCAGTACGCCGATTATGGATTCCGCGTGGCCAGCGTTGCCTGATTTGCGAATTTCATTATCGAGTGATTTAGAATCGCTAAGCTCCAGGCTCCGATTTCTCAATCGCTGGATTTCGTGGTTACTAAGCGAGTCTATCCCTTATGTTCCGCGACGACCTTCTGCTGGGTAAGCGCGCTCTCATCACCGGTGGCGGCACGGGCCTGGGAAAAGCCATGGCGCAACGTTTTCTCGAACTTGGGGCCACGGTTTATATCTGCGGCCGCCGCCAAGAGGTGCTGAAAACAACTGTGGAGGAACTATCGGCGCTTGGCCCCGCCCATGGACTACCCTGCGACGTCCGCAATCTCGATGCGGTCGAAGGCATGATCGACGATATCTGGAAAACTGGCGCCATCGATATTTTGGTCAATAATGCGGCGGGAAACTTTATCGCCCGCACCGAGGAACTTTCGCCGCGGGCTTTTGAATCCGTGATAGGCATCGTGCTGCTCGGCACTCTGAACACCACCATGGCTTGTGGTCGCCGATGGCTTAGAGCCAATTACCAAGGCACCGTTCTGGCCATTTCAGCGACCTATGCGCCTGTGGGTTCAGCCTATGTAGTTCCTTCCGCTGTTGCCAAGGCCGGAGTCGAGGCGCTCATGCGCAGTCTGGCCGTGGAGTGGGGCAATCGAGGAATCCGCATGAATGCCATCGCCCCCGGCCCCATCCCCACACGGGGCGCATTCTCGCGGGTCCTACCACGGCCGGGGCTGGAAACGCTCGCCCTCGATCGCAATCCGATGCATCGCTTCGGAACAGTGGACGAGTTGGCGAATCTTGCCGCGTTCTTGGTGAGCGACTATTCCAGCTACATCAATGGAGAAGTGATCCGCATGGATGGCGGGGAATTCTTGCAAGGTGCGGGTGAGTTCAGCAATCTGGGGCGCGCCCTTACCGACCAGGATTGGCAATCTCTCAAACCGCGGAAGGGCAAGGACTAAACTCACGATCTCCAACTTTGCCACTCAAAGGCCGCCGACCGGGATTAGCGCCGTTCGCCCGCCGGATACACCAACCACTTCAGCAGCATATTGACCAGGCTCAGTACGATCGCGCCCACGAAGGCGGCGAAAAATCCGCGAACTTGGAAGCCCGGAACCAGGGCTGAAGCGAATTTCAGCATCAGCGCATTGATCACCAGCCAGAACAATCCCAGCGTCACCAAAGTCAGGGGAAAGGTCAAAATTTTAAGAACGATACCCACGGTGGCATTGATGAATCCAATGGCCAGAGCAGCAATCAGCGCCGCCAAAGGACCGCTCACGTAAATCCCCGACACCACTCGCGAAACGATCCACACTGCCAGCGAGCTTAGAACCCAGTTCAGCAACATCCGCATGTTAGCTCCTCTTTTACCTCAACAGGAACTCATCGCCAGACTATACCAAGGCTGACGTTGCTGTGCTGGCTTGCGTTACACTACTCAATCGAAACAGATTGGAGGATCGATATGGCCGAATCCGCGTTGAGTGGCTCCGAATTCAAGAAGCAATTGCGGGAGGGTGCGCCGAAGATGGGCCTGTTCCTAAACGCGCACAGCCCTACCGCCGCCGAGCAGTTGGCACATAGCGGTTACGACTGGTTACTGGTCGACACCCAACACGGCCCCATGAACTATGAGAAGCTTTCCGCCATGCTGAGCGGCATCGCGAATGGAGGCGCCAAGTCTCTGGTCCGAGTTGGCGGGTACGACGATCGCCCCGGCATTCAGCAAGCGTTGGACCTGGGCGCGGACGGAGTGCTCGTCCCTTACATCAACACGGCCGAAGAGGCGCGGCAAGCCATCAGTTGCACAAAGTATCCCACCGTCGGCACGCGCTCCGTTTACTTCCCTCAGCGCAGCATGAATAAGGCCGGACTTCTCGGCTATGCCGGTAATTTCAACAACGATGGCATTGTTGCCCTGCAAGTGGAGACCGCATCCTGCATCGAAAATATCGCCGAGATCGCGGCCGTGCCGGGCGTCGACATTCTGTTTCTCGGGCAGAACGATCTCTGCATGTCCATGGGTCTCTATGACAAGTACGAGTTTCCCCACATGTACACTTCGCCGGAGCTCGATGCCGCCACCAAAAAGCTGATTGAAAATGCCCGCAAGAACCATGTGATCCTCGGACTTTTCCTGTTTGGCACGTCGCGTGTGGGTGAATTTCTGGAAAAAGGCTTCACCTTCATCAGCATTGGTAACGACCTGCATCACATTCTCACGCAGGCCGGGGCGTATGTCGCCGACATGGAAACGATCTCCAAGCAAAAGGCGATGCCCTGGAAGCGGCGGCCCACGGCGCTGTTCTAAGTTTATGAGCCATCCTTTGGACACGACGGGAACGTGACCGGCACCGCTCGGCAGTCCGGCATTTTGCCCTCTCACAAACCGTTCTCACATTGCATGCACCGGGCCGGAACTCTGCCTCACTGGCGGAACCAGCTAGCAGCACTCGGCGTCACTCTGGTTGGGTTTCTCGCGCGCCTGTGGAACGCTAATGGAACATTTCTCAATCCCGATGAGGCGTTGCATTTTCGCCTCGCCAATCAGCCCTCGTTCTCCCTGGCCTATAAGGAGAGTCTTACCGCTTCGCACCCTCCGCTATTAACTGTGATCCTCTATTTCTGGCGGTTGCTGGGTACATCGGAAGTTTGGCTGCGTTTGCCGTTGGTTTTGGCCGGTGTGGCTTTTTGCTGGATGTTTTACAAATGGCTCAGCAACACGGCTGGGGAAGTTGCCGGCTTCGTCGGACTGATCTTCCTCGCATTCCTGCCGCCCATCGTCTCGCTCTCCAGCGAAATTCGCCAGTATGCCCTTGTGCTGGCATTTCTCGCGAGCGCACTTTATCTCTTAGACGCGGGCTTCGCCAACCGCTCGAACCTCCACATGGCAGGCTTCGCTCTATGCCTTTACGTCGCGATGCTTTCGCACTATTCGGCATTATTGTTCGCCGCCGCGCTGGGGATGTATACGCTGCTGAGAATATTTACCGAACGCCCTCCCGCGGCCTTAATCTCAACCTGGTTTGTCGGACAGTTGGGAGCATCCGCGCTTGCTGTTGTTCTTTACCGAACTCATATCGCCAAGTTGGGTGTGGGCGAATCACGAACTGTGCTGCAAGGCTGGATGAGCGAATTTTTTCTTCGCCGCTCTTATTTCGATCCCACCCACGATAATCCACTGCTGTTTCTGCTCGGACACAGTTTCGGAGTCTTTCAATTCGTTTTTGGGCAGCTGGTTGTGGGCGACCTCATGGGTATTTGTTTCCTGCTGGGAGTGGCCATGCTTCTGCGGGGAGAGCATGTTTCGAAAGGAAACCCTTCCTCGCGTATGCTGGGAGTATTCTTGCTTCTGCCATTCCTCGTGGCCGCAGCCGCCAGTCTGCTGCATGTTTATCCCTACGGTGGCACGCGCCATATATCGTTCCTGATAATCCCCGGCGTGGCCGGCATAAGTGTCTCCGTCGTGCGACTCGCAAAGGGGCGCTGGGCGCTCTCGCTCGCAATCACGGTTGTAATCCTGTTGGCATGCATCGCTTTTGGCAGGCCCCGGCGTCCAACCATGGACCGCGCCGATCAAGCCAGCGCTCACATCGCAGCGGCAATCGGGTTTGTGAAAGCAAATGTGGATTCTTCCGATCTCATCTTCACCGACTATCAAACCGATCTTATTCTGGGCCACTATCTTTGCCGGCATCGTCCCATCGATCTCGACGCCGCTCCCGCTGGATTTGAGCAGTTCGCCTGTGGTGAACACCGGGTGGTTTCCACCGATTACAAGACCGAGCATATGCTGTGGACGGATTTCCCCCAACACTGGCAGGCTTTCATTGAAGCCTACAACCTCAAAGCCGGGGCCAGCGTCTGGGTTATTCAGACAGGATGGGAAGCGGACTTGCCAGAGCAGTTGCGGAATCATATTGCCGACTTCCACGATCTGCGTTTTGAATCTTTTGGCCGGAACATCAAGATCTTCAAGCTAAAAGTGCGCCCGCTGTCTCGTTCCGCATGCCTCTGTAAAGGCGAAGTCAGATTCAAGTCACTCGATGAACATGCAATCTCCATAGGAATAAAACCGGTAGCCCTCTCCGACCGCGTGTTCATAGGCGTTAAGAATCTTTTGCCTTCCCGCAAAGGCGCTTACCAGCATAAGCAAAGACGATTCCGGCAGGTGAAAGTTGGTGAGTATTGCGTCGACCAGCTGAAATGCAAAGCCTGGGTAGATAAAAATATCCGCAGCGGCGGCGCCTGCCACGACGCGGCCTGCACCAATTCGGATGGCGTGTTCGAGAGCGCGCACCGTGGTGGTGCCGACCGCAATCACCCGGCGGCGCTCCCGCAAGGCGAGATTGATGGCCGTCGCCGCAGCGGCAGAAATCAGATAGGGCTCGACGTGAATCTTGTGATCTTCGACGCGCTCCACCCTTATGGGCTGAAACGTTCCCAGGCCAACGTGGAGCGTGATGTCGACCGTCTCAACTCCTTGGCCTTTTATGCGGCGCAAGACCTCCGGAGTGAAGTGAAGCCCGGCGGTGGGAGCCGCAACCGAACCACGGTGCTCGGCATAGACCGTTTGATAGCGTTCGCGATCCCGGGCAGAGTCTGGCCGCGAGACGTAAGGCGGAAGCGGGACGTGGCCGATGCGATCAAGAACTGCGAAGAAATCCGGGACCGGGTCGAAGCGAATGCGGCGCTGGCCGAATTCCCCCCGGGCGACGATCTCAGCCTGTAATGCATGAACGGATTGCCGATCGCCGAAGAACAGGCGTTGGCCGACTCCGATCTTCCGTCCGGGACGAACCAGGCACTCCCACTCGTTGGGTTCGTTGGAGATCTGGCGGGTAAGAAGGATTTCGACTTCCCCCCTGCTCAAGTCCGGAAGCGGGGAATGGCCGGGAGTCATCGCTTGCGCGGGTTTGCTTTCGCGGCTGCCATGGAGGCGGGCGGGGAAAACCCGCGTATTGTTGAAGACCAGTACATCGCTGGACCGCAACAGGCCGGGGAATTCGCGGAACCTTCGATCTGTCGAAACGCCGCTCGCGCGGTCGAGATGCAACATGCGCGAGGCATCGCGCTCATCGACTGGTTCCTGCGCAATCAGCCGTTTCGGCAGATGAAAATGGAAGTCGGAGACCTTCACGGGTAAGATTATAGGGGCGGGCCGCATGGCCAGACCGAGAAGGCGAGCGCACTTACTTGTGTTATTTGTCGTAAATTCATTTGTCTGATCGGGTGCGGTGGGTTACTATTCGAGGGCCGAAGATTTCGCCGCTTTTCGTCACTCCCCGAAGAGAGCACTCCATGTCCGTAGAACGCAAACACAGGGAAGAGATTGTCCGCTACGGACGCATGCTGCATGAACGGGGATTCGTGGCCGCCATGGACGGAAATCTATCGGTGCGCCTGCAGGATGGCCGCATTCTCGTCACCCCCACCTGCTTGAGCAAGGGCGCGATGCACGCCCGAGACTTGGTCATTGTCGATCTGGAAGGCAGGCGACTGGCGGGAAAGCGAAACGTCACCAGCGAGATTGGAATGCACATTCTGATTTACCGCATGCGGTCGGACGTGCAATCGATCGTGCATGCCCATCCTCCCACCGCGACCGGCTTTGCTGCCGCGGGGATGGCGCTAACCGAGCCACTGGTCTGCGAAGTCGTCATGGGCCTGGGGTGCATTCCTCTGGCGCGCTACGGAACGCCGGGAACTTCCGAGTTGGCTAAAACTCTGGAGCCGTACGTGCCGCACTACGACGCCATTCTGATGTCGAATCACGGCGTTGTGGCTTACGGGGATACCATCGAGCACGCCTATATGAAAATGGAAACCGTCGAGCATTTTGCGCAGATCGCCCTGGTGACCCATTTGTTGGGAAAACAGCAACCCCTCACTGGCGTGGACGTCGAGAAATTGTTGCTGGCGCGAACGAAGTACTTCGGGGGAAAAATGAATGCCTCGATGCCAATGGCCCTGGCCCGGCCTCCCGAGAAAGCCAGTTAGGTCTGCCACCCCGTCCGTTGCATTCTTGTGAAACATCCGCGTGAGAACCGATCGACGCAGGTTTCTCTAGGGTTCCAGCCATTGCGCTCCGCAAACCATACTCCCGGACCTCATCGCGACGTAACCCATAAATTCACAAAGAGAAGCGAAAAGTCACTTCCTATATCCGCGGCGGCGAGCATCGTCCGATCTTCCTGGCGGCATGGGGCGGCCGTAGCGGCTTCCTTGCATCATTAAGCGATGTATGGGAATCCGTCGCTGCCGACCTCCTGAACGTGGGCCTCGGCGAATTCGCGCACCCGATCAAGCGCGTCTTGCAACTCCTGTTGATAGCGATCGAGATCGGCCGCGCTCGCGTCCGGCGGCACCGCGATGAGTTTGCCGAACCGCATCAGCACCCGGGAAAACGGCTTGGGGATGATCAGCCGATCCCAGGTATTCAAAACCCATGCGCGGTCGACGGCAATATGAAACATGGTCAAGGGAACGCCGGAGGATCGCGACAGCGCTACTGGACCGGGTTTTACCTGATAGCGCGGGCCGCGCGGGCCGTCAAGCGTGAACGCCACCGTCCAGCCCTCTTGCAGGGCGCGGCGCAGTCCGAGGAGTGCGCGCACCGCATTGCGGCTGCTTGAGCCTTTGACGGGAACGAAGCCGAACTTGCGAATAATGCGCCCCATATATTCACCGTCATAACTGTTGCTGCTCATCACGCGCACTCCAAAATCGCGACACAGGAAAGTCGCCGGAATGATGCAGGCGTGCCAGAAAGAGCCGATCAGCGGGCGCTGGGCCAGTGTCTGCTGCGCTCCCTCCTCGCGGGAGACACACACCCGCAGCGTAGGGCCGACGATGCGTATGAACCCGTACCCGGCAGCGATGATGATGCGGAGGATGACTTTTTGGCGCAGCGTAAAACGGGGCGCTTCGGCCGAAGATTGTTTGCCAGCTGGACGTTCGCTGGTGGTGGGGTCGGGCACCTCATTATTGTAAGGGAGGTACGGTTCGCCTGCTCCCCCCTGTTCCGGGCAATCATGCGAATGTCCGCATGGAAGCTGCGGAGCGTTTTCCGGTTTGAACTTTAGCTCTTGAGATACGAATCAATCCACATCTTCACCCTTTGCCGCCGATCGTCTGCGGAATCGAAGCGCAGGCCGAAGGACTTGTTCTTGCGCCAGCTCACGGTCGCCCGGATTTGGACCCGGGGCGACCCGGGCAGGGAAAGAGAAACTTCCACTTGTGCTCCCGTGGAAATGTCTTCCGAGCTGCTCAACGACAAGCCACCGGAGCTCACATCGATGCTGGCAGTGCTGAGCCGCTGGTCAGCGGCAAAGATCACAGTCACTTCTGTAATGATGGGGATGCGGGTGTAGCGGCGGAATTCGTGGAGCACGAGATTGTGCGTGGCACGAACCAGCTTGAGCGTCGCCGGCCGCTCCAGCGGCTCCTGAAACATGGCATTGATTCCATACTTCGAATAGCGCATGGCTTCTTGCGCGCTGCCCCCCAGTCCGTAAAATACGATCCGCCGGTTCGAGGGCGAGCTGCGAGCCGCCTCCATGATCGCCTCCGTGCCCGGAACGAGGTTGATCACGCAAGCTTCGAACTTTTCCTGTCGTAGACGTTCCTGCGCGCGCGATGCAACCACAACCGTCTCAATCCCGAACTGGCGAAAGCACTCTTGGAGCAGATGGCGGGAGGCCTCCTTCACGTCAACCAAAGCGGCTCGGGCCGCACTCCGACGGGAAGCGCGAGCCAGGGCAGTACCAATAGCATTTTCCATGGAGATAGTTGGGTGCGAGACTCGATTGTGTCTTGTCGTGTGGTGTTTGAAAAGACGCTAAGGGACGGGGGGTGGGGACACTAAAGTACGATTGCAGATGTTGAACTGTGGGTTAACCAGATCCCAGAAAGTCCCAACCAGCCCCGGCTCCATGGACTTATCGCATAAGCTCATGTCGGACGAACTGGCTACTCCGACCACGTCCGGAACAGCAGCGCCCCGTTGGTCCCTCCGAAGCCAAACGAATTCGACATCGCGTATTCCACTTTAGACTTACGCGCGTGATTGGCGACGAAATCCATGGCGTCAGTCTCGGGATCCTGATTGCACAGGTTGATCGTCGGGGGCAGAATCTGGTCGCGCAGGGCAAGCACCGTGATGCCCGCTTCGAGGCCTCCGGCGCCGCCCAGGAGATGGCCGGTCATGGACTTGGTCGAGCTGACCGGAATCTTGCGTTCGCCGAAAAAATTGCGGATGGCGTGAGCCTCCAGAGTGTCGCCGATAGGGGTCGAGGTTCCGTGGGCGTTGACGTAGTCGACTTTGTCCGGGCTGATCCCCGCATCTCGAGCCGCGTTTCGCATCACCCGGAAGCCGCCCTCGTGTTCCGGAGCGGGCTGAGTCATGTGATACGCGTCGCCCGACATACCATAACCCGCCACTTCGGCAAGAATTGTGGCGCCACGCCGCTTCGCGTGTTCCAACTCCTCCAGCACCAGAATCCCCGCGCCCTCGCCCATCACGAAGCCATCGCGGTCCCGGTCCCACGGGCGGCTGGCTTTTTCGGGGTCGTCATTGCGCGTGGAAAGCGCTCGCATGGCGGCGAATCCCCCTACCCCCATGGCCGTAATCGCGGCTTCCGAACCTCCAGCGATCATCACATCCGCGTCATTGTGTTGAATGATGCGAAACGAATCGCCGATGGAATGCGCGCTGGTGGTGCACGCCGTAGCCGTGGCTTCGTTCGGTCCTTTCGCTCCGAAGCGCATGGATACGTGGCCGGCGGCCAGATTCACGATCGCCGCGGGAATAAAAAAAGGCGAGATTTTTCGCGGACCGCCCTCCATCAGCGCCGTATGTTCGCGCTCGATGATGTCGAATCCTCCAATTCCCGAGCCGATGTGCACCCCCACCCGCTCTTCGTCTTCCGGAGTAATCTTCAGTCCCGACATTTTGAAGGCTTCCTCCGCGGCCGCAATTGCCAGGTGAATGAAGCGCCCCATCTTTTTCACTTCTTTTTTTTCGATGAAATTCAGCGGATCGAAATTCTTGACCTCAGCGGCGATCTGGCAGGCGAAGTTACTGCAGTCGAACTGCGTGATGCGGGCCACGCCGCTCTTTCCGGCGAGCAGCGCCTGCCATACCTCTGCGGTGGTGTTACCCAAGCCACAGATCAAGCCGATGCCGGTCACCACTACCCTGCGTCCCAAATTACTTGCCGCCTTTCGAATGCTTGGAGATGTAATCAATGGCGTCCTGCACCGTGCGAATCTTCTCCGCATCCTCATCGGGAATTTCGATGTCGAAGCCTTCTTCGAACGCCATCACCAACTCCACGGTGTCCAAGGAATCCGCTCCCAGGTCGTCCACAAACGAAGCACTGGAAGTCACTTCGCCCTCATCCACGCCCAACTGCTCCACGATAATCTGCTTAACTTTCTCGTCAACGGCTGCCATGTTTTGTCCTCGCTTATCTAGATCAGATTTGAAATTCGATGTCTTGGACGCAAGTCTCTTCCGCCGCGCGGCGCACATGCAGGCTGGCGGTACTTTACTCCGGTGCCGCGCAACAGAAAAAGCGACCTGTAGTGTATCGGTCCCAATAAATGGATGTAAAGGACGCGTGGTCGCTGGTTGACTCCGCCTGTGGTATACCTTCAGCATCCTAAACGGCGCACTCGTGGCTGGTCAAACCAGCCCTCGCCCGTCGGACCATATGCGTGCCGTTGTGCAGCGGGTGAGCCGCGCCCAAGTCAGGGTGGATCAGCAGACCATCGCCGAGATCGGCGTGGGATTGCTGGTCTTGCTGGGCGTAGGCGCCGAGGATTCTGAGGCGGACGCCACCTACCTCGCCGGCAAGATCGTGGGCCTGCGAGTGTTTGAGGACGAACAGGAAAAAATGAATCACGATGTCACCGAGGCAGATGGAAGCATCCTTGCGGTTTCGCAGTTCACCCTTTACGGCGACGTGAGGCGCGGCAGAAGGCCATCTTTTGACGCCGCGGCGATGGCGGAAAAGGCGCGCCAGCTTTACGAAGTTTTTGTTGATCAAGTCCGCGCCGCAGGGGTCCGCTGCGAAACCGGGCGCTTTCAGGCAATGATGGAAGTTGAGTTAGTGAACCACGGGCCGGTGACGATTCTGCTGGATTCTGGAAAACACTCCTGAGTTCGCCGCACGCCAATCGGCTCGCCCGTTACTGGATTCTCGGGACCGGAAGCGTGGGAGGATCGATGTTTCGGCAAAGACCGTTCTGGCTGCCCCATCCATTCCCCAAAATCTTGTTGGGTGTAATTCTCTCGGTCCACTTTCCGGCGTTCGCGCAGGCAAACCCCAGCGTGGACCAAGTGCTCGCGAACTACCTGCTCGCAGTCGGTGGTCGGGAAAAGATCGCATCCATCTTAGCCTTTGCGGAAAAGGGGGAGCTCTATGGAAACCTCGGCGGGTTTGGCCACCCCTACGCTCGCCCCGCCCAAGCAAAGCAGCGGCAAACTTTCGAAACCTACTTCAAGGCTCCGAATCTCCACTTCAGCGTGTGGCTGGGGGAGGATCGCGATGTAGTCAGGATGACGGGTTGCGACGGCTCGATCTCCTGGTATGTTGGCCGGGACGGCATCAGGCGCGACGCCGAACCAAAACCCGGAGCGGAGTACGAATGCAAAACGGGCTACGAACCGCTGCCGCTGCTGAGCTTGGCGCCCGACCTCAAACTTCAGTTAAAGGGCAGGAAGAATTTTGGCGGCCGAGCCGCATGGGCGGTGCGAGTACGGGATCCCAAATCACCTTTCACCGACACCTACTACTTTGATGCCCAAACTTACCTGCTGCTGCGCTGGGAAAATATTGAAAGCGGAAACGGTTTAGCCGTGACCTCCCGCTTCAGGTCGATCGCTCCTACTCCGATTACCGCGAAGTCGGCGGAATTAAGCTGCCATTCATGATCGTTCAAGAGTCCGAGGGCTCCTCGATCACTACCACTCTGCGCGAGGTCGAAGTAAACACTCCCGTCGATGACGCCCGCTTTCAGAAACCGAAGATTGAAGGTGGGCCGAGAAACCGGCATTTCCAACTCGACATGCCGCCGAAGGATTCCGCAATAGCATCGGGCAGCCAGCCCACATCCCAGCCCGCGAAGATTGAGTCCCCGGCCGGCGTGCCCACCCCTCAGCCCCCTCCGCCACTAGAACCGGCGTACGTGGTCACCACCGATTTTGTTACTTGCTCCATCTCTGAGTTGCAGCAGTTTGTTCCCGAATTGCGGAAGCTCAAACCCTCTGAATATCAGGCGAATCTCCCCAGCCTGCTCGACAAGATCGGCCAACGGACTCTGGATATCTCCCGCAGAGTTCCGAACCTGATTTCTAATGAAGAGGTTGTCTACTCCGAGTTCGGGGCTAAATCAACGCGCCAGAAATTTTCCTACCTCATTCTGGCTCGCCGCGACCAGGACTGGGTAACCCTACAAGGAATATCGAGTCGATCTGAAGACCGGCGGACTCTGGAAACCGAGGATGCGTTGAAATCCGGAAACCCGTCACCTTCCCCCGGGCCCGTGGGATGAACTGGCGCGCGCCAGCCAGCAACTTAACATCCGAGGCGGCGGAGGACATCCCCTTAGCCAGGGGTTCGCTTCGATGTGGGTGCGCTTTTATCCCACCAACCGCCGGGAAGCGACTTTTCCCTACTTGGGTGAACAGAAAATCGATGGGCGCCCAACCTTGGTGGTGGCCTACGCCGAAAAACCGGGGTCGGTTCGATTGCCGGGGCAGGTTCGATTTCAAGACAGGAACGTACCCGTCTATTACCAGGGCATCGCATGGGTCAACCCGTC
>Ga0181534_10000928_pt1 | contig 20017 bp, 18 predicted proteins | sample PEATcosm2014_Bin_37_FD_119758 | JGI IMG/M metagenome (GOLD analysis project Ga0181534, IMG submission 119758) | Peatland microbial communities from MTU Mesocosm Facility, Houghton, MI, USA - PEATcosm2014_Bin17_10_metaG | ecosystem: Environmental > Terrestrial > Soil > Wetlands > Peat | place... | reverse complement strand
GAAATCCCGCCAAGTGCGCGGGATTTCCACTTTCCCACCGCCACGACGGCGGCTGGATGATCTATCAAACCGGACATTTCACTCGCTCAGAAAACCGGACATCTGCACTTGCTAAGAACAGCGAAAGGACCGATAAGAGTTTGATGATTTCTCAATAGCAGTGACGCTACAGCGGTCACTACACAGGCGCTCAACCAATATCCAATCACCAATAACCGCCGGTTGCGTTTGCGTATCAGCGAAATCCCAAGAAAGCTCTTCTTGTTGATCATGCTTGCGCCTCCCCAGAGCCTTCGTCCGCAGGCTCCATATCCGGCTCGGTCCAGAGCAGGACGGCTTGTGGCATCGTCATCGAGAAAACCCATCCGATTTGCAAAAGGCAAAAGACGATATGGTGCAGGTCACTACTAGACCAGCCCCAGCGTTCAATACCACCAAGCAGACCGTAATAGTTGAGGTATTCGATGCCGAACCCAATGAAGATCACGTTGCTGAGATAACCATGAGAAACGCGATGAGCGTAGTTGCTGCGGCCCAATGCGCGTTCATCGGTACGCAACTCTGGATCGTTGTCTTCAACCGGTTTTAGCAGGCTGGAAGGACGCAAGACGCTCGCAGAGGCAGGATATTTCAGTTGCCGACGGCCATCGAACGGCTCTACTATCCCGCGCACTCCAAACAGGGCACTTCGCCCAAAGTACCCGCCCAGGATCGGCCCGAACAGAAGTGTGAACTCGAGGGCGATCCATCCTCCGCCTGAATGCGGCACTTTCAGCCAACTAACAATCAGGAGCGCAGCGAGCACGACGTAGAAAAGCACCACCAGTCTGCGGCGATTTCGGCGCGGAGCTACATTAAGGCGCAATCCAAACAACTTAAGCTCAGTTTTCACTCGGAAACCTCCGCGTCAGGTCTTGGCATTGACTTCTGTTTTCCTGTTCCGTAAACCTGCTCACTCAGCGGCGGCAACGGCTTGCGCGAGAAAATCGCCTCCACCGGCAGGCCGAAATACTCGGCCAGCGCCAGCGCCAGCTTGAGGCTGGGGGAGTAGTCGCCGCGCTCCAGAAAGCCGATCGTCTGGTAGTTCACGTCCATTGCCTCGGCCAGTTGCTGGCGGCTGATGCCCCGCTCGGCGCGCAGAACCGCGATGCGGTTATACAAGCCGCTCTCGCCCGGTTGCCTCTGGCCTGCCTCGTTCTGGTCTGGGTTATTCATTCAATGCAATTTATTGTTATGTAATTCAAACAAATTTGTCAATCTATAAAAGATCATCTATGGTGTCCGGCGGAATCGCCGCCAATCAAACCAGCGCATGAAAATATTTCGAAATATGAGCACGAATGGCGCAGATTTTCTGAATCTACTGCGCTATACTGTCATCACATTGTTTGAGTGGCTTGGACTCAGGTCCGGCCCGCAGATTTCTGAATATCAGGAGGAGACTCTCATGGCAATCACTCGTTGGGACCCGTTCCGGGAAGTCGTAGCATTGCAGAACCGCGTCAACTCGCTCTTTCGCGAAATCAATGACGGAGAAGATCCGGTAGCCGCCGCCAGCTTTGTGCCGGCAGTCGATATCTATGAGGACACGCAAAAAGTCGTACTCAAGCTCGAAGTCCCCGGCATCGACCAAAAGGACCTCGACGTTCGCGTAGAGAACCACACTTTGACCGTCAAAGGCGAGCGCAAATTCGAGGCCGAAGAGAAGGAGCAGAACTTCCACCGCATCGAGCGGCGCTACGGCAGCTTCTTCCGCGCGTTTACGCTGCCCTCGACGGTAGATACGGAGAACGTGGCGGCAAGCTACAATGCAGGCGTACTCAAACTGGAGCTGGCGAAGAAGCCCGAAGCCCAGCCCAAGCAGATCAAGATCAATGTGCAGCAAGCGGCGTAAAAGGCAGGGACTAGGGAATAGGGACTAGTTTGGCCGTTGGCGCCAGAGGCTTTGCGGCATTGAGCACAAGGTGCTGCCGGCATAGGTTATGGACGGTCTCGACGGCACGCATTTTCCTAGTCCCAAGTCCCTCAGTCCCTAAGGAGAACAATGGCTATTCGCTGGGAAAAATTCACTGTCAAGTCGCAGGAAGCGATGCAGCAGGCGCAGGCGCGGGCCGCGGAGCTGGGCAACCCTGAGATTCAGCCCGTGCACCTGCTGCTCTCGCTCATTGAAGATCGCGAGGGCGTGATTCCTGCTGTGCTGGAGAAGATCGGCGTCCCAACCGAGCGGCTGGAGCACGAGCTGCACCAGATTGAAGAGAAGCTGCCGCGCGTCTCCGGCTCGGCAAACCAGCCGTCGGCCAGCCAGGCGCTGACCAAGGTGCTGGAGCAGGCCCAGCGCGAGGCGACCAACTTCAAAGATGAGTACGTTTCTACCGAGCATTTATTGCTGGGCACGGCACATGGCAAGAATGACCCGGCCGGCGAGGCGCTGGTAACGCTGGGCGCAAACCATGCGGCAATTCTGAAGGCGCTGACCGCGGTGCGCGGGTCGCAGCGCGTGACCGATCAAAACCCCGAGGGTAAATTCCAGGCTCTGGAGAAATACGCCAAGGATCTGACGGAGCTGGCGCGGCGCGGCAAGCTGGACCCGGTGATTGGCCGCGACGAGGAGATTCGCCGCGTGATTCAGGTGCTGAGCCGGCGCACCAAAAACAATCCCGTACTGATTGGCGAACCCGGCGTAGGCAAAACCGCTATCGTCGAAGGTCTTGCCCGGCGCATTATCTCGGGCGATGTGCCGGAGAGCCTGCGCGACAAGCGGGTGATCTCGCTTGACCTGGGATCGATGCTGGCCGGCGCCAAGTATCGCGGCGAGTTCGAGGATCGGCTCAAGGCCGTGCTGAAGGAGATCGAAGAGTCAAACGGCGAGATTGTGCTGTTCATCGACGAGCTGCACACGCTGGTGGGCGCGGGTGCGGCCGAGGGAGCCATTGACGCAAGCAATATGCTCAAGCCGGCCTTGGCGCGCGGCGAACTGCGGGCCATCGGCGCAACCACGCTGAACGAGTACCGCAAATACATCGAAAAAGACGCGGCGCTGGAGCGGCGCTTTCAGATTGTCTACGTCGGTGAGCCGAATGTCGAGGACACGATTGCGATTTTGCGCGGATTGAAAGACCGCTACGAGGCGCATCATAATGTGCGCATCAAGGATGCGGCGATTGTTGCCGCGGCAACCTTGTCGCATCGCTATATCAGCGACCGCTTTCTGCCGGACAAAGCCATCGATTTGGTCGACGAGGCCGCCGCGTCATTGGCGATTCAGATCGGCTCGGTCCCCACAGAGATCGATCAATTGGAGCGCGCGGCGACTTCGATGGAGATCGAGCTGGCTGCGTTGAAGCGCGAGACGGACTCAAACAGCATTGCCCGCCGCGATGAAGTCCAGCGCGAGGTAGCGCAGTTGCGCGAGCAGATTACCGCGCTGCGCGCCCGCTGGACCAAGGAACGGGACGCGATCAGCCACGTCAGCGAGATCAAAAAGCGGATTGAAGCCTTGCGCTTCGAGGCCGAGGAGCAGACCCGCAAAGGTATGTTGGACCGGGCTGCACAGATTCAGTATGGTGAGCTGCCCAAGCTGGAAGCCGAGCTGAAAACCCTGAACGCACAGCAGGACGGGGCCGGAAAGGAGGGCGGCGGCGTTGCGCGCATGTTGAAAGAAGAAGTCGATGAAGAAGACATTGCGCAGATTGTCAGCAAGTGGACCGGCATCCCCGTCTCGCGCATGTTGGAAGGCGAGGTAAAGAAGCTGGTTCAGATGGAGGAGCGGCTGCGCGAGCGGGTCATCGGCCAGGATGCGGCGCTGACGGTTGTCGCCAATGCGATTCGCCGCAGCCGCGCGGGCTTGAGTGACCCGCGCCGGCCAATTGGCTCGTTTATTTTTCTCGGACCGACAGGCGTGGGCAAGACAGAAACCGCGCGCGCGCTGGCCGAGTTCTTGTTCGACGACGAGCAGGCGATGGTGCGCATCGACATGAGCGAGTACATGGAGAAGCACGCCGTGGCGCGGTTGATTGGCGCGCCGCCGGGATATGTGGGCTACGACGAGGGCGGGCAGTTAACCGAAGCAATTCGACGAAGGCCCTACGCGGTGATTCTGTTCGACGAGATCGAAAAGGCGCACCCCGATGTCTTCAATATTCTCTTGCAGGTGATGGACGACGGACGGTTGACAGACGCCAAAGGGCGCACCGTGGACTTCAAGAACACCGTGCTAATCATGACTTCAAACCTGGGCGCAGCGCTGTTGACTGGCGATGTGGTCAAGAGCGACGGAGATTTCGACAACGTGCAGGAGTCGGTAATGCGTGTACTGCGCGAGCACTTTCGTCCGGAGTTTCTCAACCGCGTGGATGACACGGTGATCTTCCGGCCGCTAGGCACGGCGCAGATGAGCCAGATTCTTGAACTCAGGCTGGACGAGTTGCGCAAGCTGCTCGATGACCGGCAGATTTCGCTCGAACTGACCGAGCCGGCGCGGCAACTGATCCTGGTGACAGGGTCGGATGCGGCCTATGGAGCACGCCCGCTCAAGCGCGCCCTGCAGCGCATGGTGCAGGACCCGCTGGCGATCAAGATACTCAATGGCGAGGTGTTGCATGGCGCGCATGTGCGCATTGATGTAGATCGCAACTCGAACCAGTTGCGTTTTGAGCCGATGACCAAGGAGGCGATGGCCTGAGTTTGCCGCCGGAAGAACGGCGGCGATCCTGGCAGAGTTGAGACTGGAGCTGGATGCAGTTATGCCCGTGAACGGAACTCGGACTAGCCTGCCGCAGCTTTGGAACCATTCCGCCCGGAAGCACGCTCTTCTGCATGGCGCGCCTTCTCCGCCTGACGCAAGCCGAGGGCCAGCATCAAGCCTGCGTAATCTCTTTCGCGACACGCCCGGCAGCGGATGGGGTACTGGAAGAGAAGAAGACGTACTACATCCCCCACGCGCAATCGCGAGACTCGTAGCTTCGTCGATCCGCAATACTGACACTTCATGGCAATTCCAATCTCTTGGGAACAGATACGGAACCTGTCACAGTTTTTGGGAAAAATATGGGCAACGCTCCTCGGGGGTGGGAGCCTCTTGAGGAAAGCGTAGCACGAATCAGGGCATACTGTTCAACAATCAAATAGGCGCCCGGGGAAGCCGGGCGTTTCATGAGGCATCAGCGAATTCTGTGGAAATCTTGAAAATTACAAGCGGGCTGCGCGCTGCTTCTCTTCGGCGGGCCGCCGGCAAATCAAGTGAAAGCTGGAAAGAAAATCAATCAGGAAGGGAAGAGCGTACCGGTCGTGGAGCGCAGGGTGGTTACCTTGCCGAGCTTGTCGCGGCGGCGCACCGGGTTTGGATGCGGCACAGCGAGCAGGCCTGCAATCTCGCGCAACTCTGCGCGCGCGTGGCCGATAACCGCCGCAACCTGATCCTGCTTCCGTGCGGTGCTTCCGCTCTCAGCCAGCGGCGCAGCCGGTTGCGGGTTGCCGCGCCTGTGGCCCTGCTCCAGCGCCTGCCGCGCGCCTGAAAGCGTGTAGCCCTCGGTGTGAACCAGGCGCTTGATTTCAAGAGCCAGCTCCACGTCGCGGCGGCGATAGAGCCTGTGGCCGGCTCCGCTCTTGTTGGGCTTGAGCTGCGGAAACTGCGATTCCCAGAAACGCAGCACATACGGCTCAACCTCGCAGATCCGCGCCACATCCCCAATCTTGAAGTACAGACGGTCGGGAATGGCCGGTGAGGGCGCTCCGCGCTTTTGAGAAAGGTTCGTTGCCATATCGCTTTGACGAGCAGACCGCAGATTTCTCCGCAAAATTAGCACACAAAGAAGTATAGGCCAGCTTTTGCCCTATTTGTGAAGCATTTTTGAATTAAGAGATCCAAAGATCCTGGCCGTTCAAGCCTTATCGCGCTTTTGGTAACGGAGCAACTCGGAAGCATCTCGCTTTCTCGTCCCAATAGATGCGATCTTTATTCGCGTTCCAGGCCGCGAGCCACTGGTTTTGGACATACTTCCTTCCGTGTTTCTTGATGAATTCGCGCCAGCAGCTTTCAGCGTCTATACCATCGCTGCAGCCATCTGTGGATGACCACAATCCTGGCATTGTGAAGGTCTCCCAATCGGAATCCGTAAAGAGATCATCCAATATAGAGTGAGCGATGTCACCGACGGTCGTGCGATACCAGAAATCGAATATTGGTTCCTTGGTTGCCCTGTTGTCGTTGAGCTGGGAGATAAGAATAGGGATTGCGCTCTTTCCTTTGGCGACAATCTGATCCATCATTTGCGATTGGCAGTATTCCTTGTCTTGCAAACGCCCCTTAGCGCGGCATGTGTCCCTAGCCTCATCGAAGTTCTGGAGATTGAAGCTCAGCGGCTTCTGCGTCGCGCTCTGGCTGTAAACAGGCACGGGTAAGAGCATCGCGATCAAAAAGCTAATAAATGAAAACGCCAACCTGAGTTTGCTCATACCGAGACTCCACCTTCTGGACAAGGCGAGTGTATATTACACCCCGTCAGGCACGCTGACTGACGAGCGCTTAGGCGATTGGTGCGGCGCGGCGCGCAGATACTGAACCGGCCAACTCGCGGGCTCTCCCAGTGCGGCGGCGGCATGGACTGGCCAGTACGGATCGCGAAGCATCTCTCGCGCCAGCAGGACAAGATCTGCCTCTCCCTTGGCGACAATCTCATTTGCCTGATGGGGATCGGTGATCAGTCCGACAGCTGCAGTGGGAATATGCGCCTCGCGGCGGATGCGAGCAGCGAATTCGACCTGAAAACCGGGGCCGATGGGAATCTGTGCATTTGGAATCAGCCCGCCCGTCGAGACATCGACCAGATCAACCCCACGCTCCCGGAAGAGGCGGGCCAGTTGCACCGATTCCTCAATATTCCAGCCGCCCTCAGCCCAGTCGGTAGCGGAGATGCGGATAAAAAGCGGCAGATGTACCGGCCAAATAACACGGACGGCGTCTACCACCTCAAGCGCCAGGCGGGCGCGATTCTCGAAGCTGCCGCCGTAAGCGTCCGTGCGCTGATTGGTGAGCGGAGAGAGGAACTCATGCAGCAGATAGCCGTGCGCCGCGTGAATCTCAACAAAATCAAAGCCTGCTGCCAAGGCGCGACGCGCAGCTTGTGCAAAGGCTTCCACAATCGCAGCGATCTCTGACAGCTCAAGGGCGTGAGGCACGGCGTAGGCAGGAGAGAAAGCCAGCGCGCTGGGCGCCACAGGCTGCCATCCACCCTCGCCGGGCAGCAGCAGCCGTTCACCGGCAAAGGGAACCGACATACTGCCTTTGCGGCCTGCGTGGGCCAACTGGATGCCAGCCCGCGCACCCTGCGAATGGATAAACTTTACGATCCGCTCCAGTGCTGGAATATGCGCGTCCTTCCAGATGCCCAGATCGCCCGAAGAGATGCGTCCCTCGGGGGTGACAGCGGATGCTTCAAGAATCACCAGGCCCGCGCCGCCTTGCGCGCGGCTGCCCAGGTGGACGAGATGCCAATCAGTGGCAAAGCCGTCCTCTGAGGAGTACTGGCACATGGGCGAGACGCCAATGCGGTTGGAGAAATTCACAGAACGAAGTTGAAAGGTAGAAAAAAGCGGATGACTCATCAGGATGCACTCGATTCTGCCTGAAATATGAAAAGGACTTATAGCAAATAGATGCTGCCGGGTGGAAAGGGATGCAGGACCAAGGGCCTGTGTGGTCGCTTATATCCCCCCGCAATCATCCGAAATTTTGGCCTCGCTTATCCTCGCCCAGCCAGGCGATGCACGGATCAGGCTGGATCAGCATTGATGGCTCCCTGACTCCACCGCGATGTAGCGGAGATTTTGGGCGACGTCGGCGAGCTTCGAGCCTTCGCCCTTGGCTGAAGCATAAATGATTGACAGGATTGTCCACGGGCTGAAAAAGTGAGCGGATGGTTCATAAAAACGTCGCTCTAGTTCTCGGTGGTGGTGGGGCTGCCGGAAATGCATGGCTGATCGGTATCATCGCAGGCCTGGCCGAAGCTGACATCGATATGACAGAGGCGGCTGATTTGGTGATCGGCACCTCCTCCGGCGCAACCGCGGCGGCGCAGGTCCGCAGCGGCATACCACCAGCCGAATTGCTGGCTTCGATTCTGTCTGGGCCGGTTCCACCGGTCGGACAGAACCGGCAGGGGCCGCCGTCCCCGCCGATGACCGCAGTCTTCGAGCGGATGCGGGCCATCGGCGACGCAGCCACCTCGGCTGTCGATCTTTGCCGTGCGATGGGCGCATTCGGGTTAGAGTGCGACGCTACACTCGGACCCGCAGAGGCGGAACAGCGGCGCGCAATGGTCGCCGCCAGATTGCCGCGCCCGGAATGGCCGGACAGGCCGATGATCGTGGTGGCCATCGATGCGCATACCGGCGAGTTGGCTGCATTCGACCGCGATTCCGGCGTTGACCTTGTGGACGCGGTCACCGCAGGCACCGCGTTGCCCGGTATGGTCCCCACGCACAGCATCAACGGCATCCGCTACATCAACGGTGGCGTGCGTTCCACCGAAAACGCCGACCTTGCCTCGGGCTATGCGAATGTCGTGGTGCTTTCGCCGTTTGGCGGGCAGAGCGGGACGCTACCGGCAGGTCAGTTCGAAGGTATACGCAGATCACCGGAATGGGGCACGGACCTGGCGAGTCAGGTCGAGACCCTGCGCAAGCAGGGTAGCCGCGTCGAGGTGATCACACCGGATGCCGATTCCCGAGCCGCAATGGGCACGAACCAAATGGATCTGGCGACCCGCATCCCTGCTGCCCGTGCCGGTTTTGCTCAAGGCAAGCAGGAAGCGCCCCGCCTCACGTTCCTCTGACGATTGCATGCCTGCAATTTGAATTTATCTAAGTGGTACAGGTCTTTTGCATCAGCTCTCAATCCCCGTTATGTACAAAGCACTCGTGAATCGCATCCAGCGGCGCATTCGGCCACTTAGACTGGACCAGGTCGTTCTCGCTCAGCTCATGCAGCACAAAGTCGATGGAGCCATCGGCATGAACGATGCCCTGCATGAATCCATAAACGTGCGTCCTTGAACTCTTGTCGACGCCGTTAGGCAGCGCATAGCGGTGAGCGCCCGCAGTGCCGATGATCCATCCGGGAACCACAGAGCCGCCGTGCTGCTGCCAGTACGTTGTATTGAAGATATTCGGCGAGTAAAAATGCGAGTGGCTGGCGATCAGATAAACATGCTTGCCGGCGACCTGGGCATCGTGGAACCAAGTGTATGCCTGCTCACCGCTACGGATTCCCTGATCCCAATCGTCCATCGCGTGGTTCGAGGTGGTGGAGTGGGGCAGCGCCTCGTGCATTCCAGCAACAATCGTATGGACGCCGGAGTTGGGCGCAAGATCGCGGTCCAGCACTGAACGCAGCCAGTGCATCTGCGCGTCGCTGAACTCATCCTTGCTGGCATTATCCAGCGTGATAAAGTCTACACCGTTTTCGATCCAGTGATAATACGGCTGCGGTCCGTCCCCGGCCTTGCGCTGCGCCACAATCTCCGGCCGGTTCAGGAAGCTCGCAAATTTGGAAATGTAACCATCGCGGGTCATCGGCTTGACGTTCTCGTGGTTTCCGCGGCCCAGAAAGACCGGGAACGAACCGAAGGCGGTCATCTGATGCTCCAGGAAATCATCCCAGGCGCGCTGTTGATATTCCTCGTGCGAGAAAGATTTGCCCGCCGGCTGGAGGGCTTCCATATCCTGATCGGCCAGGGAGATCCAGCGGAAATCCCCGAGATGCCAGTAGAAGGCGTCTTTTTCGGCTTTTACATGGGAGGCGATGGCGGGCATGACGAAATCGCCGCAGTTGCGGCTATCACCGGAGACAGCAAAGGTCCAGGTAGTAGCGGGAGCTTGCGCCGATCCGGCAACGGCGGCGATCAGAAAAACCAGAGAGAGGGAAGCGCGCAATCTATACATGCAATCAGAATAACGCGCTCCCAGAGGGAGAAATGTAAATGAGCGGTTGCAGGGCGGCTTGGCTGCCTCTTAACCCAATTTATTGTTCACGAGGTAGGAGTGAAACGCATCATGCGAAGCATAGCGCAGTTCAAGACGCGCTCGGGGTCTGGCTTAGCAACGATGGTAGATCGGCCAGCAACAGAAATGGCCGCGTGGCAAAGCCCGCAACCAGTCCCGGCATGCGCCGGAAATCATCTGTCAGTGTCCGGCCACAGTGGCCGGTAAGGAAGGCGCCGCGGCGCATCACATAGAGGTGGAAAAGCGCCGAGAGCGCCGTAAAGACGCAGACCGCTACTGTGGCCTTGGCCGGGGCCGCAGCGCCCACGGCAAAGTGCGTAAGCCAGTCCAACGCCTGCGCCAACCCCGGCACGCCGATCGCGATGGCCATACTACCCAGCAGGCGCGGGCGAACGGTCAGGGCCTGTTGCTGCAGGCCGGCATAGATCCCGGCGGTAAGCGTAACGTAAGCAACTTCAACCAGAACAATTGAGAGCTGGCGCCGCGGGCCGCTGTGCGCCATAGCGAGCAGGTACACCACCGAGCGGGCGGTTGCGCTGAGCAGCGCACACTTCCAGTTCCAACAGGAGCAGGCCCGCGCAGTAAAAGATATACGAACAGATGAAGACATGCCCCTATCGTCCGGAAATGGCTGTAAATACATCGTCAAAGCCCGGTTACGTCTTGATTGAGATTGCTAAAGTACCGTAATCAGTTAGATTCCTGCTCACCCTGTGATTCGAGTCACTGTTGCGGCCCAGCCTTGCTGGCTAGCCTTGAAGAGATTGGCGCGCGAACCAAGAGCGCCAAAGAGCATGTAAGGAGATTCATCATGGCTTACGTCATAACCGATGCCTGCACCAAGGATTTTGTCTGCGTCGCGGAGTGCGCCACTTCCGCCATTGCCCCTGCCGAGGGCGATCCGGCTGCCGGAACAGTAGCTCATCTGTGCATCAATCCAGACGAGTGCATCGATTGCGGCAACTGCGCCAGCATCTGTCCACAGGGCGCTATCTTTGCGCTGGACGAACTGCCGGAAGACAAGGCGCACTTCGCCGAAGCCAATCGGGCGTACTTCAACTAGAACTGGCCGGGACTGGCCCAATTCCCGATTTCCTGATCGTCCTGAAAACACCAGGGCCGCTGTATGTGTGTCTACGCGGCGGCCCTGGTTCTGTTGCTTGAGTTCTCCGCCAGCTATTCAGGCTTCTTCTCGTCTTTTTTGTCTTTTTCCACAGGTTTCCCATTGGCCTTGGGAGCAGCTTTGACCTCCGGCCTCGTTTCCGGCTTTGCTGGCGGCTGGGGCGCTGGCTTAGCCGGCGCCTCTGGCGCAAGCCTCGTCTCCGGCCTTGTTGCTGGCGGCGGCGTTGGCTTCACAGGCTGTTCTGGCGCGGGCCGTGCTGCGGGCCTTTCTTCTGGCATTGCAACGGGCCTTGCAGGAACTGGCGTTGGAGTAGGTGGTGTGGGTTTTGCCGATGGCTCAGAAGCGGGTCTTGCAGGTACCGGAGGAGATACCTGCTTCGAGGCTGGAGTCCCAGGAGCGATGTTGGGCTGCGGCTTGGTAGCAGTCGGTGGCGGGGCAATCACCTTGCGTCCCGCAACAGGCCTGGGAACTGGCGTTGGCCGCACCGGAGGCTCCATCGGCTGCGCGCCGGGCTTGGTTGAGACCAACTTGCCCTGCTCGTTGATCAGCGTTGGCCGCGCTGCTGTCGCCGGCACTGGCCGCGCTGGCGGACGGCCGCCTGTAAACGACGCGGCCGTCGGCCTGGCTTCCGGCCGCTCCTGCACTGTCACATGGTCCATCAGATGCACGTCAATGTTAACGCTAACCTTGGCTGCTGAATGTCCAGCGGCAAAGTCGTCGTGGCTCATCGCGCTGACGCCGATAGTACGGTTCACATAAGTCACATTGGTTACGTTGACAATGTTCACGTACGTCGTCTGCACATGCACCACGCGGCTTTCGGTGATGTTCGAGATGTTCACTTGGTCGATGTAGCGCGGGCTGCACGGATACCAGGGCCGATACGGCTCGCCGGGACCCAGCGGAAACCACACCGAAACTCCGCCGCCACCGACATGGATTCCACCTGCAAAAACCACCAGTGCTGGGGACCACACCGGGCGCGCGGCCGGAGGTCCGGGAACCCAGCCCCAGCGCCCGGCAAAGCTCACCCAGCGGCCATAATGGAAGGGCGCGTAGCCCCACGGCTCGTCTTCAACCCACACCCAGCCCCACGGAGCGTGATTGACCCAGTGGCCATAGTGGTAAGGCGCCCAGCCGGCGGGCACGTTGTTCGGAAACCAGATAGCACCATAGTCGGTGCCCGGCAGCCACTCGCCGTTGGCGTCCAGTTCCGCCGCTCCGGGAATCTCCGGGCTGACGTAGCGATACGAGACGGCATTCAGCACCAGATGATCGCGCTGCTGGCTCCAGCCATCCAGCGGATCGGCATCCGCCGGATCAAGCCACTGCGGAAAGACGGGGTCGGTGCCGATCAGTTCGATCGCCTGGCCATTGCCGATGTGCTGACCAAAGCCGCCTGCGCCGGAGATGAAAACATCGCGGAAGTAGTCGGTGAAGATCGTCGCGTTGTCGTCGGTCAGCACGTCCACGCGCAGCTCGCCGGACTGGACAATTGTGGCGCTGCCATTGGGCGTATGTACATGCACCGCCTGTCCAGGCCACAAACCCAGCGTATGGATCCGCGCCGAACCTTGTGCAACGCCAAAGTTCACACCGTACGGAGTGGCATCTTCAAAGCTCACATCGGAGTTGGGTCCGACGCGCACAAAACTCTGGCCTACCTGAATCTCGGCGCGGCCATCGGAGTCGGTGAAAATGCGGTCGCCGGGGCCGAGCGGCAAATTGGGATAGGCCTGGCCCCAGTCATCGGTGCCCGCCGGTTGAACAGAGACCGCGCCGGAGACAAATGAAACCCGGCCCGCCTGAAAGGTGGGGTCGTCCTGCGCGTAAGAGAGTGTGGGAGCGAGCGCCAGCACAGCCGTAGCAGCGGCGGCCAACATCAGTTTTTGGAGAGCAGAGAGCGTCATGAAACGCATTTATTGGATCCCTTTCTTGCGGCGCGAAATTTAACCCTCAGGCCAGCCGCCGGCCCAGGGAAATCGATATATCAGCTGCCCAGTGTGCGGGCGCGGTCTGCTTGGGCGCAAACTGCCGCGGTCTTGTCATTGCAAGGCCCGTCATGCAGGATACTAACCCAATCTGCCGCGAAAAGTGGTGAGCGATGCCGCAAAAGTGGTTGAGATTATGGGAACATTCCCCCGCAAACCGGCGTATACAGGCCGAGAGGATGATTGCAATGAACAGCAAAACCGCTCTAGTTTTGGCCGGCCTGGCCCTGGCCGTCGGTATCAATGGATGCCGGGTTGAAGTCGACAAGGACGCCGAAGGCAAAGAAAAAACCGTGCATGTCGATACCCCCTTTGGCGGAGTCCATGTCAATACCGACCAGACCTCGGCCTCTGACCTGGGGCTGCCCGTTTACCCCGGCGCAGAGCTGATCAAGGGCGACGACGACCACAAATCCGCCGACGTACATCTGGGATTCGGCGAGTGGCAGTTGCATGTCCGCGCCGTCTCCTACGGCACCTCCGACTCACAGGAAAAAGTCACTGCCTTCTATAAAAGAGCCCTCGAACGCTACGGGAATGTGATTACCTGCCAGAACCACACCGTCGTCGGCACACCTGCGATTACCACTGAAGGACTCGGCTGCGACGACGGCAACGGCAACATCAAGCTGGACCTGAACGGCGCCAAGTCTGGCGCGGATCTCTCCAATGGCCTACAACTGAAGGCCGGCTCCAAGCGCCATCAGCACATCGTCGGCTTTGAAGACCCCAAGGACGGCAAAACTCGCTTTGCGCTGGTCTCAATCGACCTTCCCGCTGGAATCGACCAGAAGACCGGCTCCGGCAAAAGCGACTGAGCATTCGCTATTGTTCCCTTACCGAAAATAGGCGCTCAGGCCGGTGTCCCGCGGACAGGTCGTCTGTCCGCGGGGTGGAGTTCCGGCTTTTTGGATATGGGAAAACACGACCGTAATCTCCCACGGTCAGCGATGTGGGGGGCTATTCGCCGCAAATAAGACACCCCGATGCGATAGGCTCATAGTTGTATGGAAATCAACTGCACCCGCTGCCATCAGGCCGTACGGGAAGAAGATTGCTTCTGCCCTGTCTGTGGCCTTCCCCAACTGACCTACGCATCCACCGATGGTACGCCAGCCGAGGAGCAGCAAGAGCGCTTTCCCGGCTCGGTGCGCGATGCCAGCATGGTTGAATGGCGGCCTGCCCTGCGCTGGGCGGTGATTCTGGCAATTCCTGCCGCGCTGCTCTCCTCCGCAATCACCCCGGCCGGCGGTTTCGGAATGCTTTGGATGGCCACGGCCGCAGCCTGGACCGTTGCACTCTACGTCCGCCAGCAGCGCGTGCCCTGGATCACCATCGGGGCCGGCGCGCGCATCGGACTGGTCACCGGCCTGATCGCCGGATGGCTCAACTTTGGCGCGAATAGCTGCGCGCTCTTCATGCAAAGGGTTCTGCTCCACCAGTCAAGCCGCCTGGATTCGGACTGGAAGACGCAGGTTGTTCAGAGTCAGCAGTTGGCCGAACAATGGACATCCGGCCTCAGCCAGGCGGATGCAGCACAGGTGCAGACCGCTCACACGCAGATCATCAACTGGATGCAGTCTCCCTGGGGTCATGCGGGCCTGCAGACATTCAATTTCATCATGGTCTCGATCTTCCTGCTTTTTTTTGCCCTCGTCGGCGGCGCCGTCGGCGCGCGACTGATGGGCCGTACCCGCCCGACGGAACTCTAGCGCAAGCTTCAACCCCTTTTGCAGGAGCAGCCACTTCTCCACAACTTGCCGCCAACCGCTGGCCCCTCGTATCATCCTCCAAAGAGCAGAAACAGCCCCAATGAAATTCGCGTCCCGAGAGGCTCCATGAGCGAAACCGAAAGCAAACCCTCCCTTCGCGTCAAAGGCCGGCTCATGTCCGCCTCTGAGATCGAGCGCACCCTGGTCCGTCTAGCGCATGAGATTGTCGAAAAAAGCAACGGCAGCGGGGACTTGGCGCTGGTTGGCATCAAGCGCCGTGGCGTGCCGCTGGCCAACCGGCTAGGCAAGCTTATCTCCAGCATCGAGAAGCACCCCGTCGCTACCGGTGTCCTCGACATCCAGTTTTACCGCGACGACCTCTCCACAGCCGGCGCGCGCCCGGTGGTCACTCCCGGCGCAATCGGTATTGATATCGAAGGCCGTGACGTGATTTTGTGCGACGACGTGCTCTACACAGGACGCACGATCCGCGCCGCGCTCGACGCCCTCTTTGACCACGGACGCCCCCGTCGCGTACAACTGGCAGTGCTGATTGATCGCGGCCATCGCGAGCTGCCGATCGAGGGCACGTACGTCGGCAAGCATGTACCCACCAGCAGCCGCGAGATCATCGAAGTCAAATTTCAGGAAGTGGATCACGACGAGCAGGTTCTGCTGGTCGAGCGCGTGGACTGAAAACAGCTTTCAGTTGTCAGCTATCAGCCTTCAGCCACAAACTGAGAGCTAGCCGCTGAGAGCTGCAAGCGAGAGCTGAGAGCTGAAGATGAACCCAGTGATAGCAACTGTCCGCCGCCCGCACCTCCCGCCGCCAACGCCCGCGCCGGCCCCGCCTTTCAATCCCGGCTCACTGCTCTCGGTAAACGATCTCACTGTTGACGGCATCAGCCGGCTACTCCAGAGCGCAACCGCTCTTGAAAACGAAGACCCGCTGGCCCGCAGCCGTATTCTGGCCAAGCGCCGCGTGGCGCTGCTTTTTTACGAGTCGTCTACGCGCACCCGCACCAGCTTTGAACTGGCCGCCAAAGGTCTCGGCGCGGACACCACGCTGGTCTCCAGCCTCTCATCGAGTATTGAAAAGGGCGAGACTCTCAAAGATACCGGGCTGACGCTGCGCGCCCTGGGCGCAGAGGCGATTATTCTGCGCCACAACTCCAGCGGCGCGCCCTGGCTGCTCGAAGCCGAAACCCGCCTGCCTGTGCTCAACGCCGGCGACGGTATGCACGAGCACCCCACGCAGGCGCTGCTCGACCTGCGCACAATTCTTGCCCACATCGACCCAGTGACAAAACGCTGTCAACCCGTTCGCGCGCAAAACGGAAATGGCTGTCATCCTGAGCGCAGCGAAGGACCTGCGTTTGCTTCTTCCGGCTTGCAACCAGGTGAAGCAGTAACTCCAGATACCCTCTCCGGCGTCACCGTCACCATAGCCGGAGACATTCTGCACAGCCGCGTCGCTCGCTCCAACATGCTGTTGCTGCCCCGGCTCGGCGCGCGTGTCGTTCTCTGCGGCCCCAAAGAACTATTGCCTGAGCTGGCCGCGCAGACCGGCCCCGGCATTATCGTCGAGCGCGACTTTGAGGCGGCCATCTCCCAGTCGCAGATCGTGATGATGCTGCGCATTCAGGCCGAGCGCCTCGCAGGAATGCAACTCGATCTCAACGAATACACAGCAAGCTATCAGCTCAACGCGCCCCGGCTGGCAAAATGCGCACCCACGGCGCTGGTAATGCATCCGGGCCCAATTATTCGCGGCCTGGAGATCACCGCCGAAGTCGCCGACGGCCCGCAATCGGCAATCCTTGAGCAAGTCCACAACGGCGTAGCGATTCGCATGGCGGTGGTTGAGCGAGCGTTGGCCGCAAATTCCCATCAGGAATTGGGGGTTTGAGGAAGATGAAACTTTCGTTGGTTGCCAAACTTCGCATTCCGGTGTTGCTGGCGCTCGTTATCGGTGAAATAGCCGGCCTTACACTTTTCTTCGCAACACCCAATTTCCTCTCGTTTCTGTTTCTTTCCATTATCGGCACGGTCTCAACGGCATGTCTTTTCTGGGCCGAATGGTCGGATAATCGCGGGCTGAGTCAATACGATCTCAGCTTCCTCGCAATGATGACGGCGGTGGTGATAGATAGCTGGAACGATAACTCAAGGGTTCTAGCGTTGGTAATTGCGGCTATTCTCTTGCTTGTGAATATTCCCACCTTTGTCAGGGTTTTTCGTCCAGATGTTTTTGCGCAGAACAAAGCGGATATCATGCAATCCATGAAAAGAGTATTCGGCGGTTACGGCCCCGTTGTCGCGAATGCTCTGTCGCTTATCGGATACGTAACCACCGCCTGGGTGCTGTGCCATAGAACGACGTCGATCTTATGGGCATTCCCCGTTATGCCGCCCATCCTCTGGATAATCTGGCAGCTCATCTCTTCTGTCTTCACTCGACAAAAGGCCGATGGAGCGGTCAATGCTTCTATTGAAAGCGCAACTAATCCTGGAGACCCCGCATGACAACCCTCATCATTCGCGGTGGCCACCTGATCGACCCGGCAGCGGGCATCGACGCCCTCAAGGACATTCTGCTCAAAGATGGCCGCGTCGCCGAAATCGCCACGCCGGGCAAGCTGAAATCCACCAACGGCGCGGAATCCATTGACGCAACCGGACTCATCGTCGCGCCGGGCCTCATCGACATGCACGTCCACCTGCGCGAACCCGGCCAGGGCTATAAAGAGACCATCGCCACCGGCACCGCCGCCGCCGCCGCGGGCGGATTCACCGCCGTCGCCGCGATGCCCAACACTGTGCCGGTGAATGACTCCGTAGAGATCACGCGCTGGATGCAATCCGAAGAGCGTGGCGCAAAGATTCGCGTCTTTCCCATCGCCGCCGCCACGCGCGGTTCCAAAGGCGACACGATCAACGACTTTGCCGCGCTCAAATCCGCCGGGGCTGTGGCGGTGAGCGACGACGGTCTGCCCATCCTCAAAGACAACGTTATGAGAGAGACGCTGGCCTCTGCCGCCCGCGCTGGTCTCACCGTCATCCAGCACGCAGAAGACACGCGCATCACCCATATAGGCGACAAGATCGCCAGCATGAACGCCGGACCGACGGCCTTTAAACTCGGCCTGCGCGGCTGGCCGAATGAGGCCGAGTCCAGCATTGTCGAGCGCGACATCCGCCTGATCAGCGAACTGCGCGATGCCCGCGCCCACTACCATGTGGCTCACATCTCCACCGCCGCCGCCCTCGCCGCCGTGCGTACCGCACGCCGCAACGGCCTGCGCGTCACCTGCGAGGTCGCGCCTCACCACTTTTTGCTCACCGACGAACATGTGGGCAACTACAACACCCACGCTAAAATGTGCCCGCCGCTGCGCTCTACCGCCGACCGCGACGCAATGATCGAAGGCCTGCTCGACGGCATCATCGACGCCATCGCCACCGACCACGCTCCGCATGCGATCCACGAGAAGGAAGTCGAATTCGAGCGCGCTCCGAACGGCATCACCGGCCTCGACACCGCTCTGGGCTTATCGCTCCGCTGGCTCCATCACGACTGGAAACTGCCCCTCGGCCGCGTGTTGAGCCTGTTGAGCGCCCAGCCTGCCGCGCTTTTGAATCTGAAAGGCCGCGGGACATTGGCCGTTGGCAGCTACGCCGATGTTGTCGTCTTCGACCCTAAAGCCGAATGGACCTATCGCGCCGCTGGAACCCGCTCCAAATCGCGCAATACTCCCTTTGACGGTTGGACAATGCTGGGCAAGGTCCGCTGGACGATCAGTGAAGGCCGAATCGCTTACCAATCCGCGGGCGCATAGAAAAGCGGCGGAATCCCTCGACTCCGCCGCTGTATTGAACCATTCGCATCTCAATCCTGCTACGGATGTTTAATCGCAGCCGCGCTCTTCGCCGCCTGCGCCCTCGCCCGCTGCCGCAGAATGGTTTTGGTCGGCCCATCGGCCAGCGGCTTCATGCGCGCCGCTTCGGTTTCCATCCGCATCTGCTCGGTTACATCCACCAGACGCTCGATCTCATGGCCCAGCCGCTTGGCAACAATCTTGTAATCGAAGGAAATGCTCGACGTGCCCCCGCCCAGCTCATGCACCTCAAAGCTGTTGGCAGTCTTGTTGCTCACATACAGCCCCTTGCAATCCGCGCCGGGCGTTAGAAAGACGTGGAATTGGACGCCGGTATTAACCGTCTCGGCAAAAGCCGGGTCGAGAGCGACAGTCACGCTGCCGTGGTTCAACTGGCCGGAGCCGTAATCCTCCAGCCAGTTCTCTGCGGACTGAACCGAATACGTCTCAACCTGGCGAGCGCCGCTCCGCGTTGTCACTAGCGTCTTCACCTGCCCAGTGCAGGCAAGGTTGCCGGTCTGGTTGATGCCGCATGTTCCGCCCGGCCCTCCCGCGCTCAAAGCCGTGCCGATAGCGTGGACGTTGAGGCCCGTGGTCCCGCCGGAGTTGTTGTTCAAGGCGAGGATGGTCGAGGACGTTGCGCTATCGTTATAGAAAATACCCGCATAGGCATCGTCTGCGGTCGCAATCAGCGCAGCCTCCTGCCCGGTGGCCCCGTCCGCCCAGACTCCGGCATTCAGGCCGTCGTCTGACTCCAGCGAGTAATACGAGTTGCTGAATCCGTTGCTGTTGGCCAACGCACCCAAAATGCCGATTGATCCGCCTGTTTGTGTGCCAAAGCCTTCGATCCCGAATCCGTTGTTGGACGCGCTAACGCTGACGCCGATGCCATATTGACCGCCGTTTGACGCAGAGATAGCCGAAGAAAACCCATCCCCTTCGTTGATCACTTGCAGCATCGACCCGGATATGTTGCTGCCGGAAATGACCGTCGGGCCTTCAATTATCTGTCCGCTGGCAAACGTGTTGCTGAGTCCAAGCTGCGCGTACTGGCTATTCAGCGTAGTTTCCAGAGCCGAGGTATTCAGCCCCAAGCTCACTGCGCCTGCGGTCGCGCCGCCTGTCAGTGGGCTGCTGGTGTTGACGCTGGTGATTGTGCCGCCACCCGGCCCCGGGAATGTCTGTCCGCTGGCAAAGGTAATCACGCCAGTCGGGGCAATCGACAGGCCAGTAGCCTTTGGGTCAGCGGCCGAGCCGACGCCGCTGCCGGGTCCGGAGCCGGTAAAGAGTTCGAGCGTTCCGGTGGGCGAGGCG
>Ga0181534_10000927_pt1 | contig 20021 bp, 17 predicted proteins | sample PEATcosm2014_Bin_37_FD_119758 | JGI IMG/M metagenome (GOLD analysis project Ga0181534, IMG submission 119758) | Peatland microbial communities from MTU Mesocosm Facility, Houghton, MI, USA - PEATcosm2014_Bin17_10_metaG | ecosystem: Environmental > Terrestrial > Soil > Wetlands > Peat | place... | reverse complement strand
GAGCGGTTCACCCGCCATTTCCAGCCTCGTCGATATTTATGCGAGTGGCCAAGTCGATCCTCGACAGCTAGTGGCTGCCACGGTGGGTCTGGCCGACGTGGGTCACGTACTGGCTGGTGAGCGACCGAGTGGTGCGGGTCCGGGTCCCAAGATTCACGTGGATCCGCGCCGGTAGCGATGAGAAGGTAACAAAATGATGTCAACTCGTCCATTGGTCGTCAGTGTCCCGACTGATTCTCTCTTCGAATCGTTCGCTTCGAAAATTGACGATGTTGAAGTACTCAAGTGGAACTTGAGCGATCCTGCGCCCCAAGACATCATCGACCTGGTGGTCCTTCCGTACATGTCGGATCTTGGTGTTCTCAAGAATTTAGCGAGCATCACTACTCAACTCGTGCAGAGTCAGGCGATTGGCTACGACGGTGTTGAAGCGGTGCTTCCAGCGGGTCTCGTGTTCGCGAACGCCGCCGGTGTCCATGAAACATCAACGGCTGAACTCACCATGGCGCTCATACTCGCGTCCCAACGAGGGATTGCGGACTTCGTTCGTGATGCTGCGGCGGGTCGATGGAAGCGACGTTTGTTCAATAGCTTGGCCGACAGAAACGTCCTCATCGTTGGCTATGGCGGTTTAGGTAAGGCGATTGAGCAACGTCTTTTGCCTTTTGAAGTAAGCATCTCGCGCGTCGCGACGCGCGAACGTCGCGACGAACACGGTGCCATCTATTCAGTCTCATCACTCCCATCGCTTCTACCTGACTTTGACATCGTCGTCGTCTGCGTTCCCCTTACCGATTCAACTAGAGGAATGATTGATGATCATTTTCTTTCGTTGATGCGTGAAGGAAGTCTCCTCGTCAATGTGTCTCGAGGACTCGTTGCTGACACTGAAGCGTTGCTACGACACGCGACGTCGGGTCGTCTCCGACTTGCACTTGACGTGACGGACCCCGAGCCGCTACCTGATCATCACCCGCTCTTCGCACTCGAAAACGTGCTGATTAGTCCCCACGTGGGTGGAGCCTCTAGTGCGATGTTCCCACGCGTGACGCGCATGATTGAAGATCAGATTCACCGATTGCAAAACGGCGACCAGCCAATCAATATCGTCCTACGAAGCTAGGCCTCTCGAGGACACTTAGTCGGCAGCGATGGCCACCTGACGCTGACTGCCAAGACCCGTGGCCTCGAGTTCCATAACGTCGCCTGGTCGAACGAAGGAAACGTCGTCGTGGCCCAGCGAAACTCCGGCGGGCGTGCCGGTGTTCACAATGTCGCCGGGTTCGAGAACCATGAATTGGCTGATATACCAAAGCAAGTACTTCACCGGAAAGATCATGTTCTTGGTGGAATCATTCTGAAGAAGGAGTCCGTTTACCGAGAGTCGTAATTCAATTGCCTGGGGGTCACGTACCTCATCGGCGCTAAGGACCCACGGCCCCATGGGATTGAACGTTTCGCAGTTCTTGCCCTTATCCCACTGGCCGCCGCGAAGTAATTGGAACTCTCGTTCGGAGACGTCATTCGAAATGGCGTAGCCGGCGACGTACGACAACGCTTCGTCGGGGGATTCAATGTACTTCGCCCTCTTGCCAATGACCACCGCGAGTTCCACTTCCCAGTCGGTCATTTCTGATTTGCGTGGCACCTCAACGTGATCGTTTGGACCCACCAAGGTTCCCGGCGATTTCATAAACAACACTGGCTCCTTCGGCATCTCGCCACCACTTTCTTGCACGTGCAGCGTGTAGTTCATGCCAACACACACGATCTTCTGTGGTCGAGCAACGGGAGCTCCAATGCGAACCTTGCCTGCGTCGATAGTGGGTAGGTCCGACGCTGCAACTCTCTGGGCCAAGGTTGAAAGTTCTCCCGACGCAAAGAACGTGGGATCAAAGTCCCCCACTAATTGCGAACAGTCGAGCACCGTTCCGTCGGCCAGCATGACCGCGGGTCGCTCTTTTCCCGCTTCACCAAGTCTCATTAGACGCATTTTCATTTCTCCACTTCTGCTTGGCCGCAAATCATACGTTCACGGAATCTTCAACTACTCAGTTACTGCTGTAGATACACGCGCTCGGCCGTTCCCTGCATCACGTCCAATTGTTCACTAAGACTGAGTGACCGAAGATTCATGGTGGTCCATTGCACCACCTCGTCTAACGACGCCACCGTCGTACATACGGGCCAGTCGGATCCAAACATCAATCGCGAAGGTCCAAAGCAATTGAATAGATGCTCAAAAATTGGAGCGAACGAGCGTTCACGCCACGTCGCACCAGCTTCGTTAACGAGGCCCGACAACTTGCAAGAAATTCGATCGTCTTGCCCATACAAAGTAATCAGACTAAACCACTCGTCGTCAAGCACATCGCTCATCGGGGGTTTTCCCGCGTGGTCAAGAACCACACGAAGTTCGGGACACGACTTCAGCGCTCGAAGTGCCGATGCCATCTGTCGTGGACGAACCACGAGGTCAAAGACCAAGTCTTCTTTCGCCAAGGCACAAAGTCCGCGAAGAACACTCGGACGTTCCAGAAATTCGGGATCCGACTCGCCCTCCACTAAATGGCGCACTCCCACAAGGTGACGACCGTGCTCGGACGAACGAAGCATTGACACGTTCTCACCGATGTTGGGATCTTCAAGATCAAGCCATCCAACAACGCCTCGTATGACGGGCGATTTTGACGCAGAAGCCAAAAAATCCAACGTCTCGTCAGCGTCATTCAGTACTTGAACCAAAATTGCTCCCTCAATTCCCGCCTGAAGAGCCTGCTGCTCATACTCATTGAGTACGAAGGTTTCGCCGAGACCAGGAACGTGGCGCACCCATCGGTGATCACGAACCTTGCTATCCCACAAATGAAAATGAGCGTCGATGCTCACGAGGAACTTAGGGAGCTTGAATTACCGAGCAGATTCTGGCGACGCAACTCCTCAAAGAGTTCGTCAGGAACATCAGCATCAAGGAACTGCAGATCATCAATAACGTGCTGACCGTCACTTGCTCCAATTACCACAGCACTGACGTCGGGATTTGCCAATACAAAATGGATGGCCGCGGCGGGAAGCGTCGTGCCATATTCCTGGCACAATTGTGCAATTTTCGCGACGCGACCAAGCGTCGTCTCCGATGCTGGCCGATAATCAAACGTGCTTCCCGCTACCGGATTCGCCAAGATACCACTGTTGAAAACGCCACCTACCAACATCGACACTGACTTCTCATGACACAATGCAAAAAATTCGGGTGTGGCGTCGCTCTTCAACAAAGAATATTGGCCCGCCATGAGAACACAGTCGAGCGACGTTCGCTCCAAGAAATACTGAATCTTCTGCGCATAGTTCATGCCCACTCCGACGGCACCGACAACGCCTTCTTCGCGAAGTTCCAGCAGGGTCGGAATCGTCTCATGCGCGGCAATCTCCAAATAGTCGTCAGGATCGTGCACGAGCGCGATATCAATGTGATCAAGTTGCAATCGTTCACAACTTTCCTTGATTGACCGCCTTGTACCCTTGGCGGAGTAATCGAGCACTCGTCTTTTCTTTGGTGTTCCGTAGAAACCTTCAACGCCTTCAACGTCGTCATCGGTCGCTTCGAGCAATCGGCCGACCTTAGTGGAGATTACGAATTCGTCTCGGGGATAACGAGCAAGGAACTGTCCCAGTCGCTGTTCCGATAGTCCAACGCCGTAGTGTGGCGCAGTGTCAAAGATGCGCACGCCGTGATCCCACGCCGTCTGCAATGTTTCACTTGCCTTCGAGGCTTCAACAGCTTGGTAAAGACCACCGAGAGGCGCACAGCCCAACACGAACGTTGATCGACTTTCGCCTCTGGCAAGAAGATCCGTTACTCGCAACGACATAGGTTCACTCGACGCTGCGTGGCGGCAGACGAAGTCCAATCAAGCCACCGTCCACGTTTAAGGCAGTGCCCGTGGTTGAACCTGAGAGGGGACTTGCTAAGTAACAAATGGCCCCAGCAACTTCATCGGCACTTACGAGGCGAAGGTGCGGTTGGCGCGCCGCGAGAGCCTTCAGTTCAGCTTCGGGGTCATTCGCTTGACTGAGTAGGCGCTTCACCCAGGGCGTGTCAGCAGTTCCCGGATTCACACAATTCACGCGGATTCCTTCGTTCAAGTAATCGGCCGCCATGGCGCGAGTGAGAGCAAGCACAGCGCCCTTGGTGGCGCTGTAGAGCGCACGATTAGGCAGCCCAATCTCTGCCGCAATGGAACACGTATTGACAATGGCAGCGCATTGAGACTTTCGAAGTGACGGCAGAGCCGCTCTAGAGACGCGGACGATGCCAAACACGTTGACGTCAAAAACACGGTGCCATTCATCGTCGTCATTTGCCTCAACATTTCCTTGAGCACCGATGCCTGCGTTGTTCACCACGACGTCAATTCCATCCAGAGCTGTAACGGCATTGGCCATGGCGCGGCGAACACTTGCATCGTCCGACACATCGCAAAGGAGGAAATGGGCGCCGGGCACTTCACTCTGATCACGATCAAGGACCGCAACGTGACATCCTCGCGATAAAAGTTCTTCCACAACAGCTAATCCGATTCCGGACGCGCCGCCCGTTACGACTGCCTTCACACCATTAAATTCAAATGCTTCATTCGATCGCGGCGAACTCATAACTCCATCTCTTTTCGATGTACTTCTACCTGTTTACTGCCATTCCTTACGCACGTCGTATGGAACATCATCATTCTTCATCACCAGCGCACATCCAACTTTGTTCGAGCCATTTACTTCGAGTGTTAACGACATTTCCAAATGCGGGAAATCAAATTCCTCATAGTGGAAATGCGCGCACGATTTCCCGATTTTCTTCGTTACAAGGTCAGTCACTGCCAGAATGTCAGTCGACAATTGACAGTCCCGTGGAACTGTCAAAGAAATACAAACGACTCGGATTGAGACTGAACGTCGTTGTACCGCCCAGCGTCACTTGCGCACCAGGCTCGACGCGTGCGACACCGGCTCCACGTTGGGCAATGAGTCCGGCGTCGAGTCCCTCAGCGTCTTCACTCACCGCACCCTCTGCCTCGACGCGAACAGCGTCAGTGGAGAAGTGAACAAGCAGTTCTGATCCCAAGGCTTCCACCAAGTCAACCTCGCCCGCGAGACTCACGTCGTCGTCGCCTTTTTGGGTCTGAGGTCCTGGCGCATTCAAACTCTCTGGACGAATTCCGACGACGATGCGCGAATTGGCGTACTTCTTTAGAGCGGGCTTCATCGCAAGAACGCCGGCTGAAAGTTTTAGGGATTGACTACCCAACTTGAAAGCATCGGCATTCTCGTTCAACGTCGCCTCGAAAAGGTTCATCGACGGCGATCCCATAAACCCCGCCACAAAGATATTGACGGGGTTGTCGTAAACCTCTTGGGGCTTCGCACATTGTTGCAAATGGCCGTCGCGCATGACGGCCACTCGGTCACCCATGGTCATCGCTTCTACTTGGTCGTGCGTCACGTAGATCGTCGAGACACCGACGCGGCGTTGGATTCGTGTTACTTCGGCGCGCATCTGTACGCGGAGCTTGGCGTCGAGGTTGGAAAGTGGTTCGTCCATCAAGAAGACTTTGGGTTCTCGAACAATGGCGCGACCCATGGCGACACGTTGACGTTGACCCCCGGACAATTGACCAGGTTTTCGGTCGATCCACTCCTCGAGTCCCAGAATTTCAGCGGTCTCTTTGACTTTCTTTCGCACTTCACTCTTGGGCAATTTGCGCATCGAAAGAGCAAAACCAATGTTCTCGCCCACCGTCATGTGTGGATACAACGCGTAATTCTGAAACACCATGGCAATGTCACGATCCTTGGGCGAAACATCGTTCATCACCCGGTCGTCAAAACGCAATGTTCCGCGAGTAATTCGTTCCAACCCGGCCACCATGCGCATCACTGTGGTCTTGCCACAACCCGAGGGTCCGACCAGCACCATGAGCTCGCCGTCTTCAACTTCCAAGTCGAAATCGTGAACTGCTTCGTAGCCGTTGGGATAGATCTTGGTCAACGTATCCAAATAAACCGGTGACATCAGTGTTTCCTTCGTGATCGTCGGGGTAGTGAAGGTACAGTCAAAACAAAAATTGAACGTGTTGTACTCATTCTTTCGTCGCTCCCGCGAGCATGCCCGAAACAAGCGATCGCTGAGCAAAGAGGAACACAATTAGTACGGGCGCCATTGCCACTATCGTCGCTACCGCGAGTTCGGGCCGAAGAATCGGCACGTCGCCGCCAATACCGGGATTAAACGCCGGCGTTGAAGAGAGTAGGTCTTGAAGTCCAATAGGCAACGGATAGTTCGAATTACTTGGCAACATCACAAAAGGTAAAAAGAAGTTATTCCAGTTCGCCACGAAGGCAAAGAACGCCACGAGCGCCACCACCGGTCGAGCCAGGGGAAGAGCAATCTTTCGAAAGACGTTCCATTCGTTGCAACCATCGATACGCGCCGCATTGAGTAAATCTCGCGGGACTGACGACGAATAGAAAATGTACGAAAGATACACACCAAATGGGAAGAACGAAAATGGCAGAATCACCGATATTGGCGAGCCAATTGCGTGAACCGCGTTGGCCTCGAGAAAGAGAGGAAGAACCAACGCTGTTGCCGGCATGATCATCACAAAGAGAGTTATCCCCAACAACGTTCGACGACCAATGAAGTTCGTAAAGGCGAGCGCGTAACCCGCCGGAATTGACGCTACGAGTGCAATGGCGATGCCCCCAAATGAGTAAATTGCCGAATTCTTCACCCAGGTAAGAAGCGCGTAGTCCTGGTAGGTGAACGTGACGCGAATAGCGTGTGCCAGATTATGGAACGAACCAAACGAAAACGGATTTCCAAATATCAATTGGTGATCGGTCTTCGTGGGTGCGAGCAAGAGCCAGATGACGGGGACGATGAAAAACGCCGTAAAGGCCAGCAGAACGATGAATCCCAACGTCTTGGTCCAGATGCGATTAAAAATTTTCACGCTATTCGACCTCGAAAAGTTTGGTTCGAAACACCAAGACGGCCGCACACATGAGTCCGAGTATTAAAAGGTCAACGGAGATCGCGGCGGCGTATTGGAAGTTGTTATTTTGGAACGCGAAGACGTACGCAAGTTCGTTGGGCGACCAGGCTGGACTGATAAGTCCAAGGCTGGCCTCACTGACGAGCGTGGGTTCCACAAAGAGTTGAGTGCCGGCGGCGAACGCCAGTATCAGCATGAAGGCAATCCATTTCTTGATAAGCGGCAATTTGATTCGCAGGGCCGTCTTCCATGCTCCTGCACCATCTAAAGCCGCGGCTTCAAGTAATTCATTGGGAATGTTGTTGAGTGCGCCGTAGGTGACGACAATCCACCCACCGGCGCCCGCCCAAAAGGCGATGATGGCAAAAATGAGTGGCAAGTGACTCGGCTGAATGGTTTGTCCGAGATTGTGGAAATTGAATCCCGAAAGTACGAATCTCCATGGACTCACCGACGGATCCAGCATAAAAAGCCATACGAGAACGCTCGCGGCACCCGCGAGAGCTCCCGGAAGATAGAAGATGAATCGAAATGCAGCGCTAACTTTTCGCGCGAGCGAGTGCAACATCAACGCGAGTCCGAGAACAATGACAATGAGTGAGGCAAGCCATATGCCCAAGTACTCGCCAATGTTCTCGAAAGCCGGAAGAAAGCGAAAGTCCTTGCCCGTATTGATGAAATTTGAGAGTCCGACGAAGTGTCCACCAGACGACGTAAACGCCAAATACAACGCATAAAGCGTTGGTGCCACGCCGAAGAGAATGAGAAGGAGGAAGTAGCCGGATACGAACAGGTACCCGGCTACTCCTCTCTTCTCTTTGTTATTGCCAGCGGGGCTGACAACATCAGTCGATCCAGGAGAGGGTTGGCTTTTATTCACCTCGACTGATGACATCAGATCCCCTTGGAACTACGGCTTCGTTACGACGGTATAACCATCGCTCTGGGCATAGTCCGTTAATTGTGAAGCAAAGCTTGGTAGCAATGATTCAATTGACGTAGAGGCATTGATAGACGGTGTGACGCTACTGCCCCACACTGCGTCAACGCTCCACGGAACTGGTGACCAACCGGACCACACTTCAGTCGCGGCCTTAGCAAACACAGGAGCTAGTTGCGTTGAGTATTGACCCGACGCCTGCTGTCCTGCTGTCCACTTCGCCTCGTCGGCAACGTACGCCGGGAATCCAGGCGAGATGCCTTGGCTTCCGTAGTTCGTTGAAAGCCACGTGAGAACTTGCGCAGCGGCAGTCTTCGTAGCACCCGTGACGTGACGTGACATGAACCAAAGTCCGCCACCAACTTCACCGGTCACCGCAGGTGCACTTCCCCACGCGAGTGGGTCGGCCGCACCAAGGTCGCCCTTGGCAACAAGTCCTGGGAACAAGTCAGCGCCGTACCATGACGGTCCGGGCATCATCAGAATCTTGTTGGTGAATGACTGGTCAAACGACGAAGTGAAGACGTTGTCGGTCGTCAATGCGCCGTCCTTTACGAGCGGGTCAAGAAGCGACGCCACGCGCGTGCAGTTCGGGTCTGAAGCGTTGATGTCCACCGTGTCGGCCTTCAGCACATCATTTACGTGACACTCAGAAGGCCACAGGTAAATGTTGTCGTCCCAGCCATCGCCAATGCCGCCGACGATGTAGCCCGGGTGCTGCGTGGCAACTTCTTCGCCAAGCGCTTGCCATTGTTCCCACGTCGTTGGCACCGTGTAACCAAATTGCGTCATCAGTGCGCTGTTGTACCAGAGCACGTTCTGGGCAAGGTCGTTACGCAGACAGTAAACCTTTCCGTTTACTGTGCATCCTGCCAACGTGCCCTTTGCGAAGCCATTCAAGATGGTCTTCGAAACGGTGCCGTTGTCAAGCTGCGCCGGGTAGTTGAACTGTGGACTGGCGAGTGACGCGGCGTCGTTGTTCTCTTCTGAGAACACAACGTCGGGCCAACCAGCACCCACTCGGTTGTCCAATGAAATCTTGGACTGCAAGTAGCCAGATCCGTTCGCGTTTCCGTTGTAAACGGTCATGACAACCTTCACACCAGGGTTGGCCTTCTCATACGCCTTCACCTGAGCGACACGGGTTGAGTCCACCCACACTGTCACCACTGGCTTTACCTTTGAGGCAGCCGAAGCCGGAATCGCGACCGCAATCGTCCCTAGTGAAACGCCCGCCGCAGCGAGCACCACTAGTGGCGTTCGAAGTCTCAAGCGAAGTCGCCTGCCCCCGTAATTACCACTCTTTGCTATTCGCATTGCTTACTTCCCCCTTTGTTGTTACTGCTTAGTTGCTGCTTGATTTGGTACATCTCCCTAAAAAGGACTTGTGTTGCTACTACTTCTGTACTGACTCCGCAAGGTCTACGACGTACGGTTCCAGTTCTTGTGGGTAATGAGGGCCGAGCGGAAGTCCCACTCCTGGTCCCCGAGGGGCTTTGACAATGCCCTTCTCGTTGATACCGGCTTCTCGCACCACCGGATTCGAAGTCACCAGAGACTCGTAATAGGTGCAGTTCGGAATTGCCATACAGAGATGTCGGGCATAGATGGTGTTGCCGTGGGGCTCGGCTCGAAGACGATACGCGTCGGCCAGATGAGCAATCCTCATAGCTCCGGTAAAGCCGCCCCTAATTTCTGTACTCGTTCGAACAAACGTTGCGGCCCCGCTCGAAATGAAGTCAGCGGTATTCATGAAGGAACCGTCGGAAGTTTCTCCCACATTCAACGGAATTCGAACTCGCTCAGCGAGCCACTTGTACGCGGTGATATTGAACTCGCGCATTGGCTCTTCGTACCAGAGATAGTTCGCTTCATAAAGTGCGTCACCCACGTACACCGCGTCGGCCATATCAAAGCCCGCCGAACCGTCGTACATCAATGGATATTCCGGTCCAAGGTGGTCGCGAAGCTTTTGGCACAAGTTGGCGTCTTTTCGAGCGTCACCCCACGCGTGCACTTTCAGCGACGGGTAACCAAGTTCCACGCACTGCGTTGCAACATCAATGAACTCTTCGACGCTGGAAAACGTTGACGTTGACGCGCAGGCTTCGATTTCATTTCGATAACCTCCCAACACTTCCCACGTCGGTGCTTTGTAGAAGCGACCAGCGAGGTCCCACAAAGCGGTGTCGATTATGCCGAGGATATTGATTGGGAACTCATACACCCGGTCGAGTTCCCACATTCGATGCCATAACCACTCGCGTTGCAGTGGGTCAGCACCAACGAATTCTTTTAGAAAAACGCGTTCGACGAGATCGGCCATGATCGGGGCACTACCAAGACGAGGGGCAATCGCAACACCGTCGACTCCTTCGTCGGTGGAAATACGAAGTACGGAAACGTAACCATCAGGCGAACTGCCAGGAAGTCCGTGTCGCCACGAAAACGCTGGCTTGGCCCCGGGAGCGAACACGGTAAACGTCTCTAGATTTGTAATTCGCAAGGCCCCCCCTTGGTACAACCGATACTTGTTCACTTCGAGTTGCAGCTGTACGTCACCCCGAAGTACCCGAGTATTCCTACCACAGAAATTCGTATGACGTGATACGAATGTTGTATTATGAATTCCAATAATTTGAATTCAATATGTGACGACCTCTTATATAAGGTGAGAGGACCGAACAACTTGAATTTTCAAGGTGATCCGGGGGGATTCAGTGACATCGTATGAAGACAGTCGAACGGCTACCGCGCCGAGTTTGATGTCACTCGTTAACGCACCGGCGCTCCCTCGACCCTCCAGGTTAGGTATCGCGGTTTTAGAGACCCTCACCGACAACATCGTGAGCGGCGAACTGCCACCGGGCTCCACGCTTCCCACCAATCCTGAACTCTGCATCGCCTTTGGTGTGAGTAGAACAGTCGTGCGCGAGTCACTGAAACTCCTGGAAGAAAAAGGCCTAATTCGAGCGAAACAAGGTCAAGGGACGACGGTCGCGCCACGAAATCAGTGGAACCTTTTGGACCCACTCGTTCTCCAGTCAGCAATCCGCTACGACGAAAATCTAGAGATACTCGACAACTTGATTGATGTCCGTGTGTCACTGGAGTGTCTCATGGTAAAAAAAGCTGCTCTCACAATGACCGATGAACAACTTGGCGATCTGCGTGCGTCGCTTGAAGTTCTCGAATCCTTGCGTGAGGATCCCGATCGTTACCTCGTTGCGGACACTGAGTATCACGACGTGATACTGGTGAGTTCGGGCAATCAACTAGGGCGATCCGTTATTAGATCAATTCACCCCTTCGCCCGTGCCAGCACGCGCTACAACCCCAAGGTCGAAGTCGCGGAAATTCAGATTTCCCATAGGGGCCACGTTGAAATCTTCGACCGTATTGCGGACCATGATGAAGAAGGTGCATCACAAGCGATGTACCAACACATCATGGGTTCGTGGGTTGAGAGAAAAAACGCACGACTACGTGTCCGCTGAGACGACGACATAATTTCAGGTCCTCGAACGTCTGTACAACTTTCTAAGCCGCGAACGAAACTCGAGTCACCGTGGTAAAGGTGCACATATAAATATCATTGGCAAAACCAGCTGCTCCAAACAACACCGATTGCAAGGGCGACTCGGTGTCAATTCGGGCCAGTTCGTCGCCCGTCTCAATATCCACAAACAACACTACGTCGATGCCTCGTTGTTGATCAAAGTCACCAAGGACGACGATGCCCGATTCTGGGAAAAGCAAGGGATGACCCGCGTGATTCCAATGCTTGGTCCAGAGTCTCGTGGGAGTTCCGTCGTAACGCCACGCCGTGACGACACCATTGCCACTGTCGTAACCGACAACAATGCTTCGTGACTCGTCCACCGCCGGAGGATTAGCCACGATGCCGCCCGGCTGATCATTTACTCGGTAGCGCTGTACGGCACCGTCTCGACGGCTCACTCGAACAATTTCTTGAGGATACGTCGCGACACCCACTCCACGAAGGCTGCCATTGAATCCTTCGGAACCCGCACCGTTGTTTAGGAACCACGCACTTTCGTTCGTTAGTACCGCATCCCAGCCGTAGCCTTCGCCCTCATTGACTCGGTACTTCGTCGAGCAAGACGGAGAGTCGCCGAGCTCCAACCGTTCGCTTCCGGGAACTGGCATCCAGTGCATTCGCCAAAGTGTCGTGACACCAACAACGTCAATGGTTCTGCCAGCTCCGCTTAGGCGTGCTACCGACGCTTCGGGAATAATCAGACTCGCTCGCGTCTCGAGACTTAAGGGATCGAGAATTACTACTTCGGTGTCGTCAGAAAGAAATGAAGGGTCCTCACCTGGTCGAGCGCCACCAAAATCCTTGGTGGCGAGGCAACCGTCTTCCAGAATCACGAATGAGTTATATGGACGATTTCGCGGAAGTTTTCTCGAAGCTTCAACTTCAAGTGTTGAAGATAGGCGGTGCGCGTGTCGGCCAAACACCACGTACAGCGAACCGTTGGCGTGTGCGGCGAGCCCGCCGGGCCACGTCGGTCCCCCGGGAAGATCGGCCGAGCGTCGAATCACTTCGAGCGTTTCGGGATCAATTTGTTCCACCCAAGAAATACCGTCGTCACCTCCCGTATGACAAAGGAGAAACACCTCACCCGGGGCTCGAAGAATAACCATGGTCGAAGCAATGGCGGTTCGCGAGTTGACGGAGATATTCGGCGAAATATGAATTGCCTTTTTGAAGGGTGAAACCTGCAATCGTTGGGGACTCGCATCCTCGCCGGGCCAAGGACTCGGCCAGTAATCCAAAGCCGATTGGACTAAATCTTGCCTCTTCATGAACGTCACGCTAGCCAACAACATACGTTTCCTTAACCAATCCTTAAGCGTTCCTCGCCCAGTGTTGAAAATCGCTGGGCAAGATGACCAAGAGTTTTTACCGAAAGGATTCGTAGTGAACGCACTGCGTCGTGGCATAAAGAACGCGTTTCGAAATACTGTTCGTTCCGTTGGGGTCATCGTCATTTTGGCCGTGGCCATTGCCCTATCCATCTCCATGTTGGTGGCGCGAGATGCCGTTACGAAAAAGATCAACGACGTTCGAGCTTCAACAGGCAATACCATTACCGTCAGCCCTAAAGGTTTCTTTGGATTTCAAGGCGGCGGCACGCCCCTCACGGACGCCCAGATGACCGAGATAGCGTCGATTTCCCACGTCACGGTCGTGCGAGCCTCGCTGAACGAGCGCCTCACTTCGTCCGAAACCTCGCTCACGTCAGGCATCACGCCTGGCACGTTGGGCCAGCAGTTTGGTGGCGGCGGCTTTGGCAGCGCCGCAGGAGCAACGACATCGTTTTCAATTCCGATTACCGTTACCGGCACCACTGACCCCGGTAACGCACTTACGGGTGGTGCCAGTGGTGGCGGTACCGAGAAGCTCACTTCCGGCTCCTCATTTTCCGCTTCCTCCTCCGGCGACGTCGCCATCATTGGCACCACTCTTGCCTCGGCCAACAAACTGGCGGTTGGTTCCACGTTCACCGCGTGGAAAACATCCATCAAGGTCATTGGCATTTACAACGCGCAGTCCACGTTCGCCAACAACGGCGTCTTGATGCCGCTCGCCACTGTTCAAAAGCTTGCTGGCGCCACTAACCAAGTCACGGGTGCCACCGTCGTGGTTGACAACGTGAACAACGTGGCATCAACCGCCAAGGCCATTAGTGCGAAGTTGGGCAGCGCGGCCGACGTGACGTCACAGCAACAAGCCACTCTCACGGCGTTGGCTCCTCTTAACTCGGTGAAGACCATTTCCACCTACACGTTGTTTGGTGCCGTTGCCGCCGCCGGAATAATTCTGCTTCTTTCGATGTTGATGATCGTTCGCGAACGACGACGTGAAGTCGGCGTTCTAAAAGCGCTCGGTGCTTCCAATCGTTCGGTCATCGGACAGTTCATTGCCGAATCCACAACATTCACGGTGCTCGGAAGCATTGTCGGACTCATCGTGGGCATCTTGCTCAGTAGTCCCATTACCTCTGCGCTCGTGTCGGCATCGTCCAATACGACGTCAGGTGGCGGTGGTTTCACCCGGACCGGGTTCCGTGGTGGTCCTGGAGGCGGCTTTGGCGGCGGTGGCTTTACTCGTCCCACGACCGGTGGTGGACTTCGCTTTGGTGGGTTTCACAGCACCATCACCCAAGTGCACGCCGCCGTGGGTTGGTCTACCTTGCTCTTTGCATTCATTGCCGCCATCGTCGTCGCGATCATTGGCAGCGCGGTTGCTACGGCCACCATTCTTCGAATCCGACCAGCTGAAGTCCTAAGGAGCGAATAATGCTGCAAGTAAAGAATCTAGAAAAGAAATTCCGAACCGACGCTGGCGATATCCTCGCGGTAAACGACGTTTCCTTCGAGGCCAAAAACGGCGAGATGGTGGCAATCGTCGGCCCGAGCGGTAGTGGCAAATCAACGTTGCTTTCGCTGGTAGGCCTCCTAGACGCTCCCGATAGTGGATCCATTGACATCAACGGCGTCGAACTGGCTCGCCTCGACGCGAAAGGTCGCACGCTGTACCGATCTCGACAAGTGGGCTTCATATTCCAAGCCTTCAATTTGATTCCGAACCTGAACGCCAAGGAGAACGTGCTTCTCGCGCTCGAATTCGCTGACTGGCCCAAGGACGACCGCGACGCTCGTGCCACAGAAATGTTGGAAATGGTGGGCCTTGACGAAGTAAAGGCCCACCGTCGACCCAACCGTCTCTCCGGTGGTGAACAACAGCGCGTGGCAATTGCTCGTGCCTTCGCCGCACAACCACCGCTTATTTTGGCGGACGAACCAACCGGCAGTCTCGACCGTCAAACCGGCCAGAAAATTGTCGAATTACTTCGAGAGGCAGCGACCAAACAGCAAACGACCGTCCTCGTGGTAACGCACGACGAGAAAATTGCAAACCAAGCTGATCGACGCTTAGAGATTGAAGACGGCGTACTTCGCGAAGTTGCTTAACGCGCAGCGCATAGGGGCCTACGCACTAACGGTGGCAACCGGCAAAGCTTCTTGACGTTTCACGGCAGCGGGACTCACCACAATGGTCACGACGAAACCAACCGCCAGTGCAACGAGCACCCCTAGATTGGCGCCCGCCCACGCACCAGTCTTTCCGCCCAGACCAAATGGCCCGAGCAAGTAGCCCTGCCAATCGAGCCAGGACGCGTAGAAGGAGTTGTTTACGAGTCCCCAGCCAAGTGCGGTACTTAGAAGAACCGTAGCAATGGGAATCCAACGAATGTCACCGTAGCGACCATTGATGTTGTTTAAGTCAGCGTCGTCGTAGTTTTTCCGACGAAGGGCAAAGTCAGCTAAAAAGACACCGCACCAACCGGCAATCAAAACACCAACGGTGACAAGGAAGCCCTCGAACTGACTCAAGAAATTTCCTGAAACGAACACTATGTATATAGTGCCAATAATCATGATGACGCCATCGATCGCGGCGCCCACGTACCGGGGAACCTTTAGTCCGGCCGCTAGAAGCGAAAGGCCCGAAGAATAGATGTCGAGGATGGTGCCACCAACGATGCCCAAAATGGCCACGAAGGCAAAAGGCACGAGGTACCACGTAGGAAGAAGGTTCGCTAAAGCCCCCACGGGATCATTACCTATTGCGGCACTGAGTTTCGTTGACGAACCCGCCAACAACAAGCCAAAGAGCACGAGAATGATCGGCGCGAGTGACCCACCGAACGTGGTCCAACCCACCACACCACGACTCGACGAACTTCTTGGCAGGTAGCGCGAGTAATCCGCGGCGCTATTGACCCATCCGAGTCCAAACCCCGTCATCACAAAGACCAACGCTCCAATGACGTGCTGAGGAGATCCACTGTGTACGGCCGACACGGAATGCCAGTGGATGTACTTCAACGTCAAAATAATGAACACCACGCTGAGGACGCCGGTAATGACAGTAATGATTGCCTGCATCCGCATAATGAGGTCAAAACCCATTACGCCACCACCAACGGTCAGGGCAGCCACGACAATGATGGCGATTACTTTTACGGCGGTTCCGCCGCCCCAACCAAGACGAGTAAAGACGGTCGACATCGCAAGTACGGCAATGACCGAAAGGGCTGTTTCCCAACCCACGTTCAAGAGCCAAGAAAAGCCCGACGGCAATCGATTTCCCCGTACGCCAAAACCCGCCCGACTAATCACCATCGTGGGAGCAGATCCGCGCTTTCCCGCCAGGGCAATCAGGCCACAGAACAAGAAGCTGATAACGATGCCAAAAAAGCCAACGATAATGGCTTGCCAAAACGAAACACCTAAGCCAAAGATGAATGCCCCGTAACTCAGCCCCAATACTGAAACATTGGCGCCAAACCACGGCCAGAATAATTCTCGAGGTGATCCTCGACGTTCGGACTGGGCAATGACGTTGACGCCATTCTCTTCAATGACGAGCGGGTTACCAATGCCGGTTCCCAAAACGCTTTCAACTTCGCTGACCACGGACCCTCCTCGAGTGAGTGCAACTTAGTAGGAATTCATTCGGCGTTTTCCGATTTCACGTAGCCTAGGGAAAAAATTTGACGCCCATGCTCCTAATTGGGCCACTTCTCACGACGATGGGAAAATCGTTCGAAATGGTATCGACCGAGGTTTACTAGCCTCGTGTCTCGTATGGCACTTTCAATCGGCATCGTCGGTCTTCCCAATGTTGGAAAATCCACACTTTTTAACGCTCTTACGAAGAACCACGTCCTGGCTGCCAACTACCCTTTCGCAACGATTGAACCAAACGTTGGCGTGGTTTCGGTTCCCGACGCTCGTCTCGCCGTCTTGGCTCAGATCTTCGGCTCAGAAAAGATCCTGCCGGCCGCCGTCACTTTCGTCGACATTGCAGGCATCGTGCGTGGTGCCTCCGAAGGCGAAGGACTTGGCAATCAATTCCTAGCCGCCATTCGTGAATCGGACGCCATTTGCGAAGTAGTGCGAGTTTTTGTTGACGACGACGTCATCCATGTTGATGGCCGAATTGATCCAGCGAGCGACGTCGCCACCATTGAAACCGAATTGATTCTCGCCGATCTCCAAACGGTGGATAAGGCCATTAGTCGTCTCGAGCGCGACGCGAAGCGTGGCGGTGACGCCGCCATCAAAATGGCCGAATATCAAAAAACGCGTGACGCTTTGAATGCAGGCCACGTCATCTCGTCCATTGGCAAGGACATTGATCGCAGCGCCCTCAGCGATCTGCATCTTCTTACCGACAAGCCGTTTATCTACGTCTTCAATGTGGATGAGCATTCAATGGGTAACGACGACATCCGAAAGCAACTTGAGGCTTCGGTAGCGCCAGCGCCAGCGGTGGTGCTCTGTGCCAAAGTCGAAGAAGAATTGTCGGGTCTCAGTGACGAAGAGGCGCTCGAACTCTTAGAGAGTTACGGACAGACGCAGTCGGGTCTTGAACAACTGTCGCAAGTCGGATTTCGAACCCTCGGCCTCCAGACCTATTTAACCGCGGGACCAAAAGAAACACGAGCGTGGACCATTCACCAAGGAGCCACCGCTCCCGAGGCCGCTGGCGTTATCCACACCGATTTTCAAAAGCATTTCATTAAGGCGGAGGTTGTGGCTTTTGACGACCTTGTCGAGCTCGGCACCATGGTCGCCGTACGTGCGGCCGGCAAGGCGCGCATTGAGGGCAAGGACTACGTCATGCGCGACGGCGACGTTGTGGAGTTCAGAGTCAGCGCCTGACCGCTACAATGTGTTCAGGCGTGTCTGACAGAGGTCGGCGCCGAACTAGTACGTACAACCAACATCACTAGGAGAATCATGACCTCTGTATCCCCGGATTTTAAAGTTGCCGACCTTTCACTCGCGAATTTCGGTCGCGCCGAAATTATTTTGGCGGAACACGAGATGCCCGGCCTTATGGCTATGCGTAAAGAATTTGGCACGTCTAAGCCCTTAGCTGGATCGCGCATCACCGGATCACTGCACATGACAATTCAAACGGCGGTCCTCATTGAGACGCTCGTGGCTCTCGGGGCCGACGTGCGTTGGGCCAGTTGCAATATTTTCTCAACGCAAGACCACGCCGCTGCCGCTGTCGCTGTTGGACCAAACGGCACCCCCGAGAATCCCCAGGGCATTCCCGTGTACGCCTGGAAGGGCGAGACGCTCGAAGAGTACTGGTGGTGCACCGAGCAAGTACTTCGTTGGCCCAACCACGCTGGCCCCACGATGATTCTCGACGACGGTGGCGACGCCACGTTGCTCATTCACAAGGGCGTTGAATTCGAAGCTGCCGGATTCGTGCCCGCTCCGGAAGCCACGGATTCTGAAGAGTACAGCGTGATTTTGCAACTCCTTAAAACCATCGTCGCATCGGGCGATCAACGCTTCACCAAAATGGCGCCCGACATCATTGGCGTGTCCGAAGAAACCACTACGGGTGTGCACCGCCTCTACGAGATGGAACGCGATGGCACGTTGCTCTTCCCCGCTATAAACGTGAACGACGCCGTAACGAAGTCAAAGTTCGACAATAAGTACGGCTGTCGACACTCGCTCATTGACGGCATCAATCGCGCCACCGACACATTGATCGGTGGCAAAGTGGCAGTCGTTTGTGGTTACGGCGACGTTGGTAAGGGCTCGGCCGAATCACTTCGTGGTCAAGGTGCGAGGGTAATCATCACGGAGATCGACCCGATTTGTGCGCTGCAAGCCGCTATGGACGGTTTCCAGGTCACCACGCTCGAAGACGCCCTCCCCTACGCGGACATCATCATTACGGCAACCGGCAACAAGAACATCGTGACGGTTGAGCACATGCAAATGATGAAACACCAAGCGATCCTTGGCAACATCGGCCACTTCGACAACGAAATCGACATTGCGGGGCTCGCGGGCCTAAAGGGCGTCAAGCGCGAGAACATCAAGCCTCAGGTCGACAAGTGGATCCTTCCCAGCGGCAAAAGCATCATCTTGCTCAGCGAAGGTCGCCTTCTCAACCTTGGCAACGCTACGGGCCACCCGAGCTTCGTGATGAGCAACTCGTTCACCAACCAGACTATGGCGCAAATTGAGTTGTTCACGAACCAGGCGCACTACGAAAAGAAGGTCTACGTGCTACCTAAGCACCTTGACGAAAAAGTTGCTCGCCTTCATCTAGACGCACTCGGCGTGAAGTTGACGCAGTTGTCAAAGGAGCAGGCCGATTACATCGGTGTGGCGGTCGACGGACCTTACAAGCCCGACACCTACCGCTACTAGAACTTCTTCGCTGTTAGCGGTAGTCGACAAATAAGTCCGTCACGACGTCGTCGTGAACATAGGGACTCACGGCGCGGACGAACCATTCAGTCCCCATCACCTCGTTGAAACGTTCGCGTCCCATCCGCAAGAAAAACGACTCGTCGAGCTGGGAAGAATGAGCCTGTAGGGCGTCGAACTTCGCGTCAACGACGCTCGTCACGTCGATGGCCGCGCCAATCAGTTCGTCGGGCGTGCCAAGATCCATCTGTTCTTCTTCGCTCTCGCGAGCCTCAATTTGCTCGTCTTCGGTTTGTGACGCCTCAATAACTTCACGAAAACGCGCAAACACGCTCGCAGGTATGGCATTGAAATAGACCGTTGGTTGGTAATCCAGTAGGTCCAGCGCCGCCAACGTGATCCGGTGAGCCTGAATGTGGTCGGGGTGACCGTAGAAACCAATTTCGTTGTAGGTCATGATGACCTGGGGACGTTCTTCATTCAAAATGGCGGCCAGTTTCTCCGCAGCTTCTTCCAGGGGCGTGGACCAAAAGCACTTCGGATCGTCGTTCTGGGGCCAGCCCATCATTCCCGAGTCGCGATAGCCGAGCATTACGAGTCGGTCAATCCCCAAGATTTTGCACGAATCTTCGAGTTCACCTCTTCGGTAGACGGCGACCGCGTCGGGATCGTGTCCAGGTTGATCGGGTTTAATGCCGCCGACGGCGTCGCCGAACTCACCGTTCGTGCAGGTCACGAGT